>Ga0105245_10001477_pt1 | contig 21220 bp, 5 predicted proteins | sample KBSM54metaG_FD_81523 | JGI IMG/M metagenome (GOLD analysis project Ga0105245, IMG submission 81523) | Miscanthus rhizosphere microbial communities from Kellogg Biological Station, Michigan, USA - KBS M5-4 metaG | ecosystem: Host-associated > Plants > Roots > Rhizosphere > Soil | place: Michigan...
CAACTCCGCGAGCGGCGTGCCCGCGAGCGGATCGCGATCCGCGGGCAAGCCGGCAATTTGTCGAATGGTCGGAGCGAGATCCGCCAGGCGACGCTCGCGGGGCGCGGCGAGAAAACCGCGCTTCTCGATGGTGCTCCCCGTCGCCACCAGCCACACGCGCGCCGACTCCGGGTAATCCTCGCCGTGATTCACGAAGCTGTCGGCGCGACCATGATCCGCAGTCACGAAGAGCGCGGTCCGGGCGCCGCGAAGCGCCAGGCCTTGCAATGCTCGATCGAGTTCCGCGATGCGGGTATCCGCTTGGCGCAACGACGCCAAGTAGCCCGCGTAGTCACCGCGGTGTCCGTATTCGTCCGGCTCGCCCAAGCCCACGAACAAGAAGCGCGGCGCGTGCGCTTGCAAGTGATGGAGCGCCAAATCCGCGGTCAACGCGTCGGGCCGAAAATCGCCGTTACCCGGCGCCGGATCGGCGGTTTCTCCGAGTGAAAGCAGGGTTTTGGAGAGCACGTCCGAGCCGAACACCGCGCGCGTCTCGCCGCCATGGCGACCGCTGGAAACCGCAGCACGACAAGCCTTGGCACTCGCCACTTTCGCAATGTCCGCCCATGAGGTGATCACGGCCACGCTCCCCGGCTCGAGACTCGACACTTGCCCCAACTGGTCGACAATCGTGGGCACGTCTGCGCCTGCGCATTGGTTGTTTGCGCAGCCGGTCACGCGCCGGCCACTCAAAAGCTCTGCGTAGCCGGGCAGCGACACGAAGTCCGGCCCAGAGGCAACGATGGGCGCGCCGTGTTCAGGTGCACCCAGGGCCACACCGTGAGTCTCGATGATGGCGTGCAAGTTGGGCATCAACTCGGCAGCAGACACGACGGCGCTGCTCGGCATACCGTGCTCGGCGGCCAAACGTGCGTCGACCCCTTCGAAGACTTCATGCCAACGGACCCCATCCAGCGTCACGACGACGATCGTGAGCGGGGCGGATTCATGCGTGGTGAGCTCGCGAGACGCAGCCTGTGCGCGCGTGCGCGGAGCCGCGATCACGCAACTGGCCGCGGTGAAGGCCGCACACGCGAGCGCCAAACGCTGCAATTTTCGCCCAATTCGAGGACGATTCGTTCCCGCGTCGCCGAGGCTTGCCACGGACGCCGAGGCTGCGGGAGGCGAGTGGCGTGCATGGAGCGCTCGCGTGAACAGTGCGAAACAGTCCGGGAACGCGAGGCGGCTCGGGCGTGCCGCAGTGAGTGTGAATTTTTCTTAGAGCAGCGTTCTCGGGCGCCTCATTGAGCCGAAGCACCTCGCGCGACATGTTCGATTCGAATACTCTTGCTGTTCAAATCGACTAGAAACGCGCGCATTTATCGCGGGCGAGCTACAGCATTTGCATGCAGACTCGACCGAGCCGTAAGGGGCGCTTTTTTGGCTTCACGCTGGTAGTTTTGGGGGTAGGCGTCGCCTGTTCAGCGGGCAAAGGTTCGGGCGGCAGCGGCATCCGCGGCAACGGCGGCAGCGGTGCCAACGGCGGCGCCGGCATCATTACCGGCAACGGTGGCAGCACCAGCAACGGCGGCAGCACCATCATCACCACCAATGGCGGCTCGGGCACCGTGGTCGTGAACCTGCCGAAGTGCGATGCGAGCACCCCCTGCCCTGACGCCGCCACGCAAGTCTGCGTCGCGCAGGCCATGGGCGGCGTGTGCTCCACCAAAGGCGCCGCCTGCACGAAAGACAGTGACTGTCAGAACGACACCTACTGCTGCGCGGGCGACTGTCGCATCGACAAAAACCCCGCCGGTGTCTGCGTCACGGGCGACTCCCGCCCCACGAACAGCATGTGCACGACGGCGATTGCGGTCGGTGTGTTCGCGCCGGATCTGCAATGTTCGTGGACGACGCCGCCCGCGGGCGACCCGTACCCGAACAGCAAGCAAGTTTCGACCACGCCGCTAGTCGCGGACCTCCCGAACGATTCGGCGTCCGCCGGTGAAATCGTGATCGTGACCATGGACAAAACGGGCGGGGAATCCGGCGAAGGTCGCATCCGCATCTTGAACGGCCAGACTTGCGCGCACGAAGAGGTGATCAGCGACGGTGCGGGCGTCAGCTACGCCGCAACGCCGGCCATCGCCGACCTCGATGGCGACGGTAAGCTCGAAATCGTCACGCGTTTGAACAGCGGCGGCACCGTCGCTTATACGTGGAAAGGCACGAAATTCGGCGTGATGTGGACGAGCGACAGCCCGGGCGGCATGGCCGCTTGGGACGGCCCGTCCTTGGTCGACTTGAACAACGACGGCAAACCGGAAGTCGTGCTGCGCGGCGGCGTCGTGCTCAACGGCACGACGGGCGCGGTCCTGGCGCCGGCCAACCCGGCCATTGCGCTCGCGTCCGACCCGGTCGTCGGTGACCTCGATCACGACGGTACGATGGATCTCGTCGCGAACCAGGTGTTCTCCTGGACGGGCAGCGGCTGGAGCATGAAGTACCCCGGCATCAACGCCGACCCAAGCAAGGCGCCGGCCTTCTACGCCTATGCCGATTTCGGCACGCCCATGGCTGGCGGCGGCTTCGATCACACGAAAAAAGACGGCATCGCCGAAGTCGTGGCGACCGGTCGGGTCGGCAACGACGGCAGCACGGGCATGGTCGGTATCTACACGCTTCAGGGCCAGGCCGTAATGCGCGTTGACCTACCCGCCCACGCATCATGTACCAACGGGCAGGAGCTTGGCGAGCGCGGCGGCCCGCCGACCATTGGCGACTTCGACGGGGACGGCATGCCGGAGGTCGCGTCGGCTGGTGCTTACGCCTACCGAGTGTTCGACCTTGACTGTGAAAGCGGTGCCAGCGCGACTTGTAAAGACAAGTACATTCGCTGGGCGCAGGATTCCCAAGACTGTACGTCGGGCTCGACGGGTTCGACGATCTTTGACTTCGAAGGCGATGGCGCGGCCGAGGCGATCTACGCCGACGAGTGCTTTGTTCGCGTCTACAGCGGAAAAACTGGAGAGGTGCTGTTCTCGCAGTTCAGAGCGTCGGCGACTTGGTGGGAGCAACCGATCGTTGCGGATCCCGACCATTCCGATAGGTCCAAGCTCATTTTTGGTAGCAGTGCCGCCTTCTCGACGTACCAGGCCTGCGGCCCGCAAACGGCTGAACCGAGATCTCCCGCATCGGCCGTGCGGCAAGAGAATGGTTTCGTTGACAAGGAAGACCACGGCCTGCGTTGCAAAACAGACGCTGATTGCGCCAGCATGAAGTGCGATACTGGCTTCTGCCGATGCACGACTGATGCGAGCTGCGGCAGCAAATGGAAGCTATCGACCACTGCGCCTGACAACGACAACGAATCCGGTTTGGTTTGCACTAGCCCGGTCGCCGGCACTCCAGGCACAGGTAATGTTTGCCGAATGCAGCATGGAACTCAGGTTTTTGACAATTCCCTCGCGGATTCCTACTTTGCAGGTGTACGTGTCTACCGCGACAAGCTCGACCGCTGGGCTTCTTCGCGACCGCTCTGGAACCAACACGCCTACAACATCTCGAACATCGGTGACGACGGGAAGGTGCCGGCGACCGCCAGCTTCAAGCCCAACTACCTCGACCCGGCGCTGAACAACTTCCGCCAAAACCGTCAGGGCAGCACCTCCGCAGATCTCGCGGACATCACCGGCGCGCTCGACGGCGCGGATGCCTGCGCCACCAACGCCGACGGCAGCGTCACCTTCACCGGCAAGATCTGTAACCGCGGTCTGCGCGGCGTCGGCGCCGCCATGCCGGCGACGTTCTACGTCGGTGCAGTGTCCGATGGAAAGAGCGTGTGCTCGACACAAACCGACGGCCCCGTGCCGGTCGGCGCGTGCAAGAATATCGCGTGTAACGTCGCCGGTGCCACCGTGGCTGATAACTCGGTCATCACCATGGTCGTGAACGATGCCGGCAAAGGCTCGCGCATCACCGACGAGTGCAACTACGACAACAACACCGCAAGCACGACGATCGCCAGCTGCCCCGTCGTTCACTGAGGCGAGACGCGGTGGTTTGGCGCATGCCCCGCGCTCTTAGGTTGGTTGCGCGGGGCTAGCGCTCTAGAGCTCTCGTGGCCGGGGTACGGCGGTCCCACCGTATCCCGATTTCGTTGGCACCACGCACCGGACCTCGTCGGGGGGCGGTTCTGCGGTAGCGCGTGTGCGCAAGAAGGGCAGAACGGCAGGCCAGTCGGCCACTCAGAGTCCGCCCGTTCTTGAAGGCGCTCCTACAACGGGTTTGCGATCATCCAAACTACAGGCTCAAGCGCCCCATGCGATGCGCGGCCCTTGGTCCAACCTAGCTGCGCGCAAGTGCCTGGTGAGCTGAGTTGACGTCGAGCTTCCTGTTCGTCGCCAACTCGTGGCGAGCGTGGACTCACATTTAGCGCGCTCCACACCTTGAAGGCACACCTGGCCCGTGCAACCTAATTGGACGGGGAACCGGTCGAGACCTTCGACCAATATGAGTAGTTGAGGACCATTTGGATGTCTTCGATGTGGTCCCACGCTAGCGTCGGGGAGTCTTTGATGCGCAAGTGGTAGATGCCGCTCAAGGGTCTGCCGCTGAATTCCGGCTTTTGCATTGCTGGCTGAGCCAACAGGGCGCTGTCGGCGGCTGCAATGGGCTGAGTAATGTAACGTTCCGCGGCAAGAGCCTTACCACTCACGATCGTGGCAGCTCCGAAATCGAAGCACTGGATTGCGTCCGAAGTACTGATGATGGGGATATTGAAGGCGCTGTGCTCCAGATCGTACTCAACAAACCCAGTGCCGAAGCACGACGCCGATGAGTCCTCCGCGCAATTGATCACCCCGGTGCCGACAGCATTGAGGGACACTGTGCCGTGCCGCATGTTGTAGTTGCCGGCCGCGATCTGGCCGACCAAGGGCGATTCGCGACGTTGAATTGCTTCAGCGTCAATCACCATCATATCGTTCAGCTCCCAGAAGCATTCGCGAGCTTGTCCACTGCCGGGCCCGCCGTAGCAGTTACGGCTAAATCGCTTGCGAAATCCCGCCGCGTCTAGCTTGCAGTTGCCTCCGGATTGGGAACGCGTTGCGGCAGTGCTCTGGTAGCCGCTCGCTGAAGCGCTGTTTGCTGTGAGCGCCTCGAGCTGAACATCCGAGATGGCGAGGCTCGTACGGCTTGTCCCGGGCTCCGCAACGATGAAGGCTAGATGGTAAGTGTCATCGCTAACCGCGGTAAACTGAAGCGTCTTTCGATCGCTCCACGTGGTGCCCGCTGTCCCAGAGTCCGTCGCCTTTTGCGTGGCGATGGCGATAAGCTTCCAATCCGAGCTGTAGACGCCGACATCATAAACGGACGGAGTGAGGGAGGGGGTTCCGCTACCCGAGGGCCCGCCATCAGCGGCCCGTGCCATGTCCCACCACGACACGACGTAGTTAGTCCCGGCCTGGACTTGAACAGATTGGTACACCGAGGCTTTCGGGCTTGGGTCGTTGGTATCCGGGCTCGAAGACGCGGCGAGCGACGGCGGAAATTCCGACGACGGGATGGCCTGCAGCCAAGACAGACCACCGATCGCCGCTGGCGGCACGACAGCTGTATTCATCGGGTTGACCAAGGCCGCGCCCGGCGACGACACGACACAGGTATCGCCGGGTGCGCAAGACTTCGCGTGCCATCCGCCAATAGACGCGCCGTTGGCTTGCATAGTACCCGTCGTGGATAACGCGTCTGAGTAATAGAGTAGGTTCTTTGAATTCGAGAGGCAATTGTCGTCCGGTTTCAGCAGCTGATCGCGAACTGAAATAACGGCGGTGTCCGAAGCTTCTCGGAACGGATACTGCACGTTGTAGAATTCCACAAACTCAGCCAGCTTCGCCACATAATCACCGATAAACTGGTCGGCGAACTGCCCGATCAAGGTGTTTTCAGCCGCCGTGGCAGCTGCCGCGTCCGCACCCGCATCGACGACTCCGCCGTCGGGTGCGCTGGATAGCGCCTTATAGTCAATGCCCGTTACGGTGCACACGTCGTCGACCCACTGCTTGGGAGGAGGTAGCGGGCCGATATTCTGAGTCAGAGTATCGAGGCGAACACCAATCTTTTCCTCGATCGAGCGACGTGCCAGGTAGGCTGCGCGTTTCGCCGTTGCGAGGGCCGCTTCATAGCGACGACGCGTCAAGTCGTACTGGCGTCGAAGAACGATGTTGAGTGGAATGGGAAAGAGTTTTCCTTGAACTAGTGCGTAATCAGCTCCGGCCGCCTGAGCAGCATCGTACTGGGCGGACGCTTGATTTTGATCCAACGCCTGAATCTTTTGCGTCACCCCTCGTGCTGAAACGCGCATCTCGCTCAGCGAGTCATCGATACTTTGATAGTTGCCAATCATCTCTTTATTGAGACTATCAACGACTTGGCCAATCGAGTTACCTGTAGCATCGGTATTGGTCGATGCGGTTGCGGTTAGATTGTCTCCAGTTGCCTGAATGAACTGCTCATCGATCTGGTCTTTCTGCTCAGCAAAAAGGGAATCCTCCGCGGTCTTTCCCAACCCAATGAGCGCAAATGGATCTCCGCTCATGTCTTGAGCCACGCCACTAACAATACCCATAGTGAGCGACGCAGAGTTCTGCGCGCTGCTCACCGCGCGCAGCGCCTCCTGACGATCCAGTTCAAGACGTTCCTTTGCGACACCTAGATCTAACTGCTGTTTTCGAATTTGAATCCCGTCAATCTCTGTTCGTGCCGACTCCACGTCTGCCAACACCAGATCCAAGCCAGAGCTTAGGTGAGTCCAACCGTGGTGCAATGCTTCGAGCTGGTTGACGAGCTCGCTGAGATCCGCGCCGTGGTCTCCCTTGCCAAGGCTGTCGATCTGCTGCGTCTTGAATTGATCGACAACCCGAGTTGGTACATTTTGAACGAACAATCGGCGGGTTGCTTGGGTTGTAGCGGCGCGCGCTCTTCCCAGCCAGACCTCCAATTCGCCAATATCTGCGGCCGTTTGAATGTGTGGAGGCAAACCTGCGTCAGGAAGTGAGACCGCAGTCGAGTTTGCAACGCACGCAAGAGCCAGCGCGCTCGAGATCATCTGTGTTGCAACGCAATCGTCTGCAGCACCTTGGCGGTCGATGAACATTTCGACGCGCTGCTGCGGCGAACAAACGGTGGGCCGAAGGACCCGCGACCCGTACCATCGATAGTTAGTATTGAAAGACGGTTCGACAAACGCCGCGTTCTTCGTGCAGGCTGGCCATACTGTCCAAAAGCTATGATCATCACGCGACTTGCAAAGATCGTCGCTCAACCGGGTTTCGGAAACGCTGTAGCGCTCAAGGCCGACCCACCCGCAGCTCGAATCGGTTTCAGACGGAATCAGATCCTTCAGGATCGCACCTTATTTGCAACCGTCTGGGCCAGGACCATCCACGCTTGCCGCGAAGACGAGTCCGGAGGATGCCGTGGTGCCCCCGTCTGTCACTCCCTTATTGACTTTGGTCGTATCGTCAATCGGCTCAATGAAGATGTCCGCCTTCCAATCACCGTAATTCACATCTCCTGAAAGGGAACACGCGGTCCGTCGAAAGCCGTCGCCGTCAAATTTGGAATTCCAAAGGCTTCGCATCGCATTGGTAGACGCATTCTGACACGAGGTGAAACCCGGTTGACCTCGGAGGCGTGTGCCGAAGTCATTCAACCACTCCTGAGCACTATCGTGAGACGCTGTGCCCCCGGAAACGCCAAGAAACTGATCGTTGAACGTGATTTCCGCATTGGAGGCATCAGTGGTCAAATAGGAGTGAGGCCGTGTCGCAAGCAGCGTAGTCGCGCGTTTATACAGCTCACGATGCCATTCGTTGCCCAATGCCTGTTGCGCAAGAGCAAACGCTGCGGTCATCGGCTTCGCACGGAGCAACGCGCGGTCCGCGGTTGAGACTTCGTCACCTAGTTTGAGTCGGTATTCATCGCCAACGTTGTCGAACAGCCCTTGTGAGTACAGCGCAGGCGCCGCCGTAATCGAGTCTTCGCCGTCTGGGTGGTTGAAATTCACTAGGGGGATTGGAATATTGAAGACATTTTGGGGAATGTCCCCCGCGAGCGCGCCCAAGTTCCAAAGACCCGACTCGACCACGCGACCAGCAGCGGCAGCATATGGGGGCGGCCCGAAGATATCGGACAATGTAGCCCCGAGCCCCTGACAGGTTTTGCCACTCGAAGTGCACGCTGGGTACAAGTCGTTTGGATTGAGGGCCTTGATCGCCGGGTCAGTACTTCCGGTAATCGCTCCCAGCGTACTCATGATCCTCTCGCCACCAAGGTCGACCCACCACTCCCCATCAACGGTCCGATAGTATCGAAGCTTCAATAAGGCAGCGCGTAGCCCCGCTTGACTTGACCAAGTCTGGTTTGACAAGTCAGCAAGCTTGGACCCGTCGAAGTTTGCCCCAAGACGTGTGGATTGAGTCAGAGTCGTAACATCGGCAAGGCACGCCTTCCCGGCCGTTGCTGCGGCGTCCGGAATGGAGAGCCCCAGACCAGCAAAGGTAAACGTCGCCTTCGAGCAGATTGCGGCGGGCGCACCAGCCAACGGGGCACCGTTTTTGTCAGTGCAATACTGCTGCTTGATATAGTCGATCTGACTGAGCTTGTTCTCGGGATCGACGGGCGGTTCGCCCAAGAAGACCACGTCATACCGGGGTTCGTTCATGCATTCCTGCAAGTCGGCGCCCACTTTACTGGTATCGAGCTGACCGGAGGGCGAGGACGTAAGACTATGAGCCTCCGCGAACAGGCCGCACGCGTTGGACAATTCCTCCTGCGCATCCTCGCGGCGCATATCCTGTTGAGTGCCGACGCGAATGAGTTCGTTGCCGAGGTCATCAGCCGTCTTCGCGGCCTCTTGCGCTTGGGTGAGGTAGTGTTTCCAGGACTCTTCCTGTACGCCACCGGTTGAGTTGAGCTCGTTCGCGAGGGGCACGAAGAGATCCCGCTTCATTCCTTCGATGCAGTAATCCGGTGAAGCCATCGGCTCCTCCTTCTCCACGCACGTTCGGGACCTGCGGATCGGATCGAGTACGCCAAAGACACGATTCAAAAGGTCCCGTTGATATGAACTGACCTGTTCATCCGCTTCGGCAGTCGCCGGAACTTGTAAAGTCGGGGCGTCAAAGGCCGCATACTGTCGACCAGTCAGATTGGGAAACGTTGCCAATACGCGGCCTGTGTCCGACGCGGGACCGCCGATCGTGCCACCCGGGAGTTCAACGAGATAGAAGAAGTCGCTAGGCGCTGCGGCATTAATCTTAGCCTGCTGCGCTGGCGTCACCAAGCCAGCCGACGTGGCGAGGCCGAAGTACCAGGTTTGACCGGAAAGGCCGCCATTATCAGTCGTTCCACCAGCAACCGGAGTCCAAACATCGAGCTGCGCGGGACAAGACTTTCGTAGCCCAGCAGCGCAGTCCGCCACCCAGGGGGGGCCAAAGGCGACCGCTAGTTGGGAGACGGACGGCGCGGAGGAAAGGCCAACAAGTGCGATCGACGGCAAGGACGCGTAGCGGCTGAACTGCATGCTCACGCGCACTGGGCCAGCCCACGCACTCAACTCCGTGGCAGCCAAACCTGCAAGCTGGGTGGTCGCGTTGAGCTGATCGAAACTTTGCCCACCCAAGCTGAAAGAAGTCGCCGCCTTCTGCGTCGATGATTGGATGCGCGTGAGCATGCGGCGCATGATATCGCCGAGGGCGAAGACGTTTTGGAACGCTGGGGTTTGATTTTCGACCAGTGTTGTCAAAGCACCGCGGTTCGGGCACGCCGAGTTTGCTTGTGCGGCCGCCAGTCTAGCGGTGATATCGACACCTAGATCTGCACGCGGCAGGCCGCCGACGATCTGGACGATCGTCTTGTCAGTAGTCGGCGACCAGCCCGGCGTCTGCAAATTCAGTCCGCTCGTCGATGCAGCCGTTTCGAGATCCGTGGTCTCAGGAGCGATGCCCGTAAGCAGCCGAAACGTGTTGTAGTTTTCGCGAATCGCATACGAAAGATCGGCGCCCGCGATCGAATCAAACGTTGCGCCCATCGCGGTACCCATCGCCGAAGCTAGGAAATCGGTCACAGATAGTCCGCGCTCGCTAGCAGCGTTCGCGAGCAGCTGATTTCGAATGAGCGATCGCTCGCCGTCAAAACCAAGCGTTTGCTCGGCGCTGGGGTGAATCACAATACCGCTTTGAACGAGCGTAGAGGAAGCGAAGGACTCACCGGCCGTCTGTGGCGGGCGACTCGCCCAACGCGCTCCGAAGAATGGAGTGACGGCATCCAAAAGATCTGGTTGCGCAACGCCGCCCACATTGGGCTCGAAGGCAAGGAAGCCATTGCACCGCTGATCTTTGGAGGACAAGAGATGCCCACCGCCCGGCGAATTATTGTAAATGCCGGGCGAACCGCCGAGCAGGAAGCCGCCGATCGGCGCCGCCTCGCCGTCGTAGCGCTCCAACCGGCCGACCAGAACGCGTAAGGCATGGCGAAGCGAATTGTAGCGCCCATTCCCGCGATCCTGGACGCCCCACATCAATTGCGCACCGGATAGAGGATCTCCCTCGTTGGCTCGCTGCTGCTCGGCGCCGGCCATGTCGGCCTCCACCGACTTGTCGATCAAGTCCTTGAGCAAGCGTCCCGAGGCTCGATAGATATTCGCCCGATACTGTAGGCGCGCTTCCGAATGCGTACCAGCGGTCCCCCACGTGGGCTTCGCATTGCCGGCTGGGACGAGCGGGACCACGTCATGAGTTGTTCCGGAAGCATCGACCGTAACGCCAGCAACTAACGCCTGACGCCAAGGATTATTGCAGCCATAGATCGGGTCGCAAAATAGACCGCTGAGGTCGGCAGCGATTTCTTGATTGGGCGAGCTCGTACGGTTGGGCGACGACGCGTAGGTCGAATACGACCCGATGCAATCGCGATCGGTATCTAGGAGGGGAATGTGAGCCAGCGCGTTGATCGCAAGATCGCGCGCAATGAACTTGTCGCGCGACGATTGAGGAGGGATCTCCCAGGCCGTTGCGTTGTCAACCTTGTGATCCGATGCCCATTCGATCGGCCGCACGGTGTCAGCGATCTCAGAAAGCTTGTCGGCAGTGCAAAGGATCAATTCTTGGGCAGCAAGCCGAGTATCACACCCCCAAGTTGCCTCGGTCACGGCGTTGAAGGCGTAAAAGGTGAAGCCATCTTGCAGGCGAGGACTGAACGTTCCGCCTCCGAACAGCCCGGAATAGTAATAGCTTTGAACGCCCTGGAGCGGGAGCTCATCATTCTGGTGGATACACTCAGCCATCGCCGCGTTGACCAGATTGACCTCCGACTGGGAGTCCGGATCAGCATTGATATCGAGCGCAGCTTGCGACTTACCGAGAACGTCCGGCTCGGTCGAGTTTGGTGGCGGTCGAGTTCCTGCTGTTTCGGTCGTCGCCGCGGGCTTCGGCGCTGCCGACGCCGTGGGCAACGTCGCTTCGGACGGGGCAAATTTGATCAGCTTGCGTTGACCATCCTTCAACGCGTAGGCCTTGATCGAATACCCCGACACGGTCACCGGTCCCTGACCGACGGGCCCTGGCGCCGCGCTGGGTGCGGAATTTCCACAACCCACCAGCGGAAGACAGACCGCAACCCCAATCAACCAACGCATCGAAAACATGCCGTTACTCCGACCCACTATGAGGTGTTCCAACCGCCCGAAGACGCGCGAGACGTCATTCGGCGCCGCGCGTGCGTCAATGAAAATACGAGCCGTCGGCTCCGTCGGTCAATCTGCTCAAACGCGCCGCAATCGGTGTTCAAAATTCGGCAGTCCGTCGGCGGCCCAGCGGGCGGCCGCCGAGGCCCCACAGTGTTGCCGCTTTGCTACTCGCCGTAGAGCCGCGTCGGGCGCAGGCTGTTGCTCGACTGGGCTCGGTCGTATTTTCCGCAGGCCGATGGCACTGAGCTCGAGGTAATGGCTCGAGGTAATGCGCAGACGAGGACTTGCAAGAAGGTACATCGCGATTGGAAATTGGAGGTCGCCGCCTGCCCGATATGCGGAGGTGACCGCTCCACGACAGGTGCTTCCGGGGGAGGACATACGAACTTTTGACGTCTTTCGGGCTCAATCTTTTGCCCAGACTGGTGCCGAGTCGCACCGTTGGTTCGTCCACTCGCCCCCGCCCCCGACGCTTCACGGTCAGGGCTTATCCTGGGTCTGGTCCCCGCCTTCGCGATCCTCTTGGTCCGCCGTAGTAATCGTACATTTCCGCGTCCTCCCAATCGTCCTCGAAGGACGCGACGATGTTGGAGAAGGGCCCCCATCTGCGCGGGTCTTCGGGCACAATGAGCCGCTCGGCTTCGCGCCTGACGGCCTCCAGGCGGAGTGAGTGCATGCAGAAGCCAATCAGTTCATGGCAAAGTGGCCTGCGCGATAATCCATCCAAGAAACGTTGTTCCGCGAACCGCACGCAGGCCGGGTTTGCTTTGATGTATTCGAGGAGGCGAACGAATGGCGCCTCGAACTCCTCCGTGCTTGAGCCCGCAGCACACGCTGATTGCGCAACCTCGAACAACGCGTCGAGTACTCTGTCGGACCCGTTTTCTTCAGTCATCGCGGGACCCAACTCTTTCCGTTCCAGACCTTCTCGACATACTTGCCGGTGATGTCAATACCGGCCTTCCCGAATGCGGATTCGGCAGCCGACTGCGCTTCGGGACCACTTGGCTCGTAATGGCCTGAGCTGTTGTCAACGTATCGGATAACCCCCCGGAGAACGAATACCACTCCGGCGGCGCGTACTGGACGGCCACCGGCGAGGTCAATGTGCCCACCGCCCCCATCCGCGTCGCTCCGAATCCTCCCTAATCTCAATGTCATGTCTTCCAACACTACATAGTTAATTTTGCCAGTCTTGGTAGCCAGTTGACCAGGTTCATAAGTCTGACACGGCGGGTTCACTTGGTGCTCTGGGAACTTGTTAACGAATAACCTGGGTCCTCCCGCCTCAGGTGCGGCGCTCTCGGGCGCCAATTCGGGCATTGACGCGCCCATAAAGAGCGGTGCGCCAACGGTTTCACCAACACGTTCACCGCTCTCGGCGTTTGGTGGTGCCGCCAAATCGCTCGACAGCTGCTTCGGCCCTCCGAGCCCCACCCACGCAAGGAAGCTGTAAAATGCCACGATTGGCGCAAAAGGACCAGCCGCGGCGGAGGTTAGAACCGCACTAGCGACCCCATGGGCAGTTCCCCTGTAGGCCGCAACAACCCCGTCTGCTTCGCCGTTAAACTTTTGCGCGATCCCACCAACGAACTCCCGAATTTGCTTATCTGTGCTGCTTTCGTCTTCGATCGGTTCAATCGTTACTTGGATAGTTCCGCCGTGAATATTGCCGTCGGCATCGCGCGTTTCGCCAGGTCGCAGCTCCAACCCGATCGGATCAACCGACTTAAGTATCTGACCCTTCACATACGCATACAAATTCAAATCCGCACTACCCGGCGAATGCACAGCCAACGGATCCGCCGTAATCCACCGCCCCAACAACGGCGAATAAAACCGCTTCCCGAAGTAAACAACGCCGAACTCGACGTCATCTTCCTTCCCCGTAAACCCATAATCGTCGCGGTAGCCCTTCCAGCGGTCCGCGCGATAGTCACTCTCCTTTGCGCCGTAGCCTTGATACGTCGAAGCTTCGACGAGCTCGCTCGTCGCCTTGTCGATAACGATGTCGGTCGAGCCTAAGTGGTCACCGAGTTCGAAGAAGACGTGTAGCGACGGATTCGTTGCCGTCGAGAGGCGCGGTTCGCCTCTCGGGGCTTCTTCGTAGTGCACGCGTGCGAGGCGGACGCCGTGGGCGACCAAATACGGGACTTCGTTGTCGGCGGTGAGTGTGGTTTCGCTGTATGAGGTGATCGCGGGATCGATGACGGTGCCGCGGACTTCGAGGGTTTCGAAGGGGTAGAGTGTCGAAATTTCGGTGTTGGTCGCGCCGACGGTCGAGGTCTTGACGATTCGTTCGTCATTCTCGTCGTAAAGAAACTGCAGATCGCGTGTCCAGGCGGCGCTAGAATTACTGGTGATGGGCGGGAGCGACGACGCGGGCATGTCGCGCCGGAAGATGCGGGCGAGACGCCCCACTTCGTCGTAGTTCAAGTCGAGGCGAGTGGAGCAGGGCGAACTCGCGGGTAAGCATGTCCCATTGCGCTCGATGTTGACGCGCAAGACGTTGCCCATCTCATCGTACACAGCCGCAACTGAGCCTGAGCGCGTCGTCGCTGGGCCGGACTTGTTGCTGGCTCCGACTAGCTGATACGGGCGACCGTGCGCCGTGTCGTTCGTGACGGTACCGAGAGAGCGATCGTAAAAGCCGTGCGTGTCGTCGTCCGTCGCGACGGTATTGCCGAGCCAGTCGTAGTTGAAAGTCTGGAACAGCGGGCGTGTGTCGAACTTCACGTGCGGCGCGGGCACGGCGCGGCGCGGGTCGGCCAGCGCGGGTACACCCGCCAGCTCCGGCGAGAACGGGGACGTCCACGCATCGGTTCCCCCTGGCGTTTGGTAATCGATACGCGTGGCGCGATAAAGATCGTCGTATTGGGCTTTTTGTGTGACGGGCTTTGCGCCCGCTGGCCACTCGCTCGGCGTGCGATAGTCGCGAATTTCGGTCGGATTGCCGACGACGTCGTAGGTCAGTTCCTGATCTTGGAGGATCAACTGGAAGCTGCTGGGCGTCGCGTTGAAGGCTGGCGCGGGTGTGTAGGTCGCGGGCGCGCTGTTCCAGATGTCAGGCGGGCCGCGGTACGTTTGCACGTTGCGGAGGCGACGCCGCGCATCGTAGTCGGTGTCGGTGCGCGTTTTGGCGAGGTCACCGTAAGTGATGCTTTGCACTAGGCCGTCGGCGGTGCGCGTCACGTCAGTGACCAAATCACCGTAGGTGCTGTGCACTTTGCGCACGGTGCCGCGCGCGGAGTACTCGGTCGTGACGGCGCTCTTCGCCTGGCCCGACGGCAAGCTAGTATTCGCAACTCCTTGGAGTTGTGTAACAGAAGAACCAGTGGTCGCACTCACTTCGCGGTCCGCGCCGTCGAACACGAAGTCGCGGTAGTAGAAGCGGCGACCAAAGCGCGCATAGATATACGGCGAGGAAACGCGGCCCACTGCGCTCAAGGGCAACGCGGGCAGCACTGCTGTTTGAATGAGTCGACCGCGACCGTCGTAGCTGTTCCATTGAGCCTTGCCGCGGCTCCACACGGTGACGAGCCGTCCCTGTAGAAATGGACTCGCCCCCGTTTTATCGGAGCTGACCGCGGTGGCATAGTTCGCGGGGCGCACAATTCGAAAGGTCTCGATGAACGGATTGAGTGGCGCCGAGTCGTACCAATACACTACCTCGTACCCAGTCGGGCCAAACCCGCTTGTCCAGGAAGGCGCGGTGTACGGTCCCTGCCCCCCTGTACCGCACGGACTGTAGTCCTCGGTCAGAATGCGCCCCGCGCCATCGTATTCGAAGTTCTCACCGCAACCGCGCGCGTCGCTCGTACCGACCAAGTCCCCCGCGTCGTCATATGCGTAGCGCCACGCCTTGAGGCCAAGGGAGCTAGGAGTCGGGTCCGTTGATGGGACAGAGGAATAGTTCTTCGTCGTGTGCGGGTCGACATTGAGCACCAAATGCCCCAGCGTGTCGTAACGCATCCAGCGCACCACCGGTGCGTCGCTCTTGCCAACGCGCACGCGCGTGATGACCTCGGGCTCGCCCGTCGACAGGTATTGGGTGCGCACGTCGTGCGCTTCAATCGTACCGTTTACATGCGAGCGCTCGGTGGTCACGATGGTGCGACCGTGACCATCCATCTGCATGCTGGCGTACGTGCCTTGATGCGGGCCGTTTTCTAGGTCTGCCGCGTCATACAAATCAGTCGAGAGCGCGTGATACACCGACTGCAATGTGACCGTACCGTCGAGGTCGAACGTCTGAACTTGACGACCGAACGCATCGTAACGCTGGCGACCGTACGCGGAGGTCGGGGCGCTTCCGAGTGAAAATGCGCCGGGACTCGACATCGGATCACTGTCCGTGAAGTAGGGCAAATACTTGCGACTCACCGCGCCTTTTGCATCGTAAATCTCGCGCGCGCCAACGATGTACTTGCCGACGTCATTCGCCGACGGATCCGCTTCGCTCAGCGTTGCAACAGTGCGACCGAGTCCATCCACATACGCAAACGATTCCAGGTAGCTGTCTGTCGACTCATCCTTACCGTCTTGAGTGCGTGAGTGGACGACGGAATACCTGACGGGGTTAGTGGCGGAGGGCAACGCATAACTGATAAGAACCGATGCGTGCGCGGTTTGCCCACCTTGCTGAGTAGGGCTTGGTCGGAACAGCGAGGTCATCCGGCCAAAGGCATCGTACTGAACGAAGCTGATTTGACCTTGCATGTCGGTCACGTTGACCGGAGCGCCGAGACCACGATCGTAAGTCGCGCCCGTCACCAGCGCCGCAATGCCAGTACTCGCGCAACCGCCACTCGTGTGGATGGTCTCCGACGACGCAAACTCAGAGTATTGCGCATCGTAAGCAACGTCGCGGCAGCGCGCGAGCGCGGCTTGTTCTTGGGTCAAGAGCCCAAGATGATTGTAAGTGTTACTCGATACCAAAACATTCGACGCCTCCGTCGAGCGCGTCGCGGGCAGCGGTGCGATACCGTTTGCAGGCACGAGGGTGAAGCGATCGAGCGCGACCACGCCCTTGAGCTCCGCGTAGGTGGTCAGCGGGTTGCCGGCCGAATCGTAAGTCATCGTGAGGTGGCTACGCTGATCCTTGTGCACGCTGCCGGCCGCCCAGGATTCGGTCGTGCGCCACAGCCAATGGCTGTTTTCCCCAGTCACTGGCGCCGCCTTGGTCACGTGCACGAGCCGCTCGTCGGGGTTCATGCCGGCCGGAACGGGCGGGCACGAGCTGCCCCCGCGAGTGTCACACCCGTAGTCGAAGGCGACCAGCTTGTTGCCGAAGAAGTCGACCTCAGACTTCGACGTGAGGGTCGCAGTCCCGGCAACCGCGCGCACGGGGATCGCAGCGCTGCGATTGTTCGTGTACGTCTCCCCCACCGCAGGCGTACCCGGCGAGGCCAATTGGTTCGCGACCGGATCCCAGGTCGTCGCTGGAGGCTTGAGCTCGAGCTCAACGACGTTGGGGTTCGTCACCGTCGCACCGCCAAAGCTCGCCGCAGTGTCGTACTTGACCGTCTGCTTCGAACTCTCGAACGCCTGACGCACGACGCGCCCATCGAGCCCGGTGTACAATTGCCGCAGCCGATACACACTCGAATCAGTGCTCAGAAATGCGCCATTTTCGTCGTATTTCTCCGTAAAGATCGGCAAGCCCTTGAGCGCTTCGCGCGGGTTGTCCGTAGAGCGGTCGCCGCACTGATCGACGCCGTCACTCGGGGTTTCGTCTTCGCATTCACCGAGCAAGAACGCGCTCTCGGTGTAATCGCTCGGGCTATTGGCGTCGCCCAGCCGCTTGGAGCGTGCGCGCTGGAAGCCGCGAAACTCCCGCTGCCGACCTTCGAATAGCGGATCGCGGTACTGGTATTCGGTTACATATTTGCCGGCGGTTTGACCGGCGGCGGGCAAATTGTCCGACTCCGTCACGCGCTTCACTACGTGCGCGACCATCGGCATCTTCGACTGCCAGCGACAACCCCACGGCGAGGTCGCGAGCGTGTTCGTGTCGCATGCGGGCAGCTTCTCCGCGGCGAGCATTTCGGCGGTCGATGTCGAGTAGTCGATATCGGTGCTCTTCCCGAGGCCGTTCTCGACGTGAGTCAAAAGCCAAGGTTTGATGCCATCCTGCAAGTCAATGTACTGGTACGACTTTGCGTTCGCCCAGAGTACATCGGGGGTACCCGAGCCGTTGATGTCGACGAGCCGCTCCCGATTGATATTCAATGGCGAACTTTGCGGCACATTGGCCAGCAGGCGCTGCGCCGTCCACCCGATGCCGTCGACGTTCAACCAGACTTCGACCGCGTTCGAGTTCAATTGAACGAGGTCCTCCAAGCCGTCACCGTTTACGTCCTCCAGACGCAACGTCGTTTGATTGACGTCTGTAAAGTGCGGGTTGTTGCTCATCAAGATGGCGCGCTTATCGCTGAAAGTGTCCGGCTGGCACGTTTCGCGCGCACCGACACCCCAAACACCATCACCGCGACCCGGCCAATACTGGATCCCGTTAGTGCGCACGCGCACCAAATCCGGAAGACCGTCGCCATTCATGTCGGCGACGCGAATCTCACTGTCTGCAAGTTGTACCGCACCGCCGCTGGTTGGCACGCAGGTCGCTACCGGATCACCCGAAAGTTGGCTGGAACGTGGCCCGGTCAGCGCTCCATTACCGAACTGACTTGATCCCTGCGGAAGGCGCCCGAGCGCGAAGAACGTCTGGTATTGAAGCCCCGTGCTAACGACTACGTCGACTAAGCCGTCGCCGTTTACGTCCATCACTCGTGTGTATTTGCTGGCGGAACGATCTTGGCCGAAATAAACCTTCGAGCTGGCGCCCGGAACCGGCGTCACCTGCTGCTCGCTCCAAAGCCATGAGCCGCTCCGCAGCGTGGGTGTATACGTATAATACGTATTATTCTGTGGCGGCGCGAGGACGAGATTGGCCGTCCCATCTCCGTCCAAGTCGAGAGCAGCCAAGTTAGGGCTACTAAACTTCAACGAGCTACCAAAGGTGCCCCCTGGAGATGTGCCCATCGCAACCGACGGGCCAAACGAATCCGAAGTGCCTCCTGAGGAGTTCAAGAAAAGCTGATGGCCGGCGCGAGTATCGAGCACGTCGGGCAGACCATCACCGTTGATGTCGATCAATTCCGTAGTGTCGGGATCAACCGAATAGTTCGGGCTCGAACTGATCGAATGAATGGTTTCGTTGAACGGTTCATAGCCGGGCAGCGCTGGCGATCCCGGGACGTGGCTATATCCGAACGTCATCGCGGGCAGCGTCTCGCAACCGGTGGTATCGGGCAGAACCTGCGGAAGCCGTCCCGGAGGCGCGCCTGGGTCAGCGGAGCCAGATTGTTCGATGGGCGCATTCGCCTCAGCGCCAGCGCACCGCCCTTCGACCTGAACGCTCGCAAGCAAAGAAGCGTGATAGCTCGGGTCGTAGCTCAGACGGTAGCGCCGGAGCTGGTGACGCGGGCTGGTGACTGCGTCGTTGTATGTTTTGCTGGTGACGTCCACTCGAGCCAGGCGCTTCGCCTGATCCATCCGCCAACCACTGCGGAACGAGAACGTCGGATCGGTCCGCTGCTCGTAGGTCAACCGCGTGTGGTGCGCGTATTGCGATGTATCGAGAGAGCTTGGATTCGTGGCGGGCGTGGTGTCGAAAATGTCCGACAAATACGCCTGATTTCCGCTTTGGAAATAGCGATACACCAACACGTTGTTCGGCGTGGGCGAAGCCGCGGCCGTGGTCGGGTTGGCCGCCCCCTGAGCGTCGTACTGGCGCACCAAGTGCCAGCGATAGATCTGCTCCGGATGGTCCGGGTTCACATCGAGCGCACTGGTGTCGTTCGAGCCGTCGAGCGGTACGCCGATTTCCATCGTGACGCCGCTCTTGTCCTGCACACGCCACGTGCGATGGTCGATCGACCAGAAGAACCGCAAATAGGATCCTTCCACGCGCGGCCTGAAGTATTGCGCCCCGCTCGCCCACGCCGGCATCACTTCACCGGGGAGGGCTCCCGACCCGCCCTGTGAGGGTAGGCAACTCGAGCCACTCACCACGCAGATCGGCACGAGCTCTTGCCCGCCGTTAAACACGAAGCGATCCTGATTCGGGTCGAATCCCGTCGCATCCGCGTAGTTCGGTAAGCCGCGATCCGTCTGCCGCGCAATGAACGGCACGCCCACATCCCACCCGACACCCGCGAGCCCAAAGCCGCCGGATGACGAGTACGAGAGACCGAGCGACGGCTGGGCGCCACCGCGCGCGTGCGGCAAAGCGAATGGAACGCTAAACGTGGCGATCCCAGTGGAAAGCTGCGCCGAAAAGCTCTCGCCCATGCCTTGGATCTTGCCGCTGCCTTGCGGGAGCGAGATCGCTTTGCTCGTGATCCCCGTCTTGTCGCCACCTACGGGAGCGGAGTCGGCTTGATCCAGAACGGGTGTATCTGGTGCCGCCCTCGTTGGCGCGACAGCGGACTTCGTGTCTCGTCCCGCAAGAGCATCGCGGTCAGCGGGCGCGGTCGCATCCTTCTCCGCCGGCAAGACGGCATCGGGGCGCGCATCGCTCTGCGCGCGCTCTTTCGGCGTGACGCGCTCATCGCGCGCTTCCGACTCCGCCGGCGAGTTGGACCCCGGTGCACTCGTTCCACCTCCGCTCGATTGCGCCCATGCAACCGCGGGCGCTAACGCAGACTCGGCGAAGAAGAAGAGTGTGGCACCGGCGATCGGTGATGCGTACGCGCGAAAGGAGGCGAGACCCGACCGGTGGCGCGCCGCTTGTTTGTTCGTAGAACTCATCCGCAAAAACCCATCCCCAAGCGACCACGAGCCTCAGCCGAGATTGCCGTGCGACCCGATCCGTTCGATCCGACCCGAATTGCCCACGCCCGTTTGTCACGTTCGCCCTGGAGCTTCGCCCCGGAACGCCGATGTGAAGAGGAAACCGGCGGTCGCCATAGACCTGGGTCAGCTAGCGGTCAAGCACTCGAAATGGACGATTTCGGCGATTTTTCGGCGAAATTGGTCGCACGCGCGTAGAACCCCCGTGTTGCGCGCTTGCCCCTGACGCCAGCCCCCAGGCTGACCGATCCCCTACTTACAAGCCACCGAAACGTTGTCCACGAGGATGACCGCGCCATCCGTGGTGTTCCCCGAGCCGCCGGTGCCGGCGCTTTGGCAATTGGAGTACAGCGTCACGCCGATCTGATTGATGACCGTGGCGGTGTTCGCGAGATCGAGGTCGAGGGCGAGGTGTCCCCACTCACCGACGGGTAGACCGACGAGCGCTGAGTCGATGCGATTGAAGCCCGAGCCCGCGGTCGCCCAGGCTCGCGCCAAGATGCTGCAATCGCTGTGCGGCGTCGAAACGAGTTTGACGTCCGCGGTGAGCGTGCGCCCGGTGAGGTTGACCACTGCGCCCTGCGGCGCATCGGGGTGATAGGCCGCATACGCGTACACCACGTGCAGCGTTTCGTACGC
>Ga0105245_10001479_pt1 | contig 21211 bp, 12 predicted proteins | sample KBSM54metaG_FD_81523 | JGI IMG/M metagenome (GOLD analysis project Ga0105245, IMG submission 81523) | Miscanthus rhizosphere microbial communities from Kellogg Biological Station, Michigan, USA - KBS M5-4 metaG | ecosystem: Host-associated > Plants > Roots > Rhizosphere > Soil | place...
CATTATTGCTTGAGCAATTGGTTCCCGCTGGATTGAGCCTAGTGGCGGTATCGGCATGGGGCACAAGCGACTTTCTGGGCGGGTATGCATCTCGCCGCGCCAGTGCCTTTCCGCTGACCACGATTGCTCATGGTTGCGGCCTGGTCTTTATGACTGTAATCGCGCTACTGAGCCGGGCTCCCTTTCCTGGCGGAAATGCAGTGCGGTGGGCGCTTCTGGGCGGCCTATCCGGTGGTCTTTCGCTGGCGGTTTTTTATCGCGCGTTGGCTTCGGGGAAGATGGGGTTGACTGCGCCTGTGGCTGCGGTTTTGGGAGCGGGGATTCCCACCGTGTTGACCATCTTGAAAGAGGGTGTGCCGGGAAATGTCAGGCTGGTTGGATTCATACTCGCGGTTGCTGGAATCTGGCTCATCTCGCGGTCCACTGACGGTGATAGGTCAGAAGGAATCGGGCTGGCGCTGTTGGCGGGTATGGGGTTCGCGGGATTCTTTCTTTGCATGAAGCAGGCGGGAGAGGGATCAGCACTGTGGATCGCGGCGTGCTCCCGCATCTCTTCCTTCGTGTTCACAGGACTGATCGTGGTCAAGAACCGTGACTTCGGGCGGATGGATCCGCTGGCAATTCGCCTGGGAGTGGTGGCCGGATTTCTTGATATATCCGGAAGCGTTCTCTTTGTGCGGGCTACTCAACTTGGACGGCTGGATACGGCGGTGGTGCTGACCTCGTTGTACCCGGTGATTACGGTAGCACTCGCCCGAATTTTTTTGAAGGAACGGCTTACGTTGTGGAAGACGGTCGGGATGGCCGCAGCGCTGGTGGCGGTGCCACTGATTGCGGTTTAAGTTGTGGGAACGGTAGATCCTCCAGTCTTGCTCGGATGACAAGGAGCTAGAGTCTTGGCGCTGATTGAAATTCGGAATCTGAGTAAGGTTTATCCTCTCGGCGAATCTGTGTTCGGTGGAGGCGCTAAAGGGGAAGTACGCGCGGTGGATGGCGTCTCGCTCGATATTCATGCGGGCGAGACGCTCGGACTGGTCGGGGAATCTGGATCTGGAAAGAGCACGTTGGGCCGACTTGTCCTGCGCCTGATCGAGCCGACTTCAGGAACGATTCAGTACGGAGGGCGTGATCTGCTGGCGGCGAATCGTAGCCAGATGCGTGCGTTGCGGCGTGACATGCAGATCATTTTTCAGGATCCATTCGGATCGCTCGATCCGCGTATGAGAGTGGATGAGGTCGTTGCCGAACCGCTGGTGATTCACGAGAAGAAGAGCCCGGAACAGCGCCGCGAACGGGTGGCGGAGTTGATGTGTGCGGTTGGACTGGACCAATCGGCGGCCAAACGCTTTCCGCATGAGTTTAGTGGCGGCCAGCGGCAGCGAATTGGGATTGCTCGCGCTCTGGCGCTGCGGCCGAAGTTCATTGTCGCCGACGAACCGGTCTCGGCGCTGGATGTAAGCGTGGGCGCGCAGATTGTGAATCTGCTGGCGCAGCTGCAACGCGAGTTCGGCCTTACTTATCTTTTTATTTCGCATTCCATGCCGGTGGTGCGCTATTTGGCGACCCGGATTGCGGTCATGTATCGGGGGAAGATTGTGGAGATCGGAGAGACAGAACAGATTACCGGGGATCCGGCGCATGCTTATACGCGGAGTTTGTTGGAAGCTACCCCGGAGATGGAGATGCGAGCTGGTCTTGGTTAGGAAGAAATAGCGATGCTACCTCTTTAGACGTTTGTCTCTTAACTATGTTCCTCGACACATCCCATCTACTTGAGGACCAATCCCGATTCGGCGGAAAAATCCATGGGCGCGAAATTTCTAGCTATGAATTTGGGGTAGGCTGCGGCTGCGATCATCGCCGCGTTGTCGGTGGAGAGCGGACGCGAGGGGAAGAAGACCGGGATTCCCTCTTGTGCGGCGTCCTGCTCGAAGCGGTTCCTTAGTTCCTGGTTGGCGGCGACGCCGCCCGTGACAAACAATGTGGCGGCACCGCAGGCGCGGGCGGCGGCCAAAGTCTTCCCCACCAGATCTTCAACGATGGACCTCTGAAAGGATGCGACCAGATCACGCGTCTGAGGCTCACACATATTCAGGTAGTCATCCAACTTTGGATTTGGGATTTCCGCAATTTTGCGGCGGCGGGCCTCAATTGTTTCGCGCATATTGTGAGTTTCTACGTGGCGCAGGACGGCAGTCTTGATGCCGCTGTAGGAGAAATCAAATCTCAGACGATTGCCCGGCACTTTGCCGCGGTCGTTGCGGTCGGGGTGCTTTAATTGCGACGTAGGAAATTTGACGGCATGCGGATTTCCATGCGGCGCGAGCTTGTCGATGAGGGGCCCTCCAGGGTAGCCGAGACCCAACAACTTCGCCACCTTGTCGAAGGCTTCTCCGGCAGCATCGTCGCGAGTGTGGCCGATGTTTTCGTAGCTCCAGCCGGTCCCGTTTTGCTCCGCAAGATATAGATGGGTGTGCCCACCGGAAACCACCAGCGCCAGTACAGGAAAATTAAGTTCATGATTTCCCTTTTGGCGTTCTTCCAGCAACACTGCATGAATGTGGCCTTCGAGGTGATTTACCGCGATCAGCGGCTTCTCCAGGGCGAACGCAAGGGCTTTCGCGTAACTGATTCCGACCAGCAAGGCGCCGGTGAGTCCGGGGCCCTGGGTGACAGCAATAGCGTCAATCGATTGGTAGGTCTGTTGCGCGTCCTGTAATGCTTTGCGGACTACGGGGACGATCGCCCGCAGATGTTCGCGCGATGCAAGTTCGGGAACGACTCCTCCGTAAGGTTGATGAGTCGCGATCTGGGAAAAGACCACATTGGAAATCAACTTCTCACCCGAGCGCACAACCGAAGCTGAGGTCTCGTCGCAGGAGCTTTCAATACCGAGGATGTAGGCATCGGACATATGACTTTAGTTTACAGAGTGGGAAGTATTGTGTACTGACGAGGCTTGTCTTGTGTCCATACGGATTTGTCTAGTCTTTCCATACAAAACACTCCGTCATCGTATTTGGCCGGATATCTTTCCCGGGTTGCTAACAAGCGGAACTGTGTCCCGTCCAAATTGAAGTTGCGCGAGTGACATGGAACTTTCCAGAAACCGGCAACGTACTTGGAAGAGTCGAGACGGACCGGCGTCGGGAACGGTTGGCACGGTCTAATAGAAATTGAAGAAGGGGTTCGGGGACCATCTCACCTCAGGTTTGGCGGCCCAGGTGAGGTAGTCCCCCGCAAAGTGCCAAGTGTGACTTGGCCCTTTCTAACCCCGCGGACGCATTGTAGGCTTTCTGCGGAGAAAGGCAAATTCTTCGGCAGAAGCAAATGCACGCCGCCCAGAACCGTTTCCCGACGATCATCGGGAAAGAATGGAATGTTATGAACAAACGGACAATTTCTCAGAAGTTAGTAGTCATGGGCGCGGCATTGCTGTTGGCAACCAGTGCATTCGCGGCGAACAAAGGCCAGGTAACGATCAGTTCACCCGTGCAGGTTGGCGGCAAGCAATTGTCGGCGGGACAATATAGCGTGCAGTGGGAAGGAAACGGCCCCGCAGTGGAAGCCAACATCATGAAGGGCAAGAAGGTTGTAGCCACTGTGCCAGCACGCCTCGTGCAATTGCAGGAATCCCCTAACCAGAATTCCGCCGTGTTGAGAACCAATGACGACGGCAGCCGGGACCTGGCGCAAGCTCGCTTCTCCGGCAAAAAGCTTGCTTTGGAATTCGGCGACCAGGGCGCATCCTCGGCCTCCGGTGGCAGCAGCAAATAGTTGAGAGTAGGGAAAGCTTTGAACGTGGCCCCATCCTTCGTCGCGGTTGTTGCGACCGGGTGGGGCTCTTTTAGTCTCCCACCGCAAAGCCTCTCAATCAATCGGAGAGACGAAGAGATAGTGCGCCCATCGCCCTGTTAAAATCGAAGGGCAATGGTCCTGTCGTTTGTCCGCGAACTCTTCGCGGACATGGAAAACTTGCCGGCCCTTATCCGTGCAGCCTCCCATCTTCGGGCGGGTGCGGGTCGGATTCGTGTCTCTGGACTCATCCCCACTGCCAAAGCCTTGAGCTTAGTTTCGCTGCAAAAGGCCGCCGGAAGGCCCTTGATTGTTGTGGTCTCTGATAATCGTGCGGCGGAAGATCTGGCGCCGGTGGTGGCTGCGTTCGCGGAACTTACGGGGGATATTGATCCCGAGTCGATTGTTACTTTGCCTACGCGCGATGTGCTTCCCTTCCAGAATCTTTCGCCTCATCCGGAGATTCAGGAGGAGCGTGCCGTTGCCTTATGGAAAATTGCCACCGGCGCGGCTTCCATCGTGATTACCCCAGTCGCCGCCACCAGCGTCCGTTTGCGCCCGGCCGAGTACTACGCAGGCCTGGGGCGAAGCATTCGCCGTGGCGATACCATCGACACCGAACCTCTGCTCGCACATTTGAACACGCTTGGGTATTCCTCGGTCGACGTGGTCGAAATGCCGGGAGAATATGCGTTGCGGGGTGGGATCTTAGATGTCTATCCGCCGGAGGCTGACCGGCCTTTGCGCGTTGAATTCTTTGGCGATGAAGTTGAGTCGGTCCGCAAGTTTGATCCCGAAACGCAACGTTCTTCCGATGCGGTGGATGAGGCCGTGCTTTTGCCTCTGACAGAAACCCCAGTTAACGAAGAAGTGCTGGGAGCAATTCACGCGAGGCTTTCGGGAAAGCGCATTACGGGCGCGGAAGACATCGTGGAGAAAGCAGTCCGGGCCGGTGGGGTAACGGTGTTTCCCGGGTGGGAGTTTTACGCTCCGGTCGCAGGAGCGGATCATACGCTGTTTGATCTCCTGCCGAATGCGGCCGTGCTGGTCGATGAGCCTGAAGTTTTGCGATCGGAACTTGATCATACCTGGGGACGAATCGAAGAGACGCACGAACGCAGCGGCATTGGCAATCTGGTGCGACCTACCGACATTTACGTCTCCCCGGATGATCTATGGGAACGAATCGGCAAATCGCCTGGGATTGATCTCGAGAATCTCGGCGTCGATCGCGCCGATGGGGTGGAGACGGCCGCCGTACTATCGCAGCCCACCCAGCGCTTCCATGGCTCGGTTCCCATGATGCTCGAAGAAGTGAAGAAGCAACTCGCCGAAGGGCGGCGCGTGCTGATCGCCGTCGCGAATACGGGCGAGGTCGAGCGTCTGGCCGACATGTTCACCGAGTACGGCCTCTCGTACCGGCTGGGTAGCCGAACTCGTGGAGGAGAAAGTTACGCGGACGAGACTTCTTACTTCAGCGGAGAAGTGCTGACTACGACCATCGTCAAGGCCTATGTCCCCGATGGCGTAGTTGTCCCCGAGGCCGGATTGACGATATTTGGGGCGCGCGATTTATTTGATGAATCGGAGGCGGTAGGATCGCGCCCGCAGCGTCACAAGTCGAAGACCTCAGCATTTCTTTCTGACTTCCGTGATTTGCAGGTGGGCGACTACGTTGTCCACGTCGAGCACGGGATCGGGCAGTACCAGGGACTAAAGGAGATAAACCAGGGAGACGGCAACGCTGAGTTCATGTTGCTGGAGTACGCCGACGGAGCGCGTCTTTACGTCCCGTTGACGCGGCTGGACTTAATCCAGAAATTCCGCTCATCGGAAGGGGCGCGGCCGGCGTTGAACCATCTGGGTACGGCGGCCTGGGGCAAGACCAAGGCACGGGTCCGCAAGGCCATGAAAGACATGGCGGACGAACTGCTCAAACTTTATGCGGAACGCCGCGCGGCGCAGGGGCACGCATTTGCCACCGACAACGAATGGATGCGCGAGTTCGAAGATTCCTTCGGCTTCACGGAAACGACCGATCAGGACATGGCAATCACGGATGTGAAGCGCGACATGGAATCGGCCCAGCCCATGGACCGGCTGCTGTGTGGCGACGTCGGATACGGCAAGACGGAAATCGCCATGCGCGCGGCTTTCAAGGCGATCAGCGACAACAAGCAGGTGGCGGTACTGGCTCCTACCACCGTGCTGGCCTTTCAGCACTATGAAACTTTTCGCCAGCGATTTGCGGCATTTCCCGTCACCATTGAAATGATCAGCCGCTTCCGGTCGGCGAAACAGCAGAAGGAAATCATTCAGAAGTTGGAAGCAGGGAAGATCGATATTTTGATCGGCACCCATCGATTGCTTTCCAAAGATTTAAAGTTTGCCGACCTTGGGCTCTTGGTAGTCGATGAGGAACAGCGGTTCGGGGTTCGTCACAAAGAGCGAATCAAGCAAATGCGCAAGCAGGTGGACGTGCTGACCATGTCGGCCACGCCGATTCCACGTACCCTGCACATGTCGATGATCGGCATGCGCGATATGAGTTTGATTGAAACCCCGCCAAAAGACCGAATGGCGATCCAAACTGTCGTCGCGCACTGGGATGAGAAACTGATTCAGTCGGCGATCGAGCAGGAGATGGAGCGTGGTGGGCAAGTCTATTTCGTCCACAATCGCGTGGATACGATCTGGGAGATTGCCGCCAAGTTGCGGGAACTTGTGCCGAAAGCGCGAATCATCGTGGGCCACGGGCAGATGTCGGAAGGCGAACTGGAAAAGGTGATGCTCAACTTTATGCATCACAAGTCTGACATTCTGGTGGCGACAACCATTATCGAGAACGGGCTCGACATCCCACTGTGCAACACGATTCTCATCAATCGTGCGGAACGGCTTGGGCTTTCCGAGCTTTACCAGTTGCGCGGGCGCGTGGGACGTTCCAACCGCCGCGCCTATGCCTACCTGCTGGTTCCTGCTGACACCGAGCTGACACCAATCGCGCGAAGGCGATTGGCGGCGTTGAAAGAGTTTTCCGATCTTGGAGCAGGGTTCAAAATCGCGGCCCTTGATTTAGAACTGCGCGGAGCAGGCAATCTGCTGGGGGGAGAGCAGAGCGGTCACATCGAGGCCGTGGGCTTCGAGTTGTATACGCAAATGCTCGACCGTGCTGTCCGCGAGATGAAAGGCGAGGCTGCACCGGACGAGGCAGAGACCCAGCTTAATCTTGGACTCAACATTCGGATTCCAGTCGACTATATTCCCGAAGAAAATCAGCGTCTGCGAATGTACAAACGGATTGCAGGGGTCGAGACCGATACCCAGCTGGGCGACGTTGGTGCCGAGTTGCGAGACCGCTACGGCGAGCCGCCACCGCCGGTAAGGAATTTGCTCGACTACGCTTCGTTGAAACTGCTGGCGGTACGGGTTGGTGTGACCTCGGTGGAGCGTAAGCGCGACCAGGTCAGCATCAAGTTCCGGCAGAATGCTACGGTCGATCCCGAAAAGCTGGCGCGGTTCGTGTCGTCACAGCGTGGATCGCAGTTCCTTCCCGAGGGGACACTGAAGTTCATTATGAAAGCGACGGCGGCGCCCGAAGTATTAGACAACTTGCAGAGGTTGATGGAGGAGTTGACGGGCTCTGTTTCGCTGCCTTCCGCGGTGTAGTCGCAAAACCTAGAGGTCGCTTAGAAAAGTCGCTTTAGGTTGTGATAAGTTCCTTGTGGTTCTTGGTGGGCGCTCTCACGGTTTTTTGGAAATATTTCATGATCAAGCGACTTTCGTTTCTTCTGCTTCTTGCGTCCCTGTTTGTAGTTCCTTCCATCGCCACCGCACAATCCCAAGCTGACTACGACAAATTGGTCGATGAGTTCTTTGACGTGCTCTTTCAGTACCACCCAACGCAGGGCACGGCGGCTGGATTTCACAAGTACGACACGCAACTGGAGGACTTCTCGCATTCCGGAGTTGATGCCGAGATTGCAGCGCTAAGCAAAATGCAATCGAAGCTGGAGAGTTTCGACAGCTCGAAACTTTCGGAAACGGATGCGGCCGACCTGCAGATTCTGAAGGACACGATTCGTGCCCGCTTTCTTGAGCTTAGGGATATTCAGATGTGGCGAAAGGACCCTGACCAGTACACCAGCGGCGCCACTTATCCCGTCTTCCTCATTATGAAGCGGAATTTTGCTCCTCAGCCGGAGCGCTTGCGCTCTGTGATCGCACGTGAGCGCCAAATTCCCAAGGTATTCGATGCCGCACGCAAGAACCTGGAGAACCCTCCACGGGTCTATACCGAGGTAGCGGTACAGCAATTGCCGGGAGTGATTGGTTTTTTCAAGCAAGATGTTCCCAAGGCTTTCAGCGAAGTCAAAGATGAAAAAATCCTGCGCGACTTCAAGAAGTCAAATAGCGCGGTGATCGAGGCGCTAGGCAAATATCAGGCGTTCCTCGAAAAGACGGTCATGCCGCGATCCAAGGGAGACTTTCGCATCGGCGCAGAAAATTACCAGAAGAAGTTGCGTTACGAAGAGATGGTCGATGTTCCCGTCGATCACCTACTAGAAATCGGCTATGCGGACCTGCATAAGAATCAGTCGATGTTGAAAGAAGTGGCGGCCAGGATCGACCCCAACCACACCCCGCGCGAAGTGTTGTCAGAATTGGAAAAGGACCATCCGCCGGCCGACCAGTTGTTGCAGAGCTTCCGCGATGTGCTCGTTGGCATCCGCCAGTACATCGAAGAAAAGAAGATCATCACTATTCCTTCGACTGTCCCCCCGCTGGTGGAAGACACGCCACCTTTCGCGCGTGCTCTCACTACCGCTTCGATGGACACGCCGGGCGCTTACGAGGAAAAAGCCAATGAAGGCATGTTCAACGTCACCACCGCCGACCCGACCTGGAAGCCGGAGCGCATCGAAGAATGGATGGAGGGTTTCAATCGTGGCACCATCGTCAGCACCGCAGTGCACGAGGTTTATCCCGGCCACTATACCCAATTTCTGTGGGTAAAGCAGGCTCCTTCGAAGGTACGAAAACTTCTTTACTGCGGCACCAACGCCGAGGGCTGGGCGCACTACGACGAGCAGATGATGCTCGATGAGGGCTACGGCCACGGCGATCCAAAGCTTCGCATGGGCCAACTGCAGGACGCGCTGCTGCGCGATGCGCGCTTCATTGCGGGCATCGAAATGCACACGGGAAAGATGACTCTAGAGCAGGCCAACAAATTTTTCGTTGAGCAGGGTTACCAGACGGCACCAGTCGCGGATGTGGAATCAAAACGGGGCACATCAGATCCAACGTACCTGGTTTACACCGTCGGGAAATTGCAGATCATGAAACTGCGTGAAGATTATCGCAAGCAACAGGGAGACAGGTTCACGTTGCAGGATTTCCACGACAAGTTCATGCTGCAAGGGGCGGTGCCGTTGAAGATTATCCGCAAGGCCATGCTGGGGAATGACAGTCCAACGCTTTAGTTAACTGATTCTTTTCTGTCCGGTTTCAATCTAAGGTCGTCCGCAATGAAAAAAATTTGCAAAGCGGTTTTTCCTGCTGCCGGTCTGGGCACGCGCTTCCTGCCGGCCACCAAAGCGCAACCGAAAGAAATGCTTCCGCTGGTCGACAAGCCCATCATTCAATACGGAGTGGAAGAAGCGTTGGCCGCGGGTTGTAACCAGATCATCATGGTCACCGGGCGCGGCAAGTCGGCCATCGAAGATCACTTCGATGTGAGCTATGAGCTAGAGAAGATGCTGGAAGAGCGCGGCAAAAAGGACTTGCTTGCCATTGTGCGCCAGATCTCGGACATGATCCACATTGCCTACGTGCGGCAGAAGGAAGCGCTCGGGCTCGGCCATGCCATTCTCACCGCGCGTGAATTGGTGGGCAACGAGCCGTTCGCGGCGTTGCTGGCGGATGACGTGATCGACGCTGATATTCCGTGCCTGAAACAGCTGATTGGAGTTTACGAGAAGACTGGTTGCTCGGTGCTGGCGACGCAGGTGATTGATGGGCCGGCGATTTCATCTTACGGCGTGTTAAAGGGATCGCCGGTTGACGGATGGGATGGCAAGCTGTACGAGATCACCGACCTTGTGGAGAAGCCGAAGCACGAGGATGCGCCGTCCAATCTCGCGATCATCGGGCGCTATGTGTTGACGCCGGCAATTTTCGAAACGCTATCGGAGATACAAGCCGGAGCCGGTGGCGAGATACAGCTTACCGACGGCATTCGCCAGTTACTGAAGCGCGAGAAGGTTTATGGATTTGTCTTCGATGGAAAACGCCACGACACCGGAGATAAGCTCGGTTTCCTGAAGGCGACCGTAGAGTTCGCATTGAAGCGTAAGGACATGGGGGAACCTTTCCGGGAGTATTTAAGGGGCTTAAAGATTTAGAACAAGGGGGGATTCAGAGCGCCCGGGCAAAACGGTTTTGGACCTAGGGATTCTAGCCCTGCCCCAGGCGCCGTTCGACTGTTGCGCCTTAGCACCTTGGATGAAGTCCGGTGATTTTCAACGCGACGGCACCGCTCAAGCCGTGTCGCACCCGCCTAGCTCTTCAGCGAATTCTGCATCTTTTTGGACTTTTCTTCTACTCCGCTGGCTAGCTTTTCTTTGTGGGCTTCCATCTTTTTTGCGATGCCGGCATCGCAGAGAGCAAGAATCTGAGCTGCCAGGATTCCAGCGTTCGTTGCACCCGGCTTTCCGATTGCCACTGTGGCCACGGGGATTCCTGCCGGCATCTGCACTGTTGCCAGCAGCGAATCCATCCCGTTCAAAGAGGTCGATGGGATTGGCACACCGATCACAGGCAAGGTGGTGTGGGCTGCGATGACTCCCGCCAGGTGGGCGGCGCCGCCCGCGCCTGCGATGATCACGCGGACTCCTCGCGAGGCGGCTTTTTCAGCGTAATCCGCAGTGCGGTGGGGGGAACGATGGGCAGAAGTTACGTCTATCTCATACGCAATCCCAAAGGGCTCTAAAGCTTTGCCGGCTTCGCGCATGATTTCAAGGTCGGAGTCGCTTCCCATCACAATAGAAACAAGTGGAGTGCTCATAAGGCTTCCTTTGATGAATTAGAACGATTGCGGTTTGGCTATTTTTTCAGTGCCCGGGCAGCGATGTCCCTGCGGTAGTGCGCGCCTTCAAATCCGATCTTCGAGGTAGCTTCGTAGGCTCGCTTCACGGCCGTTGCCAGGTCGGTAGCACGCGAGGTCACGCCCAGTACGCGGCCGCCAGAGGTGAAGTAAGAACCGTCCTGCCTGCTGGTTCCAGCGTGGAAAATTTTCACTCCGTTCATGACAGCAGCCTCGTCCAGACCAATGATCTTCTTGCCGGCCTCATAGGTGCCGGGATATCCGCCCGATGCCACCACCACGCAAACCGAAGCGTCATTGGACCAGCGGAAGTCTCCTTCGCTCACCCGGCCCTCGGTGGAGGCCTCAAGCGCTTCCAGTAAATCACTTTCCAGTCTCATCAAGATCGGCTGCGTTTCGGGGTCGCCGAATCGGCAATTGAATTCGAGCACCATGGGACCGCGCGCGGTCATCATCAAGCCGCAATAGAGGATGCCCTTATACTCGGCGTCTTCCTGCTTCATACCCGCAATCACGGGCCGGGCAACGTGTTGCAACAGCCATTGTGTCATCTGTTCGTCGACGATGGTGTGCGTGGAATAGGCGCCCATGCCGCCAGTGTTCGGGCCCGTATCGCCATCGCCGACGCGCTTGTGGTCTTGCGCGGCGACCAGCGCAGCCACACGCTCGCCATCACTCAATACCAGGAAGGAAACCTCGTCTCCCTGAAGGCATTCCTCCAGAACCACCCGAGCGCCCGCTTCCCCCAGCATCTTGCCGCTCAGCATTTCGGAAGAGACAATGGCCGCCTCTTCTTTGCTCTTGCAGATAACGACACCCTTTCCCCCCGCCAAGCCATCGGCCTTTACTACCAGGGGGGTAGAGAAATGCCCCAGCGCTTCGTGGACCTCGTCCATGGAGTTGCAGATGGCATAGTGTGCGGTCGGAATTCGGTGCCGCTGCATGAATTCTTTGGCGAAGCTCTTGCTTGACTCCAACTGAGCAGCTGCTCGCGTGGGGCCGAAAATTTTCAGTCCACGCCGGGTGAATTCGTCGACCACCCCTAATTGCAATGGCAGCTCAGGCCCTACGACGGTGAGATCGGGCTGGATTTGATGGGCGAGGGCCACCAGGGAGTCAACGCTCTTGACGTCTACCGGCATGCATTCCGCTTCATCAGCGATGCCGCCGTTGCCGGGCGCGCAGAACACCTGGGTTACGCGCGGGGACTGGCGCAGACGCCAAACCAGTGCGTGCTCACGTCCACCGCTGCCGATCACGAGAACTTTCATAGCTCAGGAAGGATAGGTTAGGGGGGAAGTGGAAAATCTGTCAAACGCTTCGCCTGGCTCGGAAAGTATCGTCCGGCTGTTAACCAGAATTAACCTCCGGTCTATAATCAAGTTTGCGTGATAACTGTCTCCAAAGAAGACTATCTGAAAGCGATCCTCGAGGCGGAGAGCGAAGGCCAAACGGTCATTTCCGCCACCCTAGCCCACTGGCTCTCGGTCTCTCCACCGGCAGTCACGATGGCCTTGCGGCGGCTAAAAAAAGACGGCTTGGTAACAGTGCGCGCCAGCGGAGAAGTTGGCCTCACCGCGGCGGGAAGAAAGATCGCGCGCAAGCTTACCTTGCGGCACCACCTTATTGAACGCATGCTGGCGGAGATCTTCGGCATGGAGTGGTACAAGGTGCACGATGAAGCCGAGCGGTTGGAGCACGCGGTGTCGCCCGATTTCGAGGCTAAATTACTGGCAAGATTGGGCCGCGGGGGCGCCTGTCCGCACGGCAATCTAAGCGAACTGGAAAATCTGGAAAGCCGCCGCCGCCGGGGACTGGTGCTGCTCTCCCAAGCCCTCGATGGCAAGAAATACGTGGTAAGTGGCATTTATGAGCGCGACCGCCGCTTGCTGGAATTTCTAGATGCCAGAGGGATACGGCCGGGTGCATCCCTCAACCTGACCGAACGAAACTACGACCGCACGCTTACGCTGAGCACCGACGCGGGTACAGTGGCCCTGGGAAGCGCCGCTGCTGAAAAAGTGTGGGTTGTCGCGGCCGATGAGCCCCGCCGTTCTCCGGCCAAGTCCTAGCTTCTGCGTCCGTTTTCAGCTCTTCCCCTGCCCGAAAGTAATTAACTATAGTTTATATCGTCATGTATACTTGCGCTAACTGTGAGCATGGCGACCGAGGCGAGCAATTCCGAAACTCAAGCTTGGAGATTTCCTGCCACCCGTCCAAGCCTGCCCGAAATACACAGCAGCCTGCAGGTTCCAGCGGGTGCAACCTTCCTGCGCAAGCTTCTGTCTTTTGCCGGCCCGGGGTTTCTGGTGGCGGTGGGCTATATGGACCCCGGCAACTGGGCGACCGACTTGGCTGGAGGCTCGAAATACAACTACAGCTTGCTGTCGGTAATCATGATCTCAAACCTGATGGCGGTGCTGCTACAGCGCCTCGCCATCAAGCTGGGGGTGGCGACGGGCCGCGATCTGGCCCAGGCCTGTCGCGAGCACTTCAGCCGCCCGGCCTCGATGGCATTGTGGATTTTTGCCGAGGTGGCGATCGCAGCCTGCGATCTGGCCGAAGTTATTGGATCGGCCATTGCGCTGAATTTGCTCTTTCACATTCCTCTGATCGTTGGAGTTTGCCTGACCGCGCTGGATGTGCTGATCATCCTGTTTCTTCAGCAGAGAGGTTTCCGCTTCATCGAAGCCCTGGTGATCACCTTAATCGGGACGATCAGTGTTTGCTTTGGCTTGGAGATTCTTTTTTCTCAACCCAGTGTTTCGGGCATTTTGCATGGTTTTGTTCCCTCGCCACAGATAGTTTTCGATTCCGGCATGCTCTACATCGCCATCGGCATTCTGGGAGCGACGGTGATGCCGCATAATTTGTATCTGCACTCCGCGATTGTCCAGACCCGGAATTTTGAACGCGACAGCGCTGGCAAGAGGGAAGCGATCAAGTTCTGCACCATTGATTCCACGATCGCTTTGACCATCGCATTGTTCGTGAATGCCGCGATCCTGATCGTCTCAGCAGCCACCTTCTACCGCCGTGGTATGACCGGGGTGGCCGAAATCAACGATGCCTACCGTCTGCTGACTCCTCTATTGGGGGTCACCGGGGCCAGCACCATGTTCGCACTCGCGCTTCTCGCCTCCGGACAGAATTCAACCTTGACCGGGACCCTTGCCGGCCAGGTGGTGATGGAAGGCTTCCTCAATATTCGCTTGCGTCCATGGCTGCGCCGGTTGATTACTCGCGGACTCGCCATCATTCCGGCAGTCATTGTGACCGCATTCTGGGGCGTAAAGGGTACAGCAAACTTATTGGTGTTCAGCCAGGTCATTCTCAGCATGCAGCTGAGCTTCGCCGTGATCCCGCTGGTGATGTTTACCAGCGACAGACGCAAGATGGGCGAGTTCGTGAACTCGCGAGCTACCGTGATGCTTTCCTGGGTCGTGGCCGGGCTGATCGCCGTGCTTAACGTCTGGTTGCTTCTGCAAGCCGCCAAGATCTATATGTAATCCCGCCGCTGCGCATCTCTGCGGCTAACCAGCTAAACTATAGGTCTGTTCCAAATGACAACCAATTTGGTTGAGGAAGGCATTTGATTCAATGAACAGCTTCAATAGCCGCGCCCCGCTCAAAGTTGGAAGCAAAGAGTATGAAATCTACCGCCTTGACGCCCTCGACAAACAGGGTGTTTCCACCAGGCACCTTCCTTATTCACTGCGCATTTTGCTGGAGAATCTGTTACGCACCGAAGATGGCAAGAACGTCAAGGCGGAGGATATTCGCGCGCTGGCTGCGTGGAACAGCAAATCGAAGCCGGACAAAGAGATTGCCTTCACCCCCAGCCGGGTGCTGTTGCAGGATTTCACCGGGGTACCAGCGGTGGTCGACCTTGCCGCCATGCGGGACGCGATGAAGAAGTTGTCTGGAGATCCGGCGAAGATCAATCCACTACAACCGGCAGAGCTGGTAATCGACCATTCGGTTCAAGTCGATGAGTTTGGCACAGCCCAGGCGTTTCAGTTAAATGCCGAGCTGGAATTCATCCGCAACAAAGAGCGTTACGCATTCTTGCGTTGGGGCCAGGACGCATTCCGCAACCTCGCAATAGTTCCGCCGGATACCGGCATCGTCCACCAGGTAAATCTCGAATTTTTGGCGCGGGTTGTGTTCGTGAACGAGGCGAATGGCAAGCGTACTGCCTATCCCGACACTTTGGTGGGCACGGATTCACATACCACCATGATTAACGGCGTAGGCGTTCTGGGGTGGGGTGTGGGCGGAATTGAGGCCGAGGCCGCCATGTTGGGCCAGCCAGTGTCCATGCTGATTCCGCAGGTAGTAGGAGTCAAGCTGACCGGTAAATTGCCGGAAGGTGCTACCGCCACCGATCTGGTTCTCACTATCACCGAAATGCTGCGCAAGCATGGCGTCGTCGGCAAGTTTGTCGAGTACTACGGACCTGGCCTCCGAGAGTTGCCACTTGCGGACCGCGCCACCATTGGCAACATGTCACCGGAATATGGAGCGACCTGCGGAATTTTCCCGGTCGACAATGAGTCGCTCAATTATCTGCGTTTGACTGGGCGCTCCCCCGAGCAAGTTGCGCTGGTCGAAGCCTATTGCCGCGAACAGGGATTGTTTCACGACGCGAAAACTCCGGAAGCGGAATATTCCGAGCTGCTGCAGTTGGACCTCGCATCCATCGAGCCCAGCCTGGCCGGGCCGAAGCGTCCGCAGGATCGCGTTGCTCTCGCGCAAGCCGCCCAATCTTTCAAGGATGCGCTGCCCTCGCTGATCAAGCCGAAAAGGAGTCCGGCGGTCGCGGCGGCCAACAATCTGCAAGAAAATCGTTTTCAGGCCGAGGGCGGCGCCACCGCTGTCGGAGTGCACGATACGCTTTTTGAAGAGCACGTGCCCGAGACTGTGAAGAAGGCGCTTCGCCACGGCAGCGTGGTCATTGCGGCAATCACCAGCTGCACCAACACATCGAACCCCTCGGTGATGGTGGCGGCCGGGCTGGTAGCGAAGAAAGCGGTCGAGCGCGGGCTTAAGGTCCCCGCCTGGGTGAAGACCTCCCTTGCACCGGGATCAAAAGTAGTCCGCGACTATCTGGAAAAAGCCGACCTGCTTTCTTACCTGGAAAAGATTAATTTCCACATCGTGGGCTATGGATGCACTACCTGCATCGGAAACTCAGGACCGCTACCAACGGAAGTTTCGCAGGCGGTTGACGACAACGATCTGGTCGTCGCATCCGTGCTCTCTGGCAATCGAAACTTTGAAGGCCGCATCAACTCAGAGGTTCGAGCCAACTATCTAATGTCCCCACCGTTGGTGGTTGCATTCGCTTTGGCGGGGCGCATTGATCTCGATCTACATAGAGACCCGCTTGGGAAGGACAAGTCGGGTAAACCGGTGTTTCTCTCGGAGATTTGGCCCTCGCAAGGAGAAGTAAGCGATGCAGTGCAGAAGTCAATCACCTCCGACATGTTCCGCAAAAGTTACGCCGACGTCTATCAAGGGGACGAACGCTGGCGCGGACTGCCGGTTCCAAAAGGCGAGACCTACGCCTGGGATGCGGATTCAACCTATATCCGGCAGGCCCCCTATTTCGATGGCATGACAATCGCGCCCAGGCCCGTGCAGGACATCGTGGGCGCGCGCGTGCTGGCCGTCCTCGGAGATAGCGTGACCACGGATCACATTTCACCTGCGGGTTCGATCAAGAAGGACAGCCCCGCGGGGAAATACTTGCAGGAACATGGAGTGAAGCCGGCGGATTTTAACTCCTACGGCTCGCGGCGCGGAAATCATGAAGTCATGGTGCGTGGCACATTCGCCAATGTTCGCCTGCGCAACAAGATGGTGAATCTCGAAGGCGGATTCACACGCCACCTTCCCGATGGAACCGAGATGAGCATCTTTGACGCCTCGGAAAAATATATTGCCGACAAAATTCCATTAATTATCCTGGCAGGAAAAGAGTATGGCTCCGGCTCTTCGCGCGACTGGGCGGCGAAGGGGCCTCTTCTTTTAGGGGTGCGGGCGGTGATCGCGGAAAGCTACGAGCGTATTCATCGCTCAAATCTCGTGGGTATGGGGATCCTGCCCCTGCAATTTGCGGACGGGGAGACTGCGCAGCATCTGGGTTTGACCGGAGAGGAAGTTTTCGAGATCAGTGGCATTCCGGCGCTGATTGCAAGATTCACCGCCGGAAGCCAGGTGAGCGTCCGCGCGGTAGGCAATGGTCTAACCACCGAGTTCAAAGCGCTGGTGCGGATCGATACTCCGCAGGAATCGCAGTATTACGCCAACGGTGGGATTTTGCATTACGTGTTGCGGCAGTTGCTTTCGGCCAAGCCGGCTGCTGTGCACGCTTAGAACGCCTCAGACCTGGGTGGTGCTTGGCGCGTGTCTCGAGACGCCGGTTGCGGTTGGAAGGGTCGCAGATCCCGTACCTACGTGGTTCGTGGTAAAGAACTCCGTTTCTCAGCCCAAGTTTTAGGTAGAGCTTCTTAGCCATTTCGTAGTGGCCTTGCGCGACTCTGTATAGCACGTGCCACTCTCTGTCCAGCCCGCCGAATTGATTTGCAGAAAGTTTGCAAAACATTGTCCACCTCAACAATCCACAGGTGTTTTTGCTTGTAAAGCGCGATTCCTGCCATTTACAGTTTCCACTCCTCGGGTCCCCAGGCCCGTAGTTCTGCCGGAGGCTTCTGTGAACGACTGCTGCTCTCCCGTCTCCCGCTGTAAATGGCTCTTAACTGTCCTTCTCTTGACCCTTCCTGCCAGCGCCGCACAGCGTGAAGCAGTCATTATTCATTCCACCGGTTCGCGCGAATCATTGAAGCAGCAAGTGCAAGCCATGGGCGGAACCATCCGCTACGAGTTTAAGAATTTGAATGCGGTGTCGGCCATAGTGCCGACGAAATCCGTGCCTGCACTCGCCGCATCTCCCGGAGTGAAGCTCAGAAAATCACTGCCTGTCCGTATTCCTTCCACCGGGCACTCCGGCATCGTCACGAAAGCACCAGCAAAGATCAGAATCTCGGGCAAGATGAAAATGGACCGCGCCGACGTCTTGAAGAGCATCACCTCACGTCCGGCCGATTATCTGTTTAATAATGCGCTGATCAATGCCGTTTCGGTTCAAGCCAAAGGCAACTTAGGAGATGGAGTGGTGGTCGCGGTCATCGACACTGGCGTCGCCAACAATGGTGAGGTAGTTCCAACCCTCGATGGCAGCGTTATCGGCGGCGAGAGTTTCGTCCCCAAGGACGTCGATCCGGTCACGTCGCCCACCAGTACCAAGAATGACGATCACGGAACCATGGTTTCCACGATGATTGCCGGGCATGGTGTTTTCATTGTTCCCAACGACGATTGTCTGATTGGCGCACTGCAGAATTATTCGCCGGACTCGATTGCCGATGCGACCCCGTTCGGTTTCCCTGGTAACTCGCTGCTTCCGGTAATTGGTGTCGCTCCCGGCGCCCAGATTTACGCCATGAAGGTATTCCCTTCGAACGGACAGCCGGCTTCGGGCGACGCAGTGTTGGCCGCCATGGATCGCGTCATTACGTTGAAGAAGAATTTCCTGGCGGGCGAACCGTCGGTACCGGTTTCCGGCAGCGGTACCGAAGACGATCCGTTTGTCTATGATTCGCTCAACATTCAGGTGGTGAACATGAGCCTGGGCGGGCTGACTCTTGCAGCAGGCCGGGACCTGACCGGGTTGATGACGGAAGAAATGCTGAAGGCCGGCATCATGCTGGCAGCCAGCGCGGCCAATGCCGGACCGACGGCAATGACCATCGCTGATGTGGGCGCGGGACGGGGCGCACTGTCCGCCGCCGCCTCTGACGATTTCATTCACGAGCGCATTTTCTGGGACAATTTCGCCAGCGACAGTTGCGCGCTGGGGATCGGATTCTTCGCGTTCCCGACGACATCGATCCAGACCGCATCCTTCAGTTCTCACGGCCCGACACCGGACGGACGGGTCGGCGTCGGCGTAAGCAGCGCGGGATTCTGGAACTTTGTACAAGGCGCTGCCGGGGACCTTTTCTTCGTCGCCGGAACCTCGTTCTCTTCATCGACCGTAGCCGGAGCCGCAGCTTTGCTGCAGGCGGGTGCGCCACATGCCTCTGCACTGAAAATTCACAATGCAATTCTGAAAGGCGCAAATCCGGAGTTGTTCACCGACGAATCCGGACGGTTCGACCGCGGCAAGGGATATCTGGATGTCGCCCACTCTTTGAACTTGCTGAAACATCACCACGTGGATAACGACTTCCCATCATTCCCGCCGCATACCTCTTCGGTTGCGCAAAACTTGCACGACCTGGGAATCCAGACCTACCGGTTAGAGCAGGACGATCCCATCCACTTCAAGGCACGCAATCTCGAACCGGGGGAACGCCAGGAACTCATCTTCCGCGTCGGAAGGAATATCGGAAGCGTGCAGGTGAGTCTGAATAGCGTGAAACCCAAGTTGCCGGCGGAGAAACAGAACCAGCTGTTTGGCGACGATATCTTCCTCGCTATCCACCCGGCCAAGACTTCCCAGAATCAGGAAGACGACAACATTGTGGATAGCTTCTTCAACGCTCCCAACACATTTACGATCGACAACCCTGAGCCCGGGTTGATGCGGATTGCGGTGCTCGGCGACTCGACCAACGCCGGCAAGGTGTCTGCCGATCTAACCGTGACGGGTGTTCGCAAAGCCGAGCCGGTTTGGAGCCGCCGCGGACGGGTCCACCAAGGTGATCAACTGCAGTACAGCTTCCAGGTTCCGAGTGGCACGGCTCACGCTTCTTTCGAACTGACCTGGAACCACGGTTGGGACCACTATCCCACCAACGACATCGATCTGATTGTCATTGATCCGGACGGCAACGAGATCGACGACGGCGCCACGGTGGAAGGGCGGGAAGTAGTATCCCTTGACAAGCCAAAAGCCGGAACCTATCAGCTGTTCGTCATCGGCTTCGACGTCTTCGGACGCCTGCTGGATGATGGCAGCGAACGCGGACCTCAGGTAGACAGTTTCCAATTAGGCGCGTACATCCCGTAAAACTTGGACCACTCCCAACCAGGCCAGAGCGTTATTGCTCTGGCCTTTGCTATTCCAGGATGGGACCAGGGCAACTCGGGTTCCAAAGCCTTCATCTTTAAAGGGCGATAGAGAACCAGCAAATGAGCGAATGCGCCGTGCTTCACGTGGGGTTCCAGTTCAGGCTCGCTCTTTGACACCGAAGTACCATCGCCGGCTTGACTCGGTGACCAACCCGCTATGGGCTCCCGGAGCCGTTGACACGGGGGAATCTACTTTGTTACCGTTGGCGTTCCAGATTCACAGCTCCTAGGTTCCGTAAGTGCCGTATTCGGTAGGGATTGCGGACACGTATTTGCGTAGAATCCCACGCGTGACGTGACGCCTTCTAGTCTTTAAGGCAATCCCCCAAAGATGTATCAGTGCTCGAAGCGGGAAAGGGCTTAGGTATTTTTGGTTCGTTGGCTAATCCCGAATCGGCAATGTACCGATTACTAACGGAAGAGGCACCTTGCGTAGACGTTCATACATTCTGTTTGTAGCCCGCGGAGAAGACGGCCAGCTTCGGAAGATTCCGATCCCGGTTCAGTATCTGTACGTCTTTATTGCCGGGGCAGTTATCGCTGTTTTGAGCCTGACAGGCATCGCCAGCTCGTATACTCGCATGCTGGTGAAGGTGTCGCACTTCAATGAGCTCCGCAATGAAAAAGAGGAGCTTAAGAACCGCTATACCAAGCTTGAGCAGGTGGCCAAAGAGCGCGATATCCAGGTGGCTTCGCTGGGTTCGCTCGCCGGTGAAGTTTCTTCGCTGTATGGCTTGAAATCGGATTCGATTATGGAAGACGCCTCGGGCGACCGGCGTGATGCACAAGTCCACTCTTCTCTAAATCAATTCTCCGAATTGAGGACATCGGCACTGACCGGGGCGGCAACCACCGGGATCTCGCTCGGCCTGGTGAGAAATGTCACGACCGCCGACTGGGTCCGTGCCAACTCATCGCCCAATATCTGGCCGGTGGAAGGGCTGGTTACGGGATCCTTTGGCGAGCGCATTGATCCGTTTAACGGTGAGGGCGCATTCCATAATGGAGTCGATATCTCATCTGGCTACGGACAGCCGGTGATGGCTCCCGCCGATGGCGTGGTTGAGTTTGCCGACTTTTTCGGTGGGTATGGCCGCGCGGTGATCCTGGAACACAGCCGCGGAGTTTCGACTCGATACGGCCACCTGTCCGGATTCGCGGTCACCA
>Ga0105245_10001480_pt1 | contig 21211 bp, 15 predicted proteins | sample KBSM54metaG_FD_81523 | JGI IMG/M metagenome (GOLD analysis project Ga0105245, IMG submission 81523) | Miscanthus rhizosphere microbial communities from Kellogg Biological Station, Michigan, USA - KBS M5-4 metaG | ecosystem: Host-associated > Plants > Roots > Rhizosphere > Soil | place...
GTGACCCGTGAAGGTGTGCCCGTAGTAGAACGCACGCTCCGCACCCGCAAAAAAACCCTCGAAAATGCGCGGAGTGGCCAAGGTTGCGGCCATCGGCAGCATGCCACCCGTGAAGCCCTTCGCGGTGCACAGGATATCCGGCGAGATGGACGCGTGTTGCGAGGCCCACATCGGCCCGGTTCGGCCGTAACCGCTAAACACTTCGTCGAGCACCAGAAAGACGTCGTGCTGACGCGTGAGCTCGCGGGCACGCACGAGGAATTCGGCGGGATACGTGCGCATGCCGGCTGCGCCCTGCACCATGGGCTCGAGCACCACCGCAGCGATCCGGTCGCCCTCGGCCAAGATCAAGGCTTCGAGGGCTGCAAACGCGCGCTCGTAACCATCTGCAGCCGAGGGCACGCGCAGACAATCCATGATCACGCCCGCGAAGGGGCGGCGAAACACTTCCACGCCGCCGAGCGCGGTGACGCCCAGTGTTTCGCCGTGAAAGGCGCCGTCGAAGGCCACGAATCGCTTGCGCTCCGGGCGGCCATTTTGCGCCCAATATTGCACGGCCATCTTCAGCGCGACTTCCACCGACGTGGAGCCATTGTCGCTGAAGAACACGTGCGGCAGCCCGGGAGGAGCCACGTTCACCAAGTTCCGCGCCAGCAAGGAAGCAGGCTCGTGCGTGATGCCGGCCAACGCCACGTGACTCAGCTTCTCCGCTTGAGCCCCGAGCGCGCGCACCAAGCGCGGATGATTGTGCCCGAGCACCGACGACCACCACGAGGCGTTGCCATCGATGTAAGAGCGACCGTCGACGTCGAACAAGCGCGAGCCGCTCGCGCGCGCGATCACCAGCGGCTCGGCCTCGGCGATGTACGTATCCATCGACGTGTACGGGTGCCAGACGTGGGCCTTGTCGAGTTCGACGATCTGTTCGCGAGAAAGGGCGCTCATGCTGTGTTTTCGCGGCTGGAAACGACGCAGCGAGCCCAAGCTATGTTGCCGGGCGCTGCGCGCGTCTAGTGCGAAGCGGGCGAATTCGGGTTGGCCTAGCGCGTCAAGCCACGCGATTTGCAGGCGGACTGTCGGTTTCGGGTTCTTCTCCTGCGGGCGCGCCCAGCGGCAACAGCAAGGTAACGGTGGTTCCGACCCCCTCCTCGCTCTCGATCGACAGCTGGCCGCCATGGGCTTCTACGATGCGATGCACGATCGGCAGACCAAGCCCGGTGCCGCTCGGCCGCGTGGTGAAGAACGGATCGAGCGCGCGATCCCTCACCTCGGCTTCCATGCCATGACCGTGATCTTTGATCAGGATGGAGACCGCGGGACCGGTCGGCAAGCTGCCGCGCGACACGATGATGTCGACACGGCCGCCGCCGCGCATCGCTTGGCAAGCATTCTGGACCAAATTGTCGAATACCAGCCGAAACAGGCTGGGATCGACCCATACCGTTTGTAGCCCAGGATCGGCGTCGATGCTGACGACCACGTCGTGGCCGTCCATCGCTTGCGAGCGCGAGCGGTTGGCGAGTTCGACGAGCGATACGGGCGAACGCTTCACGCTCACTGGGCGCGCGAAGCGCAGCAGGTCGGTCACCAAGCGATTGAGCCGCGCCGCCTCTTCATCGACGATGCCCAGCAAAATCACGCGATCTTCTTCGCGCCCGTCTACCCGACGCAAGCCGGCGACCGCGTTGACGATCACCGCCAAGGGGTTCCGCACCTCGTGCGCGATCGCGGCCGCGAGCTCACCAACCGCCGCCAACTGATTCTTCGTGACGAGCTCGCTCTGCACCTCGCGGAGTTCCGCATGTGAAGTCCGTAGTTCGGCCGTGCGCACCTCGAGCCGCTGCGTCGTCTGCTCGAGCACACCCGCCGCAAATCGATACCGGAGGAGCACCGTGCCGGCGACACCGAAGGCGAACACCAAGAACGCGTGCGGCAAAAGGGCGAGCGTATTTTTGAACAGGCCCGAGGCCAGTCCGACGTCATTGAAAACCGCCGGAATGATCAAGCAAATGCCGACCAAAGACGACAAAGCGTCGCGGCGTCCGGAGCGGTAGGCGTGCACGAGGAGCGCCACCGTGGCCAGCGTTTCGACCAAGCCAACCGCATAAAAGACGTTGCCGAGCGAGCTCGACACCGCGACCTGATGCTCGACCCGACCGCCAAAAATGTGCGAGACGAGGAGCCGCGTCGGCCCATGCCGCCACAGGGCTCCGGACCAGTTGGCGATGAAGAACAACCCCGCGAGCACGTACAGCGGCACGCAGCGACGAAATCGATCCTTCCACTCCAAAAAGCACAGCGCGAAATGCACGTTCAACGGAGCCGCGAAGATCACGCCCGAGAGGCTGATCTGATCGTTCCGCAGGCCGTTGACGGCGGCGCCGCCCTGATAATTCATCGCGATGCCGATGCTCATCACGCTGAGCGCGAAGCACAGCAAACCGAACACGAAGTATTCGGATTCGCGCCGACCCGCGAAGTAAGCGAGCACGAAGAACGTGCCGAGCCCAAACTGAGTCGCGGCCCAGGCAGCGACGACACCGGCCAAGAACGTGCCGGTCACCGAGAACCGCCGAGCTCGGCGTTGACCGTAAACGCTAGGCTCGCGCTGCGGTAGCCCGGGAGCGCCGCCGAGATCCGGTACTCGCCGCTGGCTAAATCGTGCAGGAAACCGGGGCTGTCGGCCGGGATGCGCGCAGCCGGGCGCTCGAGGCGCAGCGTGGGAGCTTGCGCCCGCACCTCGCCCTGCGCGGAAAACGCGAGCACGTCACACAACACGCGCCGCGAACCCGCGGCGTCGTAACTGCCCTCGGGTTTGCGGATCCAGAGTGGCCCCTCGGCATTCGGGGCGTCCGGGCGTTTGCCCCAAAAAAAGCGCCGCGCCACCGCCGAGCGAGTGGCCTCCGCGCTCCTGATCGGGACGAGGCCGGAAGCCGCCACTGGCGCCGCAAATAGCCAATGCTCACCGGGGGTGAGCTCGAGGTCCGGCCGCAGCAGCGCGCGGAGCGCAATCGCGCGCGTCGTGGTGAGACGACGCGGTCGTTCGTCGTCGAGCGCGACATCGACGCCGAGCGCATCGGCATCCAGCGCATCGGCGGAAACACGCACCTCCGGATCGCGGTTGAGCTCGAGCACTTCGTCGAAGCTCGGCGTCTGGAAGCTGACGCGCATCGCAGAAATGGGCGAAGCGGCCGCTTCGAGCGCCAATACCGGAGTCCGATCCGTGATGACGACCGCTGGCGGGTGGCTCGGCTGCACCAAAACAGGAACGTTACGAGCCGGCGTGCGTGCAGGCGCGGTGCACGCTTGCAGCGCTAACGAGAAGAAAACGATTCGACGCACGCCTCAAATTTTACCCCGACGAGCAGCGAGGCTCAATCGGAGCCACGGGCAGCGCCCCTCCCGCGCGGCGATTTCTTTCCGCTACACGTAGCATTCTGCACGGTTCCTCGCCTGGGCCTGTCGACTCTCGCCTCGGCAAGCGCGATCTGCTACGCGACTAGTCCCGATGAGTTACGTGGTTTTGGCTCGCAAGTGGCGACCCATGCGCTTCGAGGATTTGGTTGGCCAAGACCATGTCGCTCGAACGCTGGGGAACGCAATCGACAGTGGGCGTGTCGCACACGCCTTTCTGTTCACGGGCGTCCGCGGCGTCGGCAAGACGACCAGCGCTCGAATCCTCGCCAAAGCACTGTGCTGCCTCGGTGATCCCGAAACGACCCCACCGGGGGTCGACCCTGGCCCGAGCGTCACCCCCTGCTTGAAGTGCGCCGCGTGTCTCGAAATCGCCCAAGGCACCGATGTGGACGTGCGGGAGATCGACGGCGCCAGCTACAACGGTGTCGATGAAGTGAGGAAGCTGCAAGACGCGCTGCCCTATCGCCCGGCGCGTGACCGCTTCAAGATCTTCATCGTCGACGAAGTGCACATGCTCTCCACGAACGCGTGGAATGCGTTCCTGAAAACGCTGGAAGAGCCGCCGCCACACGTCAAATTCATCTTCGCCACGACCGAAGTGCACAAGGTTCCGATCACCATTCTGAGCCGCGTGCAACGCTTCGATTTCAAGCTCATCCCGACGCAGATGATTGCTTCACGGCTGCGCTACGTGCTCGGCCAAGAACAAATCGAGAGCGATGACGCCTCGCTCGGGATCATCGCGCGCGAGGCGGCAGGCAGCATGCGCGACGCGATGAGCTTGCTCGATCAAGTCATCGCCTGGGGCGGCACGAAGCTCACGGGGGACGACGTGGCGCGCGTGCTCGGAGTGGCGAGCCGCAAGGTGCTCTACGACATCGCCGGCGCGGTCGTGAAGGGCGACGCCGCGCGCGCGCTTTCGGTCGTGGCCGAGCTCAGTAACCAAGGCTACGACACCGCCCATGTTGCCCGCGATTTGCTGGGACTTTTGCGGGATTTGGTGGTCGCCAAGGTGTGCAAAGAGCCCAGCGCCTTGCTCGACCTGGCGGATGAAGAAGTGCGCGACGTGAACGAGCTCGCGGGAGCCAGCGACGCCGATGACTTGGTGCGCTTGCATCAGGGCTTCGCGCAAGGCTTCGACGACGTCGTGCGCAGTGGTCAGCCACGCGCAGCGTTGGAAATGCTTTTGGTGCGGCTCGCTCGGCGTCCGCCGCTCTTGCCCATCGACGAACTCGTGCGCCGGCTCGGGATTTTGGAGCAGCGCCTCGGTGGCAATCGAGGCCCGGGCCAGCCGCAAGCAGGGCCCCGACCCGGCCCCCCACCTGACGTGTCGCAACGCGCGCCCGATCGGCGTCCGCGCGAAATGCGCGGCCCGGAAGCCACGCGCCCGGAAGCGCCCGCTGAAGGGCGTAAGGAACCTCCACCGGCGCGAGCCGAGTTCGCGCCGCCCGCGGGGTTCGACTCCGAATTCGGTCCGCCACCGGAGTTCGTCCCGCCCGTGGCCGCTCCGCCACCCGCGCGGCGCCCCGAGGCCGTGAGGCGAATCGAGCCACCACCGCGCATCGATCCGGATTTCGACGTCCCGTTTCCCGAGCCACCGACCCCTCAGGACAAGCCGAGCATCAAGGCTGCGGCGCCCAAACCGCGCATCGACCAAACCGAGCCAAAGGCGGAGGATATCGCCATTTTTCGGGCAATTTTGGAGCGCGTCAACGCACGACGCCCGGAGCTCGCTGCGTTCCTCGCGCGAACTGCCATCCTCGGTATCTCGCCGGGCGAGTTGCAGCTCGGCCTCGAACCGGGTGGCATGTTCAACAAAGGCGTCAGCGACAAGGACTCGACCGAGCTGCTCACGAGCTGCGCCACGAGCGAACTGGGTGTCCCGACCAAAGTGGTGTTCGAGTTCGAGTCGGCGCGAGCGGCGACCATCAAGAGCCTGGCCACGATCGACGAGGAAATCTTGGAAAAGAAACACCGCGAAGCCATCGCTCAAGCGCGTAAGCACCGCGGAATCACCGATGCCGTCGAAATTCTCGGCGCGCGTATCAAGGACCTCAAGCTCGGTTCTCCCCCGAACTGAGCCGGTAGCCAAAGGAACAGTGCCGTGCTGCCCGATCGCCTCCAACGGATGATTCAGCTCCTCGGTCGCTTGCCCGGCGTCGGCGAGAAAACCGCCCAGCGCTTCGCGATGTTTTTCGTCACCGAGAGCCAGGAGTATGCGCGCGAGCTTGGCCTCGCGCTGGCCCAGCTGGGCGAAACGGTGCGCCGCTGCGAACGCTGCGGCAACATCGCCGAGCTCGGCCCGGACGGGCACGCGCTGTGCCCCGTGTGCCTCGATAGGCGACGCGACGGCAGCCTGCTGTGCATCGTTGCGCGCGTTCAGGATCTGCTGGCCATCGAAAAGAGCGCTGCCATGCGCGGCCGCTACTTCGTGCTCGGCCGCTTGCTCTCGCCGCTCGACGGCATTGGCCCGGATGAATTGCCACTGCGCGAATTGTTCAAGATGGTCGACGAAGATGGGGTCAAAGAAGTGATCCTGGCGACCCCACCCTCGGTGGACGGCGAAGCGACCGCGCTGCTCCTGGCGCGGGAATTGGCCGGAAAAGGGCTGCGAGTCTCGCGTATCGCGAGCGGCATCCCACACGGTGGGGAGCTCGAATTCGCGGACCAAATCACGCTCGGACGAGCCATCGACGGCCGCCGGTCACTCGGGTGAATCGTCTTCCGCCGGGAAGGACCAAGCCGAAAAGCCGCTCGTTTCTGCGGGCTTGCCAGCCACCCGAGGCCGCATGAAACTGCCTGACCCATGTCTCGCGAAGTCATTTTAAGCCCGCACGCTCCGGCGCCACTTTCTGTTTACTCGCAAGCGATCAAAGCTTCGGGCCTGCTGTTCTTGGCTGGCCAGATCCCGCTCGATCCGGTGTCGGGTGAGATCGTGAGTGGCACGCTCGCGGCGGAGGTCGATCGCATCATCGAGAACTTGCGCTTCGTGCTGGAAGCGGCCGGCGCCTCTCTACAAAGCGTGGTGAAGACCACCGTGTACCTGACCAATATGGATGACTTCGCCGAGTTCAACACGGCCTACAGTCGTCATTTTCCGAAAGAACCTCCGGCGCGCACGACCATCGCGGTCCGTGCGCTGCCTCGCGGGGTGCGCATCGAGATCGATGCCATCGCCGTCGCCCCTTGAAAATCCGTAGTTGGAGATACTCATGACCGAAAAATCAAAAGCCAAGCCGAGCGCGACGCTCGCCCCCGCCGACGTGTCGGCCACCGCTGACACGGCTCTCGCCGCCCTCGGGCGCGCAGGCAGCGCCGCTACCGAGCTCGTCGACGCTTGGGTCGCCGCCGGCAATGCCGCCGCCATCGGCGTCGCCGCGGAGCGTGCCGAAGGCGGCGCGCGCAAGGCCGCTCGTCGAGCGCTGAACGTGCTGAAAGCCCGCGGGATCAGCGTTCCGAGCGCACCGCACGTCGTCAATGTCACCGGCGCGAAGGAGCCGCTGATCGAAGAAGCGTTGATGCTCGCTCCGGACAGCGGCGGCAGTATCTGTCTCGCGATCACCTCGCGCTCGGCGACGAGCAAAGCGCAGGGCGTGTTCGTGTTCTTGCACGACGAATTCGGCGTGCACCGCGTGAACACGGGCGAACTCAGCCAATCACAGCTGAAAGACGCGCTGGCCCGCGCGCTGCCTGGCGCCGAGTACCGCCCCGTGAAGGTGCCGGTCGCTTGGGCGCGCTCTCGCATTGCCGCTGCACGCAAGACGCACGCGGCTCGTGGCATGCCGGAGCCGCTCGGCTTTCAAACCGCCGCAGCGTTGCTCGAACCCGTCCCCGCTGAGGCTCCCGAGCACCCCTTCGACGGCGAAGGCCTAGAGCTCGGTGAAGAGGACGCACGCGATCTGGCCAAGAATTCGCAATCGATTCACCTGATGCCCGAATTCCGCGGCTGGTTTCCGCCCAAGCCCGCGGTCGATGAAATGCTGCAGAAGCTCGGTGAAAGCCTGACGCCCGGGGCCGAACCGGAACCCGAAAAACTGCAACAAAGGCTGGATGAAGAGGTCAAATCGGCGACCGATCGCTTCTTCACGCCGGAGCGCCGTGAGCAGCTCGCGCGGATGATGAAAGACAGCGCACTCAGCGTGCTGGCGCGCGAGGGCGAGGTGCGCACACTCGAAGTCGTGGCAACGATGAAGATCATTCGTGAAGCGGGCCTCATCACGAACCCGCCGCACGAAGTCGCCTTCCTGCGCGCGTTCTTCGATAAGGCGGTGAGCGCGCTCGCCTACCAAGATGGCGGTCGCTTGCGCATCCCCATGGCGCGCCCACCGGCACCCGAGAGCGAAGCCGTCAGCCCCTGACGAGTTCGCGATACGCTGTGAGCAACGCGCGCGTCACTGGCCCGGGCGCGCCACCGCTCACCTCGTGCCCGTCCACGCGAGTGACGGGCACGAGTTCGCGAATACTGGATGTGATGAACACCTCGCCCGCGTGCCGAAACTCCGCGGGCGAGAGCGGCCGGAGCTCGATCGGAAGGCCCGAGCGCTGCGCGATTTCGAGCACGTGCCGCCGGGTAATGCCGGGCAAAATCCCGTGCTCCTCGCCTGGCGTGACCAACTTGCCGTCGATCACGGCGAACACGTTGGACGTCGAGCCCTCGAGAATTCGGCCCGCGCCGTCCACGATCAGTGCTTCGCGCGCACCCTGTTCGCGCGCGGCGCGCAGCGCGAGCACCGCCGTCAAGTAGTTGCCGATCTTCGCTGCGGCAAGGCCCGTGGCATCGGACACGCGCTCAGCGCGAAAGGTGATGGCGGCAATCCCCTGTTCGTAAAGCGCCTCGGGCGGCGCCTGTAACTCCGTGGCGAGGACGACGCGCAGAGCCGGCCCCGCGGTGCCAGGGTCGAGGCCGAGTGACCGCGCGCTGCCACGCGTGATGGTGATGCGCACGTAGCAGTCGGCTCTTGCTTCGGCTTTCACGGTCTCCAAGACCTCGCCACGCAGCTCGTCGATGGTCACGGGCAGCGGGATGAACACGCGCTCGGCGCTCGCTTCGAGGCGCGCCAAGTGTTCGTCCAGGGCAAACAGCCGCCCACCGTAACTGCGTAGCGATTCGAACACCGAATCGCCGTACAAGAAGCCGCGATCGAAGACGCTCACCACCGCACGATCGACCGGGACGAAGCTCCCGTCGATCATCACGCTCGCCTGCATGATTCGGCCCCGATCAGCTCGATTTGGCGCGAATCTCGAGCAATTCGCTGCCGCCGGCCCAGATCAGCTCGACCAGCAAATCCACGTTGCCGCTGATCGTGACGTTCGGCTTATCGAGCAGTGACGCGCGTGATTCGACCTTCAGATCGAGTAGGCCAGTCTCGCCGAAGGGGTAACGCGCTACACTGAAGCCTTCGGTGCCTCGGATGTGCCACGCGAGGCGACCGCGCGTGAACTCTGGGCGCAACCCGAAGATGTATTCGAAGAGCACGGCGATGGGCGTGATGCCCGTCCAACCCACGAAATCTTTGCGACCCCGCCCTTGTCCCGTTTCGTCCGGCGCGTGGTGTTCCCAAACCGAGCCCGTCTCTTCGAACGAACTCACCATGTTGTCGTGGTGGTTGCGGGCAATCTCGTACGCGAGATCTTCGTAGCCGCGAGACGAAAGCCCGCGCATCACCATGTAGTTGGTGGGCGGCCAGACACCACCGAGCCACAGTCCGCCATCGGGATCGTAACCGGGCGTGTCTGCCGACAAGCTCGGGATACGGTGTGGGCGCTTGAATTCAGCGGCGTTTTCCAGGTGTTCGATGAAGCGCGGCAGGCGCTCGGCCGGCACCGCATCGGCGAGGAGCGCCCAATAGGCGCCGATCGTTTTGAGCCCCGTGAGCCGCGTCTGATCCCGGCGCAGGTCGTGATAAAAGCCCGTCGACTCGTCCCACAGGTACTCGTTGATCCAGGGCACGAGGATGGCGTTCTCGTCGGCGAAGTCTTGCACTTCTTCGCGGCGATCGAGCACCGCGGCCATCTCCAGGACGATGCGGTTGGCGAGCACCGTCTGCATGTTGGTGTCGACCCAGGTCAGGTGCGCGTGATCGATGCTCTCGCCTTCGGGAGTACGCGGCTGGTTGTCCATGCCACTCGCGAGACCGGTGCCCCAGTAGCTGCCATTCGGCCAGGTGCGATAGCGGCGATGCCATTGCCCGTAGGACACCAGCACCGGGAATACTTCCGCGAGCCGCGCTCGATCACCAAACGCCTGAAAATAGGCCCATTCGGCCAAGCCGAGCACGTTCGGGCCGCTGCCCGCCGGGTCGAAGCGGCTATAGCATTCACTGCCGTTGTTCTCGCGAAACTGTCGACAGATACCGCCGTCGGGGTGCTGCTTGCAGTAGAAGTTGTCGAGCGTGTTTTGGAACTTCCACGCGCGATCCCCATAGCGCCCGAACAGCGCGATGAAGACCGTGTCCCACATGTACAAAGAGCCGTCGTACATGGTGGACGAGTAGTCCGTGACGAAGGAGTTTTCCTCGGTCGCGGGGCGAAAATTTTGGAACGCGATCTCCCAGCAACGCCAGTAGCATTCGATGGCCGCTTCGTGGCCGGGCCAGCTGGGCACCGGCAACGTGTCCCGCTTCGCGAGCTCGAACTTGGGCCAGGGCTCGATGTTTCGGCGCGGCTTACGGATGAACGCGTTCTCTTCCGCGAAACGGTTCTCGACGTACGTATTGATGTAGCGGACTTCGCCTGGATTGTTCCGCAGATACAGCGGGTTCCGCATGACTTACCTACGCTGCCTCGACGCCGACACCAACGATCTCAAGGGATTACCGCTGCCGGGCAGCGATTGTTTCGCATACCACATCCCCGCTGACGGGCGGTGCTCGACAAACGCGCCGCCGAGCAGAAGCGGGCTTCGCGGCGAATTTGCGGCCCTCGGCGGGGGCGCTGCTCAGACGCTCAGCGCAGCGGCCGGATGGCGTGCAGCTCCGCCGCCATGCGCGCGCGCACCTCGTCGCGCAGCCGGCGATCGTCGAAATCGACCTCGGCCGGGTCGATGGCGGGCAGGATGCGGACGAGGCTGGTCTGCGGGCGAATCACCAGGCTCTTCTTGCGCAAGATGGCGCCCGTGCCTTCGACGATGATCGGCACGATCGGCACGCGCTTGCGTGTCGCCACCCAGAACGCGCCGCGATAGAAACCGATCAGGTTGCCATCCGGCGAGCGCGTGCCTTCAGGGAACACACACAGGCTGTGGCCGGCATCGAGCTTCTTCAAACACGAGCGCACCATCCGCAAGATGCTCGGTAGATAACCGCGCTTGAGCGGGACGTAACCGTTGAGCCACATGTTCCAACCCAGGAACGGCGCATAGAAGTTCTCGACCTTGCTCACCCAAAGGTAAGGTAAGTGCGTCGCGAACACCGCCAAGATGTCGACCATCGATTGGTGGTTCACGACGTACACGCAGGGCCGATTCGGATCGGCATGCTCGAGCCCTTCGACTCGCACGTTCGCGAACGGTGCCCACGCCAAATAGTGAGCCCCCCACACACTGGTGAAGGCGCGCAGCCAACGCCGTTTCGGATCCCAAAAGGTGACCAGCCACAGCACGAATGCAGGGAAAAACAGCACCGTGCAGCTGCCGAGCAGGTACGGCCAGTAGCACAAATTGTACAGCGTGAGCCCGAGCGGGCCCAAGCGGCAATTGTCGACGCGATCGTCCGACATCCGGCCTCAACGAGCAAATGCGGGTGCTGGCACCGCATTGACGATGGCAGGGCCCGCGCGTAGCGCCGCGATCAGCGCGCGCTTATCGGTTTCGGTCAAGCCGCTGTAGTAGAGCCATGGCATCCCGTACAGCGGCGCTCCCGCTTTGTTCTTGCCCGAGCTCAGCACGCGCAACAAGTCATCGTCGCTGTAGGCGCCGATGCCCGTGGCAGGATCGCTCGAAATGTTGGCGGCGTAGACTTGGCCGCGTCCGGGGATGGGCATCGCCATGCCACCGGCGAGCGCTTTACCGGCAATGGGCTCGTGACGTGCGTTCACCGAATCATGACAATCGTGACAGCTGCACGCGGTGAGTAGCCACTGCCCACGTGACAACGTATCCGCTGCGGGCGGCGCGGCGGCTTGCGTCAGCGGCGCGGGAACGGCGCGAATGAACATCGACACCGGAAAATCGATCTTGGTCTTGCCGGGATCATTCTTGATCGGGGAAAGCGTGCGTAAATAGGCGATGATCGCCAGCACGTCGGCGTCGGTAAGCGTCTTGCTGTAGGCGACGTAGGGCATCATCGGGAACAGCGCGTGCCCATCACGCGACACGCCCTCGCGGATGGCGCGTGCGATTTCTCCGTCACTCCAAGCGCCGAGCCCGGTTTCTTTGTCGGGCGTGAGGTTCGGCGCAATCAGGTGGCCCGGAAAGCCCGGCATCGCTCCGAAGTCACGCCCCGAACCGAGGCGCCCCGGAACCGGCGGCTCCCCCGATTGAGTCTCGTCGATCGCCGAGTGGCAACCCAGACAACCCGTCACGTGGTCGACCAAATATTGACCCCGCGCGAGCGCGTCCAGACTTGCCTCCGCCTTCATCTCCGGGGCCGCGCGGAAGCGTGGCGACAGCAGGTAGAATTTGACGATCGCCAAACCAACGAGCAGCAGCACGACGCCGAACGCGCCGATCAGAATCTTCTTCGACATCTCACCGGGTTTTCTATTACTTGGGCGAAAAACTACGAAGCTTGCGCACTAGGGCCGAGAGTTCGGCATCGGTGAACGAGTTGCCGAACGGCGGCATCCCGCCTTTGCCTTTGCGGATCACTTGCTTCAAGTCCTCGTCGGTGCGGCTGCTTTGAAAGGCTGCGTCGCAGAAGTTGCGCGGCGCATTCGCGCCCGCTGCCGCAAGGCCACCCTTGCCGTCCGAACCGTGACACTTGGCGCAAATCGTGGAAAAAATCTGCTCGGCGTCGGCCGCGCTGGTGTCACTGGACTCGCCCCGATGACAGCCAGCAGAGGCCAGGGCGGCACACAAAAGCCCCCAGCGCAGGCGGGGTCGCGGCAGGCTCGGGGTCATGGCAGGGGCACGCTAATCCAGTTGCCAGCGAGTGGGGAGTCTCGCGGGCGGAGCGCGGTTTACCCGGTTGCGCGAGCCTTGGGCTTCGGGGAAGATGCCCGCCTCATGCGAACGTCTTTCATCAGTTTTTTGGCCGCGCCCGCCATCCTCGCACTCGTGTGCTGCAATAAACCCGCGCCCGAACCCGCGCCCACACCCGAGGCCACGGTGACGCCGAGCGCCGCGCCGCCCGAACCGGTGAAGACCGCGGAACCGCCGCCCGCGCCGCCCAAGCCCAACGCCATCCCTGCGCCCGACGACGTGGCCGCGCCGCCCGCCGACGCGAAGAAGACCGCGAGTGGCCTCGCCAGCAAAGTGCTCACGCCCGGCAAAGGCAAAGATCACCCGAAGGACGGCGATAAGGTCAAAGTGAACTACACCGGTTGGACGAAGACCGGCACCATGTTCGATAGCTCCGTCACGCGCGGCGAGCCGGCCACGTTCGGCGTGAACGAAGTGATCCCCGGTTGGACGGAAGCCTTGAAGCTGATGGTTGCCGGCGAGAAGCGGCGCGTCTGGATCCCGGCCAAGCTCGCCTACGGCGAGCAATCGCAGATGGGCGCCCCCTCCGGTGATCTCACGTTCGATGTCGAGCTACTCGAGATCGTCGCTGCGCCGAAACCGCCCGATGTACCAGAGGACGTAAAAGCGCCGCCGAAGTCCGCGAAGAAGACGGCCTCGGGCCTCGCATATCGCGTGCTGAAACCCGGCACCGGTAAGGACCACCCCACCGCGACGAGCCGCGTCACCGTGCACTACTCGGGCTGGACGACCGACGGGAAGATGTTCGACAGCTCGGTCACGCGCGGCGAACCGGCCACTTTTCCGCTGAATGGCGTGGTCAAGGGTTGGACCGAAGGCGTGCAGTTGATGGTCGTCGGAGAGAAAGCGCGCTTCTGGTTGCCCGCCGATCTGGCCTACGGCGATACGCCGAAGCGTCCCGGCGCGCCTTCCGGGCCGCTCACCTTCGACATCGAGCTACTCAACATTCAGCAGTGAGTTCGGAGCGAGCGGAGCGCGTTTTCCAATTCGCGCTCCGCTGCTACGCTCGACCCGTGATTCCCCGCTCCCCTTTTTCGCTCGCCGCAGTCGCGGCCCTCGCGCTCGTCGCTTGTAACAAGACCGAGCCGCGCGTCGCGCCTCAACCGCAGCCTGCGGTTGCGATTGGCGCGGTGCCGTCGCCAAGTAGCAGCGCTTCGACGACACCCGCCGTAGCCGTGACTCCGCCGGTGCCCGCCGAGCCGCTGGCTGCCAGCACACCGCCGTCCCCTCCTGCTCCCGAAGACGTGAGCGCTCCGCCCTCGAGCGCAAAAACGACGGCCTCGGGCCTCGCTTACCGCGTGCTCACGCCGGGCACCGGCACCGAACATCCATCGGCCCAAAGCCAAGTCACGGTGAACTACTCGGGCTGGACAGCGGACGGGCATCTGTTCGATAGCTCGATCCCGCGCGGCGAGCCCGCGAGCTTTCCGTTGAACGGCGTGATCAAGGGCTGGACGGAAGCCTTGCAACTGATGGTCGTGGGCGAGAAATCCCGGTTTTGGGTGCCACCAAACCTCGCATATGGCGAGCACCCCACCTACGCCGGCGCGCCATCGGGTCAGCTCACGTTCGACATCGAACTGGTCCAGGTAACCGAGCCCCCGCAGGTGCCGAAGGACGTCAAAACACCGCCGAAAAGCGCCAAGAAGACCGCCTCGGGCCTCGCTTATCGGGTGCTCACGCCGGGCACCGGCAGCGAGCACCCCACGGCCACGAGCCGCGTGACAGTTCACTATTCGGGCTGGACCGCGAACGGGAAAATGTTCGACAGCTCGGTCTCGCGGGGTCAGCCGGTCACTCTGCCATTGAATTCGGTAATCCCTGGCTGGAGAGAGGGCCTGCAGCTGATGGTCGTCGGTGAAAAATCTCGGTTTTGGATGCCGGCGAAGCTCGCGTACGGCGAGCGCCCGCTGCACTCCGGCGCTCCCTCGGGGCAGCTCACGTTCGACGTCGAGTTGATCGAAATCTTGCCGTGATTCGTCAGCGCGATGCTGGGCTCTGACTCGTTTTGCGGAGCAGGTAGCCGTGAGTGAGCTCCACCGTTTCGACGCCGAGCCGCTCGATCAATGGCCGGCTGTTGCTCGCGACGACCATCGTCATCTTCGGATCGTCGCGAAAGCGCTGCAATAGCTCGTAGACGAGCGCGCGCGTGGGGCTATCGAGGCCGGCATCCGGGTCGTCGAAGAATACGAAATTCGGGTCTAAAACCAGGGCCCGCGCCAAGCTCACCCGCTTTCGCACGCCGAGCGACAAGTGCGCGGGCAGCGCGTGGAAATCACCCTGCGACACGCGGAGTTCCGAGAGCGCCGCGCGCGCGCGCTTTTCGATTTCGCGATCGTCGAGCCCGAAGATGTCCGCGTGGTAGCGGAGCGCGAGCGTGACATTGCCGAGCGCGGTCAGATTCGAGAGTAACCCCCCGCTATCGAACAGCACGCCGCGACGCACCCCGTTTCGCACGAGCTCGCTGGGCGTCGCCACGTGCGGCACGCGACCATTGAGCAGTACCCTGCCCACCGAAGCGGGCACCAGCCCAGCGCACAGAAACAAGAACGTGGATTTGCCGACGCCGTTCTCGCCGGTCACGAGCAGATCACCGCCGCGCGGCACGTGCAGGTCGGTTTCGCGCAACACCCACAAGTCGCCGTAACGGAATGCGGCACGCTCGAGCTTGAGCCCCAAATCCGAGTCGATGCTGGGGGAAGCCTCGGACACCACCACAACGCCGATTATCGGCCGCCGCACCCCTCCGGTCAATGAATGGGCGGGCCCAAGAACCAGTAGAAGGTGGCGGTGACGAAGGTGCTGTAAACCACGCCGCAAAGCAGGCTCATCATCACCGCACGGCTCGCCTTCTGCGGCACCTCGGTGGGCGAGCTTTTCACTTCGAGCCCATAGTGGCAGCAGAGCCAGCCCACGAGCGTGCCGAGCCCGATCCCCTTCAGCAGGAACAAACCGAGATCGAAGGGCATCACGCTATTGGAAATGCCCGAATACAGGCTGCCCCAAGTGACGTTGCTGGTGAGCTGCGAGAGCGTCAGCGCACCGAAGATCGCCACCACCGTGAAGTAGATCATCAGCACGAGGACGCTCACCACCGAAGCGACGAGGCGCGGCAACACGATGTAGCGCGGCGGATCGATGCCCAGGGACGAGAGCGCCAACACCTCGGAATTCACCTTCATGTTCCCGAGCTCTGTCGCCATCGCGGTTCCGGAGCGCCCGGCAACGACGATCGCCGTGATCAGCGGCGCGAGCTCACGCAGCACCACCGCGACCAGCACCTTACCGAGCAGCTCGCCATCGGCGGGCGCCATCAGATTGGTTTGGATGATGACGCTCGCGCCGAGCAGAAACGCGATCACGCTCACGAGTGAGAGCGCCTGCACGCCGGTGTACATGATCTGCGTCACGATCACGCGGCGCACGGTGTCACGCGCGGCGCGGCCCGGCCCCCAGAACGAGCCAATCGCGTCGCTCAACGTATGCACGAGCCGATCGGCGTCGAGAAACGAATCGATCGCCGAGCGACCGACGGCGCTGAGCCAGCTCGCATCGCCGATGTGATCGGTGCGAGGATCGTAAGGCAGGGTCGAGCGAAGCCGGGCCATGGTCTAGCTTGGCCCGGGCCCGAGCCTATTTGCCTTTCAGGGCCGCTAGGCGGTCTTTTGCGGCGGAGAGGCCGTCGGTCTGAATGGCACGCTCGTACATTTGGATGGCTTTGGGCGCCTCGCCGATCTTCTCGTGGATCTCGCCCAGGCGCAGGAAGACCTCGGACTTCTTCAGCGGTCCGCCTTCATCCAGCTTCTGCAACAAGAGAGCGCGGAACATTTGCTGGGCCTTCTTGTAGTCGCCCACTTCCATCGCCACTTGGCCGAGCAGCGTGAGCACGTTCACGTTGCCGGGCTCGATGCGGAAGGCGCGATCCAGTTCTTCCGCGGCTTTTTGATTCTCGCCGTCGGCAAGGTACGCCTTGGCCAAACGACGATGAATTTCGGCCAACTCCTTGGGCCGCTTCGTGCCGTAACTTTCGATGATTTTGACGAGCACGTCGGCGGCAGCTTTGCCGCGACCCGATGCGCTGTATTCGTCGCACAGCGCGAGCAACAGCTCCCGGTCATCCGGGCGTAGCCGGCTCGCGCGATCGAGCAGATCGGCGGCGCTGCCGTGATCGTTCCGCTCCGTCGCGTGGATCGTCGCGGCGCGGCGCAAAAGGGCCACACCCTCTTCCGGCGTGGCTGCGAAATCGGCGTCGCGCGCCAATAGCGCGGCGAGCTTTTCCCAAGCCTTCTGCGACTCGTACAAGGCGCGGAGCCCCGTGCGGAGCTCGACACTTTGCTCTTCGTGGGCGAGCCCGCGTTCCAGCGCAGAAATGGCATTTTCCGGCGAACCAAGCTGCTGCTGCACGCCAGCAAGCTCGAGCGCGCGCGCTACGGCTTCTTTGCCGGTGCTGGCCGTGAGCAGTTGCTCGATGATGGCCGCCGCCTCCGGCAAGCGATTTTCGGCCTGGAGCAGCCGCGACAAGGCCTCGAGCGCGCCTTGATGCCGCGCATCGCGCGCCAGCACCCCGCGATAGGTGTCGATGGCTTTTTCGCGATCGCCGAGGCGCGAGTCGTAGACCTCGCCCAAGCGAACTTGGAACGTGAGCTCGGCGGCCACGTCGCCGCGTGCCCGAGCGCCCTCGATCTGGGAAGACAAAAGCTCCGCCAGCTCTTCATCGCGCTTGGTCTTTTCGTACAGCTCACTCAGGGCCACCACGGCATCACCGCGACCCGGTTCGTCATCCAGCACGGCACGCAAGAGTTCGATGGCCGTATCGGGGGAGTGGAAGCGCTCTTCGTTGAGCCGCGCGAGTTCGAGGCGCAAGGCGCTGCGGCCCGCCTGCGATTCGGCGAGGTCGATCAAGCGTTCCAGCAAACGACCGAGATCTTCGAAGCGTTCACCGCTCGCGTACAGGCCGCGCAAGGAGGCAGCGGCATCGGCATCGTTCGGATCGTCTTCGAAGAGCTGCTCGTAGAGCGCGACGGACTTCGCCGGAGCCGCCAGCTTGTCGCGAGCGAGTTCGGCGGCCTTGCGGCGGAGCGAGCGCACGGTCTGCGCATCCGCCCCGAGTTCGCTGCGTTTGACCAAGAGGTCGAACGTTTCCTGGAAATTGCCACGAGTTTCGCTGACTTGCGTCAGCTCGGCGAGCGCCCACAGGTTCGCGTCGTCCTGAGCGAGGAGTTCGCGCAGCACGGCCTCGGCCAACACCGGATCGCCCAGACGATCGGCCAATGCTTTGGCCTGCCGGTAGAGATCTTCGCGGCGCAACTCGTCGAGCTGCAGCTTGGCGCGCCGACGCAACGTCGCGCACAGGTCGGCTTCGCGCCCTGGCTGTTGCTGAAGGGCTTCGAGCAACACCAGGACTTCGTCGCTGTTCGGTTCGAACTCGAGCGCCTGCTTCAGTGCAGCCTCGGCTGCGACGGCGTTGCCCACCTTATCGCGTTGCCAGCTGGCCAAGCGCACACACAACCCGACTGCCGCTTCGGGCAGCAAGTCACGGTGCTTGCTGATCGCGTCGGCCAGTGCCGCCGCTGCTTCGTCCCACTTGCCAGTGATGGGCGCGAGCCGCTCGAGTTCGTCGAGCAGCGCGCTATCGGTGGGAGCTTCGGCCAAGCCCTGCTGGAGCACGCGCTGGGCTGCGACCGGATCTTTGCAATCTTCCTCCAGCACGCGCGACAAGTTGCGGCGCATGTCGATGCGCGCATCGGGCGAATCGGCGTGGCTCACTCGCTTCTCGTAGAGTTTGGCGAGCGGTCCCGTCCGACCCTGGCTGCGGTACACCGATTCGAGCGCTTCGGCGGCTTCTTCGAACAGGTCGTAGTGTTCGGTGAGCTTCTCGAGTTCTGCTACCGCGCCCTCGTGATCGGGCGCCCGTTCGAGAGCCATGCGCAGCGAAGACAGCCCTCGCGCGGGTTCCTCGAAACCTTGGATTTGCAGCAGCGCGAGGCGGAAATACAGCTCCGCTTGGGTCTTGTCCGAGCTCTCCGCGGCGACGCGACGCTCCAGGATTTCCGCAACTTTCTCTTTGTCCGAAAGGCGCGTGTACAGGCGATCGAGGGCCGCCAAGAGCTCCGGTTGGTCCCCCGCTTGCTCGACGGCGCGCGAGTACGCTTCCACGGCGCGCTCGGGCTTCTGCAGGTGCTCTTCCGCGACGCGGCCCAGTCGCACGTACAAGTCTTGTGCAACCTCCGGATCGAACGTCGATTGCGCGCGTTCACCGAGCGTATCGGCGTAGCGCTCCCAGCCGTTCGAGGCGGCCGCTAGGCGCTCGATGTCCCGGTGTAATTCCGGCGCTTCGGGTCGTTCGGAGAGTGCTCGGAGCAGCGCGCCCTCGGCCTCCGCTTGTCGACCGAGTTTGGTCTCCAATACCTCGGCGATGCTGCACAGTGTCTGCATCCGCTGCACGGGTTCGGTCTCCACCGTGAGGCGCATCTCGAGCACGCTGACCAAGTCTTGGAAGCGCTCGGTGCGACCCAAGACGGGCACCAAGATCTCGGCCACCGTGTGGCGCAGATCTTCGTGCGATTCACCGATCGCGCGCACGGCCGCGACCGCCTCGCTGTCGGTCGGCGCGTCTTCGAGCGCGAGCCTTTGGGCCTCGAGTGCGTCTTCGAAGCTCTCGAGCTTGCCCGCGAGGATGCTGCCGATCTCCTTGCGAAGTGCGGCGCGCCCTTCGGGGGTCTCGGCGGTGCTCGCTTCGAGCCGCAAGTTATCCAATAGTTCTGGCCACATGGCCTCGACGCGATAGAGCCGATTCAGCGTGCTGAGCACGCCTGGATCGCCGGGGCGAACGGCGAGCGCCTGACCGAGCACCTCGATGGCGCGCAAGCGATCGGACAGCTCCTTCTCGTAGCAAGCCGCCGCGCTCAAGAGCAGCGTGTACTTGAGATCCGCGTCGTCTTCGCTGGAGAGCTCGACGCGCTGCACGTACAGCTCCACGAGGCGCTTGGCGTCGTGTTTGGCTTCATACAGCTCGATCAAGCAATCGACGGTGAAGGCGCTCTCGGGATCGAGTTCGAACGCGCGTTCATAGGCGACGATGCCGCCCTCTGAGTCGTCGAGCATGTCCCGCTTGGCTTCACCGACACGCCGCCACACGCTGGCCCGCTCGCTGTCGTCCAGCAAGAGGTCTGCCTTGGCGGTGAGCACGCGGACGAGCGTCGGCCAGTCGCTGAGCAACGTGGCGAGCTGCTCCATCTTTTCGAGCGGTTCGAGATCGGATTGATCGGCTTCGTGAATGCGCCCGTAAGCCGCGAGCGCGCGCCGAGGATCATCCCGTTTCTCGTTGTGGACTCGCGCCAGCGTGGACAAAATCTCGCGCTTGCTGCCGAGGTCCGGTGATTCTTCCAGCACGGCGTCGTAGGTCTCGGCGAGCTTGTCCCATTCGCCGGTGGCTTCGGTCAGGCGTTCGTAGTCGGCGCGGGCGCCGGAATCTTCGGGATCGAGCCGAAAACCCGCCTCGAATGCGCGACGGGCGCGAGCCAAATCGTTGCCGCGCCGCTCCCAAAGCTCGGCCGTTTCACGCAACACGGAGACCTTCTCCGAGGCATCTTGCGCCAGTGCGAAACGGTCCTCGTTCAGGGTGATCTGACGACGCCAGTCGTCCAAGGCTTCGTAGATCGGGCGCAAGATATCGACCACGCGCTGCCGCTGGTCTTCGCTCTTACGCAGGGCTTCGAGTTCCGCGATCGCTTCGGGATGAGCCGGCAGTTCGCGCACGACCTCTTCCAGCTGATCCACTGCGCGCTCGCCTTGACCGAGCTTGATGTACAGCCGGGACAACGAAAGGCGATGCACGGCACCCTCGGCGGGTGACTTCGCGGACTCGGCACGCCGTAGGTAGAGCTCGGCCAGATCGTCCCAGCGTTCGCGCTCGCGATAGAGCTCGGTGAGCGCGTCGAGGGCGCGCACGTCGGTGTCTTCCACGTCGAGCACCGAGCGGTAGGTTTCGATCGCGTCGTCCGGGCGGCCCAGCTCGCTCTTTTGCAGGCTAGCCATGGTGTGCAGAGCAGCCAGGCGCTCTGCCGGATCGAAGCGGTGATCGAGGGCTGCCCGGTACAGCTCGACGCGCTCTTCGTGGCGCGCGGTACGCGTCAGGATCGCGTCGATGGCGGCGAAAAGATCCTTATTTTCGGGCTCGAAAGCCAGGCCGCGGCGATAGAACACCAAGGCGCGATCGAGCTCACCGAGCGCCGTGAAAAGCTGACCCGTGCGCCGCGCGAGCTTGGCCGTCGAGTCGTCGTCGCCGGAGACCTTCTCCAGTTCACCCGCGTAGATTTCGGCCAAGCGCCGCTCCGCGCCGGCCACCTTCGCCAGGCGTTCGAGTTCGGAGATGGTGCTCGCGTCCGCCAGATCGTCCTTCAACAGTTCGGCGATGGTGTCGAGCGCTGCGCGGTAGTCCTCTTTCTGTTCCTCGTAGAGCTTGGCGAGGCGCAGCAAGAGCTCACGCCGTTCGTCCGGATCGCTCACGTGCGACAAGCGCGCGCGAATGGTGTCCATGACTCGGCTGAAGTCGCTACGCAGCAAGTACACGGGCTCGAGCAATGCTGCGGCACGCGCGCGATGTTCCGGATCGGTGGCGTCGGCGAGAATGCGCTCGAGCTCGGCGATCAC
>Ga0105245_10001482_pt1 | contig 21206 bp, 20 predicted proteins | sample KBSM54metaG_FD_81523 | JGI IMG/M metagenome (GOLD analysis project Ga0105245, IMG submission 81523) | Miscanthus rhizosphere microbial communities from Kellogg Biological Station, Michigan, USA - KBS M5-4 metaG | ecosystem: Host-associated > Plants > Roots > Rhizosphere > Soil | place...
CAGGGCGGCCTGCTCACCGACGGCGTCGACCAGCATCCGCATTGCGTGCTCCTGCTCGACGAAATCGAGAAGGCGCATCCCGATCTGTTCAACGTGCTGCTGCAGATCATGGATCACGGGAAGCTCACCGACCACAATGGCAAGCAGGTCGACTTCCGCAACGTCATCCTGATCATGACCACCAACGCAGGCGCGTCGGATCTCGCCAAGGCGGCTTACGGCTTCACGCGCACCAAGCGCGAAGGTGACGACGCCGAGGCGATCAACCGGCTGTTTGCGCCGGAGTTCCGCAATCGTCTCGATGCGATCATTACGTTCAACCATCTCAGCAAGGAAGTCATTGCGCTGGTGGTGGCCAAGTTCGTGCTGCAGCTTGAGGCCCAGCTCGCTGACCGCAACGTGACGATCGAGCTGTCGGAAGATGCCACCAAGTGGCTGATCAAGCACGGTTACGATGAGCAGATGGGCGCGCGGCCGATGGCGCGCGTGATCCAGGAGAACATCAAGAAGGGCCTCGCCGACGAGGTGCTGTTCGGCAAGCTCAAGAACGGCGGTCACGTGCGCGTCGTCGTTACCAAGGACGAGGCGGAGTTGGAAAAGCTCGGCTTCGAATATCCGGAAGGGCCGGTGATGCCGAAGCCCGAGCAGATCCCAGAGAAGAAGAAGCGCAAGCCGACTGTGCGGCGCGCCAAGCCCGCGGGTCCGAAGGGCGGCGGCGGTGCGAACGGCAACGGCAAGGGTTCGGTGCCGAAGGTGCCGCTGGTCAAAGCCTGATCCAATCGATCGAGATGTGAAAGCCGGGCGAAATGCCCGGCTTTTTCATTTAGCCCGCACGCGGCTGTGCACGCATGCGGGAAGGTGAATTGCGGAGACGCGGCGGGCGTGACACAGACGCTGCATGCCCCCGCCCGAGCCTGCCCAGCCGATGTCCTATGCCGCCGGCTTCGCGCAGGGCCTGAAGACCGGCGCGACGTCCGTGTTTGCCGCGGTCATCTTCGCCACCTATGTCGGCTACGGCGCGCTGTGCCACGACCTCGGCTTTTCGCTTCTATGGTCGCTATTTTCGACGGTCATTGTCTGGGCCGGTCCGGCGCAGGTGATCCTTGTGACGACCCTCGGCGCGGGCGCGCCGCTGCCCGAGGTCGCGGTTGCGGTGTCGCTTTCCGCGATGCGCTTCCTGCCGATGGTCGCGGCGCTGCTGCCGATGATCAAGACGCCAGCGACGCGCGTCTGGAATCTGCTTTTGCCCGCGCACTTCACCGCGGCCAGCATGTGGGTGGAGGGCATGCGCGTTGCGCCGACCCTGCCGCGCGAGGGCCGCGTGGCGTTCTGCAACGGGCTCGGGACCACGATGATGCTGTGCGCGTGTGGCGGCAGCATTCTCGGCTTTGCCCTCGCCGCGAGATTGCCGCCGCTGCTCGCCGCCGTGGTTCTTTTCATAACGCCGCTGTCGTTCTTGATGTCGCTGGCGCGCAACGCACGCGAGCTGATCGACCGGTTGGCGCTGGTTCTGGGCCTGATCATCACTCCGGTCCTGATGTACGAGCAGGTCGGGCTTGCGTTGCTGGTCGGCGGGCTGATTGCGGGCACGATCTCTTATGTCGCGCATCGCGTCCGGAGGGGCCGATGAGGTTCACCGTCATCGAACTCGGGCCCTATCTCGCGCTGCTGATCGCCGGCGTGCTGCCGAACGAGGTCTGGCGATTGCTCGGGATCATTGCCGCGCGGCGGCTCGACGAGGAATCAGAAATCCTGGTGTGGGTGAGGGCGGTGGCGAATGCCGTGCTCGCCGGCGTCATCTCCCAACTCGTATTGTTTCCGCCGGGACCGCTCGCAGCCATCCCCTGGTCGGCGCGGGTGGGCGCGGTGGTGTTGGGGTTCGTGGCGTTCCTGCTGCTGCGCCGGTCGGTGTTTGTTGGCGTGCTGACCGGCGAGCTCGCGCTGGTGGCCGGCGCGCTGCTGTTCTAGGCGATTTAGGCGCTCTTCAACGCCGCCGACAGCTTCAGCGCCTGATCCGACAGTACCGACGTCTCTTCCTTGACGCTCGCCGGCGGCTTCATGGCGACGCCGTCCTTGCGCGGGATCACGTGGAAATGCAGGTGGAACACGACCTGGCCGCCGGCCGCCTCGTTGAACTGCTGCAGGGTAACGCCGTCGGCGTTGAAGACCGTTTTGGCGGTGCGCGCGACCTTCTGCACGACGCCCATGAGGTGCGCGAGATCGGGTTGGGCGATGTCGAGGAAGGTGCGCACCGGCGCTTTGGGGATCACCAGGGTATGCCCCGGCGCGCGCGGCATGATGTCGAGGAAAGCGAAGGCACGGTCGTCCTCGTAGACCTTGTGGCACGGCAGCTCGCCGCGCAGGATCTTCGCGAACACGTTGTTGGGATCGTAAGCCGGCATCGTGCCCTCGGTGGACTAGAGATCAATCGTAGCAGTTTTCCGGAACGGGGACATGTCGAGCAATTCCTGTCCCGCCGCGCTCACGTACGCGCGCTCGCGCTTGAGATAGTCGGCAACGGCGCGGCGGAAACCGGCGTCGGCGATGTAGTGCGCCGAGTAGGTCGTCTGCGGCAGGTAGCCGCGCGCAAGCTTGTGCTCGCCCTGGGCGCCTGCCTCGACGCGCTTGAGCTTGTGCGCGATCGCGTAGTCGATCGCCTGATAATAGCAGACCTCGAAGTGCAGGAACGGATGGTGCTCGAGCGCGCCCCAGTGGCGGCCGAACAGGGTGTCGGAGCCGATGAAGTTGATCGCCCCGGCAATCCAGCGGCCGTTACGTTGGACCATCACCAGCAGGACCTTGTCGGCCATGCTCTCGCCGATCAGCGAATAGAATTTGCGGGTGAGATAGGGCCGGCCCCACTTGCGCGAACCGGTCTCCATGTAAAACGAAAAGAAGGCGTCCCAGACGGACTCGGTCAGGTCGCTCCCGGTCAGCCACTTGATCTCGATCCCGTCGGCGAGCGCGTCCCGGCGCTCGCGCTTGATGAGTTTGCGCTTGCGTGACGTCAGCGCGCCGAGGAAGTCGTCGAAGGTTGTATGGCCGTCGTTGATCCAATGGAACTGCTGGTCGGTGCGCTGGAGGAATCCGTGCTTGGCGGCGAGCGCCCACTCGTCCTCCGGCATGAAAGTGATGTGCGCGGAGGAGGCCTCGCGCAGCCCGGTCAATTGCATCAGTCCATCAAGCAGGCCGGCGCGCACCTCGCGCTCGTGCGGTCCAGGCGATGCAAGCAGGCGGCGGCCGGTGGCGGGCGTGAAGGGGGCCGACACCTGCAGCTTGGGGTAATACTCGCCGCCGGCGCGCTCGTAGGCTTCGGCCCAGCCGCGGTCAAATACGTACTCACCCTGCGAGTGCGATTTCAGGTAGCAGGGCATCACGCCCAGCACCTGTCCGTCGCTCTCGGCCGCGAGGTGTTGCGGCATCCATCCAGTTCTGGCTGTTGCTGAAAGTGATTTCTCAAGAGACGACAAAAAAGCGTGCGATATAAATGGGTTGTACTTAGTTTTTAATGCGCATTTTTCTTCAGAAATTGGTTGAAGTTGAGGGTTGGCGCAAGCGTCCCAAGTCGCCGCCGGGATGTCGTCCATGCCGGCGAGAACGCGAATCTCGAGCGTCGGCTTGCTCATGCCATTCCAACCTTTAACGCGACGTTTTTTTCAGCGCGCTGGAGCTCCATCTTAAAACAGGATCAGGCGCGGAAGCCTTCAAAGATGATCTGGTCGGCATGCCGTTGCGCGCGGGCACGATCGGCGCCGGTGCGTACCGTCCAGGTCAGCAGCGGCAAGCCGAACACGTTGCGCGCGATCCAGGGCGCGATCGAGGGCAGGTCGTCGACGCGATAGGCAATGAACTGCGGGCGGCTGCGCGGCGCATGCAGCAGGAAGGCGAGATTGCGCTTCTGCGCGGGCTTCAGGAATTTCCAGTGCGGATGGGTGAAGTAGCGGTCGGAAACCATCCCGCGTGTGATGCCGGGTGCGATGTGGCGGAGCGCTGCAATGAGATCGGGGTCGAACGACATCACCGCTACCGACCCGGCGTAGTTGCGCAACACCTCGGCGGCGCGGCGCACCAGCCGGAGGTCGCCGTCGAAGTCGCTCTTGAGCTCGATCACGAGCGGGGTGCGGCCGGCCACGAGATCCGTGAGTTCACCGAGCGTAATGATGCGGTCGCGCGACCCTTTGTAGGCGACCTGTCGCAGCTCCCTGGCCGGCAGGGCCGCGATGGTCCCGGCGCGCTCGGTCAGGCGCTCGAGGGTGTCGTCATGGAACACCATGGCTTCGCCGTCGGCGGCGAGTTGCAGGTCGGTCTCCATGCCGTAGCCGGCCTCGACCGCTGCGCGCGCCGCACTCGCGGTGTTCTCGACAATGCCGTGTGCTTCATCGTGCAGCCCGCGATGGGCGATCGGGCGTGCGGTCAGCCAGGGCAGAGACATGAGGGTGCTTTTGCCGGCGCTAGCTGACTTCGAACAAGCCCTCGACCTCGACGGCGGCGTCGAGCGGGAGGACGGCGACGCCGATGGTCGTGCGCGCGTGGCGGCCTTTGTCGCCGAAGGCTTGCACGAACACGTCCGACGCCCCGTTCATCACCTTCGGCGTGTCGAGGAAGGTCGGCACCGAGCTGATGAAGCCGCCGAGCCGCACCACCCGCGTCACGCGATCGAGGTCACCGAGCGCGGCCTTGATCTGTGCGAACAATTGAATGGCGCTGGCGCGGGCGGCCGCCTGGCCCTGTTCAACGGTGACATTGGCGCCGAGCTTGCCGGTTGCGACGAGCTTGCCGTCGGCGCCGAAACAGAGCTGGCCGGAGACGACCAGCAAGTTGCCGCTGCGGACCGAAGGCACGTAATTGGCGATCGGCGCCGACAGAACCGGCAGCGAAATCCCGAGTTCCGTGAGCTTTTTTTCGACCATTCCGGCCATGAATGGCTCCTTCAGGCGTTGGGCGTCTTTTCGCCGCTTTTAGTGTCATTCCTGAAGTCCTCGTGAAGTGCAAGCCGTGCGGTTGCACCCCCCGGCAGCGGCTCCTATGTTCGGGTGCGGCTTGTGGAAAATGCGATGAGCGAAATTCGATTCGGGTCATGGGCCGGCGCCCTGGTTGTTGCGGCCGTTGCGTTGACGCCACCGGCCGCGCAGGCGCAGGCCGGGGCAGGGCTCGCGGTCCATCGCGCGATCTACGACCTCAAGCTCTCGCGCTCGGTCGGCAAGCGCCAGATCGTCGCGGTGCGTGGACGCATCCTCTATGACTTCACCGGCTCAAGCTGCGAGGGCTATGGCCTGCAATTCCGCCAGGTGTCGGAGCTCGATTCCGGCGAAGGCAAGGTCACGCTGAGCGATCTGCGCGCCACCACCTGGGAAGACGGCGCCGCGAAAGCCTTCCGCTTCCAGTCCCAGAATTTCGTCGATCAGCAGCCGGTCGACACCGTGGACGGCAAGGCCGAGCGCAAGTCCGATGACGGACTAGCCATCACGCTGACCAAGCCGCAGACCAAGGATTTCTCGCTCGACCCGGGCATGCTGTTCCCGGCCGAGCACATGCGGCGCATCATCGAGGCGGCGCGCGCAGGCAAGAGCATCGTCGAAGTCCCGGTCTACGACGGCTCCGAGACCGGCGAGAAGGTGTTCAATACGCTCACCGTCATCGGCCACGAGATCGCCCCGGCCGACAAGCCGATGGATGACGCGGCCGCGAAGCATCCCGCGCTCACCGGCATGAAGCGCTGGCACGTGAAGATCAGCTATTTCGACAAGACGTCAGCAGCCGGTGAACAGACGCCGGTGTATTCGCTCGGCTTCGAGGTGCTGGAGAACGGAATTTCCCGCGCGCTTACCCTCGACTATGGCGATTTCATCGTCACCGGCGAGCTGACGCAGCTCGAGCTGAAGGACAGCAAGACCTGCCCGTAGCAGGGCCTAGTCTTCGTCCAGCGCCAGCCCCCGGATAACCGCTTCATCGCCGAACTTCTTGCGCGCGCGATCGACCGCGCGTTCTGCCGCAGCCGCGCGGCGGCCACGCACGTCGATAAGGTCGGCCGGATCGGCCACCTCGCCATCGTCGAGCCCCGACAGCCCAACGCCGAGCAGGCGGAATTTCGTGCCGTCGACTTCCTTGACCAACAATTCGCGCGCGGCGTCGAAAATCTTGGCGGCAAGCTGGGTCGGCGCGTCGAGCGTGCGGGCACGGGTGAGGATGCGAAAGTCGGCGGTCTTGAGCTTGAGTGTCACGGTCGCTCCCGCGATCTCTTGCTCCTTGAGCCGCGCCGAGACGCGCTCTGTCTGATCCCACAGGATGCGTTCGAGCGCGCGGAAATCGGCAATGTCGCTCGCAAAGGTGGTCTCCGCCGACACGCTCTTGGCCTCGCGATCGGGGCTGACTTCGCGGTCATCGAGCCCGCGCGCGAGGCGCCACAGCCGGCGGCCCTCGACACCGAACTTGCGCATCAGGTCGGTTTCATCGGCGCGTTGCAGGTCAGCAATGATGGAAAATCCCGCGCGCGCAAGCGACGCGCCGGTCGCCTTGCCGACGCCCCAGATGAAGGTCACGGGCTTGGGCGCGAGGAAAGCGGCCGCCTCCGACTGGCCCAGCACCGAGAAGCCGCGCGGCTTGTCGAGGTCGGAGGCGATCTTGGCGAGGAACTTGTTGGCGGAAAGCCCGATCGACACCGTGATGCCGATCTTGTCCTCGACCTCTTTGGCGAAGCGCGCCAACGCCTTCGCCGGCGGCATCTTGTGCAGCCGTTCGGTGCCGGAGAGATCCAGGAAGGCTTCGTCGATCGACAGCGGTTCGACCATCGGGGTGAGCGCCAGCATCAGCTTGCGCACCTCGTGTCCGACTTCCGAATATTTCTCCATGTTGGGCCGGACGACGACCGCATCCGGGCACAGGCGTTTCGCCTGGAACATCGGCATGGCCGAGCGCACGCCGTAGATGCGCGCGATATAGCAGCAGGTGGACACCACGCCGCGTTGGCCGCCGCCGACGATCAGCGGCTTGTCGCGCAACGAAGGATCGTCGCGTTTCTCGATTGCCGCATAGAACGCGTCACAGTCGATGTGCGCGATCGAGAGCGTCTCGAGCTCGGCATGCTTCGCCAGCCGCGGTGAGGCGCACTGCCGGCAGCGCGCGGCAGTCTCCGGCGCCTCGGCGAGGCAATCGCGGCAGAAGGCGGGCATGGTCCGATTCCGAAGGAGCGTCATGGTCGGCGCGGCGGCGCCTTAGATCAAGGGACGTCGCGCTGCCAGACACCGCCTGTGAGTTCGGCATGGGCCCGCATCACGTCGGTCGGCCCAAGGTCGATCTCCTGGGCAAATCCGGTCAACAGCGCTTCGTCGGAGGCGATGTGGTCGAGCACCCCCGCCAGGAAGCCGAGCTGGCTCGCGGCAGCGCGGATATCGGCGGTTTCGAGCCCGGAGAGCGCGAGGAAGCGGCCGAGCCGCTCCTCATCGGCAGCGAGGTAAGCAAGTGCTTGAACGGCAATCGCTTCCGCGGCATCCCGCCGGCCCGATTTGGGCGGTATTTTCGTCAATTGTTTGCGTTTCCTAAAGGAATCTCACTTAGCTTTCCAGGCAGTAAAACAGGGCTGGCACGGATTTGCCATGCGCCTCGCTGAGCCTGCGGCCAAAGCGTCTTCGTGGGGCGAATTCCAAGAAATGGGCAAGACCGTTCTGATCGTCGAAGACAACGAGCTCAACATGAAGCTCTTCAACGACCTGTTGGAGGCGCACGGCTATCGCACGCTCGGTACGCGCAACGGCATCGAGGCGCTCGAACTCGCGCGCAAGCATCGCCCCGACCTGATCCTGATGGACATCCAGCTGCCGGAGGTGTCCGGCCTCGAAGTGACCAAGTGGCTCAAGGACGATCCCGAGCTGAAGGCGATCCCGGTGGTCGCGGTCACTGCCTTCGCCATGAAGGGCGACGAGGAGCGCATCCGGGAGGGCGGCTGCGAGGCTTACCTCTCGAAACCTATTTCGGTCGCAAAGTTCATCGATACCGTCCGGCACTTTTTGGGAAATGGTGAGGTTGTGACATGACGGCGCGTATTCTCGTCGTCGATGACGTGCCGGCCAACGTCAAGCTGTTGGAAGCGCGGCTGTCAGCGGAATATTTCAGCGTCGTGACCGCCACGGGCGGACACGAGGCGCTTGCGATCTGCGAGCGCGCCGAGTGCGACATCGTCCTGCTCGACGTGATGATGCCGGACATGGATGGCTTCGAAGTCTGCCGCAGTCTCAAGAGCAACCCGGTCACGCAGCACATCCCGGTGATCATGGTCACCGCGCTCGACCAGGCCTCCGACCGCGTCAAGGGATTGGAAGCGGGCGCCGACGATTTCCTGACCAAGCCGGTGTCGGACGTCGCGCTGATTGCGCGCGTGCGCTCGCTGGTGCGCCTGAAGATGATGACCGACGAACTGCGCATGCGCGCGGTGACGTCGAAGGAGATCGGCATCGAGAACCCCGCGCGCGAGGCCGTGGCCGAAACCGGGAAGGGTGCCCACATCCTGCTGGTCGACGACCGCAAGACGTCCTATGACCGCCTCGCACCGGTGCTTGCGACCGAACACACCGTCGACGTCGAGCCGGATCCGGCGGAGGCGGTGTTCCGCATCGCCGAAGGCAACTACGACGTGCTGATGATCTCGCTCGGCCTCGACAACTACGATGGGCTGCGGCTGTGCAGCCAGGCGCGCTCGCTCGAGCGCACGCGCAACACGCCGATCCTGTGTGTTGCGGAGGCTGAGGACACGCCGCGTCTGATGCGCGGGCTCGAGATCGGGGTGAATGATTACCTGATCCGCCCGATCGACAAGAACGAGATGCTGGCGCGCGTGCGCACGCAGGTGCGCAAGAAACGGTTCTCCGATCGGCTGCGCGATAACGTGCAGGCCTCGATCGAGATGGCGGTCACGGACGGCCTGACGGGCCTGCATAATCGCCGCTACATGGAAACCCACGTCACCACGCTGGTCGAGCAGGCCGCCGCCCGCGGCAAACCGCTCTCGGTGCTGGTGCTCGACATCGACTATTTCAAGTCGATCAACGACACCCACGGCCACGACGCCGGCGACGATGTGCTGCGCGAGTTCTCGCTGCGGCTCAAGAAGTCGATCCGTGGCATCGATCTCGCCTGCCGCTACGGCGGTGAGGAATTCGTTGTGGTGATGCCGGAGACCGACATGGGCGTTGCCGCCGCGGTTGCCGAGCGCGTCAGGCGCGGCATCGCGACCGAACCGTTCCCGATCAGCCAGGGTACCAAGCTGGCGGAAGTGACGATCTCCATCGGCATTGCCGCGCTGACCAGTCCGACCGATTCCGCGGCCGATATTCTCAAGCGCGCGGACCAGGCACTCTATCGGGCCAAACGCGACGGGCGTAACCGAGTCGTCGCCGACGCGGCGTGATCGCGACCGCACGGCGGCGAATCAGCGTCACAGTTTTGATACGCGCGTAAATGGTATTCCGCGGCACCTCGGCCGCGGGAATAAACCATAACAGTTTAGGTTTATTCGCGTATTAGCGCCGCCCGAGAGGGTGTCGCGTTGCTTTCCGAAAGCTGTCCGATAGGGTGCGCGCGTCGAAATAGCTTCATGCGGGGAGCACGCGCGCAAGCGCACCAGCACAAGAATTCAAGAATACCCTACGGAATGCTCAGGTCCGCCGCATCTCCTGGGTCCCGTGGGGTTCGGCCGGCTCGGGAGTGGTGGGAGTGGCCTCCTCATAACACCATTTCCGGCCGGCCACCTTTTTCGCCACCGAAGCTACTTGCACAAAGAGCGGGATCGCAGTCGCGATCCCGCTCTTGCCTTTTCGCGGAGCTCAAATGAAACGAGGCGCCGTGAGGCGCCTCGTTGCTTTTCAGATTCGTGTGCGAGCGGATTACTTGATCTTCGACTCGCGGAATTCGACGTGCTTGCGCGCGACCGGATCGTACTTCTTCTTCACGATCTTCTCGGTCTTGGTGCGCGAGTTCTTCTTGGTGACATAGTAGAAGCCGGTGTCGGCGCTCGACACGAGCTTGATCTTCACCATCGCGGTCTTGGCCATCGTATTGGTCCTGAAACTGGCTGGAGAGGTCGCGAAAACGCTCCGTTTCCGCAGCTCGGGCGCGAACCTAGCGGGCAAGCCTGAAATGTCAAGAAAAGCCTCCGCCGGAGCACGCCGGGCCGTCAGCGGGCCGAATTACCGAGCACTTGCGCGATCTGGCCTTCGAGGAAGCGGGCGACGTCGTGCCGGTAGTGCTCCGCATCCATGAAGTTTTCCGGATTGCGTGCGGTCGCGGTGTCGCGCAGGAAGTCGAGGAAGCCGCTGCGCGTCCGTCCTGCCACCCGCTCCGCCAGCGCCGACTTGCAGGCGGCCATCTCGTTGGCGAGCGTTGACCCGGATTCGGGCAGCATCAGGTAGTACTGCGGCGCCATCACGATCACGAACGGCAGCGTCTTCGGCAAACCGGCGAGCGTCGCATCGAGCGCGTCGATCGCCGGGAAGAACCGGTTCGCGGGCGGGGCGGTCGCCACCCCGCGCGGCGGCTGCTGGTCGAGCAGCGGGTGATAATTCCACGCCTTGCCGGTCTCGTAGTCCCAGTAGCCGATCGGGTCGTAGGGCTCCTCGCGGCCGAGTGCCATCGCCACGCGCCGCCGCGCGGCGGCGATCGAGCGCGTGCTCAGGATATGCGCGAGGTAGGCCATGTTGCTGTCGCCGACGAGCCAGGGCGAGAACTGGTAGAGCGCGGGCAGGGCGGGATTGTGCGTGCACCACTTCTCGTCGGCGGTGAGCACGACCGCCGACACGTCGGGGTGGTGGCGGACAAACCAGTGCATGTAGGCGAGTTGCTCGCGCGGTCCCGAGCCTGGCGACGTCATCTGGATGAACTTCAATCCCGTGGCGTCCGCCAGCCGTATCGGGCTGATGAGCTGGCCGTGCGAGTTGCCGAAGATCGCGGCGTTGAAGTTCGGGTTGCGGCCGCGGCTGGCGTTGTTGATGTACTGATGCTCGTAGGTGATGCCGGCCGGCATGAAAGTCGGGAAGCGGCCGGTGTCGTAGGGGTCGATGACGACAAGCGCTGCGTAGATCGCGAGCAGGCCGCCGCCGAAGACGATGAGGACCGTGCGCACGAAACGCCGCCAGGCCGTCTCGTCGGCGGGCAGATCGGGCAGCAATCGTTCCCACAGCGTCATGGCGGCCATCAGAACTGGAAATAGATGAAGCTGACCGGCGGCCCGCCGCCGACTTCGAGGACGCACAGTCCGGCGAGTACGGCCAGAGCCACCGCGGTCAGCGGGTGAAGCACCGGCCGCATCGCCCTGATCTCGTGGGCGGAGGGCACCAGCGCGCTCACCAGCGCTGCCGCAATGAGGAGTCCGCCGCCGCGCAACGCACCGCTGAAGCCGTTGCCGCCTGCGATCGAATGGAGGATCGACGCAGCTGTTGTGAAATCCGCGGCGCGGAACAGCACCCAGCCGATCAGCACGAACAGCATGGTGACGGCCCAGGCGAGCGGCGCGGGAAGCGGGCGCTCGAGTTGCTGCCAGGCGCGGCAGGTGATGAGCCCTGCGCCGTGCCAGAGCCCCCACACCACGTAGGTCCAGCCCGCGCCGTGCCAGAGGCCACAGAGGCCCATGGTGATCATGGTTGCGGCGACGAAGCGCGCCTGTCCGGCGCGGCTGCCGCCGAGCGGAATGTAGAGATAGTCGCGCAGGAAGTTCGACAGCGAGATGTGCCACCGCCGCCAGAAGTCACGCAGGTCCATCGCAAGGTAGGGCCGGCGGAAGTTCTCGGGCAGCAGCAGGCCGAAGATGAGTGCAATGCCGATCGCCATTTCGGTGTAGGCGGAAAAGTCCAGAAAAAGCTGAAACGAGAATGCAAGCGCTGCCGTCCAAGCTTCACCGAACGAGAGCGCAACCTCGCGCGCGCGGTTGAACAGCGGATCGGCGATCTCGGCGAGCTTGTCCGACAAGAGCACCTTCTTCGCGAAGCCCAGCGTGAACAGTACGAAGCCGACGCCGAGGCGTCCCCACATGCCGTCGCGACGCGGATCCTGGTCGAACTGCGGCACCAGTTCGTTGTGGCGCACGATCGGGCCCGCGATCAGATGCGGGAACACCATCACGAACAGCGCGAACTTGCGGAACGGATACTGCGGCGCATCGTTGCGCATGCGGTCGACGAGAAAGGAGATCAGCTGGAACGAAAAGAAGCTGATGCCAATGGGGAGCACGATATGCGCGCGCGGCAACGCGATGCCGATGGCGCTCTCGGCCGACGCGAGCAGAAAGTCGAGATACTTGAAGGTACCGAGCGAGGCGAGATTGAGCGCCACGCCGAGGTAGAGTAGCGCGCGCTGCTTGGTACGGGCGTGCGCGAGCCCGATGAGCCAGGTTAAGGTCACCTGGCCGACGAGCAGCGGAATGAAGCGCGCGTCCCACCATCCGTAGAAAAACAGCGAGATCGCGATCAGCCAGTAATGGCGGGCGGGCGCGGAGGCGGCCAGCAGGTAATAGACGAGGGCGCCTGCCGGCAGGAACAGCAGCACGAACTCTTGTGATTGAAACAGCATTCCCCGCCCGGTCCCCGAGGCAACGGGATTACTGGACGGTCACCACGTTGACAAGCCGCGTGCGCTACAGGAATTCGCGTGAAAACCGCCGCCGCAGCATGCGGTAGTACGGGACCGGCACGTCGTGCGTCAGCCCTGCCGCGACGCGGGCCTCGAGTTCGTCGAGGGCCACCATGGTGATGGCCGGCATATCGAGGCGCTTGGCCTCGGCGATCGGCAGCCAGACGAGTTCGACCAGTTCGGTATCAGGACCCACGACGCCCTCGACGCGATGGCTGACGGTTGCGGCATCGGCGGTAAAGAAACGCGTGTCGAAACGACGCGGCCGGCCGGGAGGGGTGACCGCGCGCACGATGAAATGAATGGCGCCGAGGTCGGGGCGCGCGCCGCTTTTAGCCAGCGCGGCCCAGGATTCGTCCGTTGCCGTCTGCGGCGCGTCGATGGTCTTGGGAAAGCCGAGCAGCAAGCCAGTTTCCTCGAAGGTCTCGCGGATCGCGGCCATGACCAGGGCGCGCGCGCTCGCCGCATTGGGCCGCTGCACCTTGTGCATCAGCCGCTGCTCGACGCCCCGGTCGAGATGCGCTTGCGCGGCCATGCGCCGGTCGAGCGGATCGACGCGGCCGCCGGGGAACACGTATTTGCCGGGCATGAACTTGTGCGACGCATGCCGGCGCCCGAGCAGAACCTTGGCAGGACGCGACGAGCGATCGACCAGGATGAGGGTGGCAGCATCGCGCGGGCGCACGGTCGGGTGCGTGAGGTCACGCTCGGCCTCGGTCATGCGCCGCAGCAGTTCGTCGGTCGAGGCGGTCATTGCCGGGGTTCGCCGCCCTCGCTTCGTGCTGGAGCGCGATGCACGCCGAACGGGTCTTCGGGGTCGTCGTGCGCGCGGCTGCGCTGATCAAATCCGTGCATTTCGTGCGCCCACTGCCAGCCGACGATGGCACCCTTGATCGGCGGCAGCAAGCCGATGGCGAGCGCCAGCGTCAGCGGCATCCACAGCATCCAGTGCACCCAATAGGGCGGCGCCCATTCGGTCTCGACGAACAGCGCGAGCGGCACGACGATGTGACCGACCAGCAGGATCACGAAATAGGCGGGCGCGTCGTCGGCGCGATGATGATGGAGGTCCTCGCCGCAGACCGGGCAGGTGTCGGCTACCTTGAGAAATTTGCGGAACAGGCGGCCCTTGCCGCAATTCGGACAGCGGCCCATGAGGCCGCGCTGCATGGCGGCGGCGAAGTCGCGCTGTGGTCGCGTTGGCTCAGGCATACTCATCGGCGCCGCCCGCGCTGTTGGCGTCCGAACGATTTGCGCCCGCGTTCCGGCTGCTCGCGGCGGCGCTGTTTTGAGGAAGCGGATTTCATGGCGCGGCCCTCGGATAGGATCTCGAAGCGCAGCGCGCCCGCGACCGGCGCCGCCTCGACCAGCCGCACCGTGGCGCGGTCGCCGAGGCGATAGCCTTCGCCGCTCGCGTCACCGATGAGCGCCTGCTGGACCTCATCGTAGCGGAAATATTCGTGGCCGATGGTGCGCGCAGGGATGAACCCGTCCGCGCCGGTGCCGTCAAGCTTGACGAACAGGCCCGCGGAAATGACGCCCGAGATGTGGCCTTCAAACGTCGCGCCGATGCGATCGGCGAGAAAAAAGGCGATCAGGCGGTCGGCGGTTTCGCGCTCGGCCGCCATGGCGCGGCGCTCGGTCGCCGAAATCTGGGCGGCGACTTCGGCAAGCGCTTCCGTGTCGCTGGCCTCCGGCAGCGCGCCGTCGCCGAATTTGCAGGCACGGATCAGCGCGCGATGCACGATCAGGTCGGCGTAGCGGCGGATTGGCGAGGTGAAGTGGGCATAGCGGCGCAGGTTCAGGCCGAAGTGGCCGTAGTTCTCGGCGGAATACTCGGCCTGCGATTGCGAGCGCAGGACGACCTGGTTGACCAGATCTTCATAGTCGCGGCCCTTCACGCGGGCGAGCACGCTGTTGAACTGCGCAGTCCGCAACACGCCGCCCTTGGGCAGGGAAATGTCGATCGTCTTGAGGAACTCACGCAACGCCTCGACCTTTTCCGGGGTCGGCTCGTCATGCGCGCGGTAGATCAATGGCGTGCGCATGCGCTCGAGCGTCTCGGCGGCGGCGACATTGGCGAGGATCATGAATTCCTCGATCAGCCGGTGCGCGTCGAGTCGTTCCGGCGTGACGACGCGGTCCACCATGCCGTCGGGCTTGAGCAGGATCTTGCGCTCTGGAAGATCGAGGTCGAGGGGGTCGCGCGTGGCGCGCTCGCGCTTAAGTGCAGCATAGGCATCATAGAGCGGTCGCAGCACCGGATCGAGGAGAGGGTCCGTCGTATCGTCAGGGCGGCCGTCGATTGCCGCCTGCGCCTGCTGGTAGTTGAGCTTGGCGGCCGACCGCATCAGCACGCGATGGAAACGATGCGAGCGCTTGTGACCGTCGGCGCCGATCACCATGCGCACGGCGAGCGCCGCGCGATCTTCCTGAGGGCGCAGCGAGCACAAATCATTTGAGATGCGCTCGGGTAGCATCGGCACGACGCGGTCGGGGAAGTAGGCGGAGTTGCCGCGCGTGAGCGCCTCGCGGTCGAGCGCCGAGCCCGGCAGGACATAGTGACCGACGTCGGCGATGGCGACGTCGATGATGAAGCCGTCGGGGTTGCCCGGATCGGGATCGGGGCGCGCGAACACGGCGTCGTCGTGATCCTTGGCGTCGGCAGGATCGATGGTGACCAGCGGCACGTCGCGCCAGTCCTCGCGTCCGCCGGCAAGCGTGGCCGGTCGCGCTGCCTCGGCTTCGGCCAGCGCGTCGCGGCCGAACACCGTCGGCAGGCCGTGGGCGTTGATGGCGATCAAGCTGATTGCACGCTCGCTTTTGATCGAGCCGAGGCGCTCCTTCACGCGCGCGCTGGGCAACCCATAGCGGCCGCTGCGCGCAACCTCGGCGGCGATCAGATCGCCGTCCTCCGCGTCGAGCGTCATACCGGCCGGAATAGCGAGTTCGCGGCCGAGGCTTTTCTTGTCGACGGGCACGAGACGGCCGCCGCCGTCGGGCAGGGCGCGGAATACGCCGATGACGCGTTGCTTGGCGCGATCGAGGATCTTGATAACTCGGCCGCGGTAGGCGACGGCTTTGTCGCCATCGCGCGCCTCGTCGGCGCGGACGAGCGCATGATCGCCGACGCCGGGGATTTCGTTCGGGCGCGCCTTGCGCGGCACGCGAATGCGGATCTTCGGCACGGGCCCGCGCGAGTCTTCATCCCATTCGCTGGGTGTCGCGAGCAACTCGCCATCGCGGTCGCGGGAGACGATGTCGACCATCACGACCGGGGGCAGGGCGCCGGGATGGTGGTGCTTCTTGCCGCGGCTTTCGATCAGGCCCTCGTCGGCCATCGCGCGCAGCACACCCTTCAGCGCGGCGCGGTCGGCGTTCTTGAGCCCGAAGGCGCGGGCGATTTCCCCCGTGCCGATCTTGCCGGGATCCTTGCCAATGAAGGCGAGGATTTCCTCTTTGGAGGGAAACGGTGGGTTGGTTTTGGTTTGAGGTGACAAAATGAGTTCCAATGGAAGTTCGGTTCTTAGGTAGTCGGCTTCACGACAAATCGCCAGTGCGAGGCGCGCGGAGCCGGGGTGTTATCGCCCGCCGGCGGCCTCGATCAGGCGTGCAACGGCGCGCTGGCCCTTGCGTTTGGCGTGCATGAGTGGCGTGACGCCGTCCTTGTCGGCGATGTTGGGATCGGCGCCGGCGTCGAGGACGAGCTTCGTCACCTCGGCGTGACGCGGCCCACCGTCGCCGAGCACCACAATCTCGAGCAGGCAGGTCCAGCCGAGATTATTGATGTGATTGACGTCGATTTTGGTGGTTAGCAGCACCTTCACTGCCTCGACATGCGCGCGTTCGCAAGCCGGGATCAGGGCATTGCCGCCGTAGCGGTTGCGGATCGTGAAGTCGGGACCTTTCGGGATCATGGCGCGCAGGATATCCGCGCGCCCGAGTGCGCCCGCCAATAGCCAGGGTGTGTCCTGGTTGGCGGCTTGAGCGTTGATGCTGGCGCCGGCCGCGATCAGCTGGATGGCGGCGTCGGCATGATCGTTGGCGACGGCCATCAGCAGGGGCGTCCGGCCCTGGCTGTCGGCGGCATCGAGTGGTGCACCGGCTGCAATCAAGCGGGCAAGTGCACTCGTATCGCCGCGCGATGCGGCGCCGAACAGCATGCTGACGTGGGGCGTTTGGGCCAAAGCCAACGGTCCCGATCCGAGCCCAATGCAGACCGCAAGCAACGCGCGACGCAGGATAGCGGCGCGGCGGCTCACAGACATGCCGGCCTCGGCAGGTTACCCGCTTTTCTTGCGCGCCGCGGACTTGGGCTTGGCAGCGGCCTTGGCCTTCGGCTTCGCGGCCGCCTTGGCAGCACGCGCCGGCTTGGCCGCGGCCGGCGTTTTCGCAGCCTTCTCGGTTTTGCGACCGGCGGCGCGATGCGGGCGGGGGGAGCCACCCGATTTCGACGAACGCGCGTCGAGCAATTCGACGGCCTCCTCCAGCGTGACGCTGTCGGGTGTCTTGTCGGACGGTAGCGTCGCGTTGACGCCGTTGTGGCTGACGTACGGGCCGTAGCGGCCGTTCTTGACCACCACTGGGCCGCCCTTCTTGGGATGGTCACCGAGCGGCTTGCCGGCGTTGGCGCCGAAGCGGCCGCGCTTGCTCGGGCCCTTGGCGACCTTCTCGGCGATCAGCGCGACGGCGCGGTTGAGGCCGACGGTGAGCGCCTCTTCGGCGTTCTCGAGATTGGCGTAGGTCTTCTCGTGCTGGACATAAGGTCCGAAGCGGCCGATGCCGGCCTTGATCGGCTGGCCGGTTTCCGGATGCTTGCCGACCTCGCGCGGCAGCGCGAGCAGCTTGAGCGCCATCGCAAGATCGACGGTCGACTGGTCGGTGCCCTTGGGCAGGCCGGAGCGCTTCGGCTTCTCGCCGTCCTTGCCCTCGCCGAGTTGCACGTAAGGGCCGAAGCGGCCAGTGCGCAGCGTAACTTCGAGGCCCGTCTCGGGATCCTGGCCGAGCGCGCGCGAGCCGCCTTCGCCGTTCGAGGCGGACAGGGGACGCGTGTTCTTGCACTCCGGATAGTTCGAGCAACCGAGGAAGGCCCCGAAACGACCAAGCCGCAGCGACATCGTGCCGGTGCCGCAAACGGGACACTGCTTCGGATCGCCGCCGTCCGCGCGCTGCGGATAGATGTGCGGGGCCAGCAGTTCGTCGAGCGCGGTCAGCACCGCGCCGATGCGAACGTCCTTGATCTCGTCCACCGCGCCGATGAAGTCCTTCCAGAAGTCGCGCAGCAGGTCGCGCCAGGGGAGTTCGTTATTCGACACGCGGTCGAGCTGCTCTTCGAGACCGGCGGTGTAGTCGTATTCGACGTACTTGGCGAAGAAGCTTTCCAGGAACGCGATGACGACGCGGCCCTTGTCTTCCGGATAGAGGCGGCGCTTTTCCAGCCGCATGTAGCCGCGGTCGCGCAGAACCTGCAGGATCGAGGCGTAGGTCGAGGGTCGGCCGATGCCGAGTTCTTCCATGCGCTTGACGAGCGAGGCTTCCGAATAGCGTGGCGGCGGTTCGGTGAAGTGCTGGTCAGCGGCGATCGAGCGCTTGTCGAGCCGCTCGCCGTCATTGATGACGGGCAGGCGCTTCGACTCGTCGTCTTCATCCGGCTCGTCGCGGTCTTCCTGGTAGACCTTGAGGAAGCCGTCAAATTTGACGACCGAGCCGGTGGCGCGCAATTCGATGACGCGCGCGCCTGCCTTGGCGTGGATGTCGACGGTGGTGCGCTCGATCTCGGCGGATTCCATCTGGCTCGCGATCGAGCGGATCCAGATGAGTTCGTAGAGTTTGGCCTGCTCGGAATCGAGATACTTAGCGACGTCGCGCGGCTTGCGCGCAGCATCGGTCGGGCGGATCGCTTCGTGCGCTTCCTGCGCGTTCTTCGCCTTGGTTTGATAGCGGCGTGGCGCATCGGGGACGTAGCGGTCGCCATACTCCGCGCCGATCACCTTGCGGATCTCGGGCAGCGCTTCCTCGGCGATCTGCACGCCGTCGGTACGCATATAGGTGATGAGGCCGACCGTATCGCCGGCGATGTCGATGCCCTCGTAGAGGCGCTGCGCGATGCGCATGGTGTGCGCCGGTGCAAAGCCGAGCTTGCGGCTTGCCTCCTGCTGCAAAGTCGAGGTGGTGAACGGCGGGAATGGATTGCGCTTGCCGGGCTTGGCCTCGACCGAGGCGACGGAATATGCGGCTGCCTCGAGCGCACGCTTGAAGTCTTCAGCTTCGGCGCCCGAGCCGATGTCGAGGCGCTGGATCTTCTTGCCGTCGGCGCCGACGAGGCGCGCTTCGAATGTGTCGCCGCGCGGGGTCGCGAGCGTCGCCGCGATCGACCAGAACTCCCGCGGGACGAATTTCTCGATCTCGAGCTCGCGGTCGCAAATCAGACGGAGCGCAACCGACTGCACGCGGCCGGCCGAACGGGCGCCCGGCAGCTTGCGCCAGAGCACGGGGGAGAGGGTAAAGCCGACGAGATAGTCGAGGGCGCGGCGCGCCAGATAGGCGTCGACCAGCGCACGGTCGATCTTGCGCGGGTGCTTCATCGCCTCGCTCACCGACTCCTTGGTGATGGCGTTGAAGACGACGCGCTCGATATGGTGGTCCTTGAGTGCCTTCTTCTCCTTGAGCACTTCGAGCACGTGCCAGGAGATGGCTTCGCCCTCGCGGTCCGGGTCGGTGGCGAGGATCAGCTTGTCGGCGCCCTTGAGGGCCTTGGCGATGTCGTTGAGGCGCTTCGCGGCCTTGGCATCGACTTCCCAGATCATCTTGAAGTCGTGGTCCGGATCGACCGACCCGTTCTTCGGGGGGAGATCGCGAACGTGACCGAAGGACGCCAAAACCTCGTAGCCCTTGCCGAGGTACTTATTGATCGTTTTTGCCTTGGCAGGAGACTCGACGACGACAACGTTCATGAAAAACTCTGGTTTTTTAAGGTGTTAGGCGCAATCCCGTGCATGAATCGGGTTTCAGCGCCGCCCGGAAAATGGGTGTGTCCCGTCCCCATGTCAAATCCTGCCTTTCAGAAGTAGGCGGGCTTTATGACTAAATCATTGCGATGTAAGGATTTTGCGGGGTCTGGTTGCAAATGGCCGCAGATTTCAACCAATGCGCGCGTTTTTCGCCTGGCGCAACCCCTTACCTCAGAGATCGAGCAGGGCCACCAGTCCGCCGGGTTGCCAGGTCAGGCGGCCGGCGAGTGCGAGCTCCAGCAAGGTGATGCGGACGGCCGCGGCGGGCTGCCCGGAGAGGCGGATCAGGTCGTCGATCGACACCGGCGTGGGGCCGAGCAGTGAGATGATGCGGGCGCGGTCAGCGTCGGCCGGCGGATCGCGAAGCGGTGGTTGCTCCGGCTCCTCGAACGAGCGTGGCGGCGGGTTGTCGAGCATCGGCTGCAACACGGAAATAACGTCGGCGGCTTCAGTGGTGACGATCGCCCCCTGCTTGAGCAGTCCGTTGCTGCCTTCGGCGCGCGGATCGAGCGGTGAGCCCGGCACCACGAACACCTCGCGGCCCTGTTCGAGCGCAAAGCGCGCGGTGATCAGCGAGCCCGAGCGCTTCGCGGCCTCGACGATGACGATACCCATGGCGAGTCCGGAGATCAGGCGATTGCGGCGCGGAAAATCCGGCGCGCGCGGCTCCCAGCCGAGCGGCATTTCGGTGATCGCCGCGCCGTGGTCGAGCAGCGCCCGGAGCAGGTCGACGTTCTCCGGCGGATAGATCTGGTCGTGGCCGCCGGCGAGCACGGCGATCGTGCCCGTGGCGAGGCTCGCGCGATGCGCGGCTGCGTCGATCCCGCGCGCCAGGCCTGAGACGATGGCATAACCTGCCTGGCCGAGATCATGGGCGAGGCGCTCGGCAAAGCGCGCGCCGGCGGCAGACGCGTTGCGCGCACCGACAATCGCGACCATCGGCTTGGCGAGCGCGACGCGCGAGCCGCGCAACGCAATCAGTGGCGGCGGATCGTCGATCGCCTGCAGCCGCGCGGGATAGTCGGGTTCGGGCAATGCAACGAGCGCTACATCCAGGCGCCGCGATGCCTCGAGCTCGCGCACCGCCGCCTCGCGCGGAAAAATCTTGATGCTGCGCGCGCCGCCGCGATGCGCAAGACCGGGAAGCGCGTCGAGCGCGTCGGCGGCACTGCCGAAATGCTCCAGCAAGTTGAGGAAAGTGCGCGGTCCGACGTTCTCAGAACGTGCAAGCCGCAGCCAGTCGAGGCGCTGCTCGTCGCTGAGCACTCGGCTCACGTCGAGGTCTCGCCCGCCGGGGCGGGCGGCTCCTTGCTTCCGATCCTGCCTTCGGTGCCGTCGATCAGGCGCGCGATGTTGGCGCGGTGCGTGAGCCAGAGGATGACGGTGAGGCCGAGGAACAGGATCGCTTCGCGGCGGCTGCCGGTGGCCCACAGGAAGGCCGGCGACGTTGCGCTCGCGACCAGGGCGGACAGCGACGAGTAGCGCGACAGGCCGGCGACCACGAGCCAGACGAGGCAGAACCACAGCGCGGCGGGCCAGGCGAGGCCTCCCAGGACTCCGATATAGGTGGCGACGCCCTTGCCG
>Ga0105245_10001485_pt1 | contig 21201 bp, 21 predicted proteins | sample KBSM54metaG_FD_81523 | JGI IMG/M metagenome (GOLD analysis project Ga0105245, IMG submission 81523) | Miscanthus rhizosphere microbial communities from Kellogg Biological Station, Michigan, USA - KBS M5-4 metaG | ecosystem: Host-associated > Plants > Roots > Rhizosphere > Soil | place...
TCAGGTGCCGGGCCGGAACCCGACGATCACCACATCAGCCTTGGCCACCAGGTCCAGCAGCTCGCCCGGCTCGCTCTTCACATCGAGGTCGACGATGCGTTTGCCGCTTAGACGACCCGTGGCGGGGCATCAAGGCAGCGAGTTCGTCGCGGCTGGTGGTGCCGGTCTTCATCATGGCCCGGTAGATGTGGCTCTCGACGGTGCGGATCGAAAGCGTCAGTCGCTCGGCGACTGCGCGGTTGGACAAGCCCGCACCGATGAGCATCACGATCTCTGCTTCCCGATCGGTCAACGGCAAGCTTTCGGTCGCCTGACGAAGCACGGGCGTAGATGCGCCACATCGGGCCGCGAGGGCATCAGCACGCGTCGAGCATCCCAGTGCCGATCCCCGTTTGTCTTGGTGGCGATACGCGAGGGCGGCATGAGCAGCGGCATCCACGGCGGCGACGAGGTCGCCCATATTCTCGAATTCCTCAGACAGGGACGATAATTCAGCGGCGTCACCATCGCGCAGGGCGGCGGCGAACCGTGCTGCCACGCCGACACGCGGCCCTTCGACGACCGATGCGAGCTCGTACAACCGGGGCGCGCCGGTGCGGTCACCGAATTGGGTCGCCGTCTGCAGGCACAGCGTTTCCGCCGCGAATCGCCCTTCTACTCTTGCTCTTTCCGCTGCAGAGAGCACAATGGCGGTCGCCTCGCTGACAGCGCCCTGCCCTGCGGTCACCCATGCACGGGCCAGGCTCACCTCATGGTCCAGAGACCGGAATCGGCGTTGCACACCGTCAAGCGCGGCGAGCGCGGCGGTTGCTTCGTCGGTCAAGCCACGCATCGCGAGCGCCATCGTTCGTGGCACGTTGTAGCGGTACCCCCAGCCGATAGGATGCGACGCCAACAACTCTTCGACTGCCTGTTCCAGCAGAAGGCAAGCACTGTGCAGATCGCCGGCACCAAGCGCGGCCCGGCCGGCCACGGCAGCACCGAGTAATTGGGCCGCCCCGGGCAGATGGGCTGCCTCTTGGCGCGTGCTCTCGGCGACCCCAAGCGCATCCGTGACTTGGCCGGCCAGCAGAAGCGCGCTGACTTCTGCGTCAGCGATGTTGAATCTCATGTGTGGAGCGTCGAGAGTGCGAGTCGCGACGCTGTGCCCCGCGTCCGCAGCGGCCACGGCTTCAGCAGTGCGCCCGGCATCCGCGGATATCTGGGCGAGTGCCCACGCTATCTCGGCCCCGACGACGGGCAGGTCCTCCAGCGCAAGGCTTTTCGAAGCCTGCACCGCCGCGTCCGGTTGGTCCATCGCAAACCAGTACACCGTGAGGAATGCGTCGATGTAGGTGCGGGCTTGCGGTGGTGTAACGCGCGACGCCTCGTCGATGAGGTCCTTCGCGCGCGCAGGATCCCCCTGCGCCCACAGTGCGTTGCTGGACCGCAGGAACGCCAATCTCGCGCGGTCGCCTTCGGTCAACTGGCTGACAGGGATTCCCGCGAGCACAGCCTCGGCTTCCTCGCCGCGGCCCAACCACGACAACGCATGTGCGCGAACGAAGTTCGGCTCCGGTCCAGCCCCGGCGTGGATGGCCGCCTCAGCGAGTCGGTCGGCGAGGTTGAGGTCCGCAAGCCAGACGGCGCCGTGCGCCGCGTTGATGAGCAGGTCCGGGTCAGGTGTCAGGTCCGAATCGAGACTCAAGGTCGCGCGGCGCACGGCGACTCGTACGTCATCGTGGTCACTGGATGCGGCCAGTTCGGAAGCGACCAGTCCGCGCAGCCGCCGTAGCCGACTGTGCGCGGCGCGCCTGCGGCGTACCCGTCCGTACAGCGGATGTGCCACCCGCACCTCGATGCCGCCGCCGGCGGGCTCGAGTGTGATCAGGCCACGGGTTTCGGCTTCCTCGACCGCGGCTGCATCGGTGATCCGCGTCAGGGCCGCCAGTTCGATCGGCTCCCCCACGGCCAGCACGTCGATCACATCGCTGACCGGCGCGGGCAGGTCGCCGATGCGGGATTCGATGAGCTCGACCAGGCCGGGCGGCATCATCGGATCACCGATCCACCGCCAATAGCCGTGCTCGTCCACAAGTCGCCCGTCGGCAACCTCTTGCTCGACGATGTTCCGCAGGTACAGGGCATTGCCGCGAGTCAGCTTCCACAGCCGCTCAGCAGCATCCTTGTCCACCCTTCCCTCTAGCGTCTCCGACAGCAGCATGGTGGTTTCGTCGGGCGACAGGGGCCGTACGTCGAGCCGGTCGAACTGGGCGACCTTCCAGATTTCCTGGACCGCGGGCGGGATCGGTGCACCGTCTCGCACGGTGAGTATCACCTTCGCCGCGCTGCGCTGGACGATCTGGTGCACTACGAAAGTCGACAGATCATCGAGCAGGTGCACGTCATCGACGCCCACGATCACCTTGGCGCCTGACGACACCTCCGTCAGCGCCTCCACCACCCCTCGCAGCAACTGAACTGTGTCGGTTACTCCCGACGGCGCCCACGCTGTGAAAGCGCCGAGCGGAATCGTCTGCGCCGAGGATGACCCGACCGTCCACCGGGTCTCACAGCCCTCCGACGCGGCTCCCGACAACGCCTCACGGGCGATTCGACTCTTCCCAACGCCCGATGAACCGCAAATAAGAACGCCTGCGACATCCGAAGCCGAGAGGGCGGCCTCAATCGATCGCATCTCCCCCGAGCGACCAATCAACGGCCACGATAATCGCACGCCAATGAGCGTAAAAGCCGCGCTGAGCTCACGCGGAGTTATGGCGAGTTCGCCCTCATCAGCCGCCCTTCTTGACCTTGAGAACCTGCTTGCGCAGTCCGTCGGTGGCGGTCTCCATCGCGCCCTTCATGGCCCGCTTGAGCACGAATCCCGGCAGCGGCACCGACAGGTCGATGGCGATGTCGAACTTGACCTTGGTCTTGTCGCCGTCCGGGGTGAGGGTGTAGCTGGCGTCCTGCGCCTTCAGCTGTCCCGCGGAGATCAGGGTCCAGCTCGCCTTGTTGTCCGTCCAGGTGTACTCCACGACCTGTTCGTCGGAGATGCCCGCGGACTTGACCTTCATCTTGACGCGCTTGGGCCTGCCGTCGTCGTATGCCTCCAGGACCTCAGCGCTCTGGTACTGCGGGGACCATGTCGGCGTCGACTCGACGTCGGCGATGACGTCGAGAATCTCCTCCGGACTCGCCTCGATCACAACCTCACGGGAATCGCTGGTAGCCATGGCGCGACCATAGCTGGTTTACGGTTCCAGTCATGGAGCTTTGGGAGCTGGTGGCTCGCGAACGCATCAGGGACACACTGGCCCGCTACAACTGGTCGGGCGACGCGCTGCGACTCGATGAGCTCGCTCAAACATTCTGCGAAGACGGCGAGCTCGAGCTGGGCGAACGGGGGTCGGTCCGGGGACGCACAGCGATCGTCGAGCTTCTCGGTGGCGCGGTAGCCGCAGCGACTGCGACCGCGCAGGCGTCGGGCGTAAAGCGGATCGTGCGGCACAACGTGACGAACATCCGCTTCACCGACGTGCGTCCGGACGAGGCGCGCGTCGCCTGCTATTTCACGGTCGTCACTGAGATCGGTCTCGACCACTACGGCCGCTACCGCGACGTCTTCGTGCCCGACGGCGACGACTGGCTGATCCGCCACCGCTTCGTGTCGACCGACTGGAGTGCACCCGATTCGACGATGGCGCGCTAGTGTCCTGAGTCAATAATCTCGCGGCACTTGCCAAACTTCGCCCGAAGTTGCAGTTGTTGCGGAAAAGTGCAAGTAGCCAACACGATAACTGCAGTCTCGGCGCGCTCGTATGGCGCGCTAGGGCGTCGGCGGGACCAGCATCGACTGCCAGGTCTTGTTGCCGGGGTGCGCCCAATCGGCCTGCGTATACCGCTTTCCGTCCGGGCCGATGTAGTCGCCGGTCGCGGGGTCATACGGAACTGGCGCGACGGGTGCCGCGGCGTGCGGCGGTGGCTGTCGCGGATCCCGGCCCGGTGCATATTGCGGCACGCCCTGACCGGAGAGTGTAGCGTTGGGGTCACCCTTCCAGTTGAGCCCGTCGTTCAGCGGGACATACTGTTCGTCACTTTCGCAGAGCTCAACCGTCGGCGCACGCTTCCCCGGTTTCGTTTCGCACGGAATATTGTGCACCCCACGGATATTCATGTCCGAGTCCTGTGGGATGCGGCAGTACAACTCCCCCGCGGGCCGCTCGGGATAGTCCTGATCTGACGGCGACCGCTGTTGGCGGACCGGCAGGAAGCCGGTGTTGCATGGCGGCGGCAGGTTGAGGTTGAGGTTGAAGTCGAGATAGATGCCCTTGTACGCCTGTTTCACACCGGAATCCGCGAGAGCGATCGCCGACATTACGGCCGTGCCCTGCGGAAAGAGCACGAGCAGCTGTTCGAGATCGTTGCGGTAGGTGACGGCGATATGGCCGAGGCTCACGAGGTTGGCCAGCAGGAGGGGCAACGCCGGCGCAACGCGGTCGAACAGCGCCTTGCCTTCATTCAGCGCCGGCGCGCCGACGGTGAGTAGATCGGCGAAGGCCGCGTCCTGCGCCTTGAACTGACCGGTGATGGATGCCATCCGCTGCGCCCACGTTGCGATCGAATCCGTAGTCTGCACTTGTGAATTGAGCACCGGCGGGGACTGGTCGATGAGCTGGCTTATTTGATCGACGAACTTCCCGCTCTCGATCGCCAGCGCCGTCGACCCGTCGACGATGCGGGACAGTTCCGGCCCCAGCCCGCCGACTGCTTTATCCGCTTCGTCCACGACCGTGCGCAGATTGTCCGGCGGAATCGCCTTGAGCGCTCTGTTTGTAGCGTCCAGTAGGTGCCCGATGTCGGCAGGAATCTGTGTATTACCGATCGGGATGACGTCGCCGTCTCGCAGCTTCGAGGCATTGGCGGGTGTGTCCGGCTTCGGCGTCAGTTCGAGGAACTGTTCGCCGACGGCGGAGCGGCTGTGCACCGCGGCCGACACGTCGGCAGGGACCTTCGTCGCCGAATCTAGCGTCAGAACGGCCCGAACGCCGTCGTGGTCGACGTCGATCGACTTGACCCTGCCGATCTCACTGCCGCGATAGGTCACAACGGACGTCGGGTACAACCCTCCAGAGGCAGGCAGCTCGACCGACACCGTGTATCGGCCGATCCCAAACAGGGCAGGCACTTTCACGAAACCGAACGCCATCACGCTGACGGCGACGAGGGTGATCGCGGCGAGGATCGCCAACTGGATCCACACCGGCCGGGCGAAACGCAGCACTAGTACGCCCCCCAGCGATACGGCGCGATGAGTGGATTACCCGCGGTATACGGGCTCGGCATCTGGCCGATCGTGCGGCCCCACTGCATTTCGAGTTCGGTGAGGTTGCCTTCCCACCTCGTTCCGGTGAACAGGCTGCTGTCGATCCGGCTCAGCGTCAGGTCGATCACGAGGGTGATGTTGGCGAAGTCGCCCCTGAACCAGTTCGCGGCGGTGCTCTTCACCCACGGGTACGTCGACAGGAAATCCAGTCCCCTGGTGAGCGCGGGTCCGGCGTTGGCCAGTTCCCGGAACACCGGTGCGATGTTGCGCAGGTTGTCGACGAACGATTCCTTGGTCTGATTGACCGTGGAGGTCGCGATTGCACTGAATTTGCCAAGCGCATCAATCGCGTTCGCAAGCTTGGTGCGGGAATCCGACAACACGGCCAACGCCTGCGGGATCGTGGTCAGCGCTTTGTCCACGGTCCGGTCCTTCGCCGCCACCTGGCCGGCCAACGAGTTGAGACGCTCAGTGGCCGTGAGGATGTCGTCGGTTTGATCGTTGAGTTGGGCGATGAAGATGTCGAGCTGATTCAGCAGGCTGCGCATGTCGTTCTCGCGACCGGCCAGCGCTTTGGCGAACGATTGGTTTATCTCCTGCAGCTGGCCTAGACCGCCTCCGTTGAGCAGTACCGACACCGATGCCAGTGTCTGCTCGGTGGTTGGATAGGTTTCGGCCCTCGACAGCGGGATTACCGAACCGTCTTTGAGTTCGCCCTCCGGCGGTTCGTCCGTGGGCGGGGCCAGTTCGATGTGCATCGACCCCAGCAGGCTGGTCTGACCGACTTTCGCGGTGGCGTTGGCCGGCAGATGGACGTCGCCGTCAATACGCATGGTGACCAGCGCATGCCAGTCCTGTACCTCGATCTTGGTCACACTGCCAACGTTGACGTCGGCGACCCGGACCCGTGTGTTGCGTTGGATGACAACCACATCGGGCAACTGTGCCTGGATGGTGTAGGAATCGTCGCTGGTGCCCTCGGTTCCCGGCAGACTCAACGAGTTGAGACCCTGCCACTCGCATCCCGGTATCGCGGAAAGGCACGCGACGATGAAGGCCGCGGCGATCATTCGCCTCATGGTGTGCCTGCCGGCGGCGGGGCGGCGGGAGGCGGCGGTGAAGCATCTGGTGGCACCATCATGCCCTGCAGTCCCAGACCGGGATCAGTCGGCTGCGACGCTGTGCCGGGCGACGGCAATTCAGCGGGCAACAGATCATCGTCGATCGGAGGCACAACCGCGTTACCCGCCGCCTGGACATCCAGCGGGGCCTCCGGCGGGAGGTGCGGATTCAACCGGTCCTCGCTGTAGGTGATTTCGTTGGGCCGCGCTGAGGCCCCCGCAACAGGGTTGACACCCACCGGTGGGAAGTTGTACTGGCGGTTCTTGATGATCGGCGCAAGGTACTGGACACACAGCTTCGACGATTGTTGCCAATTCTCGCGGGACGCAGCTTGGATTGCGCTGCAGATGAATTGGACGGTGTTGGCGAAGTTGACGGGCGCCAGGATCCCGGTGACCGCGCTCTGTGCGGGCTGGTAGATGTTCATGAAGTTCTGGAACACCGTCGGCGCGATGTGCAAAACCTGTTTGATGTCGCCGCGGCTGTCGTTCATGGCGGTGGTGATGGCATTTAGATGGTCGAACGCGACACCAAGGCCCTCGCGATTGTCCGCGACGAAGCCGCGCAGGTCATTGACCGCTTCGTCGAGTCCCTTTGTCGCATTGGCGACTTCGTTCGGACTGTTCGCCAGCACAGTCGTGACGTCGGCCAGGTTGGAGTTGAACGCGGCGAGCAGATCGCTGCTCGACGACAATGCGGACACAAGTAACTGCAGGTTGCGAACCGTGCTGAAGATATCGGTGCTGTGGTCGCCGAGTGCCGAAACCGCTTGCGACAGCTTGATGACCGTGTCGCGCGCGGTGTCGCCCTCACCACGCAGGTTCTCCGCAGCGCTGTTGATGAACTCGCCCACCGGGCTCGGCCCACCGGGAGTGGTGGGCTGCAACGAGTCGGTGAGCTTCTCCAACTGCTGACGCAAGTCGTCCCACTCGACCGGGACCGCGGTACGTTCCTTCGGAATCGTCGCTCCGTCTGCCAGTTTCGGACCGCGGGTGTATGCAGGCACCAGCTGAATCGCGCGGGCGGACACCAGCGAGGGCGACAGGATCGCCGCTTCCGCGTCGGCGGGCACCGGGTACTGTCTGTCGACCGAGAACGTCACCTTCGCGGCATTCGGCTGCGGTTCGATCTTCTCCACGGTGCCGACGGCGACGCCGAGAATCCGAACCTCATCGCCGGTGTAGAGCCCATTGGTGTTGGCGAAGTAGGCGACGTAGGTGTTCCTGGCGACGCTGTTCCACCATGGCGTGGCCACCACGGTGATCGCGACCGCAAGGATGACGACGAGGCTCGCCCCGAGCGCCATCCGCACCGCACGCGTCGACATGATCACTGCCCCCCTTGCGCCGGTGCCGGAACCGCGGCCCGAAGGTGGGCGGCGGTAGTTCGCCCGGTGCGGGGCCCAAGGCCGGCGGGCCAGGCGGCGGCCCGCCGGGCGGCGGCGCAGGCAGGGGCTCGCGGTACGGGTAGCAGCCGGTGGGGCCGGGGAGTGGCAACCCCGTCGGACCACACCCTTGGTCGCCGGGCTTGCCGGTGATCGCGTCGGGCAGATTCAGATTCGGCTCACCGCCCTGTCCGGTTCGCGGATACGGCACCGGCAGCGCCGGAGTGCCCGGTTGGCCGACGCCCGGGTCGACGAGTTGCGACGGCAGCAGCACGTTGGGATCCAGGCCCAGATCGGAGAACGCGGCGTCGATGAACGGTTGCACGAACTGGCCGGGCGCGAGATTCACCAGCGATGCCTTGAAGAACGGTCCCGACCCCAGCACCTCACCGAATGACATCGCGTACCGGCGAAGCAGATACAGGGTCCGCTGCAGTTCCTGCTTACGGTTGTCCAAGATGGACAACACACCGTTCAGCTTGTCCACGGCCGGCTTCAACTGTGTTCGGTTGTCGCTCACGAGACCCGATATCTGGTGTGACACCGCGGTGAGGTTGTTCATCAACGCATCGACGGAATCGCGTTGCGACAGAAGCTCGGTCAGCAACGCGTCGGCGTTGGCAACCAGGCTGGCGATCTGATCGCTGCGCTTCGCCAGGACCGCGGTGACCTTGTTCGCGTTGGCGAGCAGGTTGCGTAGCTTGTCGTCGCGCTTGTTGAGGGTGTCGGAGAACCGCGCCACGCCATCCAGCGCAATCTTCAGCTCGGGTGGGGTGTCCTTGAAGGCATCCGCCAATGTCGAAAGGGCCGTGGACAATTGGGTGGTATCCAGCGCGCTGATCGTGGTGGTCAGGTCACCCAGTGCGTCGGGAAGATCGTAGGGCGACTTGGTCCGCTCGAGCGGTATGGTGCCCGTCAGCGTGCCGTCGCCGCGCGGTGTGATCTCGAGGAACTTGGTGCCGAGCACGGTTTCGGTCTTGATCGCCGCCTCGGTGCGGTCGCCCAACTCGACGCCGTCGCGGACGGTGAAATCGACCAGCACCTTGTTTCCATCCAGATGGATGCCGGAGACCCGCCCGACGGACAGACCCGAGACGCGCACGTCACTGTCGGGTTTGATGCCGCCTGCCTCAGAGAAGTACGCGGAATAGTCCGTTGTTCCCTTGATGAAAGGAATCTTGTCGTAGGAGAAGACAGCGATGATCAAGGCGACCAGAATCAGGGTTCCTACCGCACCGACGGCCATCCTGTTGCGCTCGGCGAGAGGCTTTATCTTCGGCCGCTTCAGCATAATTCGACTCATTTCGGTGCGCACCGCCCCGAAGCCTGGCCGGCGACTTTGATGAACACGGGCTGACCGCCCTTACCGTTGACTTTCAAGATCGCGTCGCACAGGTAGAAGCCGAAGTAGTCGCCGTAGAGGCCGTTACGGGCCAGCACCTGATACGCGTCGGGAAGTGTCTTGACCAAGTCGTCGACGAAATCGTGGTCGGCCATGATCTGACCCGCGAACCGGTCGGTCTGCTGCACCGCCTCTTTGACTGGTTGACGTGCGGTCGCCAGCAGGTCGGCGACCGATGACGCCGCGGCGTTGATGTACGCCGTGCCTGTCGCGATGTCCGACTTGCGGTCGGCCAAGCCCTGCACGAGCTGTGACAGCTTGTCCAGACCTTCGGAGAACTGTTCGTCACGTGCCCCGAAGGTGCCCAAAACGGTGTTCAGGTTGGTGATCACCTGCCCGATCAGCTCATCACGGCCGGCCAGCGTGGTCGTCAGTGCAGAGGTCTGCGCCAGCACCGACGAGATGGTGCCGCCCTGGCCTTGGAACACCTTCAGCAGCTCCCCCGATAAGGCGTTGACCTGGTCGGGATCCAACGCCCGCAACAGCGGCCGGAACCCTCCAATCAGAGCGTCGACGTCGAGCGCGGGTGATGTCCGGGCCAACGGAATTGTCGAACCCGGCTGCAGCTTGCGCACCGACCCGGGTCCCTCTTCCAGCGACAGGTAGCGGTCGCCGATGAGGTTCTCGTAGCGCACCGCCGCCCTGGTGCCCTCGGTCAGCGTCAGCCCCTTGTCGATGGCGAAGTCGACCGTGACGGTGCCGTCCTTGTGCAGGGTCAGATCCTTGACCTTGCCGACCTCGACACCGGCGATGCGAACGAAGTTCCCGCCCTTGAGACCGGACACATTCGTGAACACCGCGCTGTACGAGGAGCGGGACTCGAACCGGAACTGCCCGAACACCGTCACCAGAACGAACATGAAGACAAGGCACATGACGGTGAACAGAGCCACCCGCACGGCAGCTCGAACGGTTGCGCGTCTCATGGCGGTCCCTCGCTGGGTGCGGACGGTGGCGGCGGAGCCGGTTCGGGCCCGTACTCCGGCGCACCATAGGGCGGTCCGCCCGGATAGGGTGACGGCGGCCCGGGAGCCGGTCCGCCTGGGTAACGGATCCTCGGCGGTTCAGGGTTGGCCTTGGTGACCGGGAAGTAGTTGGCGATGCCGGGGAAACCGATGCCGGGGTTCGGCCTGATGTCGAGGCCGGTGCCGAATCCGGTGTCGGTGACCAGGTACTTCACCGGGAAGTTCTTGCTGACATCGGGCAGCGAACCGCAACTGGGCTTGCCGCCTGGACCGCCCTTGGCGTTGACGATCGGCAGGTTGTCGGGGTAGCGGTACGGATCGTCGCCGAACAACAGCCCGGCATCCATGATGACAGATCTTCCATTGCCGCCCAATGCATCTCGTCCGCCGTGATCCAGAAACCACTGAGCTCCCTGGAACAGGCAGGTGTAGGTCGGCGAATACTTCATCAACAGCGCCGTCGTCGGGTCGAGGATATTCATGGCCCGCACCAGATTCGGCTGGTTTCCACCGATCGTGTTGATGCCCGACTGCGAGAATCCGACGGCCGAAAGCAGCAACTCATCGAGTGATCTGGCGTGTGAGCTGATCGTTTGGCTAGTGGTGGAGAAGGAGTCGAGAATCGACAGGATGTCCTGCGCCGCATCCGAATACGCGGCCGCGGTCTGACCGAACAACTGCCAGTCCCGCCGAACCGTCGGCATCCTCGGATTGACCGCGAGAAGAACGTTGTTCGCATCGGTGATCGCCAGCCCGATGCGGTCGCCCTTACCGCGCACAGACTCGGCGACCCCTGACAACACCGCGTTCAGTTTCGCAGGGTCGATGGAGTGCACCACCGCCTGCAAGTTCTCGAAGACCGTGTTCACTTCGACGGTCACGTTGCGCGAGTGCAGGACCGCGCCTGATTGCAGAGGCGTCGAACTCGCGTCGGGAGGCACGATGAGATCTACGTACTTGGCGCCGAATGCCGTGCTCGACTTGATCTCCGCCTCGACATTGCTCGGCAGGTACTTGAACGGACCAGGATCCATCTTCAGTGTCAGCTTCGACAGATCCGTCCTCGCCGCCGCATCCGCGCTGATGGATTCGACTTCGCCGACCTGAACGCCGCGCAGCTTCACCTTCGCGCCGTTCTCCATGACGAGACCGGCCCTTTCGGAGACCAGGGTCAGCGGAATGGTCTCCCGCAGCGTCCCCTCGAACAGCAGGGCGGTCAGCATGGACAGCGCAGCGATCACGACAACCGGGACAGGTGCCCACCAGACGGGGTCGATCTTTCCGCGCCGGGATCGGTTTGCCATTCCTACTACCCCGACAGGTGGAAGTTGCCGGACTGCCCGTATACCGACAGCGTGATGGTCAACAGGATGAAGACGCCTGCGGTAATGGATGTTCGCACCGCGCGACCGACCGCCTCTCCGACGCCAGCGGGACCGCCGGTCACGGTGTAGCCGTAGTAGGTGTGCACCGCCATCACGGCGGCGGCCATCGACAACGCCTCCACGAACGACCACAACAGGTCGGTCGGCTGCAGGAACGTCGTGAAGTAGTGGTCGTAGACGCCGCGCGACTGCCCGTAGACCATCGTCGTGCCGAACCGGGTCGCAAGAAACGACATCAGAACAGAGATGGTGTAGATCGGGATGACCGCGACCACGCCCGCCACGATTCGAGTGGACGCCAGGTAGATGATCGGCCGGATGCCCATCACCTCCAGCGCGTCGATCTCCTCGTTGATGCGCATGGCGCCGATCTGCGCGGTGGCACCGGCGCCGATGGTGGCGGCCAGCGCCACTCCCGCGGTCGCCGGTGCGATGAAACGGACGTTGAGGAACGCCCCCAGGAAGCCGGTGAGGGCTTCGATCCCAACGTTCGACAGCGTGTTGTAGCCCTGCGCGGCGATCAACGCGCCGGTGCAGAGAGTGAGGAAGCCGATGATCGCCACTGTGCCGCCGATGACGGCCAACGCCCCGCTGCCCATGCCCATGCCTGCGATCTGGCGCAGCACCATTTCCGGATAGCGCCGGACGGCGTAGGGCGTGGACCACAGCGCTTGGCCGTAGAAGGCCGTCTGCTCCCCAAGCTTGCGGGTCGCGTCGACCACCCGCTAAAGTGTCCCGCTGATCGGCGGCGAGTCGTCCAGCTCATGTGCGGTCACGGCGCCACCTTCACACCGAACGCGGTGGCAAGAATGTTGATGACGAACAGCGCCATGAACGCGAAGACCACGGTTTCGTTGACGGCGTTGCCGACCGCTGTGGGGCCACCACCGACCGACAAGCCCTTGTAGCAGGCGATGAGACCGGCCGAGAGACCGAACAGCAACGCCTTGACCAAGGAAACGATCACCTGCGGCAAGCCGGTCAACAGCGTCATCCCCGCGACGAAGGCCCCGGGCGTGACGTGCTGGATGAAGACGACGAAGAAATAGCTTCCGAAGAGTCCCACGACCGCGACGACCGAATACAGCATCAGCGCAACGAAAGTCGCGGCGAGCACCCGCGGCACCACCAACGCAGGGACGGGGTTGACTCCGATGACCTTCATCGCGTCGATTTCCTCGCGAATCGTGCGGGCGCCCAGATCGGCACACATCGCGGTGGCGGCCGCGCCAGAGACAACGATCGCGGTCACCACGGGACCCACCTGAGTCACTGACGCCAGCGCGGCACCGGCGCCGGACAAGTCGCCGGCACCGACCTCCAGCAGCACGATGTTCAGCGTGAAGACGATGAGCACCGTGTAGGGAATCGAGAGGACGAGGGTCGGGACGATCGACACCCTGGCCACGAACCAGATCTGCTCCAGCAGCTCACGCCAGGCGAACGGTGGATGCCACATGGCGGCGAACGTCTCGCCGACGAGCACGACGAAGTCCCCGATGGCGAAAGCGGGCTTGGACCAGGCTCGCCCGGTCACGCTCGACCGCCGAGAGGATGGACGCGTAACGACGCCAGCAGCGTCATTGCCGCCCGCGAGCACCCCTCTGCGGATCCCACATGCATTCCAATCGTCGTCGAGCCTGGGCGGGACGGTAAGAGAGCACGGATTAGCTGTCAACGGGACCACATGCGCAAACGATCCCGTCAATTAAGGGAATTGGCTGGTTGCCCCAACGCATTTGGTTTCGCTCAATTCGATCAAATCGTGTTGATTCTTAGTCTTGTCCGCGCGCTGCGGCGGCGTCGGTAGGCTCGTCACGTATGAGCGCCGACATCGATCCCTCGGTTCCGCCGAGCGGCACCGGTTGCGTCGAATGCGACGCGGTCGGTGGCTGGTGGGTCCACCTCCGCCGCTGCGCCGCATGCGGGCACATCGGCTGCTGCGACGACTCGCTGGCGAGGCACGCGTCGGCGCACTGGCGCGATACCGGGCACCCGGTCATCCGGACTTTCGAACCGGGCGAGGACTGGTTCTGGAATTTCGCGACGAACGAGTATTACGACGGACCCGTACTCGCCGCGCCCGAAAGCCACCCCGCCGACCAGCCCGTACCAGGACCGCGCGACAGGGTGCCCAAGGACTGGGTCGCGCAACTCCGTCGTCGCGACAGCTGAGTCCAATGTCGAACGCCGACGGCGAGAGCACACTGACCGTACTCGTCGCGTTCGGCGCCAATCTCGCGATCGCGGCCGCAAAGACAGCCGCCGCCGCGGTTTCGGGTTCGGCGTCGATGCTCGCCGAGGCCGCACATTCCTGGGCTGACACCGGCAACGAAGTGTTCCTGCTGATCGCAAATCGGCGCAGCACACGTCCCGCCGATGACCGTCACCCTCTCGGCCACGGGCGTGAGGCATATGTGTGGTCGCTGCTCGCGGCCATCGGCCTGTTCGTCGTGGGCGCATCGGTGTCGATCTGGCACGGCATCAGCGAGCTGATCGGCGGCGAACAGGCGGAGGGGCGAGACTACACGCTCGCCTACGCGGTCCTAGGGATTTCCTTTGTGTTGGAGGGGATCTCGTTCTTCCAGGCGGTCAGACAGCTGCGGGCCGAAGCGCACCGGCTCGACCGTGATCTCCTCAGACACGCGTTGGAGACATCGGACCCGACCGTGCGGGCGGTCTTCGCCGAGGACGCCGCCGCACTCGTCGGCATTGTCATCGCCACCGCCGGCATCCTGATGCACGAACTGACCGGCGTAGCCGCGTGGGACGCTCTCGGCTCGATCCTGGTCGGCGTGCTGCTCGGCGTGGTCGCGGTGTTGCTGATCGACCGCAATCGCCGGTTCCTGACCGGGGAACCCGGCTCCCCAGAGCTGCGGGAGGCAGCTGTGGCGCGGGTGCAACAACTGCCTGACGTGGCGGCGGTACGGTACCTGAGGCTGGAATTCATTGGCCCCAAACAACTTTTCCTCGTCGCCAGCGTGGACCTCACCGGCGACGACGCGGAATCGTCCGTCGCGCGCCGACTGCGCCGGTTGGAGCGGGAACTCGAGACCGACCCCTACCTGGTCGATGCCGTGCTGACGGTTTCGGAGCCCGACGACGCCGACAGCTAGGCCGCCGCGCTACCTGGCGTCGGCGAGCGCCGCCTGTGCGGCGTTGTAGCCGGGGATGAACGTGATCCCCGGTCCGCCGTGGCAGCCCGCACTCCCGAGGTACAGCCCGTCGATCGGAATCTGCTGGTCGACATAGCCTTTCGGGCCGGGCCGGTTGATGCCGATCTGGTCGGGATGGATCAGGCCGTGGCAGTAGTCGCCGCCGGGGGCACCGAACATGGTGCCCATGTGCTTGGGCGTGAAGGTGGTGTGCCTGATGATCAGGCTCTCGAAATTCGGTGCGAGGCGGGTGATCTTCTCGATCACCCGCTGCCCCATCTCCACCTTCATCTCGCCGTAGCCGACGTCGCCCTCCTGTATCGGGAACCACAACGAAAACGCCGACGCGGCATGCTTTCCCGGCGGTGCCAGGCCCGGATCGTTCACCGACGGGATCTGCAGCGCGATCGAGGGATCCGCAGGCACGATCCCCCGCCTGCAGTCCTCCCACTGCTGCTGCAACTCCTCCGGAGTGCTGAAGATACCGATGTTGGACTGCATCGCGGGATCGTTGAGCAAGTCGTAGGGCGGCGCGAATTCCGGTACGCCATCGAGCGCGAAGTGCATCTGCAGATAGCTGCCTCGGTGATCGACGCGGGAGAATCGCTCCCTGATGTCGGCAGGCACCGCGGCCCCGTCCACCATGCTGACCGTGACGTCGGGCGAAATGGCGGAGACGACGACCGGCGCGCTGATCGTCGCGCCGTCTTCGAGCCGGACCCCGCTGACACGCTCGGCGGCGACCAGGATCTCCTCGGCCTTGCTACGCAGTCGCAGCTCGCCACCGTTGGACGCGAACACCTCCAGCAGGTGTGACGTGAGCGCGCCGATGCCGCCCCGCAACTTCTTGACCAGTAGCGCGTTCTCATCAGGGACGGCGAATCCGTAGGCCAGGGCTGCGGCGGTGCCGGGGGTCGCGGGTCCGCGATAGGTGGTGTTACATGCCAGCAGCGAGAGCATGCCCCGAAGCGCGCCGTTCTTCTCCTTGTCCGGCAGGTAGCGGTCGAGCACATCGGTGACCGACCCGAACAGCAGATCGGTGATCGTCGAACGCTCGAATTCGTTTGTCGCGCAGGCGTACATCTCATCGAGCGTCTTCGGAGGCCGGCCCGCGTCGAAGCGCCCCAGCGCCCGCGTCGGCGCCTGGCACCAGGCCATCAACCCCGCCATCCCGTTGACGGCCTCCGCACCATGCACCTCGTTGATGTGCGTCAGCAGCTTCATCGGGTCGGTGTAGTAGACGAGCGGTTCGTCGCCGACGCCGCGCAGGGATACCGACATCACGTCGAGGTCGACGGTCGGCAGATCGTCAAGTCCGAGTTCACGACTCACTGTCGCGGACGTCGGGATCTGCACCGAGCCTGCGATCTCGAACCTATAGCCGTCGAACAGCTCCACCGTCGACGCCATCCCGCCTGCGTAGAGCTTGGAGTCGAGGCAGAGCGTGCGCAGCCCAGCCTTCTGGAGCAGTACGGCTGCGGTCAGCCCGTTGTGACCCGCGCCAACGACAATCGCGTCAAAGTCCGTCATCGGCTGAGGCTGACACGCGCCTCGCAGTTTTGTCAATAATGACGAAACTTGGGTTCAGTCCGAGTCGCCGAGGCCTGTCCTCAGCGACTTCAGCGCGGCGCGGCAGAGCCGGTTCAGCTCGGGCAGCGACCGGTCGTCGTCGAGCATCCACACCTCCATCGCGCCGAACACAGCGGCTGCGATGCAGCGCGCCGTGACCGTGATGTGCATTCGCTCGTCAGTACCCGCCTTCGGCGGATTGTCTCCGATGAGTCGGTCCTCGACCGCTTCTGCGAAGTCGACCTCCAACTGCCGGATGTGCCGGACGATCCGGCCGGATTCGAGCTCCTGCGCGCGCAGCGCGGCGATCTCGGTCACCGCCCAGTCGTCGTACGGCCGGGCCATGATCGCCGCCTGCACCGACTCGATGATCGACTCGTCGGCCGACCGTTCCGCCAGCGCCTTGCGAAACCAGTGCACGCCGGCGTCGTAGTCGGCGAACAACAGATCGTGCTTGGACGCGAAGTGGCGATAGAAGGTCCGCAGCGACACCCCGGCATCGGCCGCGATCTGCTCGGCCGACGTTTCCTCGACGCCCTGCGCGGTGAAGCGCACCACCGCGGCGCGCCGCAGGGCCTCGCGCGTGCGTTCGCTGCGCGCCGTTTGGGCAGGCCGGACCATGTGCGTAAGGTACCGCAATCCGGTTGTGTCAATATTGACAAAACTCGGATCGGTGGCGAGACTCCCCGTCATGGTTGCCCTAGTCATCCATCTCGTCATCGGCTTCGTCTTGATCGCCGTCATCGTCAGATCAAATCCGGCGATCTTCGCGCGTTTCACATCCGGCCCGCAGGTTTCGAAGCTGGAGATCTTCTATTACGTGGTCGGGGTCGCCTCGGTCGTACTGGGCTATTACTTCAACAACGAATACGTCCAGGCGTACGCACCACCGGGCGGGATGCACAACTTCATCTGGGGTCCCGGAAGCTGGTCGGAGTTCATCGCGCTCGGCTATGCGAATCCGGCTGCGGCGTCGGCGAGCCAGGACTACACGATCATGAGCTTGCTGATCTTCCCCGTCTTTGTCGTGGTCGATGCCCGCAGGCGCGGCATCAAGGGCTCCTGGCTCTACTGCCTCCTACTGCTCGTCACCAGTTCTGCGTTCCCATGGGCGTTCTATCTGGCGACCGTCGAACGGCAACGCCGGCACAAGTTGTCCGAAGTCGAGGTGGCCTCTCGCGCCTAGGGCGTTCGTCCAGCACACTGCTCGTGTGAAGGTTCACCACCTCAACTGCGGAACCTTGTACCCCTACGGGTGTGGCCGGATGGTGTGCCACGTGCTGCTCGTCGAGACCGACAACGGTCTGGTCCTGATCGACACCGGCTTCGGGCCGAAAGACTGCGGCGATCCCGCACAGCGGGTGGGGCCGTCGCGATACCTCATCCGCCCAGTGCTGCAGCGCGAGCAATCCGCCGTCGCTCAGGTCGAGCAGCTCGGTTTTCGACGGGACGACGTGCGCCACATCGTCATCACGCATTTCGATTGCGACCACATCGGCGGCATATCCGAATTCCCCGAGGCCCAGATACACGTCACTGCCGCAGAGGCGCTCGGCGCCTTGCGCACCCCGACGCGCGGAGAGCGGTTCCGCTTCCGCCCGGTGCAGTGGGCGCACGGCCCCAAGATCGTCGAGCACACTCCGCAAGGAGAGAAGTGGCGAGGCTTCGCTGCCGCGAAGCAGCTTGACGAGGTGTCGCCGGGAATCGTGTTGATTTCGCTGCCGGGACACACCCGCGGCCACGCCTGCGTAGCGGTCGACGCCGGACACCGTTGGGTGTTGCATTGTGGCGACGCATTCTTTCATCACGGCACAGTCGACGGAACCGCGCGGATGCCGCGTGCGCTCGCCGCATTCGAATTTGCCACCGCATTCGACCGGAAGATGATGCGACAGAATCACACTCGGCTCGCCGAGTTGAACCGTCGCCGCGAGCCCGACATGTTCATGATCTGCTCACATGACCGCAGACTCTACGAACAAGCCAAGGCCACGGGCTAGCGAGGCACCATGCAGTTCACATCGCAGACCACCGTCACCGCGCCGATCGAAACCGTGTGGGGCGCACTCAGCGACCACGGCGGGATCAGCCGGTGGGCGCCAGGACTAACAGTGACGATGGACAGGCTCGGCGCCGCGGACCCCAACGGTGTCGGGGCGATACGCCGCATCGCCTCGTCGGGGCCGGCACCGGACATCGTCGAGGAAATCGTCACCTTCGAGCCGCCGCATCTTCTCGGCTACAAAGGGCTGTCCGGCATACCCTTTCCGGGTTACACCGGCGAGGTACGGCTCACCGATGCTGGCGCCGGCACGCGCATCAGCTACACCGTGTCCTCCACCGCGAGCTTTCCGCTGGTAAGGGCTCCCCTCGCGGTGGTCTGCCAAATGCTGATCCGGATGCTCGCGCGCGCTGCCACGAAGCGCAGCTGAGGCCTGGGCCTTGACCCGGTACTCCTGAGTACCGTAACTTGCTCGTCAACAAGCAAGTTCTAGGAGACTCATGATCACCGCCGATCTGCGACAGCGACGCCTCGCAATCATCCGCGAACACATGGACACGGAGGTGACCAAGGAGTTCGACGCGACACTGGCCACCTTCAACGGCCATCCTCATTACGAGATCATGGCCACCGGTCAGATCTACGACGGCGACGACGAGGTCATGGGCTATTACCTGAGCACCCGTACCGCGTTCCCCGACCAACGCCACGAGAACGCTCGCTTCCACGTCTCTGACGACGCGGTCATCGTCGAATTCGACTTGCTGGGAACGAATCTCGGAGAATTCTACGGCTTACCGCCCACGGGCAAGGCGTTTCGGGTACCGATGATCGCGGTCTTCTTCTTCGATGGCGATCGAATCATCAACGAGCGCATCTACTTTGACACTGCCAGCCTGGTCACCCAGATCGGCCGCGGTGAGCTGCTGGCGCTGGCCGGAACCACCGGTGGCTGACTCCAGTGTTCCGCGCACGCAAGAACAGCGCCGGATCGAGGCCGAGCGCCGACTGGTGCACGCCGCCGCCGAGCTTGTCGGCGAGATAGGACCGGCCAGGGTGACGCTCGCCAACGTCGGCGAGCGCGCGGGATACAGCCGCGGCCTCGCGACGCATCACTTCGGGTCCAAGGGTGCGTTGATGCAGCGCCTCGTCGAAGCGGTCACCAGTCAGTTCCGCGACGCTGTCGTCGAGGAGAGCCGATCGGATTCGCCGATCGACCAGCTGCGGCAACTGATCGACTTCTACTTCCGGGTGGTCTCCGACCGTCAGCCGGAGAACCGGGCGCGGTTGGTGCTGTGGGCCGACGCGGTGGCGGGACCGTCCGAGGATGTCAGACCGCAGATGATCTCCGCCGACCGCGAGTTTCGCGAGGAGATCGAGAAGCGAATTCAGTTGGCGGTCAGCGCGGGTGACGTGACGCCGTCGGTCGACCCCGATGGGTTGGCGACGGTGATCGTCGCGATGCTGCGCGGAGTGGCATTGCAACGTGTACTCGACGACCAACTCGATCTCGCCGCGGCGCGCGACGAGGTCGAGCAATTGCTTGCGGCGCGTCTGGGGGTCCCGCTGGCATGAAGGTTCACCACCTCAACTGCGGCACCATGCACATGCCGACCGCACCGATGGTCTGCCACGTGCTGCTGATCGAAACCGACAACGGACTCGTCCTGGTTGACAGTGGCTACGGCACGCATGACTGCGACGATCCCAAGCGGGTTGGACCGACCCGGCGCATGGTCAGGGCGATCCTGAACCACGACGAAACCGTCGTCCACCAGATCGACCGGTTGGGCTTTGCGCGAGATGACGTGCGGCACATCATCATCACGCATATGGACCTGGACCACGCGGGCGGTATGTCCGACTTCCCCACCGCGCAGATCCACCTCACGTCGGCAGAGGCCCTCGGCGCGATTTGGGCGCCGTCGAGGCGGGAGAAGGTTCGCTACCGCTCCGCGCAGTGGGCGCACAAACCCAACATCGTCGAACACAATCCGCGAGGCGAGAAGTGGCGCGGATTCGCCGCCGCCAAGGAGCTCACCGAGATCTCGCCTGGCATCGCGCTGATTTCACTGCCCGGCCACACGCGCGGCCACGCCTGCGTGGCCGTCGACGCCGGCCATCGCTGGGTACTGCATGCCGGCGACGCGTTCTATCACTACGGCACCCTCGACGGGACGCCGGTGCCCAGGGCGCTGACGACGATGGAATCCTTTGTGGCGTTCGAACGAAAAAGGGTGCTGGACAACCATGCTCGCCTCGCGGAGCTCTATCGGCGTCAGGATTCAGACCTGTTGATCGTCTGCGCGCATGATCCGACACTGCTGGAGAAGGCACGGGCGACCGCCTAGGGCTTCGGCGAGTGATCTATGCGGCGGCCAGTCCCCGCAGGAGCGTATCCACCACCTGCCCGATCAGGTTGTCGTCGATGGGGTGGCGGATGAGCAGCGTCCGAAAGTGCAGAGGTGCGACCAACAACTCAAGCGCCAGCGACGGATCGGTGCCTGCGGCCACCTCGTTGCGCTCGATGGCGCGGTCGATCATGACCTGCGCGACGTCATATCGAGTTCGCCAGAACCGGATGCGACCTTCGGCGGCCTTGGCATCGTCTTCGGCGACGGCCATCGTTCGGGCAAGCGCGGCGCCGAGCGGCGTGGCCAGGTAGGCCGCGATCAGCCGCGCGAATGCGATCAGGTCGCCGCGCAGCGTGCCGGTGTCCGGTACCGGCAGTTGCTCCTGGCTGCGGGTCAGCATGGCGTCGAGCATCACGTTCTCGGTTGTGCCCCAACGCTGTTGGACCGACGTCGCGTGCACTCCCGCACGCCGGGCGATCTCGCTGATGGTTACACCGCCGGCGCCGTGCTCGGCCATCGCTTCCAGCGCCGCGTGCAGCGAGCGGTACGCGCAGA
>Ga0105245_10001486_pt1 | contig 21200 bp, 25 predicted proteins | sample KBSM54metaG_FD_81523 | JGI IMG/M metagenome (GOLD analysis project Ga0105245, IMG submission 81523) | Miscanthus rhizosphere microbial communities from Kellogg Biological Station, Michigan, USA - KBS M5-4 metaG | ecosystem: Host-associated > Plants > Roots > Rhizosphere > Soil | place...
TAGGCCTTGGGCCCCTCTTCCACCACTCTTTTGTAGCGCTTCTCGGCTTCGGCCATGTTGCCCGTGTCGACCGCGTAGCTGCCCAGGTACATGTCGGCGACCGCGCCCTCCTGGGTTCCGCTGTACTTCGCCGAAAGGTCCGTGAACGCTTGCACCTTGGCCTTGTCCTTTTGGGCTTCGGTGTCGAAGTGCATGTTGGTGGGCTGGACCGCCTCTCCGGTGGTGGCGTCGTCGACGCGCAGCGCTTTCGCCAGCGCTTCCCCGCGGACCACCGCCTGGCTCCGGTTATAGTACACAACGCCCACGATGATCAGCACCACGGCAAGCAGAATGGCCCCATAGCGCACCACTTCGGCCTTGTGTACGGAGGCCCACTCGAAAACGTCGAAGACATCCTCGGCAAATTTATCGGTCTTGAGATCTTTACGGGTTTGACGATCCACGCGAAAACTCCTAGAAATGTTGCGCTTTTCAGTGTAACACGGGGCCGCATCGCAGCCTTATTTCTGGATGCGGAACCCGGCGCGCGCTTCCGCCATCTGCCCGCCCACCTTGTCTTCCATAGTGATCACCAGCGTGTAGCTACCCTCGGGAACATCCGGCTGCAGATTCAAGCTGACCGCGCCCGGCACATAACGTTGCGGATAAAAACCTTCGCTGGCATCGGCCGCGGCGGCGGGCTGCGCGAAAACCTGTTCGCCCGATTCGCGTAGGATGGCCAGTCCATATTCCACAGAATAATGGTTTTTATCGCCATATTTATAGCCGGTCATATCGAAGCGCGCCCACATCGTCTGACCCGGATGATACTCGGCTGGGTCGAGCGGTGGCCCGTCGGTTTCATCCTTGACGAAGCGCAGATTGCGGGCCGTCAACGTGGGGCTTGGGTCGACGGAATGCCCCCGCACCGGGAAATCCAGCTGCGACGTCAACTCGGTTTTCGCCACTTCGTCGCGCGCCGTAACCTTGATGTGATAAGCGCCACCGGGAGCGAAGGGAGGAATCTTGAACTGCTGCAAAAATTTCGGGAACCAGTTTTTGTCTTGTGTCGAAACCGGCTCGGCGATCTCGCCGCTGCTATCTTTCACCAGCGCAACACCGGCGGGATCGGTCACCTCCATCTTCCAGGAAAGCTTCACGCTGCGCGGCTCGTCTGCCGCTCCCGCGAGTTGATAACCGGTCAGGCGGCAACTGAAGAACACGGTTTCTCCGGGTAGAAACGCGTGGTTGGGTCCCAGCACCGGACCGTCTTCGAACTGATGCAGGGCGATGCGATCCACCGAGAGCGCCGCGAAGGCCGGCGCCGCCGTGGACCAAGCCGTCAGCATGAACGCCAGCCAGCCCCAGCGGATCACTGCCCGGGCAAAGGCGCGTTCACACCGGTATCCGTGTCGATGCGCAAGGGGATATCCACCCATACAAGTCTCTCCGATCCCGGCTCGCCGCCATTGGTGAGACGTAAGCGATAAGAAGCCAGGGGTACGTCAAAAGCGATGTTGCCCGACTTGGTTTCGCCGGGTGCGATTTCGCGCAGTAAGCCGAACCAGTTGTCCACGCCGTCTCCGGTTTGCAGCTCCCGATATTCCTCGCGGTTCAAGCCTTCCAAGGTGAAGAGGGGCACCGCTACTGGCTTGCCGCCGTTGTTGGTGGCCGAAAGCGAAATCAGCAGGAAGCGGCGCTCCGGCACGCGCACCTTAAAGAGGTCGCCAAGCTGCGTGCGCCACACGGTTTGCACCACGTTGTAGACCATGGGCGTGGCGATCGCGCGCTCGCCCATTTGAAAATCAGTCTGCTGGGATTCGGACTTTTTACATCCGGCCAGCGGCATCCCGGCGGCCAGTGAGATCGTCAAGAGGCATAATGAAGGCAGCGTCGGGCGCTTAGGCATGTTCAATCCACAATCTAGCGGGAATCGCAGCGGAAGGCAAATCGTGATGACGGCAGCACTTTTGGCCATGCTGGCCGCGGCAGCCGCTATGGCCCCCGCTTTCCAAGCGACGCATCCCCTCACCGGCCGCCACATCGCCCAAGTCATGGGCGTCGGCGGCGCGGACTGGCTGGAGCGCCCCGAGCGTGAATCCGAGGAAAACGTCGAGGGAGCGCTCAACTCCATCGGCTTGAAGCCCGGAATGACCGTGGCCGAAGTCGGAGCCGGAACTGGTTATGTAGCCCTGCGCATGGCCCGGCGCGTTGGCCCCAGCGGCAAAGTGTACGCCAACGATGTGCAGCCCGAGATGCTGCAACTCCTGCGCGGAAACGCCTCCAAAGCCGGACTCACCAACGTAGTAACCGTGCTCGGCAGCACCACTGACCCCAAACTCCCGCCCGGCCAAATCGACCTGATCATTTTGGTCGACGTCTACCATGAGTTCTCCCAGCCCCAGAAAATGCTCGAAGGCATCCGTGCGGCGCTCAAGCCCGACGGCCGCTTGGTCCAGCTCGAATATCGCAAGGAAGACCCCGCCGTCCCCATCCTCCCGGATCACAAGATGAGCGTGGCGGAAGCAAAAACCGAAGTGGAAGCCGAAGGTTTCAAGTTAGGACCGGTAATCGAAACCCTCCCGCGCCAGCACATTCTCATTTACACCAAGGCTGTCGCAAAAGGAACGGCTGCAGGGAAGTGACGCTCTTTGTGTGCTCGTTCCGGCACTCGCGCGCGTCAATCTCTTTGTAGGGTTAACGCCGGAGCAGTGTCTTCCGGTTAACCAACTGGCCCTCAATAACTTACGGCATGGCTGAGTGGACGCTTAAATACGCTGACGCGCGCGGCGAGATTCACCAACAGGTGGCCGAAGCGGCTTCCGAGCGGGAATTGCGCGACCGCTACACGCAGCAAGGCTTCCTGGTTTATAACATCAAGCCGCGCTCGGAAATCGGCGGCCTGGCGTCGGGCCTGCGCCCCAGCGGCAAGCGTTTCAATCTCGAAAAATTCCTGATTTTCAATCAGCAATTCGTCACCCTGATCCGCGCCGGACTGCCCATTTTGCGCGCCCTGGACCTGCTGGCCGAACGCCTCACTGACCCCAAGCTCTCGAGCCACATCCGCAATGTACGCGACGAAGTCAAGAGCGGCGCGCTTCTCTCTGACGCTTTTGCGAAGCAAGGCGTGTTCCCGCCCATCTACGTCACCAGCGTGCTGGCCGGCGAACGCAGCGGGTCGCTCGCCGAAGTGATCGAGCGTTTCGTTACCTATCAGAAACTGGCGTTGTCGGTACGCAAGAAACTCTTGGTGTCGCTGATGTACCCGGCGCTGCTGATCGTTCTGGTCACCTGCTTGATCGTATTCCTGATCACTTACGTGGTCCCGAATTTCGCCGAGCTTTACAACAGCATGCAGGCGCAGTTGCCGACGCCGACGCTGATCCTGATCGCCATCGGCACGACGGCTCGCGGCTATGTGCTGTTCGGGTTTGTCATTCTAGTGGCTGCGGCCATTGCGCTGCGGGCCTGGGGAAAAACGCCCACCGGCAAGGAAGCCTTCGACCGTGCGTTGCTGAAAGTCCCGGTGCTGGGCGAAGTCTGGCTGAAATATCAAGTAGCGCAGTTCTCGCGAGTGCTGAGCACGCTGCTGATCGGCGGCATTCCGCTGATGCAGGCGCTCGACACCTCCGCCGATTCCCTGGGAACCCAGGTTTTAAAAAAGGTCCTGCAAAAAGCCGCCAAGCTGGTGCGCGAAGGACAGTCGCTCTCCGGAGCCCTGCGTATCACCGGCGTGTTCCCCAGCCTGTCACTGGATATGATTGAAGTAGGCGAGTCGACCGGCGCGTTACCGGCGATGCTCGGCAGCGTCGCCGAGTTTTATGAAGACGATGTGGCCACTCGCGTCACGGCGGCGCTGAGCCTGATCGAGCCGGTCATCATGATCATCATGGGCATCTTCGTTGCCTTCGTACTGATTTCTCTCTATCTGCCGATCTTTTCATTGGCGGACTCCATTCGCTCCTGAGACCAACCATGGCAGCCACCAACCAAATTCTTCCGCAGGATCCGGTGCAGGAAATCTCCAAGGCGCGCGCTCTCGCCGGGCGCTACTACCACGATTTTGTCGATCTCAAAGAAACCCGCATCGACCACGAGCTGTTCCACTCGATCCCGGTCGACCTGATGTTCCGTTACAATTTCGTGCCCATTCAGGCCGATAACGGAACTCTCGAAATCGCCATCGCGGATCCGCGAAATTTGAACCTGATCGATGAGCTAGCGGTGCTGCTCGGCAAGAAACTGCGCGTGCGCGTGGCGACATTGTCGCAGATTTCCGATCTACTCAAGAAAACCGAACAATCGCAGCGCGTGCTCGAAGAAGTTACCGAAGGCTTTGCCCTCGACGTGGTTGGCGATGAAGACAATCCGGACGAGACTCTTTCCATCGACCGCCTGGCCGCCGGCGATTCCGACATCGCGCCGGTCATTAAGCTGGTTGACACGACCATCTTCAACGCGCTCGAAAGGCGCGCCAGCGACATCCACATCGAGACGCGCGACCAGGAAGTCGCCATCAAGTACCGCATCGACGGCGTCCTGCATTACGCCATGCCGCCCATCGCGAAGGATTGGCATTCGACCATCATTTCGCGTATCAAGGTCATGAGCGAGCTCGACATCGCCGAGCGCCGCGTCCCCCAGGACGGCCGCTTCCGCGTACGCTACAAGAATCGCTTGATCGATTTCCGCGTCTCCATCATGCCCACCATTTACGGCGAAGACGCCGTGCTGCGCGTGCTGGACAAAGAATCCATGAGCGAGAAGTTCGCCAAGCTCTCGCTCGATGTGGTGGGCTTCGCCGACAACGATCTGGTCAAATTCCGCCGCTATATCAAGGAGCCTTACGGCATGGTGCTGGTCACCGGCCCCACTGGGTCCGGCAAAACCACCACGCTCTACGCGGCACTCAGCGAGATCAAGAACGACGAAGACAAGATCATCACCATCGAAGACCCCGTCGAATATCAGATCAAGGGCATCACGCAGATCCCGGTGAACGAAAAGAAGGGGCTCACCTTCGCGCGCGGTCTGCGTTCGATCCTTCGCCACGATCCCGACAAAGTCATGGTGGGCGAAATCCGCGACCAGGAAACCGCGCAGATCGCCATCAACGCCGCGCTCACCGGACACCTGGTCTTCACCACCGTCCACGCCAACAACGTGCTGGACGTGCTGGGCCGCTTCCTCAACATGGGCGTCGAGGCCTACAACTTCGTTTCCGCGCTCAACTGCATCCTGGCGCAGCGCCTGGTACGCGTGATCTGCCCGCATTGCAAGGCGCCCGTGAAGTATGACGAGGCCTACCTGACCGAGAGCGGTTTGAATCTGGTCGATTGGGGCGGCGTGACGTTCTACGAAGGCTCCGGTTGCTTCGAATGCGGCGGCACCGGCTTCCGCGGCCGCAGCGCCATCCACGAATTGCTGGACCTCTCCGAGCGCATCCGCGAAATGATTCTCAACCGCCGCCCGGCATCCGAAATCCGCCGCGCTGCGCGCGAAGAGGGCATGACTTTTTTGCGCGAATCGGCGCTCGAAAAAGCCCGCGACGGTATCACCACGCTCAAAGAAATTAACAAGGTGACATTCATAGAGGTTTGAGGTTTAATGTCCATCCTTAGCCAAATTTCGCGATTGGTGAAAGACCCCTCGCCCAACTACGTTTTCGAACTGTCGGAGACGGGCATAGCCTTCGCCCAGCGCCCCGGCGATCCTGGCTTCGCGCCCTTTGAACCCGGCACCCTGGTAGTTTCTCCGGTCGAAGACAACATTCATAAAGCCGACGCCGTCGCGGCCGTGCTCAAACACATCGCGCCCCTCGACCATTCCCGCAAACGCCGCCGCGCCGCGCTGATTCTGCCGGATTTCGCCGCCCGCGTCAGCGTGCTCGATTTCGACGCCTTCCCGACGTCGCCCGAAGAGCAGCTCTCGCTCATCCGTTTCCGCTTGAAGAAGACTCTGCCCTTCGACATCGACTCGGCCGCCGTCAGTTACTTCGCTCAGCCTGCCGAAAAAGGCGCGTCCATCGAAGTGGTGGCGGTGATCGTCGCGCTCGAAATCATCGCGCGTTATGAAGCGCTCTTCCGCGCCATGAATTTTCACCCTGGAGAAGTGACTACGTCCGCGCTCGCCGCCCTGCATCTGTGTCCGCCCGCCACGCGCCCCGATGCCGTCAACGTGGTGGCTAAACTCAGCGCGAAGACGCTCACCGTGATGGTGCTGCGTGGCGACACTCTCAAGCTGTTCCGCTGCGTCGCCCTCGAAAAAGTAACGGAAGAACAGATTCTGGCCGTGCTCCAGCCCACTTTCTCCTACGTCGAAGACGAACTAGCCGCGCCCGCCGAAAGACTCACGCTGTGCGGATTCCCCTCCGCTGCTCTCTCTGATCTGCGCTTCGAAAGAGAAGTGTTGCGCAGCAACTTGGGCGTGCCCGGAGCCTTCAACGCCGGTCTGCTGGGTTACCTCGAAGGAGCGCGCAACTAACGTGAGAATCCCCATCAATCTCGCGAGCGACCCTTTTCGCAGGGACCGTCCGCTGCTCTTCGCCACCGCCTTCGGCGCGCTAGCGCTGGCGATGGTGTTGGCAGTCCTGCTTTCCCTGATCGTGGTCGGCCGCACGCGGATGGGCGACACCCGCGCCCGCGTGGTTCGCCTCAACCAGGAACTCACCGCCATCTCCACGGAACAAGCCCGCCTGGACGCCACCCTGCGCCAGCCCGTTAACGCCAGCATTCTGGAGCGCAGCTTACTTTTGAACACCCTGGTGGAGCGGAAGTCCGTTAGCTGGACCAAGATTTTCGCGGACCTCGAAGCCGTCCTGCCCCCCAACGTGCGCCTCATCCAAGTGCGTCTTCCGCAGATCGATTCCGCCAACCAGGTGCTGCTCGACATGGTGGTGGGCTCACAGAGCCCGGAACCCGTGATCACCTTTCTAAAGCAATTGCAGGCGTCGCCGCGCTTCGGCCCGGCTACCGTGCATAATTCGGTGCCGCCCACCGACAACGAACCGCTGTACCGCTATCGCGTGAGTGTGAACTATGGCCAAAAACTTTAGCGGCGCCGCGGGAGCCTTACGCTGGTGGCGAATCGCCCTCCTGGTGTTCGCCGTGGCGGACATCGGCGCGGCCTGGATCGTGTTCTACCCGCCGGGCGGCTCCGCCAGCGAATTGGAACAGCAGTTGGCCGCGCTCCAAGCGCAAACCGCCTCCAAGCGTGCGCTGTTGGCCAGCACCCGCCAACACGTAGCCGCCGTCGAACAGGGCCGCAGCGAAGGCGAACAGTTCCTGAATGAATACTTCCTGGCCCGCCGCACTGCGTATTCGACGCTGCTCTCCGAATTGGTCGCGGCCGCCGACGAAGCCAAGATCAAGCCCAAGGAACACGCCTACGCGACCGAGCCCATCGAAGGCTCCGACACGCTCAGCATGATGAGTATTTCCGCCAACTACGAAGGCACCTACGCGAACCTCATGCGCTTCGTCCATGAACTCGACCGCTCGCCGCGCCTGCTCATCATCGAAGGCTTGAACGCGGCGCCCCAAGCTACCGGCGGTACCCTGAATATCAGCATGAAGATCGATACCTTTGTGCGGGAAGACGGCTCGCAACCATGAACCTGATCCCCTCACAACTGGGCGCGGAACCGAAGAAGCTGGCCGTCCTGGGCGCGCTGGCGGTGGTGTTGATCGTGGTGTACTTCATCAACCGCACGCCGGACGTTCCCCAGCAGGCGGCCTCGATCACAACGCCAGCCGCGCGCACACCGGTGCCGCTAGAATCGCTGTCATCGCGGACGCGCTCCGCGGCAAAACTCACGCCCGTGCCGGCGCAGGGCGGCGCAACCACGCGTCGCGGAGAAGCCGCCATCCAGGATTTCAAGCCCTCTCTTAAACTGCCCGACGGCGTCGACGTCAGCCGCATCGATCCCGCCTTGAAGCTGGATCTGCTCGCGCGCTTGCAAAAGTTGCCGCTCGAAGGCGGCGAACGCAGCCTGTTCGAATTCGGCGCACCGCCTAAACCGAAAACGCCAACGCCGGTAGTGGCGAAAGTGGTTCCCATCGCTCCGCCGCCGCCCACCCCGGACGTCCCCGTCACTCCGCCGAAGCCGGTGATCCCGCCGATTCCGCTCAAGTTTTACGGCTACGTGAGCGACGCCGGTGGTGTCGTGCCCGGCGCCGCTAAACGCGCCTTCTTCCTGGATGGCGAAGACATCGTCGTCGCTGGTGAAAACGACGTTATCCGCAATCGCTTTAAGATCATCCGCATTGGCGTGAACTCAGCGGTCGTCGAAGACACCACCAACAAGAATCAGCAGACTCTGCCTTTGATAGAGGAGTTGCCCGGATGACGCGTCCACCCGTCCGCCAAGAGCGGGGTTTCGCACTGCTGGTCATCTTCCTGATCGCCGCCGCCGTGGCGTTCACCATGTATCAGGAAATGCCGCGCGTCGCCTTCGAGAGCGCGCGCAACAAAGAGCAGCTTCTGATGGACCGTGGCAATCAGTACAAGCGAGCCATCCAAGTCTTCTATGCCGTCAACAAGCGCTACCCGGCGGAGATCAAGGATCTCGAGAACACCGCCGAAAAGCGTTTCCTGCGCCACCGCTATATCGATCCCATGACCGGCAAGGATGAATGGCGCCTGATCCACACCAACGGCAGCTTCCTCACCGATTCGCTGGTGACCAAGCCGCCCGCGCAGAACGCCAGCAACGGCCTGCCCGGCGCGGGACAAACGCCCGGCGGAGGACCGCTCGGCGCCAACAATTTGAACACCGCACCGGCTGCGCCCGCCACCAATACTGCGAATCCCGCTGACGCGGCCAGCGCCGTCCCCGCCCCGCTGAATGCGGCGGCGCAAAGGCGGCCCAGCGATCGCGGATTCCCCACCGGCCCCGGCTTCCCGCAACCGCCGGGAGCGTTCAATCCCGGCAACGGCGCAAACCCATTTGGTGCGAATCCGGGTGGTGCAAATCCGGCGAACTTTAATCCCGACGACCCCAGCACCTGGCCGCCGATCACGCTCGCACCGCCCACCACCGGCCAGCCCGGCGGGCAACCGCAGCCAGGAGGTGCACAGCGCACGGGCCTCACTGCGGGATTTCAGCCGCAGGTGCAGAACGGTCTAGGGCAACTCGCTGGACAAGGCGGCGGCAATCCGCAGCCAGTTGCGTTAAACAATTCGAATCCCTTGGCGCAAAATGGCTTGGTGGCAGCGCCGCTTCAGGATCCATCCGCGGTCCCGAACAATGGTGTCCCCAACCAAAATGTCTTCCCGGTAAACTCGGATAACCCAATAACGCCGTTCGGCAATCAACCCCCTACGCCGCAGCCCCAGCAGCAGCCGCAACCGCAGCAAGTCTTTGGTGGCACGCCGCCGTTCAACGCAAGTCAGTTCGGTAACCTGGCAAACTCCGGCTTTAATCCGCAGAACCCCAACCCGCCTCCGCCCGCGGCGCCCACCGGCCAACCCAATCCAGGGCTGCCCGGAAGCCCCGCCAGCGACACTTCCGGTAATGCGGCCTTGGGCATGATTAATAACGCGCTCTACCGTCCGAATCAGGCGCCAACCACGGGACCCACTGGATCCCCGGGCATCGCCGGCGTGGCGAGCACATTTAAAGGCCCCAGCATCAAAGCCTATAAAGAGCGCACCAAGTACCAGGAGTGGGAATTCGTTTACGAGCCCGCCGCCAACCAGCCGGGGGCCGGTCCTCCGGGAGCCAGTCAGCCGGGGGCCAATCCGCTCGGAGCCAATCCGCTGGGCCAGCCCAACACGCCGGCGCAAAATCCCTTCGCCCCCAACTCTGGGGCGCAAACACCCGGACAGCCATCGGCTCCAGCCTCGGTGAACCCGTTCGCGCCAACCAGTATTTTCGGACCGCAAGCCCCGACGCAATAATCAAGTCCATTCGGACTTCAACATCGCGTACACCAGCAGATCGTGATAGCGACCGTTCACTAGCTCGGCGTCGCGATGCGTGCCTTCAAGTTTGAAACCCAGCCGCCGCGGGATCGCGTTGCTCTTCGCGTTCCCCGCCGCGCAGCGGATCTCGACGCGGTGCAAATCCATCTCATCGAACAGATGCGCCATGGCCAGCCGGCAAGCGTCGGTCATGATGCCGCGGCCCTGAAACTCCTCGGCCAGCCAGTAGCCCAGCTCCGCGCGGCGATTGCGCCAGTCGATACGATGGGTTCCAATCACTCCCGCTATTCGCTCGCGATACCAGATGGCAGCAGTAAATCCATCGTGAGAGGCAAACATTTCAAGCACGGAGCGAATAAACGCCAGCCCGTCGTCCGCGCTCTTAGTGGCATCCACCCACGGCAGCCACTGCCGCAGATACTCGCGATTGCGCTCAATGGTCGCGAACATTTCGGTGGCGTGGCGTTCTTCGAGCAACCGCAGCTCGAAGCCATCGCGAATTGGCGTGGTGAACATCGCTACACCGCGCGGTTGGCGTAATTGCGCTGATAGTAGCTTTGGTATTCGCCGGATTTCACGCGCGCGATCCAGGCGGCGTTGGCGCGATACCAGTCGATGGTCGCCCGCAAGCCGGCCTCGAACGGCATCTGCGCCTGCCATCCGGTTTCGCGCATCAGCTTTTCAGTCGAAAGCGCGTAGCGCCGGTCGTGACCCGGGCGGTCCTTCACGGTTTGCATGAGTGACCGTGGCTTGCCGACCGTATCCAAGATGCGCTCCACCACTTCCAGATTGGGCAGCGCCCGGCTGCCGCCAATGTTATAGATCTCGCCGGCCCGCCCGCGTTCGATCACCGCCAGAATGGCCCGGCAATGGTCGTCGACATACAGCCAGTCGCGCACCTGCATGCCGTCGCCGTAAATCGGCAGAGCTTTGTCTTCGATGGCGTTCGAAATCATCAGCGGAATCAGCTTCTCGGGAAACTGATACGGCCCGTAATTATTCGAAGCGCGCGTCACCATCACCGGCATCCCGTAGGTAACGAAATAGGACAGCGCCAGCAAATCCGAACCCGCCTTCGACGCCGAATACGGACTGCTCGCACGCAGCGGATAGTCTTCGTCGGCATCGTGCGGCGCCGGAATGCTGCCGTACACTTCGTCGGTCGAAACGTGCAGAAACTTCGGCGTCTTATTTGTGCGCGCCGCTTCGAGCATGGTGAAGGTCCCGCGCAGATTAGTCTCGAACACCGGGGCCGGCGATAGAATGCTGCGGTCGACATGCGACTCGGCCGCGAAGTTGACGATGACATCCGGGTTTGTCTCAGCAATCGTCTGATTCACCAGGGCCGCATCGCAAATATCCCCGTGGACGAAGCGATAGCGCTTGTCGTCCGCCACCGGCGCCAAATTTTCCAGATTCCCGGCGTAGGTGAGCTTGTCGAAATTCACCACCAACGACGCCTGTGGTGAACCTAGCAGCATCCGTACAAACGCGCTGCCAATGAAGCCCGCGCCCCCGGTCACGAAGAATTTCATTTGTGTTGCAGTTCCCAATCGTAGGCGATGGATTCCTGATTGTGCGGAATGCGCCCTTCGTCCGCCGGATTATACAGGCGGTTCGTCACATAAACCAGCATGCCGGGATGCTCGCCGATCACTTTATACCCATGCCCGACGCCCGGCGGAATGAAAATCTGCCACGGCCTGAGCGCACCGGTGTACAGTGTGTTCTTCAGTCCGAAGGTGCGCGACTCGGGCCGCAGATCCACCAGCGCCACCTGGAACATGCCTTGCGATGGAACCCACAAATCGGTCTGATGCTTATGGAAATGGAACGCCTTGATGGTGCCCGGGTAGCTGAGCGCCGCCGAGACCTGCGTCATCTCCGGAACGAAGTCCGCCGCCAGACCTTGCTTCATCCGTACCACTTCCAAAAAATACCCGCGATCGTCTGGCCACAGATCGTACGAGCGCACCTTGACGCCATCGATCAAATCCGCCGATTCCGGCGTGCGTATGATCTTGCCGATGCCCGCTTCACACTTGGGCGTCGAGATCGTTATGCCTTCTTCAGTGGTAGTCTTCACTGCAAACTAGATTAACGCGGATCGGATGATTCTTGACATACACAACTCATGTGTATATAGTGTGGATAGCACTCCGATGAGCAAGCGTATCAATATCGTCCTTCCGGAAGCGACCCTCCATACCATTGACCGCTTGGCTAAGCCCGGCGAGCGCAGCTGCTTTATCAACACCGCTGTGCAGCATTACGTGGCGAACCGCAGCGTCGAAGCCTTGCGTGCGCAGCTCGAACGAGCCACCGTCCGCGACCGCGACATCGACGCAGAAGTAGTCTCTGACTGGTTTGCCGCGGATCAGGAAACATGGCGACGACTCGACGCACCACCCACAGCCGCGAAAAGAACAGCCACCCGCAGCGGGGCGAAATCTACCTCACGGCGCTCGATCCAACGCTAGGCCGGGAGATCCAAAAGACTCGCCCGGCGCTGGTCATTCAGAACAATGTATCGAACCGCTTGAGCGATAGCAGCATCGTCGCGCCGATCACTTCGATGGTGCGCTTTCCGCTCAATCCCGTGCATGTCTTGCTGGCGGCTGACGAGAACACGGGCCTGTCGGCCACCTCAGTTGCCCTGCTGAACCAGATCCGCGCCGTCGACCGCCTGCGTTTCGTCAAACTCCTCGGCGCGATCGACGAGCAAACCCTGGAGCACATCGATGAGGCCATCAAGATCAGCTTAGGCCTGATCCGTTTTTAGCTAATTCGCCAGCAGTGTGATATTCCCCACCCCGCCCCGGATATCCAGATGAATGGTGACCTTCGCGTCCTCATGCCTGGCGTTCACCCAACGGCCATTGTGCTTCTCCAGCCCCTGCGCGTCGATATTGCCGATGCCGCCCCGGGCATTCGCGACAACGCCCACGCCCGCAGGCAGCCGCACCGTCGCGTTGCCGACGCCGCCGTGGATCTCCACGTCGTAATCCCGCTTCGGATCGCCGCGCAGATCCATATCCAGGTTGCCCACCCCCATGTGCAACTCGACGCCGCGCAGGTCCAGCGCGCCCAGGTTCATCTCCGCGTTCCCCGCGCCTAAGTGAGCCACCACGTCCATCGGGACTCCATTATTCAGGCGCAGCTTCCACTCGTACGGCGAACCCGCGCGGGAATCGAGCCCGCTCGGCTGCGTAATGGTCAACTGCCCGCGAAAGCTGCTGGCTTGATAGCGCACCACCGGCTTCGACTCCGGCAAGACATATTCAAAATCGGCATCCAGCAGCCGCGCCGATCCCCCGGCCACGTTTAACTCGCCCGCGCCCATACGCATCTCGACGCGCACCATCTCGGCTTTGTCGAGCTCCACCGTCTGCGTGTCGTGCTGCGGCGGACCCGTCAGCGCCCGCCGGCTGGCTTCATTGCACCCCGTGAGCCCGAACGCCGCCAGTCCGATCGCGAATGCCACTTTGCCGGTCATGTTCACAAGAACGAATTCCTGACCACGGATGTTCCCGGAAAGTTTTCAGACCCGGAAGAAATCCGCCCGCCAGACTTTGACGGCACCCTTGATCTGCTTGGGATCCCACTTCCCATCCAGCGTCTGCTGGACCAAGCCAGCCACCTCTCCATCGGAGGCAAAACGCAATGCAATGAGCTGCGGTTCGCTCAACTCCCCGATCCGCGAACGCGTGGCATCCGGCAGCAACTGCGCCAGCCGCAGCCGTTCTTCCAGGCGAATCACGCGGTCCTGCACCTTCAGGGCGTAGAGACGCACCTTGAACATCAGCACCATGGCCCATAGCACCGCAAACACCCGCACCGCGCCCAACAAATTCGGTTGCTTTACCAACGCGTAGATGGTGAATCCCAGTAACAGCAACGCGCCCAGGAATAGAAAGCCGTGAAACATGGGGTCAGTCCGCGCGTGATTCTTAACGTTTTGTTCTGCTTGTGCCATCGCAACTCCTGGGGGAGATAATAGGACAGTTCAAGCCTATGGTCAATCGTCAATTCGTTCTGGCGCGCCGCCCCACGGGGATGCCGGTGGACGCCGACTTCGGTCTGCTCGAGTCACCCGTGCCCGTTCCAGCAACCGGCGAAGTGCTGCTGCGTTCCCGTTATTTGTCCGTCGATCCCTACATGCGCGGCCGCATGAATGCCTCCAAAAGCTACGCCCCGCCGGTAGAAATCGGAGGCCTGATGGTGGGTGCGGGCGTCGCCGAAGTGATCGAGTCGAAGAACCCCGACTTCATGGTCGGCGACATCGTGGCCAATCCGCTGATGGGCTGGCAGGAGTACGCGGTTTCGAGCGGCCTGGGCTTGCGCAAGGTGGACCCCTCGGTCGCCCCCATATCGACCGCGCTAGGCGTTCTCGGCATGACCGGACTCACCGCGCACATCGGCATCCATGACATCTGCGCCGTGAAGCCCGGCGAGACCGTGGTGGTTTCCGGCGCCGCCGGCGCCGTAGGATCAGTCGCCGGGCAGGTTGCCAAAATCGCCGGATGCCGGGTCGTAGGCATCGCCGGCGGCCCGCAGAAGACTAAGTATCTGACCGCCGAATGCGGCTTCGACGCCGTGCTCGACTATAAATCCACCACAGACTACGCAGCCGCCCTGCGCGAGCTGTGCCCCCACGGCATCGACGCCTATTTCGACAACGTCGGCGGACCCATCAGCGACGCCGTCTTCACCCGCTTGAATATGCGCGCCCGCATAGCCATCTGCGGCCAGATCGCGCAATATAACGACACGCAAGCGTCGCAAGGCCCGCGCCTGCTGCGTTACGTTTTAGTCGCGCGCGCCACCGTGCGCGGCTTCCTGATCTTCGATTACAGCCCCGAGCAAACCACGCCCGCACTGGCCGAGCTCACCGCATGGGTGCGCGCCGGCAAGCTCAAATACCACGAAGACGTCATCGAAGGATTCGAGAACATGCCGCGCGCCCTGATCGGCCTGTTCCTGGGCGAGAACCTCGGCAAGCGTGTAGTGAAGGTGGCCTGAGCCATGAGCGGCGCCGAACTCGCGGCCCTGTTCCGGCGCGACCTGACACGCCTCGCGCAAGAGTTGCGCGCGTTCCCAGGCGACGGCACGCTGTGGACCAAGCCTCCCGGCATCACCAATTCCATCGGAAATCTGGTTCTACACCTGGAAGGAAATCTGCGCGAGTACATCGGCCGCCAACTCGGCGGCGTACCCTATACACGCCAGCGCGATCGCGAATTTTCTCAAGCCGGTCTTACCTTGGAAGACTTGCGAGCGCGAGTGGAACCCTTAGCGACCATGATTCCCGACATCGTCGCCGGCCTCTCGGATGCAGATCTAAACCGCCTCTACCCCGAAGAACCTTTCAACAGTCCGATCTCAACCGCGCAATACTTGGTCTCCTTGAATAGCCATCTCAACTATCACCTGGGCCAGATCGATTACCTGCGGCGCACCCTGACCGGCAGCGGCCCAGTTGATTTCGTTCAGCTATGATGCCGTAAGCCGCGGTGGCGAACAGCAGCGCCACGCTTACGAAAAGCACGCTGCGAATCCCCAGCCGCGCGGCCCCCATCCCCGCGAGCAGTATCGCGGCCAATTGCGCCAGAGACGTGAGTGCTGCGGCCGACCCGCTCACCCGTCCCCGCAGTTCCGGCGGAGTTTCGCCTTGCAACATCACGCTGGCCACGATCATTACCACCGCCACGCCGATTCCCATGCCCGCCGATCCGATCAGTGCCGCGGCTGTCTCCGGCATCAACGCGATCAGCAGAATCGACGCGCCCACTCCCGCCATCCCGCCGCCGATCAGCCGCCGTGGATTACGCCCGGATCCGCTCAAGACCGACGAACCCGCCACCGTCCCCGCTGCGATCAGCGAGCCCATCATTCCCAGCACCGCCGGGCCTCGGTGCAGCACATCGCGCACGTAAAGCGGCGCCAGCGCCCCAAAGCATCCGGCGGCGAAGGTTCCCGCGGTGAGCGAAAGCATCACGAAAGAAAATCGCGAATCGGTCAGCAGAAGACCAAATCCGGAGCCGAGTTCGCGGAACACTGCCCGCTCCGGCGACCGCGCGACGGGCCGGGAATAACGCAGCGTCGCCAGCAGCGCCGCCGAAACGAAAAAGGTCGCGCTATCGGTCGCGTAACAAATCCGCTCGCCGAAAGCCGCCACCAGCGCGGACGCTACCGCGGGACTCGCCAGGCGCGCCATTTGCATACCCTGCTGCATGCGCGCATTCGCCACCAGCAAATCCGCGCGCGCAACCAGCAGCGGAAGCGTGATGGCCTGCGCGGGAGCGAAGAAGCTCGAGCAACAGCTCACCGCAAAGGCGATCGCGCAAAGCTGCGGGATCGTGGCCGCCTGCGTCAGCAGCAAAATCAAAACTCCGCGCGCCAAGTCGCTGGCGATCATGGTGCGGCGCGGATCCCAGCGGTCGGCGAACACTCCCGCGAGCGGCCCAAGCACTACGGTGGGTGCTAGCAACGCGATTAATACGCCCGCCACGTCCCGCGCGTTGCCGTGCATGCGGAACACGATCGCCACCTGCACCGCGAACAGCGCCAGGAAATCGCCCGACACGCTCACGGTCTGCGCCAGCCACAAGCGTCGAAAAGGTGTCACGCACCGAGACTAGAGACAAGCTTTGCGCGGACGGCCAGCGCAAACCTGCAGGTGCTGGTTGTCGAAAGGCTTGTTGCGGGAACGCAGCCGTTATTCGCGGGCAATCCCACGCGTGCTGGAGCGAATGAACGTTACCAGGTGGCGCGTGTGTTCGGTCAGGACGCCCTGCTCTACACTTTGCAGCGCGTCCTCCAGCTTCAGCCCGGAGCGGTACAAAACCTTATAGGCCGCCTTCAGTGCGGCGATCTCATCGGAAGCGAAACCGGCGCGCCGCAGCCCCACGCGATTCAGGCCCGTGGGTTTCACGTACAAGCCCGCATAGAGAAAATACGGCGGCACATCCACGTTCACGCGCGTCCCGCCACCCACCATAGCCAGCCGCCCGATCCTGCAGAACTGATGTACCGCCACGTTGCCGGAAATGAAAGCCTGGTCTTCCACCTCGACATACCCCGCGATCAGCGAACAACTGGCGATCACGGTCTGGTTGCCAATCTTGCAATTGTGCGCGATGTGGCCCGAGGTCATGATGTAGTTGCCGTCGCCGATCACCGTCTCGGACTCCGCCGCCGTGCCGCGCGATATCGTGTAATGTTCGCGAATCTGGTTGTGGTTGCCGATCCGCAAATAGCTGCGCTCGCCCTTGAAGTTCTTGTCCAGTGGATCGGTGCCCAGCACCGTGCCGGCCGAGATCTGGTTGAACATCCCCAGCGTGGTCCAGCGCTTGATGTAGACGTAAGGCTCGAGCACGCAACCTTTGCCGATCACCACGTCCTGTTCGATCACGCAAAAGTCCCCGATCACAGTGCCCGCGCCGATCACCGCGTCGCGATGCACCCGCGCAGTAGGCGCAATCTGTAGATTGGTGGCCGGCGACATGGGTTAGGTAACGGTCCTCAGAACTTCGAACAGCACCAACCATAGCACCGTCAGGAAGTGCCAGTAGTAGGCGACCACGTCCACCAGCTCGCGTCGCTTGCGCCGCCCGAATACCACCACGAACAACGCAATCAAGCCGCCTAGCAAGTGCACCGCGTGCAAGCCCGTGAACAAGTAGAAGAACGCGCCGTGCGGGTTCTCCATCAAGTACGCGCCCTGCGCCAGCAAATCGCGCCAAGCCACCAACTGCGCCGCCAGAAACGCAACGCCGATGGTCGCCGTCGCCAGCAGCAGCCGGTCCGCCACGCGCCATTCGCCCTTGCGAAACATGCGGCGCGCGATTTCGAGCGTGGTGCTGCTCGCCAGGATCAGCGCCGTGCTCAGCCATAACACCCACGGCAAGCGGAATTGCTGCCAGTAGGACATCATGCCAGCGCGCCAGATGTAAGCGATCACCAGCGCTGCGAAAAATGCCGATATGGACCCGCACGCCGTCCAAATCAGAATGCGGTACGCGCCCGGCGGCGCTTTGCTGGGGTCCTCCAGCGAGGAAGGCAGCAGCACCACCTGATCGGTCTTGTTCGCCCGGTCACTGACAATGCGCGCCATGATTGGAAGTTCGCCCGCTTTCTATTTTACGCCCGCACGCCGGTAGCCGGCGCCCAAGATTGCCGAAATTCGCCGCAGCAGCGCGCCCGGCATCGCCCGCATGAACGCCACGATGATTTTGTAGCGCCATCCCGGCACCACGATCACCTGTCCGCGATCGAACCCCCGCAGCGATTCGGCAACCACGAATTCCGCGGTTAGCCAAAGCGCTTTCGGAATCGAGCCGCGGTTCATGCCGATGCGGTCGTGAAATTCCGAATAAGTGAACCCTGGGCACAGTGCTTGCACTTTGACCGGTGACCCCTGGACTACCAACTCAATCGCCAGCCCATTGGTAAAACTAGTCATCCAGGCCTTGGTCGCGTTGTAGCTGACGCTGCTAGGCGCCTGCTCGAACCCGGCCACGGAAGACACGTTGATGATGCCGCAGCGCCCATCCGCATCCGTCCGCGCCGCCAGATTCTCCAGCGCCGCGTGCGACAGCGCGAGCGCCGTCAGCACATGCAGCCGATGCATGTGATCCTGCACCTGCAAGTTGCCCTTGTGAAACATCCCCGGCGTCATGCCGACCCCGGCATTGTTGACCAGCAGCCCAAAGTTTGGTGCGCGCCGAATCCGCTCGACCGCCTCAGCGCGACCCTCATCGCTGACCAAGTCGGCCGCCATTACTTCCACTGCGATCCCCTGCGCCGCCGCAATTTCCGCGGCCAGCGCGCGCAGACGGTCCTCGCGCCGCGCGATCAGCAAAAGGTCATACCCGCGCGTCGCGAGCTGCCGCGCGAACGCCTCGCCGATCCCGCTCGACGCCCCCGTGATCACCGCCAGCAAACCGTTAGTCATGCTGTTACGTTATTCGTAAACCTCGCGGCGATGTGCGATGCGCGTCACACTGACAATTTTGGCCGCGTCGTCGATGATATACACCACCCGCCAGTCTCCGACGCGAACGCGCCACTGATCTTTGTGCCCTTTAAGCTTCGTTGCATCCGTCCGGCCGTGGCGTGTGGCCAAGAGATTCGAGTTTGCGGATGACACGCGATAGCACGTTGTCGGGTAAGGCTTCGAGTTCCTTCCGAGCGGGAGGCTTTACCTCGACGATGTAACTATTCACGCAGCCGGCCGCGTTTCACGAGATCCGCTTTGATCCTTGCAAGAGGTATCCCTTTTTCATGGCGGCGCGATTCCGAAATCAACCCGTCCCAAAAGTCTTCTAAAACCGCTCCGTATTTTTTAAGGTCGATTTGGACGGCCACCTTGCGGCCCTTCTCATCGGTCACAAATTGGATTCCGGTCATGACTCTATTTTCGTTCAAGTGACGGCACCGGCGCATTACCATTAGAGGAGAACCAGCCATGTCCATGAAAAATCCCGAGCACCCCAGCCGCATCGTCCTTAAGCGGCTTGTAAACAACCCAATCTCCGTATTCGTTCTTGTCCTCATCGGATGTTCGATACCCATCCAAACTCGCCCGGACATGCTGCGGCGGAGTCGAAATGTATTCGTATCCCTTGTAGCTATCGCCGTTGTATAGCGAGCCAGGATCGACTCTGAACTCAACTGTGCGATTCCCTTTCATGACGCCGTACAACCCGAGATCACCTAACTGTTTCTGGTAACTCATCCAACGTTCTTTTGGCAGACCTGCCCGCTCAATTTCGGCTGGGTCGCTCGCGTGGAGGTTCATCAATCGTCCCTTATAGACGAGGCTGCCTCGCTGAACCGTAGTCAATTGCGGATCTGCCTGCACGTCGGCTAGGAGTGCCTCGAATTCTGCTGCATGTGCCCTAAAGATTCTCTCAAGTGCTGCATCTGAGGTGTGGCTCCAGCCTGCTGGGCAGGCGTTGAGAAAAAGAGCGCACGCTAATAGGCCAAGGATCGCGCCCTTCAGGTTGCATTTCACGGTTCGGCGTTCAGTTGTGAGGTGCGTCACGTATTACGCTCTTTCCTTGCACGTGTTCATCCAGCCGGTGCCCCCGCGCCGCCCATTCCGCGCCTGCCAGCACCAGCATCGACGCCAAAAATCCCAAAAAAATGAGGGTCACCGAATACTGAAACACTCCATACTCCCGTGCCAGCTTGCGCTGAAATCCCGGCCACAGCAGCGTATTGACGTACTTCAGCACCTCCATCAGCAGCCCCACGAAAATCGCCGCCGGGATCACGCGATTGAGCGGCGTCCGGCCGTTGGGCAGGTAGCGGTAAATCAGGAACAGCACCAGCACCGCTAGCGGCACTGCCGCCAGCTTGAAGAACACCACCGAAACCCACGCCGCGCCCCCGCCTCCCATGGCCTGAATCCACCCCTTAGGCAGCCCGTTCATGCGAAAAGACGACTGATTCAGAGCCGTCATCATCATCGATCCCAGCGCCAAACCGCCGCAAATAAAGATTAAACCCAAACTGACGATCTGATTACGGAAGAAGCTGCGATTCTTGCGGATACCCCAAACGCGGTTGAGACCGACTTCGAGCGGTTCGAAAATCCCATTGGCGGTGAATAGGAGGAGCAAGATCGAAACCAGTTGTACCGAGCCGGTTTGCGGCAAATTGCGTTCCAGGAATTGGCCTAGGGCGTCGGGAAAGTAGTCTCGCAGCGCCAGGTCGATCGCGCCCACCGCCGCCTGCTCGCCAAAAACCCGCCGTGACAACGACAGCATAACGATCAGGAAGGGAAAGAACGATAGAAGAACATTGGCGGCCACTGAAAAAGCGTAGACGTGCACTTCCGTCTGCATCCAGTAACGCAGAGTGAGCCCCAAGCCGGTGGCAATGCGCCGCATTTGTTCAGGTTAGTCGATGCGGGCGGCGTAACGGAAAGCGGCGTAAGGGAATCGCTAAGATGGAGATTCGACTACAAATTTTATGAATGTTTCAATCATCGGAACCGGATATGTGGGATTAACCACCGGAGCGTGCCTGGCATTTCTCGGCCACAACGTTACCTGCATCGACGCCGACGAGCGCAAAGTCAAGGCGCTGCAAGCCGGCAAGATTCCTTTTTACGAACCGTTCTTGCCGGAGCTGGTGGCCGGCGCCCGGCATAACCTCTCGTTCACTACCGAGTACAAGGACGCCATCCCGGAATCGAAGGTGATTTTTATTGCCGTCGGCACACCGCCGGGCGCGAACGGCTCGCCCGATCTGAAGTATCTGGAAGCCGCGGCGCGTGGCATCGGCGA
>Ga0105245_10001487_pt1 | contig 21193 bp, 13 predicted proteins | sample KBSM54metaG_FD_81523 | JGI IMG/M metagenome (GOLD analysis project Ga0105245, IMG submission 81523) | Miscanthus rhizosphere microbial communities from Kellogg Biological Station, Michigan, USA - KBS M5-4 metaG | ecosystem: Host-associated > Plants > Roots > Rhizosphere > Soil | place...
CGAGGTCGACGTTGCGGAAGAGCCCGTCGCGGAAGCCTCGAGCTCACCGCAGGCCTCGCACGTCACTTTCGACGACGAAGACAACACGCGCCAGCCGGACGAAGGCGAGCGCTCACGCGCCGAACTCGCCGCGCACGCGACCGAACTCTTCGCCAGCGAAGACGACGACGATCTGCCGATCTTGGGCGGCGCGGATGACGAACCTGCCGCCGCCAGCAAAGACAATGGGGAGCTCGGCGCCAACGGTCGCCGTCGTCGCCGTCGCCGAGGGCGCGGTCGTCCGGGTGAAGAGCGCGGCAGCGATGATTTGCCGTCTTATACGGTATCGGATGCGCCCGCTGTGCTCCCGGCCGAGCTCACGCAAGAGCTCGAGGCCCGCAGCAACGGTGAACCCCGACCGGAACGGGTGCGGAGCCGTGAAGGCGGCGATCGCGATCGCGGTGCGGACCGCAATGCCGATCGCGGTGACCGCAACGGCGCGAGCGATCGCGGCGGCGCGAGTGATCGCGGCGAGCGCCCGGATCGCGGTGAGCGTGGTCGCGGTGATCGTGACCGCAACCGAGGTGACCGCGAGGATCGCCCGTTCGCTCGTAGCAACGAAGAGCGTCGCCCCGAGCGCGAAGGTTCGATGGATGATCTGGTGGGCCGTGATCTGGCGGATGCCGTCGAATCGGTGCTGCAAGGGTTCGACCGCAGCCGTGGCCCGGTGGCCGTGCAAACGGTGGCAGAAGCTGCGCAGCGCCGCGGTCGACTATCCGGTGACTTGGCCGCGACTCAGGGGATTCTGTTTGCTGCGGCGCGCGCCGACAACACGCGCACGCAAGCACTCGGTCAGCGCCCGCGCTTTCGCCTGGCCGGCAATCGGATCGGCCTGACCGAGTGGCAGCTGGACGGCGAACTGGCTCGTTTGGAGCGCGATTTGCTGCAGACGGCGGAGCGTTACCGCGAAGTCGTGCGTCGCTCGTTCGCCCGCTCACTTCAGGATCTGTCTCATCGAGGCCTGGGTGAGCTGCTCACGCTCGTGCTCGAGCGGCTCGGTTTCTCGGAGCTCACCCAAGTTCGGCGTCCGGGTTCGCACGGCGCAGAGCTGCACCTCTCCGGCAAGGCGCGGGGCCCTGCAGGCGAGCTCCGCACTGCCGTCGTCGTGCGTCGGGATGGCCGCGAAGTGGGACGCGAGCGCGTGACCGAGCTGCGCGGCGCCCTCCATCATTACGGCCCGGCACTGGCGGGTTTGATCGTCACCACCGGGCAGGTCCTGAGTGGCGCGCGGGAAGAGGCGGCGGCTCCGGGCGCGAGCCCCGTGTCCGTGATCGACGGCGCCGGCCTCGCGCGGTTGTGTGAGGAACACCAAATTGGAATGCTGGCCACGCGGCTCTCGCTGCCGTTGCCCGATCTCGATTTGCTCGATGCATTGCGTGGCTGAGTTTCGGGCGGAGTCGGTGCGAGTCGTGAAAATCTCGGCATTTGCGCGGTTTTTCGGCTCGCTCGCGGCTCTGCCGTTGCTTTCACTCTGGGGCTGCGCGGCGGGCCCCCCCGCGTCGCAGTTCCCGAACGCGCAGGTGGCGCTCGACCGGATGCGCGCGACTACGTCCTGCAGCCGTGCGTTGAAGAGCGACGCGAAGATCGACTACTTCGGGCAAGCCGGTCGCATCCGCGCGAGCCTCTTGTACATCGTGGGCGTGCCGAACCGCTTGCGGCTGGACGTGGTGAGTCCGTTCGGCGCCACGGTCTCGACCGTGACTTCGGACGGCGACCATTTTGCGCTCTTCGATTTGAGGCAAAAGCAGTTTTTGCATGGCCCAGCCAACGCCTGCAATCTCGGCCGCTTCACGCACGTGCCCGTGCCGCCCACAGCCCTCGTGCAGCTGCTACGAGGGGAGGCGCCGGTGCTGGTGCACAGCAGCGAGAACGCGACGATTGACTGGGAATCGGGCGAATACGTGGTGCGCATCAACAGCAGCCGCGGCGCCAGCGAAGAGATTCATCTGGTGCCGGTACCCTCTGACTACGGCAAAGATTTTTCGGCGCAACGGGTGCGAGTCACCGAAGTGCGCGTGGTGCAGCTCGGCGTGGAACTCTACCGCGCCGATCTCGTCGGACACCGTTCGGCGAAAATGTCCGGCGCGCGTGTCGATCCGGATGGGCTCGATCCGCCCGTGCCTCCGAGTGGTCCGGTGTGCGATGCCGAAGTACCTCAGCGCCTTCGCTTGCAAGTGCCCGATGGCGACCAAGACGTGATTTTGGAAAACGTCGACGTTTGGCACAATCCGCCGCTCGAAGCGAACGTGTTCCAGCAGCAGCCGCCCGGCGGCGTCGTTGTACGGTACTCTGACTGCTCGGACTGACAGGCGCGTTCGCTGCGCCGCTCGCGAAGGGAGCTCGGGTTTTGCGTAAATCGGCCGTGACCAAGAAGCGCGCAGCGAAAGCCGCGCCGCGTGTTGCGAGTGCGCCGGCGAGCCAACGCGCGGCAGCGCCGCCCAGCCAACGCACGAGCGCGCCGCCTGCGAGCAGCCGTGAAGGGCGCAAGTTTCGACCGCCCGGCTCCGACGTCGTGCCGCGCTTTGCCGGTGTGCCGACGTTCTTGCGCCTGCCCGTGCACGATGACCCGCGCATCGTGCCGGAGGTCGACGTGCTTCTGTGTGGCGTGCCGTTCGACGGCGGGACGCCGTTTCGTCCCGGTGCGCGCTTCGGCCCGCGCGCGGTGCGTGAGGCCTCGGCCTTGGCGCGATCCTTTTCGGCGGCCCTCGGCGTCGACGTGTACGACGAATTGCGAGCCGCGGATGGCGGCGACGGCGGTGTGCCCGCGAACGACTTGGAAGCGGCGTTGGCCCTGATTTCGGCTCGATCCGAGCTCATCTCGCGCTCGGGCGCCATCGCCGGTTTCATCGGCGGTGATCAGACGCTGACGCTCGGCGCACTGCGCGGCATTCAACGCGCGAAGCGCTAGGCCGTGAGCCTTTTGCATATCGATGCGCAGAGCAACACTTCGGGCACACTCGGTGATCCGACGTTGAATCACGCGACCGCGATTCGGCACGCCGTGGAGGAGGGCCTGGTTCGAGCCGATTCCACGCTGCAAATCGGGATTCGTGGCCCCTATGCCTCGCCGGACGATGCAGCCTTCGCGCTCTCGCAAGGGTTCGAGTTGGTCAGCACGGACGAGGTGCGCTGGGATCTGCACGCGGTCATCAGCCAAGTGAGGAAGCTCGTGCGCAAGGGTGCGCTGTACATCTCGGTGGACGTGAGCGCACTCGATCCCGCGGCCGCGCCGGGCACGTCGTTTCCCCTGCCGGGCGGCATGACCACCTGGGATTTGCAGCAGATTTTGCGAGCGCTCGTGGGCGCCGAAATCGTCGGCTTCGACGTGGTCGAGATCGCGCCCGCTTACGATCCGGCAGGAATTACGGCACTCGCTGGTGTCTCGATCGTGCACGAAATTCTGGCCGCCCTGGCCGACACTCGCCGCAGCGCGCGCCCCGCCACCTCGAGCCACCACGTCGGCCCCCGCCGCGGCAAACGCATCTCCGCGTAACGCGTTCGCGCCGGGGGTTGCGAGCAATCGTGAGCCAAGCCCGACAAGACGCTGCGCTCGCGCCGGGGCTTGTCGGAAATCCGACAAGGGTTTCGGTGGCGCGAAGGGGCTTGTCGGAAATCCCGCAAGATTCAACACATTGCCCTCATCGAACGCGTGAACGTCGCGGCGCGCTCTTGTTCACCATCGCGGGTGCGCGCGAGCCGCGATGGCAGTGCGTTGGCAAGCCCGCTTCTCGGTCGGCGAGAACTAGGCCGTGAGAGATGGTGCTGTATTGAGGGATTTCCATGTGCCCTTGCGACGCGCAGGCCCGCCCTTGTCCAATTCCGGACATGCCCCATCGCCGCGCGCAGACCCATGTCCAATTTCGGACATGCCCCATCGCGACGCGCAGACCCATGTCCAACTTCGGACATGCCCCATCGCCGCGCGCAGACCCATGTCCAATTTCGGACATGCCCAATCGCCGCGCGCGGACCCATGTCCAATTTCGGACATGCCCCATCGCGACGCGCAGGCCCTTGTCCACTTCCGGACATGCCCCATCGCCGCGCGCAGACCCGTGTCCAATTTCGGACATGCCCCATCGCCGCGCGGTACGCCGGTCTCGAGAAATTTCTGCCAACGCGTCGCGATCACTGCGCGCGCGCCTTGGTGCGGCCGCGGCGCGTGCGGTTTGACGGAAGTCATCAGGTAGAACCGCGAGGGGTTCCTGTGTTGGGGCCTCCTCGACAGCGGAGCTGGCGATGGGGGGCCCGCCGCGCGCAGCGGAGCGAGCACGGCGCCGTGCGGTGCCCGATCTGCGACTGGGGGCAACCTCCAATCCATCAGCCGCCGAGGGCTTGGAGGATGAGGGCGGGGTTATCGCTGATGATGGCGTCGACGCCGATTTTCGCGAGTTCGGTGGCGCGAGCGGGATCGTTGACGGTCCACACGTTGAGCACGCCGCCGCGGGCGTGGATGCGGCGCACGCGTTCGGCGCTGGCGAGTGTGTGTTCGGGATGCAGGGCGCTGGCGCCGAGGAAGCGGTAGCCTGGTGCGTATTTGAGCAGGCGTTGGCGGGCGTGGACTAGCCATGCGCTAGGCAAATTTGGCACGTTTCGCGTCAGCCAAAACACGAAGTGCGGATCGAAGCTGGAGAGAATGACCGGCGGCAGCGGGGTGCTCTCGAGCACGCGTTTGACGCCTTCGAGCAGCGAGCGACGCGCGCGCACGTCGGATTTGAGCTCCACGTTGACACGCAACTCGTAGCGTTTGGCCCAGCTGAGCACTTCCACGAGGGACGGGACTCGTTCGCCGTCGCCGACGTCGCAGCGCGAAAGCTCGGCGCTCGAAAGCGATTCCGAGTGACGGCGTTCGGTGCCGCGCGTGACGCGTTCGAGGGTGGGATCGTGGAGCACGATCACGGCGCCGTTTGCGTCCAAGCGAACGTCGAGTTCGATGCCGTCTGCGCCTTCGGTGCGTGCGAGTTCGAACGCGCAGAGCGTGTTCTCGGGGGCCGCGTGGCGCGCGCCACGGTGGCCGAGCACGAATGGGCGTTTTCCCGGGGGGCGTCGAAAAGCTGCTAGCGGGCTATCCGGCGAGCTCATTGGCGATCTGGCTTGCGACCGAGCGCGCACGCTCGACCTCTTCGGGACCGAAGGAGATGCCGCCCACGACGGGGTGGCCGCCGCCGCCGTAACGCGCACAGATCGCGCTGATGTCCGTATCGAGTGGGTGCCCGGACCAGGGGTTGTAGCCGACCGAGATTTTGGGCCCACTCTTCAACACGCCGACCAGCACCGAGTACGTCGATTGTGGGTACAGCGCGTAAGTGACGAACTTGCCGACGCTCTCGAGCATCGCATCGGTCATGTCGACGAACACCACCCGCCCGCGCACTTCACTCTTGGCGCGTACGCGCTCGACGAAGCGATCGTGCTTCTTGCCGAGCGGCTTGTAGCGGTCGTTGATGGCGCTGGACGTGGCCACTTCGATGAGCGGTTTTTGCAGCAATTGCGGCACTAAATTGGTGTAAAACGCGTCGTCCCCGTAGTGCTCGACGACGCTCACGAGGCGCATCAACGGGTCCGAACGATCGACCGCTTTTTCGGGGCTGCCGAAGCGCGCCGAATCGACGATATCGGCAAAGCTCACGAGCGGTTCGAGCTTGGGATCGCTCAAACCAAACACGCGCTGTGAAGTGTCTGCAATCAGCTTGGTGCACGAGCTGTAGGCGGCATCGAAAAAGAACTGCGCCTGCCCCGCGCGCTCTTCGAACACCTGGCGATCGCTCTCCGACTGAAACGCAGTGCGGTGATGATCGAAATACCAAGTGAGCTTGGGTGAAGTGCTGAAGCGATAGTCGAGGACGGCGTTTTGATCGCCGACGAACAGCTTCTCTTCCGTGCGCTGTTGAGCGACGCCGTAGCCGCAGGCTCGGTATTCGAAATCGGCTTGGGCGAAGCCGCGTTCGTGCATGAGGCGGGTGAACAGCACGGCGCTCGACAGCCCGTCGAAACAATGGCCGTGACTTGCCACCACGAAACGCATGGCGGGGTGTTACCACGCAACCGTCAGCGCGGCGTGCCCGATCAGATCCAGTGACTGTGTCCGTCGAACGCTGCCTGAGTGAAGACAGCCTGCCCGCACGCCTCGCTGACCTAGAACGGCCGCCAAAGCGCCTATTTTTGCACGGTGAGCTCCCGCGCGGTCCCACGGTGGCGATCGTCGGAACACGTCACCCGACTACGGAAGCTGCGCAATTTGCGGCGCGCTTGGCAGAGCAGCTCGCCGAAAAGGGGATCGCCGTGCTCTCGGGCGGCGCCAAGGGGATCGACAGCGCGGCGCACCGGGGTGCTTTGAAGGGGGGCGGCGTCACGGTGGTGGTCGCGCCCGCCGGGATCGATCGGCCATACCCCGACGAGAACCAGGAGCTGTTTCGGCAGGTGGTGGCGTCCGGCGGCGCATACCTCTCCTTAGTAGAGAGGACGGAGCCCGCTGAGCGTCACTCGTTCTTTCCCCGGAATGCCGTGCTGGTGGCGCTCGCCCACGTGGTGGTGGTGGTCGAAGCGCGGTTCCGCGGTGGGGCGGTCAACTCGGCGGGGCATGCCCGGCGCCTGGGCCGGGCGCTGTTCGTGGTGCCCCATCCGCCTTGGCACGAGCTCGGGCGTGGCTGCTTGCTGGAGCTCAAGCGCGGCGCCCGGCCGCTCGAGTCGGTAAAAGATTTATTGAGGGAGCTCGCGGCGCAGAACCTGCACGCGCTCTCGCCGGCCGGAGCCGCTTCGAGGGGCCCTGCGCCGTTTCAAGAAAGTCTAAAGTTTCCGGATACATCGAGCCCCGTTGCGCGGCGTGCGGCGGTTTTGGCCGCGGTGCAACGCGGTGCGTCGAGCAGTGACGAAATCTGTGCGGAGACGGGCCTGTCCTCGCCCCAGGTTTCAGAACTGATCTTGACGCTGCGCTTGGAAAGCGTCTTAGTTACCGACCTATCCGGGCGCTTGCAAATTCATAAGTAAGCGTTTTGATTGAGGTTTATTGCGGATCGCTGCCAGGGCAGGGTTGCGCAGTGCCTCTAGCAGTCGCACTTGATGGGTGCCGAAAGGGACCAACTCTCGCCATGGCCAAGACCCTCGTCATCGTAGAATCCCCCGCCAAAGCCAAGACCATCAAGAAGTACTTGGGCGCTGGTTACGAGGTCGTCGCCAGTAAAGGCCACGTCAAAGACCTGCCCAAGAAGATGGGCATCGACGTGCAGAACGGCTTCGAGGAGACCTACGAGGTCATCGAGACCAAGGCCAAGGTGTTGTCCGAGCTGAAGGTCGAGTCCAAGAAGGCCGACGTTCTCCTGCTGGCAACCGACCCTGATCGCGAAGGGGAGGCCATTGCTTGGCACTTGGCCGAGGAGTTGGCGCGGCCGAAGCTCGAGGTACGGCGCGTCGAGTTCGAGGAAATCACGAAGAAGGGCGTGCAGCGAGGGATCGACTCTCCGCGCGACTTGGACGTGAACCTGTACAGCGCCCAGCGTTGCCGCCGGGTGCTCGATCGCATCGTGGGCTACGACGTTTCGGCCTTGGTCTGGTCGAAGTTGGCGTTCGGGCTCAGTGCCGGCCGGGTGCAGTCCGTCGCGTTGCGCTTGATCGTGGAGCGCGAACGAGAAATCGAAGCGTTCATTCCCGAAGAGTATTGGAATGTGGGCGCCACGCTGCGCGGCAAAGCCAAGCAATCGTTCCACTCGCGCCTGACCAAGGCCGATGGCGAGAAGATCGAAGTCACCAACGGCGCACAGGCCGAAGGGGTGCGCCTCGATCTGGCGAGCGCGAAATACAAGATCAAGGGCGTGACTCAGCGCGAGCAGAAGCGCAACGCGCCAGCGCCGTACACCACGAGCAAGCTGCAGCAAGATGCCACGAGTTACCTGCGTTTCACCACGAAACGCACCATGAACATCGCGCAGAAGCTGTACGAAGGCGTCGATCTCAAGAAGGACGGCGGCCTCGTCGGCCTCATCACCTACATGCGTACCGACTCCGTGCGCATCAGCCCCGACGCCATCATCGAGCTGCGTGAGCACATCAAGACGACGTTCGGCGAGCGCTACGTGCCCGAGAAGGCGAACGTCTTCAAATCACGCAAAGATGCGCAAGAGGCGCACGAGGCCATCCGTCCGACGTCGCTCGAGTACACGCCCGAGTCGGTGCAAAAGCACCTGAGTGAAGAACAGTACAAACTCTACAAGCTGATCTGGGATCGCTTCGTGGCGTCGCAGATGTCGGTCGCGCTGTACGACCAAACGGGCGTCGACATCGAGGCCACGCCGACTCGCTCGGATGCGGCCCACAAATCGTTGATGCTGCGTGCCAGCGGCAAGGTGCTGAAGTTCTCGGGTTGGCTCGAGCAGTACCAAGCCGCCAAGGGCTTCGGCGAAGATGCGCCGAAGGAGCTCGCCGGTGAAGAAGACGCGCGCGCGGAAGCGGTGCAAAACGCCGCCGCCGACCGCGCGGCTGCCGCCGACGACGAAGAGGGCCTCTTGCCCGAGTTGAGTGAAGGCGAAGTGCTCACGTTAGTGGAGCCGCCCGGCGTGCTCGCCGAGCAAAGGTTCACCCAGCCGCCCGCGCGTTTCAACGAAGGCTCGCTGGTGCGTGAGCTCGAGAAGCGCGGCATCGGTCGCCCCAGCACGTACGCTGAAATCATCAGCAAAGTGCAGGCTCGGGACTACGTAGAGAAGCTGCCGGGCGGCCAAATGAAGGCCTCGGACCTGGGCAAAATGGTGACTGACGGCCTGGTGTCGACGAGCCTCGATTTCATGGAGCCGAGCTTCACCGCCAAGATGGAAGACGACTTGGACGAGGTGCAGGCGGGCCGCCTGGATCGCGTCAAGCTGCTCGGCCGCTTCTACGATCGCTTCCGCGAAGTGCTCGACATCGCGAAGAAGAACAAGCGTTGGGCGCCGGAACCCGAGCCGACCGAATTCACCTGCGACGAGTGTGGCGCGAAGTTGCTCAAGCGCTGGGGAAAGAACGGCTTCTTCCTCAGCTGCGAGACGTACCCGAAGTGTAAATTCACTCGCGACTTGTCCAAGGACGGCGGCGCGCCCGCCGAGGTCCGCATGACGGACTACATCTGCGACAAGTGCACGAAGCCGATGGTCATCAAGACCGGTCGCTACGGCGAGTTCTTGTCTTGCAGCGGTTACCCCGAGTGCAAGAACGCGAAGCCGGTGCCGCTCGGTGTGCCATGCCCCAAGTGCGGCGGCGACATCATCGAGATCCGCTCCAAGAAGCGCGGTTCGCGGCCGTTTTACGGCTGCGGCAACTACCCGAAGTGCGATTTCAAGGTGTGGCAGAAGCCGGTCAACGAGCCTTGCCCGCTGTGCGGGCATCCGTTCTTGGTCGTCGGTGGCGGCGCCAAGAATCCGAAGCTCATCTGCGGCAAGGGCAACAAAGAGTGCGGCTATTCCCGCCCGCTCGATGAAGCCGCGCCCGGGGCCGAAGGTGAAGTGGATGGCTCGCCCGATGGCGACGCGGGTGAAGCGCGCGCCACGTCGCCCTCGGCTGCAGCCGCCGCCGCGCCCTGACGCCGATGATCGCCGTGTCCGAAGAAACCGTCGTCACGATCATCGGTGCAGGTCTCGCGGGGTCGGAAGCCGCACTCAGCTTGGCCGAGCGCGGCATCCGAGTGCGGCTGCTGGAGCAGAAGCCCGCCAATCGCACGCCCGCGCAGGTGAGCGAGCAGTTCTGTGAGCTGGTCTGTTCGAACTCGTTCCGCGGTGCGGCTCTTTCCAACGCCGTTGGCCTGCTGAAGGAGGAGATGCGCCGCCTCGGTTCGCACGTGATGCGCGCGGCCGATGCCACGCGCGTGCCGGCGGGCGGCGCGCTCGCCGTCGATCGCGATCGGTTTTCGGCCGAGGTCACCGCGCGTTTGCGCGCTCATCCGCTGATTCAGATCGAGACGGGCATCGTCGAGCGGTTGCCCGAAGGCCGACCGTTGATCGTCGCGACCGGCCCGCTCACGGGTGACGCACTGGCCGCTGACATCGCGGTCCGCGTGGGCAGTGAAGCGCTCGCCTATTACGACGCGATCAGCCCCATCGTCAGCGCCGAGTCGATCGATTGGGACCAAGTGTTTACGGCTTCGCGTTGGGACAAGGGCGACAGCGAAGAAGACAAGACGGCGTACGTGAACTGTCCGCTGAACGCCGAGCAGTACCGGATCTTCGTCGAGGAAGTGCGCGCGGCCCGCAAAATCGAGCCGCAATCTTTCGAAGACGTGCGCTACTTCGAGGGCTGCTTGCCCATCGAAGTGATGGCCGAGCGCGGCGAAAAGACGCTCGCTTTTGGCCCGATGAAGCCGGTCGGCCTCACCGATCCGAAGACGGGTCGCTGGCCTCACGCCGTGGTGCAGCTGCGCAAAGAAGACGAAGCGGGCACGGCTTACAACTTGGTGGGTTTTCAAACCAAGATGGCCTGGGGCGAGCAAGATCGCGTGTTTCGGATGATCCCGGGCCTCGCGCAAGCGGAGTTCTTTCGTTACGGCGCCGTGCACCGCAATACGTTCCTGAATGCGCCCAAGCTGCTCGACGGCACGATGCAACTCGCGAACGAGCCGGGCCTGTATTTCGCGGGTCAGATTGCGGGCACCGAAGGCTATGTGGAGGGTGCGGCCGGCGGCTTGCTGGCGGCGTTGTTTGTTTCGGAACGGCTCGCGGGGCGTGAGCCCGTGGCTCCGCCCCTCACTACTGCGCTCGGCGGCTTGCTCACGCACTTGAAGCGGAATCCCAGCGACTATCAGCCGTCCAACATCACGTTTTCCCATATCGCGCCCTGGGAAGGGACGCGCCTCAAGAAGCGTGAGAAGTACGAAGCGATGAGCGCGCGGGCGCTCGACGATTTGGCTGCGTGGATGCAGCGCTGTGGCTTTTCTGCTGACGCCTTGGCGCGCGCGCAAGCGTAGGGTGCCGACGCTCGGCATTTGCGCCTCGCTGCAACTGTGAGTTAGCGCCAACTCGCAGGCGCGAGCGGGGCGTCGGCTGAGAATCGCTACGCAAAACGCGAAAGTTTGACCTGCGCGAATTCCGCCGCGCGCCAATGAGAGTGACGCGAGCGCCGGCGCGCGAGTGTCAGTGCGATGCGTGTCTTCGTTGACCCACCGTATGCGGCGGTGGCAGCGGTGCTCGTTGATCAGATCCGCCAATCTTGGCGCAGTTCGTGGAGAAGTTCATTGCTCAGCCCCCTCCGTTCGTCAGGCTCGAACTCCCGCTCTCGGTTGATTTTCGCATTCGCGTCCGTGCTCATCGCGTTTGCTGCAGGCTGTAGTCAGAAAGCGAGCACGGAGGCAACACCGCGAACGCAAGATCTGGTCTCGCCCAACAACGCGATTACACAAGCGGGTGACGAAGCGCGCACCGGTTGGTTTCCCGATCAACCGAATCTCGATCCGGCGACCGTCGGCGGCCCGAACTTCAAACGCCTGTTCAAGACCGCGTTGCCGCTGACACCAGGCGAACTGGTGATGGCAGAGCCGCTCGTTTACGGCGGCAAAGTGCTGGTCGCCACCGAGGCGAACAACTTGTACCTGCTGGACGCAACCAGCGGCGCGATCGTCAATCAGCGTGCGCTCGGCGGCGCGTTCAGCCCCAGCAACAGCGGCCTGAACTGCGGCGACATCAGCCCGACCGTGGGTGTCACGGGGACGCCGGTGATCGATAACGCCACGGGCACGGCTTATCTGTACTCGAAGAGTGACACCGGAGCCTGGTCGCTGCATGCCGTCAGCGCGACCGATCTGAGCGAACGAGCGGGATTCCCGGTCGTGATCGGCGGGACGGCGCAAAACGACGCCAGCGCCACCTTCGATCCGAAATTGGCGTTGCAGCGGCCTGGCCTGCTCTTGATGGGCGGCGTGGTGTACGCGGCGTTCGGCGCGCACTGTGACATCGGCACGTATCGCGGTTGGATCTTCGGAGTGTCGACCGCAGGCGTGACCAAAGCTCGCTTCACGACGGTCGCCAACGGAGGGAGTTCGCCGCAAGGTAACGGGATTTGGATGTCCGGCGCCGGCATTTCGTCGGATGGCGCAGGTCGCATCTTCTTCGCGACCGGTAACGGCTATGGCTCGAACGCCTACGGTTCGCCCATTCCCAGCAACACACCGCCGGGTGACTTGGAAGAGGCGGTGGCGCGTGTCGACGTGCAGGGCGATGGCTCGCTCAAGGCGAACGATTTTTTCGCGCCATTCAACGCCGTCGCCTTGAATGGCGGTGATTCGGATTTGGGCTCGGGCGGCGTGGTGCTGCTGCCGTCGCAATTCGGTACTGCAGCGGTGCCGCACTTGGCCGTGATTTCCGGCAAAGGTGGCGACTTCTACCTGCTCAATCGCGACGCGCTCGGCGGGTTCAAGCAAGGCGCTTCGGGTGGCGATGCGGCGCTCGCCGTGGTTCCGCTCGGAGGCGGCACGTGGTCGCGCATCGGCGTGTGGCCCGGCGATGGTGGCTACGCGTACGTGATGACGAACGGCGGAACTTCCACCACGGGCTACGCGCTCCAAGTGCTGAAGTACGGCACGAACGCGCAAGGCGCACCCACGATGTCGATCGTCGGCAAGGCGCCGGAGAATTTCGGCTCGTATTCTGGTTCGCCGATCGTGACCTCGAACGGCACGAACTCGGGCAGTGCGGTGGTCTGGGCGACGGGCAACTCGAGCGAGCTGCGTGCCTACGACGCAGTCCCGGTGAACGGCAGCCTGACTTTGCGCTTCCGTGACGCGTACGGCAATCACGCCAAATTTACGACCGTTGGTGTCGGTGCCGGTAAGGTTTACGTCGGCTCGGGCGATGGCAACGTCATCGGCTACGGCGCGGGCGCCGCGCCCGTCACGGGTTCGCCCGTCGCTTTTGGCACCGTTTCGGTGGGACAAACCAAGACGCTCACTGCCACCATCACCGCGACGCAAACCGTCACGATCACTGGCCTCGGCGTCACCGACCCGGCCTTCACGTTGGGTGCGAGCGCGCCGGCGCTGCCCACCACGCTGAACGCCAATCAGACGCTCACGGTGCCCGTCACGTTCAAGCCCACTGCCGCGAGCAGCTACACCGCTTCGATGAACGTGACGACGTCGACGGCAGCCGTCGGCACCGTCGCGCTCTCCGGGGCGGGGCAGACCGCGGGCCCGCAGCTCGTGGCAACGCCGGCCAACGTCAATTTCGGCGGCGTCGCCACCGGCACATCCAAGTCGCTCACGGTCGTACTGCAGAATACGGGCAGCCAAACGCTCACCTTCTCGGGGTTTACGGCGCCTGCGGCGCCGTTCTCGGTGTCTGGCGTGCCGGGCGCGGGAGCGACGCTGCTCGCCGGCGCCTCGATCACGGTGACGACGACCTACTCGCCGACGGCCGGCGTGACGTCAGGGAGCAACTTGGTCGTGAACAGCAACGGCGGCAACGTGAACGTGCCGCTCACCGGGACGTCAGGGGCGCCACCCCAGATGGTGATCACCCCGTTGGCTCTGGATTTCGGCAGCATCGCCGGTGGCACCACGAAGACCATGAGCTTCACGGTGAAGAACGCGGGCGGTATCGATCTGGCCATCACCAAATCCAAGCCGCCAGGCCTTGGCAAATTCGCCGCGCAGACCACGCTCGCCGAAGGCGCCACCATCACGGCTGGCCAGACGGTGACCGAGACGGTGACGCTCTCCTCCGCCAGCGCGGGCACGTTCGACGATAGTTGGGCCATCACTGGCAACGACAGCTCTGGCCTGCAGACGGTGACTTTTCACGGCGTGGTCACGGCGGCGGCTGCGGCACTCACCCGTACCGGCTGGATCGCGACGGGCTCGAGCACCGGGGGTGGGGACGTGGCGGGCAACGCACTCGACGGCAATGCGAACTCGCGTTGGACGACGGGGCAAGCGCAATCGGGCCCGACGACGCAGACCTTCACGGTCGACATGTTGAGCCCGCAAACCTTCACCCAGCTGACGCTCGACTCAGCCGGCGACTACGCGCGTTCGTATCAGGTGTTCGCTTCGACGGACGGCACCAACTGGGGCGCGGCGATCGCGACCGGTACGGGCACCACGGCTCTGACCACGATCACGTTTCCACAGCAGATCGCGCGCTTCGTCCAGGTGCGACAATTGACGAGCGCCAACACTGGCTCGTGGTGGTCGATTTCCGAGTTCAACGTGTACGGCACGAGTGGTGGCAGCACTCAGCCGCAGCCGGGGCAGCCGCTCCCGCGCACCGGTTGGCAGCTGAGTGCTTCGGCCACGGCGGGCGGTGATGTGCCGGGTAACGCGGTCGACGGCAACGCCGGCTCACGTTGGAGCTCGGGGCAGGCGCAATCGGGGGCTGCTACCCAAACACTCACGATCGACATGCTGAGCGCGCAAGCGTTCGATAAGCTCAGCCTCGACTCGCAGAATGACTACGCCCATTCGTATCAAGTGTTTTCGTCGAATGACGGCAGCAATTGGGGCACGGCCATTGCCAGTGGCACGGGCGTGGCTGCGCTCACCACGATCACGGTTCCACAGCAGTCCTCCCGCTTCTTGCAAATCCGGCAAGCGAGCAGCGCGGGCACTAACGCCTGGTGGTCGGTGTACGAGCTCAACGTGTATTCACCGAGCACTGGCGGCACGGGTGGCACCGGCGGCACGGGTGGCACCGGCGGCACGGGTGGGAGCGGTGGCGCTTCCGGCTCCGGTGGCAGCGGTGGCGGCGGTGGCACGGGCGGCACACCGACGGCGCTCTCTCGCGCGGGCTGGCTGCCTTCGGGTTCCGCGACCGGCGATCCGCCAGCCAACGCCCTCGACGGCAACACGGGCACGCGGTGGTCCACCACTGCCGCGCAAATCAATGGGCAATTTTTTCAGGTCGACATGCTGGCCCCGAAGACGTTCACCCAGCTCACTCTCGACGCCGCGGGTAGCGCCAATGACTACCCGCACGGCTACCAGGTGTTCGTCTCGAACGACGGCGTCGCTTGGGGCACGGCGATCGCCAGTGGCAACCCCACGACGCAATTGGTCACGATCACCTTCCCGTCGCAGACCGCACGGTTCATCAAAGTGGTGCAGACCGGGACCGCGCAGAATTGGTGGTCCTTGTACGAGTTCAACGTCTACAACTAGGTCCGGCTGCCCCATTCCCCGGAGGTTCTCGGGCCGCTCGCATCGGGCGGCCCGACCGGGTCACTCCTCGGAGTTGTACAGCTGAGCTTGAATAACTGCTCGAAATAACGAGCTTTTCACTGACTTTTGCGAGCGCGTGAAGGCGGTGTTACGTTGGTTTTTGGCATTAATGCCTCGAACCATTTAGGACCACGCCGTGTTGGCACTCGAATCCCTCGTTACGCGGGTACAGAGCTACCATCCCTCAGCCGATGTCGAGCTGATCCGGCGGGCGTACCATTTTTCAGAGTGGGCCCACCGCGAACAGACTCGGAAGAGTGGTGAGCCGTACTTCGTCCATCCGGCGAGCGTCGCCGGCATCGCGGCCGAGCTGAAGCTCGACACTGCCAGCGTATGCGCGGGGTTACTGCACGATGTGCTGGAGGATACCGCGGCCTCCATGAAGGAGATCGAGTCGGACTTCGGCGTCGAGGTGGCCAACATCGTCGATGGGGTCACGAAGCTCGGCAAGATCAACTTCATCTCGCGCGAAGATCGTCAGGCGGAGAGCTTCCGCAAGATGGTCGTGGCGATGGCGCAGGACATCCGCGTCCTCTTGATCAAGCTGTGCGACCGCCTGGACAACATGCGCACACTCGACCACATGAAGCCCGAGGCGCAAGAGCGCATCGCTCGGGAGACCATGGAGATCTACGCGCCGCTCGCGGGACGCCTGGGCATGCAACGCATCAAGAGCGAGCTCGAAGATCTGAGCTTCCGCTACTTGGATCCCGAGGGTTTCAAGGCCCTTTCCGCCAAGCTCCAGAAATCCAACAAGGAGCGCGAGCACTACCTGGAGAGCGTGTGCCGCACGATCACCGCACGCCTCGCCGAGCAGGGGTTTGCCTCGGAGGTATCCGGGCGCGCGAAGCACGCGCTGTCGATTCATCGCAAGATGAAGGAGCAGCAATGCGAGTACGAGCAAGTCTACGACACGATTGCGTTTCGTATTTGCGTCGAGTCCGTCGCTGATTGTTACGCGGCGCTGGGCGCCATGCACTCGCGTTGGACGCCGATCCCGGGTCGCTTCAAGGACTACATCGCGCTGCCGAAGCCGAACATGTATCAGTCGCTGCACACGACGCTGATCGGTCCGGGCCGGCAACGCATCGAGATCCAGATCCGTACGCACGAGATGCACCGCGTGGCCGAACACGGCATCGCTGCGCACTGGAAGTACAAGGAGCGCGTATCGGGCGGGGTCGACCCCAAGGATGCCGAGCGCTTCGGCTGGCTGCGCGAGCTCGCGGACTTTCAGCGCAACCTCAAAGATCCGGTCGAGTTCCTCGAAAGTGTGAAGATCGATCTCTTCCCCGACGAGGTGTACATCTTCACGCCGAAGGGTGATTTGAGGGTGTTGCCGCGTGGCTCCACGCCCATCGACTTTGCGTATGCGATTCACTCGCAAGTCGGCGAGCATTGTTCTGGCGCGCGAGCGAACGGTCAAATCGTGCCGCTCCGTTACAAGCTGAAGAGTGGCGACGTGATGGAAATCATGACGTCACCAAACCAGCAGCCCACCAAGGACTGGCTGGATTTCTGCGTGACCACGCGGGCGCGCGCGCGCATCCGCGGCCACATGCGCGCGGACCAGCGGCAAAAGAGCATCAACCTCGGCAAAGAGCTGCTCGAGAACGAGATGCGCGCCGCCGGCATCAGCTTCTCGAAGTTCTCGAAGAACGAGGCCGAGGTGCGGCGCGTGTTCGAAGCCCACTCCCTGCAGAGCTTGGATGAGCTCCTGCTCACCGTGGGCTACGGCAAGCTCGCGGCGGAAGACGTGGTCGATGGTCTGCGTGCCAAGCCAGCCGACGGCGCCGCGGGCGAGGGCGACGCTCCGCCTTCGATTCGCTCGGGCCGTATCGAGAACTTCGTGCGCAAGGTCACCGGGCGTGACCAAGGCGGCATCAAAGTCAGCGGCATCGACGACGTGCTGGTGCGCTACGCCAAGTGTTGTAACCCGCTACCGGGCGACGCGATCATCGGCTTCATCACCCGCGGCCGAGGCGTGACCATCCACCGCCGCGAGTGCATGAAGGCCTTCGATACCGATCCCGAGCGCCGTATCGACGTCAGCTGGGATTCGAAGGCAAAAATCAACCGGCCAGTGCAGCTGGTGGTCACCACCACCAACAAGCCCGGCATCCTGGCCACCGTGAGCCAGACCTTCAGTGCCCAGAGCATCAACATCAGCGAGGCCAATTGCCGCGCCGGGGATGACGGCCGTGCGCGCAACATCTTCACCTTCAACGTGAGCGATCTGAGCCAGCTGAAGAACGTGATGAAGGCCCTGCACAAGGTCAGCGGCGTGGTGGAAGTGTCGCGGATCTAGCGGGCTCGATTAGAAGACGAGATCGACTGCGGGGAGTGCGTCTCCCATCTCTCCGGGCTTGTCACCGCGGGATTGGGTGTCGCCCAAACCGAGTTCCCCACCTGCGCCCCAACATTTCACGGTGCCGTTGTCGAGCAGGGCGCAGGTAAACGGGTAACCCACCGAGACAGCGCGTGCGGTCCGCCCGGCGCCCAAATCGACGATGGCTAGATTATCTCCCATCTCATTCGGCTGGCTACCTCTGCTGGACGTGTCACCCAAGCCCAGTTCGCCGCCTAGGTTACTACCCCAACACTTCAACGTGCCGTCGTCCAGCACGGCGCACGTGGTGAGGCCACTAGTACTAATGGCTCGTGCCGTGCGACGCGTGCCGAGGTTCACTGGCGGCAATTGGTCGCCCATGTCGCTCGGTACGGAGCCGCGCGCACGCGTGTCGCCTAGCCCGAGTTGTCCAACGTTCATGCCCCAGCATTTGACCGAGCCGTCATCGAGTAACGCGCACGCGGAGTATTCTCCTGCGCTGATCGCTGTTGCAACTCGGCCCGTTCCGAGCTCGACCGAGGGTAAATTGTCTCCCATTTGGTTTGGACCGGCTCCTCGAGGCAGGGTGTCGCCGACTCCGAGCTCGCCGAAGGTGTTTTCGCCCCAACACTTCACGGTGCCGTGATCGAGTAATGCGCAGGCGACTCCTATGCCGACGGAGATCGCCTGCACGATGCGCCCCGTGCCCAGATTGAGAGCAGGCAAAGCGTCTCCCATCGTGCCTGGCATGTCGCCCCGGAACTGAGTGTCACCGAGTCCGAGCTCACCGTAGTAGTTGGAACCCCAACATTTGACGGTGGCGTCGTCGAGCAGCGCGCAACACGAAGAGGCGCCGCAACTGAGAGAGCGCGCGCTGCGACCCGTGCCGAGTTGAACGACTGGCAAGTCATCGCCCATTTGATTCGGCTCGCCGCCGCGATTCAGCATGTCACCCAAACCCAGCTGAGCGCCGAGGTTTGACCCCCAGCATTTGACGGTCCAGTCGTCGAGGATCACGCACGTCGATTCGCCTTGGGCATTGTTCGAGAGCAAGCGCGCACTGCGGCCGGTGCCGAAATTCAGCGCTGGAAGGTTCTGGCCCATTTGGTTCGGCTGCGCGCCGCGCGGCAGCTCATCCCCCAACCCGAGCGTGCCCTGACCCTCGTTTTGCCCCCAACACTTGACGACACCGTTTGCGCCGGTGGCGCACGCGAAAAAGAAACCGGCACTGACTGCACTCGCTTCGACGAGACAGCTCGCCGAGCAACCATCGCCGTTCACGAGGTTACCGTCGTCGCACTGCTCGGGCACGTCGAGGCTGCCGTCGCCGCAGGCCGGAATCGAAGACTCGCCAGCCGCGCCGGCCATACCGGCGAGGGTTTGGATTTCGGAACCGGAAAAACCGGCAGCCCCGCCCACGGCAGCTCCACCCATACCGCGTGTGCCACCCACACCGCGCGTGCCGCCCGCCGTGGTCGTCGTGCCGCCGTCGCCGGTGCGTGCGCCACCGCTGTTTGCTGCGCTGCCCAGGCCTGAACCGGACGCACCCCGTGTCGCCCCGCCTGAGCCCTGCAGGGCGCCACCTGAGCCGGAATCGAGCTCGTGCTCGAAGAGTCCCGTCCGTGCTCCACAACCCACGCCAAGCGAAAGGACCACGCCCAAAGCCAGCGCCACGCCTCTGCTCACCGAGCTCATCGGCGCTCCCCTTAGCCTAAAAGCGAAGAATCGCTGAATGTACTTCGGTAACCATCCGGTTTTACCAGTGTTTTCGCCATTGAAACAATGGTTCGACCGGCAATTCGTGCTCGAGATCGACTGGCGGAAAATCGTTAACAAGTGTAATGATAGATTCAAGTAACGATGAGTACCGAGCCCGATACTGAATTTGCTCTCCTGCCTCCGGTCGTCGGACCGTCGTTCTTGGTCTCGCAGGTAGGCGCGCTGGCGGCGCTCGAGTTTGGGGCTCGGCTGGCACCGCTTGGAATCAAGCCGCACCACGCTGGGATTTTGCGCATCCTCGGTCGGAACCCCGGTATCTCACAGCAAGCGCTGAGCGAAGTGCTGGGCGTGTTCGCTAGCCGGCTCGTGCTCTTGCTCGACGAGCTGGAGACGCAACAATTGCTCGAACGCCGCGCGAACCCGTCGGATCGCAGGAGCTATCGGCTCCGGCTCACTGCACGCGGGCGCAAAACGCTCGCCGCGATTGGCACGGTCACGCTCGCCCTGGAAGAACAACTCTTCGCCGCGCTGACCCCAAAGGAGCGCAGCCTACTCACTGACTTGCTCACCCGTGTGGCAGCCGGGCAGGGATTAGAGCCGGGGGTGCACTCGGCTTATCGAGAACTGAATCGTCGTTCGCCGAAATCCAAGAAGAAATGATGAATCACGCCGGATCTCCCAAGATTTTTCATCGCATCGCAGCCCGCGTCATCGACTACGTCGTCATCTCTGCCGTCGGTGCTGGGATCGGCGTCGCGATCGGCTTTGGATTCGTGTGGTTGCTGCTTACTGCGCTGCTCGTATTCGGCTACTTCGTCGTGGGCGATGTGGCAGCCGGCACGACGCTCGGCAAGGCAGCGCTCGGACTACGTGTCGAGGGCCCGAGCGGAAGCCAGCCTGCGCTCGGCGCCGCACTCGCGCGTGAGGCGTTCGTGCTGCTGGGCGCGGTGCCGTTCGCAGGGCCGCTCTTGGCGCTCGTCGCTTGGGTCTCGCTCTTCGTGACCATCCGAGGCAACCCACTCGGGCAGGGGTGGCACGATCGCTGGGCAGGCGGAACGCGCGTGGTTCGCAAAATCGCGTGACGTGTGTTCGAGCCGAATCACGGCTACTGGGCGCTCATCGCTTTTTCGAAGCGGTGAGAACCCGAAGAAACGCCGTCGAATACGACGTATTTGCCTTCGATCGTGCCGGTTGCACTAGCGCCGTCCACCATGACCGTCGGCCCCAGTGAGCCATAATCTTTGACGTAGACCTTGGCAGTTGCGCCGGTCGGGATGACGACGAGAACCTGGTAGGTGGTTCCCTTGGTCACCGAAACGGAGACCGGGCCTTTGAGCGTCGGTATCTTGATGCTGGCGCTGCTGAGCGTGCCGATTTGTGGCTTGATTTGGATCTTCGCGAAGCCAGCCTCGAGCGGCTCGATGCCCATCAAGCTGCGCGGGATGAGGTTTGCCGGCGCGGCGCCCCAGACATGCGACCAATCGCCGAAGGTCGGGTCGAACGCTTCGGTAGTGATGGTCGAGCCGCTGGCGAGCATGTGGTACCAGCTGTTACTGCTCGTCGAGCTCAATAGTCCGAGTGCGTAGTCTTCTTCGTCAGCGTTGTACAAACCTTCGATGACGTACTGTGCGCCGTAGACTCCAAAGGCCATGCCGCGAGATTTTACGTGGTTGGCGACCGACGCCACTTTTTCGGCAGGCACGATTCCACTCGCTAGGGGATAGGCGCTGGCGTGCAGCGCAAAGTGGGTCGAAACAAGCGAATCGAAGTAGGTCCCTTGGCTCGCGTCGAAGTACGCCGTCTGAAACGAATCGTAGACGGTCTTTGCTTGGTTCGAATAGTTGGTCGCGTCGCTCGTCTTGCCCAGCGCTGAAGCGATCTTCCCCATGAGCACGAGCGCTCGATAGCGTTGCGCGCTGACGGAACTGGGATAGCTGCCGACG
>Ga0105245_10001490_pt1 | contig 21177 bp, 26 predicted proteins | sample KBSM54metaG_FD_81523 | JGI IMG/M metagenome (GOLD analysis project Ga0105245, IMG submission 81523) | Miscanthus rhizosphere microbial communities from Kellogg Biological Station, Michigan, USA - KBS M5-4 metaG | ecosystem: Host-associated > Plants > Roots > Rhizosphere > Soil | place...
CTCTGTGGGCGCGATCTGCCCGTGGATGTCGACGCGCCATTCGACGCGGCGTAGGGCGGGTAGGGGCAGCCGATCGCCACCTCCTCGGAGCCGGTGCCGGCATCCACCGGTCCTGGGACCATCTTCTCCCGCGACATCGCCCGCCCAGTATCCCGCTACTTGGTGGGCTTGTCGCTGTTGCGAAGCAGGGCCAGGGCCCGCTCCAGCTTTTCGACCTGCGCCTTCGCCTCGTCGGCTTGCGTCTGGGCGCGCTTGTAGCGGTCCTGGAAGCGCTTCATCTCGCGCTCCATTACCTCCTCGGCACTCCGCGCTTCTGCCATCAGTCCTCCTCCTGTTCCGCCTGCGTGTCGCGCTCCGCATAGCTACTGGGTGCCGACGGCGTAGTGCTCTTGCACCGTCGTCCCGCTCAGGGCGACGGTGTAGATCGCAAGCTCGTCGGCGAGTCCGGCCGTGTAGTTGGTGTACCCCCCGTTTCGCATCAGGTGCCAGGCGCCGCTGGAGGCGGCGTCGGGCGCGCCCGTACCAGTGTGCACGAGCTGGCCGTCCACGTAGAACGCGACGGTCGGGCCGTCCTTGGTAACCACGATGTGATGCCAGCGCCCGTCCCGCAGGGAGCTCGTCGGACGTCCGGTGGAGAAGGTTTGCCCGCCCACGCGGTACTTCACAGTGCCGCCGCTGTCATACGCGAGGATCCAGCCCCCATTGCTGAACGTGGTGTCGTCGCGCAGAAGGCTGGTTCCGGACTCCCACTTGAACCAGCCCTCGATCGAGCCGGAGGTCGAGAGGGCAGGGCCGCCCACCGACATCTCACCGCTGGTGCCGTCGAAACGGACCGCCGAGTCGGTGTCCCTGGTGAGGGCGCCCTGCTGTCCGAGGGTGTAGCCGCCCATGTAGCTGCCGACGTTTGTCGCTGTCGCATCGGCCGCGCTGACGCCGCTCTGCTCGCCCAGCCGCCAGTAACCGGCGAGACCGGAGGTCCCAAGGATCGTGTTGCGGTAGGTCTTGACCGCCGCGGTGAAGGTTCGATCTTCGCCGGCCGTCGTCCCTGCCTGGTTGGTCGCAACGAGCTGATAGTGGTAGGTCGTCCCGGGCGTCAAACCGCTCACGTCGCCGGACACTGAATGGTTCGCGTAATCCGTCGGAGAAATCGTCTGGTCCGGCTCCGTCTTCGAGCCGTAGCTGGAGGTAGTGCCGTACTCGAAGTGGTAGGTGGTCGACTGATTCCCGGGGTTCACGATGCCGTTGAGGGTCGCGGACCTATCGGTGACGGCCGTCGCATCGCCGGTCGAGACGAGCGGCGCCGACGGGACGCTCCCGAGCGCGGTAGGAAGGGGCAGCTCGGCAGCCGAGCGGCTGCGCGACGTGTAGGCGTCCCAGGCCGGCTTCGGCCCGGCGTCGGTGTCGTTGGGGTTTGTGCGGCGTAAACCGAGCCTCATCCACGCGGCCGTTGGGTTCGCCGCGTCGCGGTGCGAGTACCAGGACACGGGACCGAGGTTCCACGCAGCGCGCTTCGGCAGCAGCTGGTTGAGGAAATTGTTGAGCCAATCGCGCTGGGCGGTCTCGCTCGTCTGCTGCTCGTTCTTCGTGGTGGTGGCGGCGTTGTCCACGTTGGTCGACTTGCCGAACTCGTTCACCCACACCTGCTGTCTCGGCGCGCCGCTCGGATCGGTTCCGGCATAGGTCTTGAGCGTCGCGACAGTGGCGCCGATCGCTGAGACGCCGGTGCCGGCACTCGAGTGATAGCTGTGGAGTGCAAGCGCGTCGAAACCGTCTGGGCCGACCGTTCCGATCACGTTCTGGAGAAAGCCATTCGGCTCGAGGCGGGTCGTCGCGTTCGGGCTCGAGGGATAGGCCAGGCCACCGAACATGATCCGCGCCGCTGGATCGGCCTGCCGCAGCTTGCTCCTGACCGCCTGGAGCAGCAGTGCGTATTGGCGGGGGTCCGGGGGGTTCCAGAAGCTCGACAGGTTCGGCTCGTTCCAGACCTCCCAGATCAGGACCGGTCGCGCCGGGCAGCCACACGTGGGCCAGAAGCTGCCGCGGGAGCCGTAGCGCCGCGCCGCCGCGGCAGCGAAATCCGCGAGAGCCGCACGGCCCGCATCGGTGGTCGGCGGCGTATACCGCTCGTTCGGCATGTTCATCAAGATCGCCTGCAGGGTGACGTCACGCAGCGCCGCCTGCTTGGCAAGGTGGTCCAGCAGCGTCCACTGCGAGTACGTTCCGTTCGACCACACCTGGTCCTGGCGGAAGCGGGCGCGGTAGAGCTTCACGTTGTTGGTGCTCATCAGGTCGAGATCGAAGAGGCCGTTGACATCGACGCCCCCGGCGTAGCCCGCCAGCCATTCGGCCTTGAGAGCACCCATGCCGTACGCGGAGACACCCGCCTGGGCAGGCACGGCCGCCACAACGCTCGTCGGTAGGAGCGTCAAAGCGAGGGTGAGAACAAGGCGGAGGCGAGGCGGCATCCCGAGCTTGCACGAGCCTAGACGCGATCCTGCCGCACGCCCATTCCTGACTGCACTTTTGCGAGAGGGCCAGGGTTTCGCGTGGCCCTCCCGGCCAGCGCCGCCCTCGAATGCGCTCTCGTACAGTCGTCGAGTGATATGTAGGCGGGCCGCCTGCGGCCGATATCTCCCGCAAGTAGTCGATAAAGGCAAACTCGCCGCGAGGCGGGGACGCAAAGCCAGAGGTCTCGGAAGCGAGATAGCTCGGCCGCCGGCTCGGACCACACTGTCGAGGCGATTCGAGTCATGGCATTCATCAACGCTTTCCGCGAGCGCCAGCGTTCGCGGCGTCTATTCGCAGTTGCATCGCTTGTTGTTTTCGCCTGCGCGGGCACGGCTTCGGCCAAGGAGGCGGATACGCCCAGCGAGTCGCGGGCGACCTGCGTCGCTCCGCTGATCGAGCAGCCGTTCCTCTCGTTCGATGACGAGCGCGACTACGTCCTGGCGCCCGGGGGTTCGTTCGAGGACAGCTTGCTGGCCGGCTGGTCGCTCGAGGGCGGGGCCGGCATAGCCGCCGGCAACGAGCCGTTCAACGTCCGCGGCCTGTCGGACAGCAACTCGCTGGTCCTACCGGCTGGAGCGTCGGCCACGAGCCCGACGATGTGCGTGGACCTGCACTGGCCGACTCTTAGGTTCGTCGCGAGGCAGACGGGCGAAAAGGATGCCGAACTCGAGGTCGAGGTTCTCTACCCGGAGGCCGACGAGAAGCACGCGACCTGGCACGGAGCCAAGAAATTCAAGGCCAAGCGCAAGGACGGCTGGGGCCTGACGGAAGATGTCAAGCTGTCTCCGGACCGCGGTGGGAAGTTCGCGGGCGGGCGCCCGGTGGCGCTTCGCTTCACCAACACCAGCGATCAGGGGTCGTGGCAGATCGACAACGTTTACGTCGACCCCAGGTGCCGCTAGCGGCGCGTGGCGGCAGCCCTGCTCCGCCGCATAGGGCCCAACCTCGACGTCACGTCCTAGTCCGTGCCGCTCAACTTGTCGCGCCGCGCCCGCCGTCGGCCGCGCATCCAGCGCGGCATATCCACCGGCTCGAGGACCGAGTCGGCGAACACGCTTCGGTCTGAGTGCCGGTCCTCGCGGGTCTTTCCGTCGTCGTCGGGGTCGATGTGGACCGCCGGGAGCCGCGACAACTTGTCCTCATGGCTGCCGACGTAGACGGTGCGTGCCGGCTCCTTCTTGCCCGACTGTGTGGATCGAAAAATCCTCATGCGAGCCATAAGTCCTCCTTCGCCGGTACTAGCCGGTCCCGCCACCGCCCCCGCCGCCACGCGACGCACCTTGAGCCGCTCTCTGAAACCCGGGCCAGATGGGATCCATGTGCGAGCCTCCTTCCGCTTTACAAGGCTACTCCGCTGCAGCGGCCTCCACAAGACCGCCAGGGGTGCGTCCTCAACTTCCGCAAGAGCCCGTTACGCGCGGCCTCGCAAGCTTTGGACGATCTTCTTCCGGTTGCGCTCAACCGCTCTGGCGAGCCCGGGCTTTCGAATCTGGTGGAGGTAGCCCTCAGCCCACTCGAGCTGTTCCAGCGCCAAGGTCATCGCCACCCGGTACCGCTCGATCTCGCGGTCCAGGTCGGTCTCACGCGAGCCCACCGGACATTCCTCCACTCGTTGCCGCTTCTTCCGTTCGACGCCGGTTACCCAGGACAACTCGGCAGAACCTTGAGAGCGCTCGGCGACTTCTCCAACTGGCCGCTCGACAGCCGGTTGACGCCGGGTCTGCACGTTTTAGGTTGGAAAGCGTCGCCAAACCAGGCGCCGTCTTACGCACTGTTCGGCTTCCCGGGCACCGGCTGCAACCCGAACCGCGCTAACTGACTTCCGCGCTTCGCCCTAGACGGGCGAAAGCCTGGACGATGAACACCGTCCCGACGACGATGACGAGCCAGTCCCAGAGGCTGAAGCCCTCGTCTATCCCCTCCACGACGGTCAGGGCGATGATGAGGGTGAAAGCGGCGATCGTCGCCCAGCTTCTGACGGGAGGATGCCGCTCAGCCACGTCGTCCCTTCACGGGTCGATCCTACGCTGGCTGAGAGCGCTCGGCTACTTCTCCAGCCCGGCCGCTTCGAGCCCGGCGTTCCAGTTGTCGTAGCTGTCGACGACCAGGATCTGCGAGTTCCTGATGACGAACACGGTCGCGAACTGGCTGACGACCTCGATGTGGCTGTACATGCCGGCACCTCGAAGCATGCCGAGCGCGATCACGCGCTCACCGACTTCGCGGTAGTCCTCGACCTCGATGCGCAGGCCGGTCCACGCCTCGTCGAGCTGCTCGAAGTAGCGCTGCGTCGTCCCCTGGCGCCAGTGGTCGGGCAGCCCGCGCCTCGCCGAGATCGTGGTGATCTCGGCGTCGGGGTGGAGCAGCCGATCCATCGCCTCGCTGTCGCGGGTGTTGTAGGCGTCGAAGAAGGCCTCGGCGACCTTGATGCTCTCCTCGGGCATCGCGCGCCCAGTATCCACGCGCTAGCCGGTGCGCGCGAGGGACCTCAGGTCGAGCCCGCCGCCCGCGTCCGTGACGGACAGGAGCTCGACGGAGTTCGCTCCCTCCCGGAAGGCGCCTTCGGGCAGCATGATCGAGAACTGCTCGGCGTCGTTCCCGGCCAGCCTGAAGCTCTCGCCGACCGCCACGATCCGGCCGTTGAGCGCGACCGCAAGGTCGCGCGGGGCTGAGCCGGCCGGGCCGTGGATCGTGCCGCTGACCTGAGCGGGGAGGAAGTCCGAGCTCAGGTGCACGGAGGAGTACGCGGCTGCGTCGTTGATCTCGGCGCTCGCGGGCGCGCGCGGGACGGAGGTGACCGGCCGCCCGATCAGCTCGGCATGCGGGCCGATACCGAACAGGCCGGGTGCCTGGCCATGCTCGCCGAAGAGGCGGATCTTGCGCGCGAGGGCGGCGCGGATGCGGCGCTTGAAGTCCGGCAGGGAGAGCCTGAGCCTGCGACCCGAGCGCATGAACACGTCGACGTCCGCCGGTATCCGGGCGGAGCCGTCGAACACCGACGCGCCATCGACCCGCCAGGGCATGTCGATGCCGAGCACGTCGGCGATCGACGGGAGGATGTCCTCGGTCCGCACGTGGCGGTTCGAGATGCGGCCGGAGTGCTCGAACGGGCGTTTGATGAAGAGCGGCGTGTCGGCGATGTCCTCGACCGTCCCCGGCGTGGCGAGGTGGCGATTGGCGCCCGGGTGCAGGAAGCTCTCGCCGTTGTCCGCTGTGACCACGATCAGCGCCCTGTCGTAGAGGTCCTTCTCGTGCAGGCGGCGGAGCAGCGTGCCGAGCAGGCGGTCGGCGAAGCCGGCCTGGAGCAGATGACGCTGATAGGCCTGTTGAAGGAGGTGCTCGTTGTTCCAAGAGGGCTCCTCGGTGAGCCCGGGGATCACGTCGTGCGGCTGCTTCCGGTAGCGGTGGCCGTCGGGGAAGTACTGGAACGGCACGTGCGGCAGCAGCGAGTGCTTGTAGTAGAGCGTCGGCCGCGCGGTGCGATCGATCGAGCGCACGAAGTTCTCGAAGCGGGCCGGCCGCCCGCCGCCCAGCTCGTGCAGCACCTCCCGGCGACCGGTATGCCCGGGCGAGCCCTCCGTCGTGGTCGAGCCCGTATCGGCGCCGAAGTTGCCCACCGTGTCGGAGACCGAGGGCAGGTCGCGCTCGATTCCGTCGGGGGCGATCACGTGCAGGTAGACGAGGCCGAGGTCGGACGCGAGCGCTCGGTCGCGGGCTGCGGCGCTCTCCCCGCTCGCGTCCTCGCACAGGTCGCGCGGGCAGAGGTCGGTCGCCTCCTGTGAGACCTTCATGCGGTACTGGCCGCCCAGGAGCGTGAAGAGGTTGCGCGGATAGCTCGACAGGATCGGCGGGTGGTAGCGCTCGGCGACCGACCCGGTGAGGATCGTCGGCGTGGCCGTGCCGGTCATGTCGGTGGGCGCGGTCGCGTAGCGGAACCAGGTCGCATCCTTGGCGAGGGCTGCGAGGTTCGGATAGAGCACCGGGTCGATGCGCTCGTCGGCGTCCTCGAAGGCGGTGGTCGAGACCTCGTCGAACACGACCATGACGACGGGAATGTGCGAGCTCACGTCGGCCGTCTCGGCGGTCCCGGAGGCGAAGGTGAGATCGCTCACCGGCGAGAAGAAGAGGAAGATCGCGAGGAAGAGGGCCGGCGCCGGTGAGAGCACCGTCACGAACGAGCGCAGCCCGCTCGCGCGCGCGTAAGCGACCCCCGCGAGCACGCCGAGGGCACCCGCGATCAAGATCAGGACGGCGCTGGCGGCATCCGGGGCGATGTCCTTGAGCGCCTGGATGGCGACCAGGGCCACGAACAGCGCGACGAAGAACACGTGCAGCACGGCGCGCAGCGGGCGACTCACGAGACCGGCGAGCGCCTCGATGCCCAGGGCCAGGAGCGGTGGCACCAGCACGAGCACCAGCCCCAGCGCGACGACCTGCCAGCCGATCAGCGCGCGAGCGACCAGGAAGTCCGGGTTCTTCGAGATCAGATCGAAGAGCGGCTGCGCCACCGCGAGCGCGGACAGGGCTCCGAGGTGAAGCCCGGCGACAGGCAGCGGGACGACCGATGCCGTCCGTAACGAACGCACGGCGAAGCAGAATAGGAGGCGCGTCCGCGGGATGGCGCGGACCGACCCGCGCGCGGGCGTATAGTCCGCCGCGCATGTGCATGCAGTGCATGGCCTCCGCGATGACCGCCGTTGGCGCAGCCTCCGGCACCCGCGCATACCTCGGTAGCCGCCGCTACGTCTGGCTCACCCCGAAGCGGCTTCGCGCGATCACGATCCTGCTCGCGATCGGCGCCGTGCTCGCGTCGGCGACGCTGGTCAGCGGCTCAGGCTAGGCGGCGTCCCCGGTTCGGCCCGCGCTAGTGCGCGTGGGCGTGCCCGTCGTCGTCCTCGATCTCCTCCGGGGCGACGCTCAGGGCCAGCAGCGTCGTGAGCGCCGTCGTGATCGGCACGGCGGTGATCAGCCCGATCGAGCCCACGAGCGTCGCGACCACCTCCTTCGCGACCACCTCGAGGTTGAGGGCGTTGCCCACGCCGAGGTCGGCCGCGCTGAAGAGCAACAGGATCGGCAGCGAGGCGCCCACGTAGGCGAGCACGAGCGTATTCACGGTCGCGCTCACGTGGTCGCGCCCCACGTCGAGCGCGAGCCCGGAGAGGCGGCGGAACGCGAGGCCTGGGTTCGCGCGGCGAAGCGCCATCACGGTCGAGGCCTGGCTGATCGTCACGTCGTCCAAGACCCCGAGCGCTCCGATCACCATCCCAGCAAGGAGCAGGCCCTGCAGGGAGACGTTCGCCGCCCCGATCTGCAGGAAGATCGCCTCCTCGCTCGACAGCCCGGTCAGGTGCGTGGCGTTGGTGAACAGCACGGCGAGCAGCGCGGTCAGCATCAGGCTCGCGACGCTCCCGAGCAGCGCAGAGAGGCTCTTCGGGCCCCAGCCGTGCGCGAGCGGAATCGTGGTGTAGGCGACCGCCACGGACCCGACCACGGCCACCAGCAGCGCCGACCTCCCATCGAGGATCGCGGGCACCACGAACAGCAGCACGATCACGAGGCTGATCCCCAGCCCGACGAGCGAGAGCAGGCCGCGCCAGCGCGCGAACACGATCACGACGAAGGCGAACAGCGCCGCGAGGATCAGCATGGGCTTGCGGCGCTCGAAGTCGTAGAGCGTGTAGCCGGTGCCGGCCACGGCGGGCGCGCCCTTCGGCGGCTTCGGCGCCTTCGCCACGCGGATCTCGTCGCCCGGATCGACGTTGGGATCGAAGCCGCCGGCGCTGAGCTGGACCACGATGCGCTTGCCCTTCTCGGAGCCGCTCTGGATCGTCGCGTGCACGAACTGACACTTCTGCGTCGCGATGCCGGCGCAGAAGCTCTCCCTGACGGAGTCGACATGCGCACGCTCGCTGTCGGTTGTGATGCCCTGCGCGACCTGGGAGTCCACGTGCCCGGGCCAGAGGACGATGAGGCACGCGACGGTCACAACCGCGATCACCGCCGCGACGATCGTGAAGAGGCGTATCACCGGAGCTGCAAGCTAGTGGTCGCGCACCCCGGCAAACTCCAGCGTCTCCCGGTGTGTGTTGAACCAGCGCATCCGGACGACGAGCCCGTCGCGGAAGCTCCAGACCTGGCCGTGAGCGCTCTCGACCTCCATCCCGGGGCCGTGGATATGGCCGCGGAGGCGGCCAAGGGCCACCACGTCGTCGCCGTTGCCGATCACCCGCTCGGTCTCGAAGCGAACGTCGTCCCAGGCGGCGAAGACGTTGGCGACCGCGCGGTTGAACTCCTCGGGGCCCCGGCGCGTGCCGGGCTCGACCGCCTCGGCGGGATTGACCCACTCGACGTCCGGCGCGAGCAGCTCGGGGTCGACCCGCCGGCCTCCGAACAGCTGCTCGAAGATCCAGCGCACGGTTTCCACGTTCCGCTCGGACACGGCGCGTGGAGTATCTCGCGCAATGACGCCCCCGCACTCGCATCGCCTTGCGTGGCGTGCGATCCTGAGGGGGCGTGAGCGAGAGCAGTCAGCCTGGCGGAACCGAGCTGAGAGACCTGATGGCCCGCGTGCTCGCCTCCGATGCATCCGAGGAGTTCGGGGACTTCATGGTGCGGCGCATCGCGCTGAACGACCTGGCCCCGAGCGCGGACGACGCCGTCCTCGAGGGCGTCGAGGAATCGCCGGACGGCGGCGCCGCGATGGCGGAGGCCCACCTGAACAGCCTGCCGGAGGAGGAGCGCGAGGACCTGCTCGAACGGGCGTCCATGGAGACCGGGCGGCGGCTGCACGCGGCGGCCACGGCGCTGCTCGCCGCGGTGGAGGCAGCGAGGCTGAGCGTGGAGGTCACGCCCGAGATGGTGGCCATCGCGGCCATCACGGAGCTCGGCGACTCGTCCTACCGGACGATCGCCTGAGAGAACGAAAGAGCCCCGCCGGAGCGGGGCTCTGTGAGTCAGTGGCCGAGCAGCATCTCCAGCCGCTCGGTGCTGCGCTCGAGGTCTCCGCGGTGAACCTCCGGGTTCGCCCGCGGGCGCGTCCTGCGCCATGTCGGCAGGTCCTCGTGTCGCTCCTGTTCGCGGGCGCGCGCCTGCGCGTCCCGGGCATCGCGCTTCTCCATCAAGGTTCCGAAGCCTCCCTCGGATTCGAGTCCTTCCACTAAAGCGTTCCGGTTTGAAGACGGGCTAAACGTGGCCGTCGCCGGGTATGCGGGGGGCGACAGTCGAGACGATTCCAGGGAAGGACAAACCATGGCCAGGAGCAAGGCACGTGACAAGGGCGGTGGCACCGTCGACAAGATGGTGGGTCGCATGAAGGAGGCCGGCGGAGCGCTGACCGGCAACGAGTCGCGGAAGGCGCGCGGGCAGGGGAAGCAGGTCAAGGGAAGCGCCCGGAAGAAGAAGGGCCACCTGCGAGACCTGTTCAGCAAGTGAGCCTGCCGTGAAGGGGAAGATCGCCAAGACAGTCGGCCAGAAGCTCGGCGGCGGTCAGCCGGGCCCGTTCAGCGCCGGGATGACCGCGATCGCGGTCGGAGGCGCGGTCGCGGTGACCGTCTACAAAGCACTGCGTAGCTGACACCATGCGTGCGGTTGCGCGCGCTGCTCTACGACATACACGGGAACCTGCCCGCGCTTGAGGCCGTGCTCGCCGACGCGAGCGACGCCGATGAGTTCGTGCTCGGCGGTGACTACGCCATGGCGGGCGCCTGGCCGAGGGAGACGGTCGAGCGGCTGAAGCAGCTGCCGAACGCGACCTGGATCCGCGGCAACGCGGACCGCTGGCTGGTCGACAGGCACGACGCGCCGCCTGCCGTCGAGGCGGCCCACAGGAAGACGACCGAGGCGCTCGGCGAGGCGCTTGTCGAGGAGCTGTTCGCGCTCCCCGAGAGGGCGACCACGGGCGGCACGCTCTACTGCCACGCCTCGCCTCAGAGCGACATGCAGAGCTTTCTCCCGGAGCCGGGCGAGCTCGACGCGGAGCTGCTCATGGGCGTCGAGGCCCCGCGCGTCGTGTTCGGCCACACGCATCTCCAGTTCGCGCGCACCGGCCCCAGCGGCATCGAGCTGGTCAACCCGGGCAGCGTCGGGATGCCGTGGGACGGCGACCATCGCGCTGCGTACGCGGTGCTCGACGGCGACCGCTTGGAGCAGCGCCGCGTGGAGTACGACTGGCAGGCGTCGGCCCAGGCCGTCAGGGAGCGCGTCGGCGAGCTGCCGGCGCGCCGGATCGAGCTGGCCCGGTTCGACGTGGACTAGTGCTAGCTTCCGGCCCGTGCGACTGGCCAACGTCCTAGCTCCGCGCGACCGAGAGTTCTTCGACCTGTTCGAGGAGGCGGGCGGGAACATCCGGCGTGCAGCTGCCCTGCTCGAGGAGCTCCTCGAGGACTATCCGGACCGCAACGAGCTCGCGCGCGAGACCCTGATCTGCGAGCAGGAGGGCGACCGGATCACGCACGACATCATCCAGCGCCTCAACCAGAGGTTCGTCACGCCGATCGACCGCGAGGACATCTACGAGCTGGCCTCCGCGCTCGACGACGTGGTCGACTACACCGAGGAGGTCGCGGACTACCTCGGGCTGTACAAGATCGAGGCGCCCATGGAGCAGGCGCAGGATCTGGCGCGCGTGCTGCACGCGGCCGCGCGGCAGATCGCCGAGGCTATGCCGCGGCTGCGCGGCTTCCGGGACATCTCGCATTACACCGTCGAGCTGAACCGGCTGGAGAACGACGGCGACCGCATCGTCCGCGAGGCGATCGCGTCGCTGTTCGACACCGGGATCGACCCGATGGTGGTCATTCGCTGGAAGGACATCTTCGAGCGCCTCGAGGAGGCGATCGACGCGACCGAGCACGTCGCGAACATCCTTCAGGGCGTCGTCATCAAGAACTCCTAGACGGGCAACAGGCCGACAATGGGCAGCGAGATCATCGTCGTGATCGTGGTCGCCACTGCGCTCGTGTTCGATTTCACGAACGGCTTCCACGACACCGCGAACGTGGTGGCCACGTCGATCTCCACGCGCGCCATGCCGCCGAAGGTCGCGGTGGGCTACGCGGCCGTCCTGAACTTCGTGGGGGCGTTCATCTCGCTCGAGGTCGCCGCGACCGTTGCGAACGACGTGGTGTCGGTGCAGGCGAACTCGGTCGGGCTGCTTGCCGTGTTCGCCGGTCTCGTCGGCGCGATCGCCTGGAACCTGATCACGTGGTACTTCGGGCTTCCGTCGAGCTCGTCGCACGCGCTGATCGGGGGAATGGTGGGCGCGGTGCTCGTGGCGGAGGGCGCCGACAACGTCTTCTTCGCCGACGGACTCGTCGGCAAGGTGATCGTCCCGGGGATCGTGGCGCCGATCCTCGCGTTCGTCGTGGGTGGGCTCGCGATCGTCCTCATCTACGGGATCATCGGGCGCCTGCGGCCGGGCCCGGTGAGCGGCGGCTTTCGCCTCGGACAGGTGATCTCCGGCGGGCTGCTGGCGCTCGCCCACGGGACCAACGACGCGCAGAAGACGATGGGCGTCATCACGCTCGCCCTGGTCGCGAACGGGACGATCTCGGAGGCTGAATTCCACGTGCCGGATTGGGTGGTCGTCACGTCGGCGACGGCGATCTCGCTCGGCACCTACGTCGGCGGCTGGCGGATCATCAAGACGATGGGCAGCCGAATCCACAAGATGGACGCCGCTCAGGGATTCGCCGCCCAGGGCGCGGGCGCGACGGTGATCATGGCGGCGTCGCACGTGGGCTTCCCGCTCTCGACGACGCAGACGATCTCCGGCGCGGTGATCGGGTCGGGCGCCGCGAAGCGGGTGTCGGCGGTGCGCTGGGGCGTGGCCGGCAACATCGTGGTGGCCTGGGTGTTGACCCTCCCCGCGGCCGCCGCGATCGGCGGGGTCACGTTCCTGATCACGCGCGCGTTCGGCACGGGTGCGCTCGGGCCGATCGTCGTGTCCACGGCGATCGTGGCCAGCGGCGTCGTGCTGTTCGCCCGCCGCTCACGTGAGGGTGCGGCGCCCGGCGTCGTACCCGCTCCTGGGAGCTCCTCGTGATCGCGACCGTCGTCGACTGGGACGCCATTGGTCAGGTGGTATGGGTGTCGCTCCTCTCCGGCGTGGGGGTGACCGCCGCCTGGGCCTTCGCGCTGCTGGGCTGGACGCGCGCACTCGAGTACGGCCGCGAGGGCCGTGCCGGGGAGGCGGTGATCTACGGCGTGGTCGGCGTGGCGGGGCTGGCGATCGTGCTCGGGGCCGTTGTGTTCGGCATCCTGATCCTCACGGGCGACTAGCCAGCTCCGCGAGCCGCTCGAGCTCCTCGCGCGTGTTCCATGCGCCCACGGAGGCTCGCGCCCAAGGTCGTCCGGGGAGATGGCGGATGACGATGCCCTCGTCGGCTGCCCGCTGAGCGAACGCCTCGGGGTCGGACACCTCGAACGAGACGAGCGTGGAGAGCCCGCGCGGCGCGACCTCGATGCCCCGCTGGAGGAGCATCTCGGCGAAGCTCTCGGCGAGGTTGGCGGCATGCTCGTGGACCTCGTCGAAGCCCGCCTCCTCGAACACGTCGAGCGACGCATGCGACCACTCCACATGGTGCGGCGCCGGATAGCCGGTGCTCAGGCGGCGCGCGTCCGGGTGGAGCGCGGGCACGAGCGCCTGGTCCGACCATTCCATCGCGTGGTAGCCGCTCCATGGAGCCGGCAGGTCGGGAACCAGCTCCGGGTCCGCATACAGGTAACCCATGCCGCCCGGGCCGCAGAGCCACTTCTGGCCCGAGGCGGCGTAGAAGTCGCAGCCGAGCGCGCGCACGTCCACCGGGATCGCGCCGAGCCCCTGCGCCCCGTCGAGCAGCACGAGCGCGCCCGAGGCCGCGAGCGGCGCGGTGTCCATCACGCGGCCGGTGGCCCAGGACACGTGTGAGGTCACGACCATCCGTGTGTCGGGGCGGATTTCGTCCGGGAGCTCGTCGAACGGGACGACTCGCACGGTGGCTCCCCGCGTGTCGCGGGCGGTCGCGAGCGGCCCGAGCACGCCCGGGTGCTCCTCGTCGCTCGTGAGGATCTCGTCGCCCTCGGCGAGGTCCACGGCGTGGAGGACGGCGTTGATGCCGTCGGTCGTGGAGCCGGTGAGGGCGACGTCGGCCTGCGACGCCCCGAGCAGCCCGGCCGCGCGCTCACGCAGCAGGTCGATGCGCTCCACCATGCGCTCGAACCACGCCCTGTTGCTGCGGCCGCTCTCCAGCTGCTCGATCAGCGCTGCCTCCGTGGCCTCGAACGCCCGCCGCGGCACCGGGCCGTTCGTGCCGGCGTTCAGATATGCGACCCGCTCGAGGACGGGGAATTGGGCTCTGAGCTCCTCCACGCGAGTCGCATACTAGGCTCCGCCCAACCATGATCATCGAGCGCTCCATGCAGGACGACTGGCTCTCCAACGCCTATCTCGTCGGGGACGAGGAGAACGGGAAGGCGGTCGTGATCGACTCCGGCGGGCCGTCCGGCCCGCTGCTCGAGGCGGCCGAGCGGCACGGGCTCGACGTGGAGCTCCTCCTGCTGACCCATCACCACTGGGATCACGTCGCCGAGAACGGCGTCTGGAAGGAGCGCCACGGCGTCGAGATCCTCGCTCACCCGATCGAGGCGGAGCTGATCGACCAGGTGGACCGCACCATCGAGCCGGGGGAGACGGTGGAGGTCGGCGGCCTCGCGATCGAGTCGTTGCTCACGCCGGGACACACCGCCGGCATGCTCAACTTCGTCGTGAACGGCGGGGACGTGTTCACCGGCGACACGCTCTTCAAGGGCTCCGTCGGCGGCGTGCGCGCGCCGGGCTCGACGAGCTTCGGTGACCTGCGGCACTCGATCATGGACGTGCTCATGAAGCTGCCGCAGGAGACGCGTGTGCATCCGGGCCACACCGACCCGACCACGATCGGCGACGAGTGGGAGTCGAACGCCTTCATCCGGCTCTGGCGCGGGCTCGACGAGGAGGGCAGCGAACCGTGCACGGTCGAGGGCGAGGACGCCACGCTGATCCTCTGGGCCCCCGACTACGACGGTGGCCACAAGGCGTGGGTCCGCTGGCCGGACGGGCGCGACGACATCGTGCCCGGGAGCCGCGTCGAGCGCGGCTAGGTGGTGCTCGAGCGCCTGATCGACCACGCCGCGCTGTTCCCGCCGGCGAGCATGTCCCTGGAGGACGCGCTGGCCGAGGACCGGGCCGCGCGCGAGAGCCGGTATGCGGCGTTGATCGGGCGCTTCGTGGTGCCCTCCGAACGCCTCTCCGATCTCCCCGAGGAGCGGCCGGCGCTGAGCGTCGTCCTCCGGAAGGGCGACATCGATCTCGTGCGCGACGCGCCCGGCGTGGAAGCGGTCGAACAGCGCCTCGACGGCCCGCGACCACGGCCGGCCGACCTGATCGCGTCTCGTAGCGCGCTCGAGCCGCTGGGTGTCGAGGCCTATTACGAGCTCGTCTTCGACGACGGCTGGCGCGACAGCGTGCCGGCAGCGATCGGCTCGATCGCGGCGCTAGGCGCGCGCGTGAAGCTGCGCTGCGGCGGCGAGTTCACGCCCACGGTGGAGCAGGTCGCGCTGGTGATCGCCTCGTGCCGCGAGGCCCGGGTGCCCTTCAAGTGCACGGCCGGGCTCCACCACGCCGTGAGGCGCGGGGACGAGCACGGCTTCCTCAACATCCTGGCCGCCACGACCGCGCCCGCCGGCCAGCTCGAGGCGGTGCTCGCCGAGGAGGATGCGTTGGTGCTCGACGTCGCGCGCGCCGACCGCGAGCTGTTCGTCGGCTTCGGCAGCTGCAGCTGGCGCGAGCCGGTCGAGGATCTCGTGGAGCTGGGGCTCCTGTCATGACGTTCGCGTGGGGAGTGCTGCGCGCGGGCGGCGTATGCGCGCGGGTGGACGACCGCGTCGTCGACATGCGCGGCGTCGATCCCATGTTCGATGCCGCTTCGTTGAATGCGCTGATGGCGGCTGGCCCGGACGTGTGGCGGCAGGCCCGCGAGCGGGTGGGGGAGGGCAGCGAGGTCGGCCAGGTGAACGGCGGCCATGAGGAGCTGCTCGCCATGCCGTTCCAGGTCGCCGACTATGTGGACTTCTACTCGTCCCTTCATCACGCGACCAATCTCGGGCGGATGTTCAGGCCGGACGCCGAGCCGCTCCTGCCGAACTGGCGCCACCTGCCGGTGGGCTACCACGGCCGCGCCGGGACCGTCGTACCGAGCGGGACACCGGTGCGGCGTCCGAATGGCCAGCGGCCGGGACCCGAGTTCGGCCCCAGCCGCCGACTCGACATTGAGCTCGAGGCCGGGTTCGTGATCGGCACCCCCAGCACGATGGGCGAGCCGGTGCCGGTCGCCCGGGCGCTCGACCACGTGTTCGGCATGGTGCTGGTGAACGACTGGTCGGCGCGCGACATCCAGGCCTGGGAGTACCAGCCGCTCGGGCCCTTCCTGGGCAAGTCGTTCGCAACCTCGGTGAGCCAGTGGGTGGTGCCGCTCGAGGAGCTGGCCGACCGGCGCGTTGCGGGGGAGGCGCAGGAACCGGCGCCGCTGCCGTATCTCGCGGAGGAGCCGTGGGCCTACGACATCGCATTGAGCGTGGAGCTGAACGGGACGGTTATCGCTCGGACGAATGCCCGGTACCTGTACTGGTCGATCACGCAGCAGATCGCGCACCTGACCGTGAACGGCGCGAGCCTGCGGACCGGGGACCTGCTCGCAACGGGGACGATCTCCGGCCCGGAGCGCCAGCAGCGCGGGAGCCTGATCGAGCTGAGCTGGAACGGCGAGGAGCCGATCGAGCTCCCCGACGGCTCCACGCGCACGTTCCTGGAGGACGGCGACGAGGTGGTCCTCCGCGGCGACCCCCTCGGCGAGGTGCGCGGGCGGATCACCCCGGCGAGCTAGCCGGCGCTCTGAACGACAGCACCGAGGGGGGTCCGGCCCGCAGGTGGTGGGGAATCGTGTCGTTTTCCGCACCGATTCCCCACCACCCTCGTTCGCGCGGCCCTTCAATGCCGTCGTTCGCGCGCGCCCGCGGCTACGCTGCGAGCCGCTCATGCCCGCCGCGGATCTCCAGCCGATGGCAGTCGCCCCGCGCGCGCCTGGCGATTACGCGCCCGCCGCGGGCGGGCGAGCGGTCGCGGCGCTGCAGGATGCGGCCGAGCCGCTGCGCGGCGCCCGCGTGCTCCACGTGAGCGTCGCGGGCGCGGAGGGCAGGGTGCCCGAGCTCCTCGGCGGGCTGCTGCCGCTGGCGGCCGGCGCCGGGCTGGAGGTGGAGTGGCGGGTGCTCTTCGGCTCACTCGAGCTGCGCGCTACGGCCGCGGCGCTCCAGTCGGGCCTCCGCGGCGGCGAGTCGGGCATCGACGAGGCGGCGTGGGGGCAGTACCTCGAGTCATGCGGGCAAACCGCCCGCTCCCTGGGCGAGCGCTACGACGCGATCGTGCTGCACGACGCGGCAGTCGGGCTCACCGCGGGCATAGAGGTGGACTCCCCCGCGGTCCTCTGGCGCCTCCACGAGGACGCGTCGCACGCGGAGCCGGACGCGTTGGCTCGGGCGATGGAGCTCGCCGAGCGGTGCTCCTCGGTGCTCGTACCGGATGAATCCTTCGCCCCGGAGGCGCTCGCGAACGGCCATCTCCACGCGGCGCCCCCCGGGATCGACCCGCTCGACCCGCGCAACCTCCAGCTCGAGGCGCGGCTGCCGGGCCGCGTGGTCCGGCCGCTGGGTGTGGACCTCGACCGGCCGTTCTGCCTTCAGGTGATCGAGCTCGACCGCTGGGACGACCCTCACGCCGCGATCGACGCGTTCCGGCTGGCCAAGGAGGAGGAGCCCGACCTTCAGCTCGTGCTCGCGGCGCTCCTCGACCGCGCCTCCACTGAGAGCTGGCAGGCGGCCAAGGAGATCTCGGACTACGCCGAGGACACCGACGACGTGCTGCTCCTCACCACCTACGAGGGCCTCGGGAGCCTCGAGGTCGGCGCGCTGCTGCTGCTCGCCCGCACGGTCATCGAGCGCTCGCTCCGCGAGGGCTTCGACCTGGCGCCCTTCGAGGCGCTCTGGAAGCGGACCCCGGTGGTCGGCGGACCGCCGCTCGCGATCCGCGACGGCGTGGACGGGTTCCTGGCTCCCGGCGCAGAGGAGGCGGCCGCTCACATCTTGGAGCTGGTGCGCGACCCCGGCCTGGCCGCCGAGATGGGCCGCGCCGGCCACGAGCGCGTCCGCGAGCAGTTCTTGGTGACGGCGGCGCTGGAGCGGGAGCTGCAGGCGTTGGCCCGAACTCTCCACTCGTAGGCGGGTCCGGCGCACGACAGCGCTGAGGAATTTGGGTTACGCGTTTTTCCTTTCCGTCTCGCAATGAAAAGCGCCTCACCCACCGTGGGCGACCCCTCAATGCCGTCGTTCGCAAGTAGCCTCCTCACCGAATGAAGGTCCACCTCCCCGACGGCACCGAGCTCGAGCTCGAGGACGGCGCGAACGGCGCCGATGCCGCCCGCGCGATCGGCGAGGGCCTCGCTCGCGCGGCGCTCGGGATACGCGTCGACGGCGAGCTCCGCGACCTCGACGCCCCGCTCGAGGACGGCGCCAGGATCGAGATCGTCACCGCACGCGACGACGACGGCCTCTGGCTGATCCGCCACGACGCCGCCCACGTGCTCGCCGCCGCCGTGATGGAGCTCTACCCGGGCGTGAAGATCTCCATCGGCCCCCCGATCGAGGACGGCTTCTACTACGACTTCGACTTCCCCGACGGCACCAAGGTCTCGGAGGAGGACTTCGAGCGCATCGAGGCCAAGATGCGCGAGCACATCAAGGCCGACGAGCACTTCGAGCGCGAGGACGTGACCGTCGCCGAGGCGATCGAGCGCTTCAGCGGCGAGGGGCAGGACTACAAGGTCGAGCTGATCGAGGATCTGGTCAAGAACGCAGATCCCGCCCATCCCGTCGAGACCGTGTCGCTCTACCGGAACGGCCCCTTCACCGACCTCTGCCGCGGCCCGCACGGCCCCGGCACCAAGGACGTGAAGGCGTTCAAGCTCACCAGCGTCGCCGGCGCCTACTGGCGCGGCAACGCGGACAACCCGATGCTTACGCGTGTATATGGCACCGCCTGGGCTTCCAAGGAGCAGCTCGAGGAGCACCTGAAGCGGCTCGAGGAGGCGCGCGCCCGCGACCACCGCAAGCTCGGTCGCGAGCTCGACCTGTTCCTGCTCTCGGACCTGTCACCGGGCTCGCCGTTCTGGCTCCCGAACGGGACCCACATCTGGAACGAGCTGACGAAGCTGTGGCGGAGGACCAACGTGGAGCGCGGCTACCTCGAGGTCCGCACGCCCATCCTGTACGACGTCGAGCTCTGGAAGCAGTCGGGCCACTGGCACGTCTACCGGGACCACATGTACTTCACGGACGTGGAGGGCAGGGCCATGGGGCTCAAGCCCATGAACTGCCCGGCGCACGTCCAGATCTACAAGCGTGACCTGCGCTCGTATCGCGACCTCCCGATCCGCTACGCCGAGCAGGGCCTCGTGCACCGCCACGAGCCGAGCGGCACGCTCCACGGCCTCCTGCGCGTTCGCCACATCACCCAGGACGACGCGCACGTGTTCTGCCGCGAGGACCAGATCGAGGAGGAGGTCGTGCGCTGCCTCGACTTCGGCTTCTTCATCTACGACCAGTTCGGCCTGAAGCCGCGGCTCGAGCTGTCGACCAGGCCCGAGAAGCGCGTCGGCACCGAGGAGATGTGGGACAAGGCCGAGGCGGCGCTCCAGCTGGCGCTCGAGAACCAGGGCCTCGAGTACGACCTGAACGAGGGCGACGGCGCCTTTTACGGCCCGAAGATCGACCTCCACATGACCGACGCAATCGGCCGCTCGTGGCAGCTCGGGACCGTCCAGTGCGACTACTACATGCCGGAGCGCTTCGAGCTCACGTACATGGGCGCGGACAACCAGGAGCACCGGCCGGTGATGATCCACCGCGCGCTGATGGGCGCCTTCGAGCGCTTCATCGGGATCCTGATCGAGCACTACGCGGGCGAGTTCCCGCTCTGGCTCTCACCTGTCCAGGCGCGCGTGCTGTCGATCGCGGACCGCCACCTCGACTACGCGCGCGAGGTGGCGGACAGGCTGATCGAGGCCGGCATCAGGGCCGAGGTGGACGACCGCACCGAGTCGGTCGGGAAGAAGATCCGCGAGGGAGAGCTGAAGAAGGTGCCCTACATGCTCATCGTGGGAGACCAGGAGCAGGCGGATGGCACCGTTTCCGTCCGAAAGCACCGCGAGGGCGACCTCGGAAGCCAGCCGGTGAGCGACTTCGCAGCCTCGTTGAGCGACGCTATACTCGCCCGGGAATGACCCGAACCCCGCTACGGACCGCTTGACGCCCGTACATAGCTTTACCTAGTGCCGATCCCTCGCAAGTTCGATCGGCGCATGCCGGAGCGGGACGAGACTCGTATCAACGAGCGCATCCGGGTCCCGCAGGTACGCCTCATCGGGGAGAACGGCGACCAGATCGGCGTCGTGGACACCCCGCAGGCGCTTCGCTATGCGCAGGAGCGCGATCTCGACCTGGTCGAGGTGGCTCCGGACGCGCGCCCGCCCGTCGTGCGCGTGCTCGACTACTCGAAGTACAAGTACGAGCAGGAGCAGAAGGCCAAGGCCGCGCGGCGCCACCAGAAGCAGGTGAACGTCCGCGAGATCAAGCTGCGCCCCAAGATCGCAACGAACGACTACGAGACCAAGAAGAACCACGTGGTCCGCTTCCTGAAGGGCGACGACCGCGTAAAGGTCACGATCATGTTCCGCGGCCGCGAGCAGACGCACCCGGAGCGTGGCGAGCGCCTCCTGATGCGCCTGGCAGAGGACGTCGCGGATCTGGGCACGATCGAGCAGTCGCCCCAGCAGGATGGCCGCAACATGACGATGTTGCTGGCCCCGCTGAAGCGCAGGCCTGAAGAGGCCGCCGCCGAAGCCGGCTCGGCGTAGGGCTACTCGCCGGCGTCCAGGGCGAGCCTGACAACCTCGTCGAAGCTGAGCCGGGCTCCCTCCGCGTACGCGGCGCGCCACCGCGCGTCGCCGATTCGCTCCCGAGCCGTCGAGTAGAACTCCTCCTCGAGCCTCGAGCCGACCGCCTCTTCGAGCTCCGCGAGCGATTCCGCCGCGCCGAGCAGGCGTGCGGCACGCTCGGACTCACCCCGGCGCGCGGCAACGGCCGCGACGCCGGCGATCCCTTCAACTCCGGCCCAGGGCACGCCGTGCTCGCGGCAGAGTCGCAGACCATCGGCGAACCGCGCCAGCGCGCGTTCGAGATCGCCCACGAAGAGCGAGGCGAGTCCGAGGTTCTCGAAGACCAACATGACCCTGAGCTGCTCGCCGGTCTTCTCGGCCAATACGAGTGCCTCGTCGAGGTAGACGGTGGCGCACTCATAGCTGCCCTGCTCGATGGCCACGTAGCCCGCGTTGTTGTAGAGCGACGCGAGTCCGTGGACGTCGCCGAGCTTGCGATAGAGAGCTGCGGTCTCCGCGATCTCGCCGTGGACGTCGACGATCGGGAACGAGAGCAGCTGAACTGAGAGCGCGTCGGCGATGATTCCTTGGTCGCCGGACTCGCGAGCGTACGGCAGTGCCTCCTCCGCCCCCGCGCGCGCACGCTCGGCATCGTTCGGGTCGACCTGGC
>Ga0105245_10001493_pt1 | contig 21161 bp, 29 predicted proteins | sample KBSM54metaG_FD_81523 | JGI IMG/M metagenome (GOLD analysis project Ga0105245, IMG submission 81523) | Miscanthus rhizosphere microbial communities from Kellogg Biological Station, Michigan, USA - KBS M5-4 metaG | ecosystem: Host-associated > Plants > Roots > Rhizosphere > Soil | place...
CTCGCCGAGGCCGGGATCGAGGAGCACGACGTGCTGCAATTCTGGCGCCGCCAGCCCTTCAACCTGCGCCTGGCCGGGCGCTGGGAGGGCAACTGCGATGGCTGCTTCCTCAAGAACCGGGGCGCCATCAGCCGCATGTTCAGGGACCACCATGAGCGCATGCAATGGTGGGTGGATCAGGAGCGCCAGCTTCGCCACGGCGCCGGCCAGGGCGCTACCTTCCGCGCCGACCGCGAAGACTACGCCAGCATCGCCCGCACCACCCGCAACCAGGGCGTGCTGCCGTTCGATCTTGAGGACAGCCTCCCCTGCACCGAGGCGGTTTGCGGCGTATGACCGTCTTGCCGTCTTTCCGTCTTTACGCCTACTCACCTATCCAACCGGAGGAGTCGTCATGGACGACCAGGCATCGCCATCCGAGTTCCTTGAATCAGTTAACCGGCTGACGCGAGATATTCGGAATGCGGCCATTACGCTGTCCGCCAGAGAAGCCCGCTGGCTCGTCGATAGCTACTATGGATTGCAGGAGGATCGTATCCGCGCTGATCATCAGTTGCGCGCGTTGGATCAGAATGCCGAGCCGCACGACGTGATGAACTGGCTATCTGGCCAGCGCGAGACGCTGGAGAAACAGATTGCCCGTGCGCTGGATGCCTACAGCGGAGGGCACCCTGTCGGGCTTTGGATGCGCTCAATTCATGGCATCGGCCCGATAATCGCGGCAGGCCTTTTGGCGCACATTGATATCAAGATGGCCCCCACCGCCGGGCACATCTGGAGGTTCGCCGGCCTGGACCCGACCGTGAAGTGGGAGCCGAAGACGAAGCGGCCATGGAACGCCAGCTTAAAGCGCCTGTGCTGGATCGTGGGCGAGAGCTTCGTGAAAGTATCGGGCAATGAAAACGCCCTCTATGGCCAGCTCTACAAGGAGCGCAAGGCGATCGAGGAGCGCAAGAACCTGGCGGGGGATTTCGCCGACCAGGCCGCGGCAGCGCTGGTCGCAAAGAAATGGGACAAAAGCACCGACGCCTTCAAGCACTACACGGCGGGGAGGCTGCCGCCGGCCCGCATCCACCTCCGCGCCAAACGCTGGGCGGTGAAGCTGTTCCTGTCGCACCTCCAGGCCATCTGGTGGGAGCATGCCACCGGGACCAAGCCGCCCGCGCCGTATGCCATGACGCTGGCCAAGCATACGCATTTCATTCCGCCGCCGAACTGGCCGATGGCGGAATAGCCGGGCCGGTGGAGAGAACCGTCTGACGCGAGCGCCCAGCCGCTTATCGGGAGAGAACCAAAACCGTCGAGCGTCAGCCGTTTACGCCGAGAGAACCGCGCCAAAGGAGCGTCAGCCGCGTTAATTGAGAGAACCGACCGCGCGGAGCGTCAGCCGAGACCACGGAGAGAACCCGCCCCAGGGAGCGCCAGCCGACTATCCGGAGAGAACCGCAGAAGCTGAGCGCCAGCCGGAGCAAACGAGCGAACCGGTACGCTGGAGCGTCAAGCCACTCCTGCAGAGAGAACCGTCCTTTGTGAGCGCCAGCCGCCGTCCCAGAGGGAACCGTACTAAATGAGCGTCAGCCAATGGAGATGATGGAATCGCATGGCTTGAGCGATAGCCGTGTAGCTGGAGAGAACCGCCGTCGCCGAGCGCCAGCCGCGAATTGCGAGAGAACCGCGAAGTTTGAGCGTCCAGCCGGCACAACCGAGAGAACCGTGTGGGCGGAGCGCCAGCCGATCACGAAGAGGGAACCTTGAGCCGCGAGCGTCAGCCACGGTCGCCGAGAGAACCGTAGACTGGGAGCGCCAGCCGATCTCTGCGAGAGAACCGTAACCCGCGAGCGTCAGCCGTAATTGATGAGAGAACCGAAATGCCAGGAGCGAGCCGCTGACCCCGGAGAGAACCGTCCATGATGAGCGAGCCATGATAGGCGAGAGAACCATCCAGCACGAGCGTCAGCCGTCTTGCGCGAGGGAACCGTCACTCTTGAGCGTCAGCCGCCCCCGACGAGAGAACCGTCCACCCAGAGTGTCAGCCGACCACAGGAAGAGAACCGCCATCGCCGAGCGTGAGCCGGCTAGAGCGAGAGAACCGCAAGACGTGAGCGCCCAGCCGACTATCCGGAGAGAACCGCAGCAACTGAGCGTCAGCCGCGTGACCAGAGAGAACCGCGTCCGCCGAGCGTCAGCCGAGGACACCGAGAGAACCGATACAAGAGAGCGAGCCGCTTGATAGTGGCTCGTTCATCCGCCGAGATTGAAGCAACGTGCCCGCTTTGCGTCACCACCCGGACGATCGGCGGGGCTTGCGCAAAACCCCCTGCGCAGTTTCGCGCAATTCCGCGCAGGCACCGAAAAAGGTCACGCTTCTACGCAACGAAACCGCCAGCGCCGCAGATTTCCGGGATTCCGGGAACGGCAAAAGGTCACGCTTCTCCGTCTGGACCTGTTTGCAAACGTCCGTTTGCTGGTGACAAGCCCCTCTGGACACCCCAGAAAATAAATGTGCATGGCCCTATTTTAGGGCTTGCCATAGCCGCATTATAGGACTACATCTGGCCCTACCGGGGTTGGCCCGGCCAGATAAAGGATACCGAGATGACCACCCACGATTTCACCAAGGGCGACACCAATTACGGCAACGATCCCCGGCGCGCGGAACAACTGCGGATCGCTTCGCAGATGGACCTCGACGCTATCAAAGTGGACGTATTCTTTGGACCGCCCGGCAACTGTGGGTTCCGCTCGGGCCAATGGACTGCCACGTTCGAGGGCGCCACATATAAGTTCCCCGCGTCCGTCTCACATGCCGCAGAGCTGGAGCAGCAGCGCCAATGGCTGACACTCGATGCGGCGAAGCATATTGCCGGGTTGAAGAGCGGCTATATCAAAGCGGTGGGGGCATAGGCCCCCATGGCCGACGCTAACCGCGAGGTGCTCGACTACCTACGCGAGCAGTTCGCCCGCGTCCATGCCCGCTTCGACGGCATCGACAGGCGTCTGGAGGAACTGACCGACCGCGTCGCGAGGCTGGAACGCGAGGTCGCCGGAATGCACACCGATATCGTGGGGCTGCACCAGCGCCTCGACAATCTCAATACCCGCGTCGGCCGCATCGAGCGCCGCCTCGATCTGGTGGAGGACGCGACGTGAACGCTCCCATGAGGCCCGAACATATGATCAACCGAGCGATAGCTCGTGCGGGCGGTTATGTTGTCTACAAGACGAACTTGCGTGCCATTGGCATTAACAACTGCACGCGGTTCCGTTTCGCTCGCAAAGACGCCCCTAAGCTCCAGCCGGACTGGCCCGGCGGATACCGTAGAGTCTACGAAGCATGGGCGGCTGCGGCGGATGTAGTGATAGCAAAGGCCGCGGCTAACAGCGAGCAGCGCAACAGCCTTGCCAGCCAGGCGCGGGCGCTTTTTGGTTCGGCGCCATGAGCCCGACGCGCTTGCGGGAATGCCTCGACGCGCTGGGCTGGTCATCACGCTATCTAGCTAGCCTGCTAGCACGCGATCCGCGCCAGGTCCGCCGCTGGATCGCCGGCCGCAGCGGCGTCCCGTGGGAGGTCGCTGAGTGGCTGGAGTCCCGCGTGCGCCACGCCGAGCACACGCCCCCGCCGCCGAGGAAGGACGCAGCCGCATGACCCAAGACGAAGCTATCGACATCATGACGCGGCTGCATACCGCAGCCATCGCATTGGACGCAGCGCGCGCGCTGGCGGAACAAGTCGCCGGCCAATACGACCGCGTTGATATCCACAACCTGTTTATAGGTTGCTGTGAGCAGATGGAGCGGATTGCGCGGGAGCACGGCCTGCCGGTGCCCATGCTTGGCGCGCCGGAGATCTGAGCGATGCTACCCCGTGATCTCGCCGTCCTCGCCCGCGATGACATACGCGACCAGCGCCTGATGCGTGGCGATCCAGACCCGCACCACGTCGTCCACCTCGGGGCGGCGCAGGGCTTTCCATTCGGCCGTTGGCTGCATGTATTCGACGGCCACGAACTGGATCGGCGCATTGCGCGGTCCCTCCGCCACGATCACCCGGCGCGGCTTGCGGCGCGGGAAGCGCGGTGCCGGTATCCGCAGGCGCCGCGTCCACGCGAACTGGCGATAACGCGTCGTGATCAGCAACGCTATCGGCGGCGGCGCACGAATGCTCCCAGTCCGAGCAACCCGGCCCCCAGCAACAGCATCGAGGCCGGTTCCGGCGCGGGCGTCAGAATCTCGGTCTGCCCCCGGTTCAGCAGGGTAGCACCAGGCGTCAGCGTGCCCGCAATCTGCTCCGTCATCGAGAACGGCGACAGTAGGCTGATCGGGCCAGCGCCGTTATGCGAGAAGCTGTCCGCTGGCCCGACTGCGGTGCTGGTGAAGCTGTCGATCAGCGTGCCAGGCGTAGTCGTGGGCGTGGTGGCGCCCTGCGTGTTGGCCGCATCCGCCCAGAACTTGACGGTCGCCGTGCTGCCCGCGGCGTTCTCCCAGGTCGCGGCGCTGCTGGTGTTGAACTGCGCCACCGGGGCGGCGAATGACGTATCCGAGACGGTGACAATATATGTCACTGATGTCCCCAGCGTGTTGATGACCGACAGGCTGGACGCATTGAGGATGTCCAGCGGGTTCGGGTTGGCAGGCGTGCCTCGGGAAGTCTGGATGCTGCCGTTGATCTCGATGCCGCCCAGCGTTTGGTCGGCGAGCTGGATGGTCCCCGTCGACAGGTTGGTGTCGCAGCTCGCGTTGTTGTCCACGCAGGTGAAGATCGTGCCGTTGAAGTCGGCGCTGATCTGGAGCGTGGCGTGCGCCGGGTTCGGCCCGAGCGCGAAGACGGCCATGGACGCCGCTGCTGCGATTATGCCGGTGACGAGATGCGTCCGCATTCGATCCTCCCTTCGGCGAGCCGATCGAATCCATGCAAGCGGCGCACCGGATAGGCGGATCAAGCGCCTAGAGCGGCCGTCTATCGGCAGTGTAAAGCGCGCTTTACACCTTGCTGGCGCGACTCGCCGCTGCTTAGATTCGCGGATGACCCTGCTGCAACGCCGCGACGCCGAACGCCGCATGGCCCGCTTTTACCGGCTGTGGTTCGGCGACGACCTGTTCGGCAATGCCACCGTCATCCGCGAGTGGGGCCGCATCGGGCAGGCGGGCAAAGTGCGTGTGGACGTCCATGACAGCCCCGCCGCCGCAGCCGCCTGGCTGGCGCGCATCGAGCAGGCTAAACGTCGCAAGGGATACGCCGCGCCGTAAGCCTTGACAGCGCCGTAAGACATGATTACATCGGCGCCATGGCAACCGAAAACATCATGACCCTGCGCGTCCCGGCAACACTGGCCGAGGCAATCGACATTTACTGGCATCGGGAACGGCTACCGAGCCGTTCGGCCGCAATCCGCGCGCTACTGGACGAGGCGCTGGAGCAGAAGCTGGCGGAACGGCCCGCGAAGAAAGCCCGGCGGTGAGCGACATTCCCGCCTCTGATGAGGCACTGAGAATCATGCTGATGCAGACACAAGTCGAACTTTACCGTGCGCAGCTCCGGTGGGAGCCATGGAAAGCCCTCGCCGCCATGGTCGCCGCGTCAGCGGTCTTCGCGGGGTCCGTGCTGGCGGTGTCGAGCCTGGGCAGGCCGCCGCCGGTGCAGACGATCAACGTGCATATGGATGCACCGATGCCGAAGCCATGAGCGGCGAAGATGGCCTCGCCAAATGGGAGCCAGGGAAGGTGCTCGCGACTGGCTTCGCGGCGGGCGCGGCAACGCTTACTGCGGCAGTCGGCGTGATGGCGCTCATTGTACACCTGCTCGGTGCGAAATGAGCCTCGGCGGTATCCTGATCGCGATGGTGTTCGGTTACATCTTCGGCAGTCTTGTGCACTTCATCTTCGGGCCGGACTAGCGAGGCGGCGGTCCCATAAGCCGGTTCTGATCGGGCGGCTGTTGCTGTTGTGATGCGCGGATGATCGCCGCCGTCAGCGCCGGGTTCACGTCAGCCGCCAGTCGGTTCGACAGATAAGCCTGCCCAGGACTGAAGTCGGTGAGCGGAACGCGACCTCGCATGACGGCGCCCACGGCCAATGGTGCGGCCCATGGCGCAATGGCGCCCAGCGCCGCACCCTCGACCCCGCCGTAATGTGATCCAGCCGCAGCCCCGCCCGCCGAACCTAGAGCCGACAGCTTATTTATCAGGCCGGTAATCGCGATCCCTTGTGGCGATCCGCTATCGGGCGGCTTTCGCAGCACGCTCTGGCCGACCCTCGCCAGTTCATTCAGATCGCCGAAACCGGTGGCGTAAGCATCCTTAGCCGAGCGGTTGAGAGCGCCACGCAGTTGCAGCAGCGAGATGTTGCCCTCGGCCGCCCCGGCGCCCGCTGCGCCCATCGCGTCCCGTATGACGTGCGTGTTCGCATACTGGCGATTAAGCTCGCGCCAACGCGCGGCGTCCGCCGGGTTCATCGAGGCTTCCATCTGCTGCCGCATCATGTCGCGGAATTGCAGCAGTTTGGTTTGCGCGGTGCCCTCCGCCCCCCTGATGGCGTCGTTCAAGTCGCTTATTAGCGTCTGATAATGAGGACCAGCAATAATCGGATTGCCATTAGGATCTATCGTTATCATATCACGCAGTTGATCTAACCTGGCTCCGAGTTCCTGCCCCACGTCAGTTTTCATGTAGCGCAGGTTTTGTCTGAGTTGCCCCGCTTGCTGTAAGAATCCGGTCGGCAACTGCATGTTGTTATTAGTAGCAAGTTGCCCGATCTCGCCGCCCACCCGGTCGAGATGCGCGTTCACCACGTCGGTTGTGAGCGTGTCGGTATCGAGGCCCGCCCGCCGCGCCACAGCCCGGTTAACGGCAGCATTTTGTGTCGCGACATCCGACGCGACCCCGCCGGCCGAGCCGGGAAGCTGGCCCAGTATCTGCTCGGTCTTTTGCAGCGGCTTGCTGCCGGTTCTCTCGCCTGCGGTCAGCGGTATTCCTTCATTTTCCGCGACACCGACCAGCCGCTGCCGCTCGGGCGTTGTCACGGTGCGAACCGGCGTGACTGCCCGGCTAGTCGCGGCGCTGCCCGCTACATTGCCGACCTGCTCGGTGAAATCCTTGGCCCAGGCCGGCACCATGCGCCCGGCTATGTCGCCGACCAGCGCTCCCCCGGCGCCGACCAGGGCAGGCCCGGCGGTGGACAGGGCAGGCCCCGCACCAGCGCCCAGCGTTGCGGCCGCTGTGCCTGCCGCCGCAACCTTGCGGGCGATCTGCTCTGGAGCGGTTGTTGCCGGCACGTCCGAAGGCTTCGGCGAACCCGTGACATCGGCAACGGTGTCGATCGCCTTGCTGCCAAGGTTTTGCTCGCCCTCGTTGCCTTGCAGGAACTCCCGCACCTTGTCGGGAAATCGCTCGTAGCCGAACACCGGCGCCAGCGCGTCATGCGCGAAGATGATCGCGCTCGCCAGCGGCTTACCAACGAGGTTGCCGGACAGGTTGGTCAGCATGTTGCCGACACCGCCCTCGCCCTCCAGCACGCCCGCGCCGACGTTGCGGACGATCCCGCCGCCGGAGGCGGGTGGCGGTTGCTGCTGTTGGCCTTCCGTGGCCGCTGGCGTTGCCGGCCGGATGATCGGATCGTTCTCCCATTTCGCCATCACTCGGCCTCCGGCTTTTGCCGATGGTTTCCGTCTTTGTCATAGTAGCTCGCGCCTGCCGGAAGCGCGTCACGTTCCTTATCGTTGCGGACGATGGAGCCGGGCAGTCCGATCGAGCGCAGTTCCCTATCCTGCCGGGTAACCACCGCCATTTTGATCTCATGCAGGCGTGCCGCCATTGCCTGCGGCGTGGCGAACATACCCCGCAGCGTCGACGGTGATACCAGATCGTCCTGTAGCATCTTCATTTCGGCTGGCTGCAGCACGCCCGTGTTGTAATAGACCGGGCTGCGAAGGGTGGTTTTCATGGCGTCGAACGCGCCAAGCAGCCGCTGCGCCTCGGGCGATTGCGGATTGGCCCAGTAGGCATCCCAGGAATTTTTGCCGGACTGGTTGAACACATCCACGTAGTGATCGATCGCCTGCGAGATGATGATGGCGTCGTTGTCGGCCTTGCGGACCTCGTTGCGCGCCGTGTCGCTGGGTTGCGCGATGAACGACGGCGGCTTCATGGTTTCGGCGCCTTTGCCCGTGGGCGGTGCCCATGGCATATCGCGCTGGATGACGCTCCCGTTCGGCGCCGCCTGATATTTCACCGCCTGGTAAGCATCCCGGTATTCCGGCGTTGAGGTATCGCCGCCGGGCTGGCTGCCTTTCCACAGGATGTTCTTGTTCGCTGATAGTGGATCTTTGCCGGGGAACGGCAGGTTGGCAGCGACCCGCTCGCGGTCGGCCTTTTCCTCCTCGCGCTGATCCAGCTTCCACCCCCGCATATTGGTTTCCATGGCCAGTTGCTGGGTCACCGCGCGCGCTTTATCGGCTTCGGCCTTCTCTGCTCTGGCATAGACTGCCGCCTCGTATTCCTTCCTCGCCGTGTCGTTCTGTTGAAGATAGGTTTGCCTATCCGCGTAAAGCTTCGCGACTTGCTGGGGTGTTCTCGCGTTGAGGGATTCACCGTGAAGCGTTTGGATCTGATCGGCGGTCAGCCCTGAGTTGCCGATCAGCGGCTTCGGTGCGGTCGGCAGCGGCGGCAGCACGGATGGCGCGGGGGCGGGCGCAACCGGCGCCGGGGCCGGGGCTGGGGCGGGCGCAGCCGGCGCTACCGGTACCAAGCCGCCCAGCACGTTGCCGGCCGATCCACCTTCCAGACCCGGCCCGACGAAACCGCCGGTCGTCGCCGGTGGCGGCGGAAGCGGCACCCCCGGTCCGGCGAACTGGGTCGGCGCGGGCTGCGCTGGCTCCAGCGCCCCGAGCACGTCAGCGTTGCCGCCAGACATAGGCTTGTCGATACCCACCATGCCACCGCCGGGCGGCCCGCCGCCGACTGGGGGTAATAGCCGGTTGGGCGGCGCCGCTGGAACGACTGGAACGGCTGGTGCCGTCGTGGCCGCCACGGGGGTGCCGCTACCGCCCTTGCCGAAGTTCGGCTTGCTCGCGAGCACGATCCCCGCATCGACTTGCTCCGGAGTAAGCCACTGCCGCCCGCTCTCGTTGGGTTGTTGCGCGAGGATGAAAGCCTTCTGCACCGCCGGGTCGGCCAGGTTGATCGGATCGCCCGGCTTGACGCCGAGCTTTGCCGCGACGGCGTTGACATAGGCGGTGTTGTCTTTGCCTGGCACGCCCACCCATTTGTTGACCGCGTCCTGCACCGTCTTGATGCCCTGCTCACCATAGCGGGCAAGCTGCCAAGCGTGCGCCGCCACGCCGGTCTGCACGTCCGGGAAGACCCCCACCCTCTGCCCGTCCGCCGCCACGATGTAGCCGGTGCTGCCGGGCACCCCGGCGCTGAGGTTGCCGGGGTTGTTGGCCTGCTCGCCAATGGTGGGCTTGCTGGGATCGCGCGGGACGGCCGGGCCACCGTCGCCCGCTGGGGTGCTGCCTGCCGCTGGCGTGCTGCCGATGAGGCTTTCCCTGAACCGATCGGCAGCAGTCCGCACGCCCTGTTGTTCCCACTGCTTCTCCGCCGGGACGCCCATGCTGGCGAGTTGCGCAATCCTGTCGTGGCCGGGATAGACCGGCGGCGCGTTCTTCGCGTAGCCCAGCGATTGCAGATATTGAACCGCTCCAGGGTAAGCGTCGGCGCGCTTGCTCTCGTCCAGGCTCATCAGACCGGCCGAAACCCGCGCCATCGCCTCCATCTCGCGCCCGCCGGCCTCCTGCGTGGCCTGCTGCACGAACAGCCGGTTGCGCTCGGGCGCGTAGTAGTTCGCGAGCTGCTGCGCGTTGGCCTCCAGCAGCTTGTTCTGATCGGGAAAGCCGGAAGTCTGTGCGCCGGACATTGTTTATGCCATAAGGTGTGCTAGTCGGTTTCGCGCGGAGACAAAATGCCGGGGTTCAAGGATATGTCTGGGATGACCTTCGGAAGGCTGACCGTGCTCCACCGAGCGCCGACGCGGAAGAACAGCACTGACGCTCGCTTCACCTGCATGTGCTCGTGCGGCAAACTCCATGAAGCATCCGGCACCGTCCTCCGGAGAGGTGGCGTGCAGTCTTGTGGTTGTCTGCAACGCGAAAAGCCGCGAACTCATGGTCTTACTGACCACCCATTGTATCACTGTTGGTACAACATGCTCGACCGCTGCAATGACACGACGAACAGACAGTATGCCGATTATGGAGGTCGAGGCATTGCGGTTTGCGATGAGTGGCAGGGGTCGACAGGATTGGCGCAGTTCATCTCCGACATGGGCGAGTGCCCACCGGAGCATTCGATCGACCGCATCGACAACAGCGGCCCCTATTCCAAGGACAACTGCCGCTGGGCCAGTCGTAGTGAACAACAGAGAAATCGCCGGGACTCCCTTATCATCTCGCACAATGGTCGGTCAGGAACAGTTAGCGACTGGGCACGTTGGGTCGGCATATCTACGGGAACAATTCTCTATCGGCTGAAGGTCGGCAGGCCACTCGATGTTGTTCTTTCTCCGGAGCGATTTACAACCTACGGGAACAAGCGAACGGGACTCTAGGGCCTAGCTAAACGGCCCGTAGGTGCCGGCCGGCTGGGAGGCGAAGGCTCCTTGCTGGTAGAGCGCATTTTGGTTGGCAACGGACTGCGACACGGGGCTACCGCCGAACAACCCCTTCGACCAGTCCTGGAAATTCGGATTATTCAGCAGCGTATTGGCGCCCGACGACAGCCCTTGGAAGGTGTTGCCGGTGATGCTGTTCTGAGCATTGGCGCCGCCGATCGCGGTATTCGCCGCATTGGCCGCATTCGCCGCCCCACCCACCGCGGCGTTTTGGCCAAGCGTGGAAAGTCCCGCGAGTCGTTGATAATAATTGGTGAAATCCTGATTGGCCAGGTCTGCGCCGAATGCCTGCTCGGCCTTGAGCGTGGCGCCGCTCCGCAGCATGCCTTGCGCCGCCGCGCCCGCATCCACCGCGCGCAAGCCCTGCTCAAGCTGGAACTGGTAGCCCGGCGAGGTCTGGAAGTTGCCCATGGCCGCCTGCGCCGCCTGCGGCCCGTTCAGGCCGAGCAGATCCGCCGTAGCCGGCAGCGCCTGCGCCCCGGTCGTGCGCCAGGGTGCGACGTCCGTGCGCTGCTGTTGGTATTGCTGCTGTGCAGCGTCCTGCGCGTCGTGCGCGGTGTCCGACTGCATCTTGCTGGTGATCAATCCGCCTGCGACGGAGACGCCTGCGGCCGCCAATGCCCACGGCATCGCTCAGTCCTCCTCTAGCGCAAGGTGATGTTCATCCCGCACCGCCGGCTCGCCCTCGTCGTCCAGCCGGTCGGCGTTGTGGATACATGCGAAAACGGTGTGCGCGTGCCTCGTGGTGAACGAATGCTTGCAGCCCGCCGGGATCTCGATCGTTGCCGGCGCCTTGTATTCCACCGGCTCGCCGCCGTCCCGCGATACCGCTACCACGCCGGACAGCAGGGCGGTGATGTGGTCGTATTCGTGGGCGTGGGTTGGAACGATGGTATTCGCGTCCCGCACGTACCAGACCTTGTAATAGATCCCGCCGTAGATCGTGACGCTGATGGTGTCCGGCTGATGCGTTGCCGCCTTCATGTCTCTGCCCTCATGCTGACGATGACCGATATTCTATCCTCGTCGCCCTGGTTCTCGACGCTATGGACTAGCAGGTTATTGAATGTCCAGATCGCGCCGGTATGAAACCAGCACGCTTCGTCCTCGCACGTCACCAACGCCGAGCCCTGCACCGTCCAATGCGCCTTCGTGTTGTAGTATTCCGGCGCCCAGCTTCCGGCGTCGCTGTGCGGCTCGATGCTCTTGCCGGGCGGCAGGCGCGTGATGAGGATCGAACCCAGCTCCACCGCCATAACCCGCGCCATCAGGCCGAACACCACCGGCCGCAGCGACGGCAGCGCGTGCCAGGCGGGCCAGAAGACGTTGCGATGCTCGCGCCGCCGGACCTCAAGGTCGGTCAGGTCGGCCTCGGGCATGTAGCGTACCGTGATGTCTGTCATCGCGGCGTGCGGTGTTCCGGCGTAGAGGCGCCGGTCGGGCCGCGCATCCCACAGGTGCTCGTTGCGCGCCAGCTCCAGCCGCAGCGGCAGCGGCTCGACGCCGTCCGAGATCTTGAGGAAGCGCCTCACCGGGCGCGCCTAGCGTTGATCGTGCCGGTGGCGAACACCGTGCCGGTAAAGGCGGCCTGGCCCACCACCCACACGGTCGTGGCCGCGCTGATGTTCATCCGGTGCATCGTCGTCGGCATTGTCTGGGTGAACGCCCCGGCGGCATAGGTCGCGAAGCTGCTGGTATCGATGGTGCCGATGCCAACGCCGAAGAAGCTATGCGTCCCCGCGCTGGCATTGAACAGCACGGAGCCGGACACGTCCCAGTCGCCCGGCGTGAGCGCGAGCGATGCGAGGTTGGTGACTGCGGTGGTGACGAGCCCGACTGCGCTGCCGGTGGCGGTCATGTATTCGCCCACGTCGCCAGGGGCTGCATTGGAGCCGTCCGTTACCCCGGCATTGATCGCGGCCAGCCGGTCGGCCACCGCCTGGTGGTATTCCGTCCACGCCTGCGAGTGCTGCTGGCCCGATCCGGACGGCGCCAGCGGCGGGTCGTAGAACGGCGGCTCGATCAGGCGCGGGGTGGGTGCGGTTGCCATCACTCGCCGCCCTGCGGATGCACGGAGATGTCCGCGTCTACGGCGAATAAGCGGGTGACCCCGTGGGTCGTGATCCTGAACGTGCGTTGCCGGAACGACCCCAGCCGCGTGGTGTAGACCCGGTGCGTGTAATCGCCCGACACGCCGGCCGACATGGTGCGCGGCGCCTTCCATGTGCGCGCCCCGTCGTCGCTCCATTCAAGCTGCACCGCCCCCGGCGTGGAGGTGCCGCCGCTCTCCATCTCGATCTCCAGCCGGGCGCAGAAGCCCCTGTTCGTCGCCGCCCAGATCGTCGGCAGGGTCGCCTGGCGGATGACATCCACGCCCGCCTCGGCGTGCCACATCGACAGGGTGTAGAGATCGCCCGTGGTGCGGTCACCCATGAGGTGCAGGCTGTTGTTGTCCGCCGCCGCGGTGCCCGCCTTCCATGGCCCGGTGCCGTCCGTGCTGGTGCTGCGCTCATGCCAGGCGCCGGTGGTGACGTCATAGCAGACGGTGCGGTTGTCGATCGTCGTCAGGCAGTAGAACCAGTGCCCGCGATAGGGATGGGCCTGCGCGGTGAGGCCGACCATGTTGGGGCCGATGATCGCCTCTATGGCATGGGTGCTGACCCGTTTGGGCGCGTAGCCTTCCGAACGCCACACCAGGCCGTCCAGCCCGACCCACCACACCGATTGGTCCGCCTTGCAGACGGACATGGGCGAGCCGGTGCCGATCGGGATCACGCCGCCGCTGGCCCGCCGGAACGGGAAGTCGGCCTTGCCCGCGTCATACCAGACCTCGAAGCCGGACTCCCCGATCGTCCAGACTTGCCCCCTATGCGCGATCACCCGGCGGATGACGTTAGGCACCGCATCGCTGAATGCGAAGTCGAGCGCGCTAAAGCTGGCCGGGTTGAGCAACAGCGAGATGAACCACTGCGCGCTATCGCCGAGCGAGCTGAACGCGAAATACCCATCGACGTAGCAGACGCTCGATGCGCCGGGGAAATCGGGATCGGTGATCTGGTTGAGCGGCGAGGCGGGCAGGTTGGCGCAGGTATAGGCCCGCGGCGGGACGCAGATCACGCAGGCCGTTGGCCCGGCGGCGATGGTGACGAAGTTGTTCCACGGGCTAGTTCCCGCGTTGGCGGTGCCGACATCGGCGAGCAGCTCGGTGGTGGGCACGCCTGCGGGCGAGAAGGTGATGCGATATGCCTTGGTGCCGCTCACGACGTAGATAACGCCTGGCACGTCGTCGCACATGGCCAGGATCGGCCCGGTGCCCACGGTGAGGTAGGGCTGGAGCGTTGGCGTGGACACCAGCGCGGCAGCGGTGCGTGCGTCGGCCGGCGCTTGTTCGGCCATAAGATTTAATAAGCGTTTTGCCGACAGCGGCAGCGACGGGTGCTGGTAGCTCTCCAGCGGGAACGGAATGCGGCGCATCCCCGCCTTCGGGCTGAGCGCCGACCGTAGTGCGGATAGCGCGTCGGACATCAGGCGGGGTTCTCCAGCGCCGCAATGCGTGCCGTGAGCGCCGTTATGATGTCGTTCAGCTCCTTGATCGCGTTGACGCTGATGGCGGAGATCGTGGCCTCAGACAGGCCCAGCGTCGGTTCGGCCGACTCCAGCCCGCCGCTGCCGTCCGCCAGCGGAATGCCCATTTGCCACACTGCCTCGGGAACGATCGGCTGCACGTCCTGGGCGACGAACCCGATTTCCTCATGTGATCCGGTGGTGGGATCGGCGCGGCTGAATGCCACCGGCTGGAGTTGCAGCACCTCGGCGAGGCCCCTGGTGGTCGGCGCAATGCCGGTTTTGCCGCGCCGGTCGCTGCTGTTGACATAGGCGCCAACGCCGCCCACGGCGGCCACCGAGTTAAAGCACAGGCCGTCCGATGCGCGCATGTTCCACATCGGCGTGCCGTTGCTTATGTAGGTCAGCTGGCCGGCTTGCGCGCCGGTAGGCGATGCATTCCATTCCCAGTAGTAGGTCGGGCTGAAGAGGAACTTGCGCCCCTGCCCGCCTGGGCCGAAGCCGAACACGCCCGTCGATTGCCAGACCCCGCCGACCGCGGTGAGCACGCCCACGCCATCGAGCGACATCTGTAGCCCGGAAGATCCCACCCAGTTCCGCATGCCGGTGGCCGCAACCCAGATATCATTCCAGCCGGCGCGGTGCGTCATGTAGTGATCGCCGGTGCCCGCGATGACCTGCCAGGACCATTCGTAGCCGACTGCCGCCGATAGCAGCATTTCCTGTGCGTAGAGGTTGCCGCCGACCGTGATGTTGCCGGTGGTGCCGAGATTGCCGCTGATCGTCCCCCCAGTTGCCGGCATCACCGGCGTCCAGCCCGCGCTGCCGCGGCCGTAGATCGAGCCGGTGAGCGGCGCCTCGGGCACCACGGCCGTCCAGGCGGCATTCATCCGCGCGTAGGGCAGCGAATTGCTCGGTGCATCCCCCAGCACCGGCGTCCAGGCGCCGTTCATTCTGCCGTAGGGGGTATTCGTTGATGGCGCTTCCGGCAATGTGGTCGTGGCGCAATAGGTCTTGATTGCCGTCGCCATGAACCGCCCGGTGGCGGTGCCCTTGTCGACGACAAAGCTGCTGGCATCGGTGACGGTGCCCATGTCTGGGAGGTCGATGACGCGGATGCTGCCGGACATTATGACGTCTCCAGTTGGCGGGATGTGTCGGAGGTGATGATCGGGACGAAGTTGTCGGTCGTCAGTATCAGACCTGCCTGTGCGCCAGGCGGGATGATCACTGGCGGCGGCTCGATCGGGATGGCGGAGAGCGGTGTGCCGATGAAGAACGGCCGCAAGAAGCTGGCGATACCTTGGGCCAGCACCGAGGACTTCGCGCCGTTGTTCCACAGCAGCAGGATTGCCCAGCCGCAGCGTCGCGGGAAGTCCTTGAACGTCCCGGTCGGGATATGGAAGTCCCAGCTGCCCGCCGCGCTGCCGGGCGTGCCTGGGGTGGATCGCAGCGTCAGGCCGGGCGTCCAGGCCCGCTGGTAGTCGCCCCAGGCGTAGCCGTAGTCGGCGTCGTCCCACAGCACCAGTTGCATCGCCGGGCCGTCCGCGTCGGTGTGCAGCACGATCGCCTGGGCGGATGGATGGTCGCTTTCGACCACGATGACGGTCAACAGCAGGCTATCGGCGGATGACAGCACTAGGTCGCTGCGGGGCACATGGACCGGCGACGTGCGGCGATACGGCAGGGTGATGGAGTGCTGCATCAGTGCGCCTCGCTGCCGGGGTGGAAGATCGCGTAGTTCTGCAACGTCCAGGCGTAGAGCGTGGCGATGGCCTCGCGGGCCGATCGGTCGCGGGTGGCGTTGAGCATGTCCACGACTTCGGCATAGAGCGCGTGGATGAATGGCGGCGCCTCGGTGCGTGGTGCGCGGCTGCCGCCCTCGCGGTCGAACTCGCTCATGGCGAGCGGCCCTTGGCGACGTCTTCGCGCAGGCGATCGAGCACGACGCCCTGCGCCTGTTGGTTGGCCGCGAGGTCGCTGACGAGTTTCTGCATCAGCAACACCTCGGTGAGGATGCGGTCGGCGCGCTGGGTCACCGCGTTAACCTTCTCGGCTGTCGCTTGCACCGGCCCGCTGCCGTGGACCTCCAGCGCGGTGATGCGTAGTTCGTTGCTGGCGACCTTCTGCTTCATCGTGCCGATCTCGGCGCCGATGACGAAGACGTAGACGGCCACGGAGAGCGCGGCGCCAATGACGCCGATGGTAAGCCAACTCGGGCGGGCCGTGGGCTTTGGTTCGTCCATCTCACGGGAGCCATCCGCCGGTATAGAGGGCGAGGAAGGTCAGGCCGATGACGGTATAGTAGAGCGTGCGCGGGCTCATGGTGGCAGCCGCCACGGCCCGCCGACGAAGCGCCCGCCCATCAGAATATCGAGCAAGATTAGAACCAATATCAGCGCCAGGATCACCTGTGCAATCAAAGCAAATGGCGGCGGCAATGGGATCAGGGTTATGATATAGTAAATAACCCCGAAGACCAGGCACAGTATAAGAATGTATATGAGGAGGGACACCATGATCATAGGTCCGCCGTTGCTGTGTATGTGCCGTGCATCGCGAAGCCTGCCGTGGTGGTCGCGGGGGCGAGGAACAGCACGGATGAGCTGCTGTCGTTCTGCGCCGTGACGGTGCCGATATTGCTGCTGCCGAGGGTTACCCAGGTGACCGTGGGCGGCGGCACCCGCATCGTCACCGGCAGGGTGACGCTATGGCCGACCGTCACGGTGGCCGTGCCGCTGCCGGCGAGATATTGCGTGGACACGACATAGAACCGCTGGCAGTTGGCGAGGTCAGCCTGCTGGTCCCGCGCCTGCCATGTGGTGGCGACGGTGCCGGCCTCGAACTTCACCCGGCTGAGCGTGCCTGCGTTGAACTCGATGGTAGTGTTGGCTCCGGCGGCGATGCCGGTCACGGCCACCGGGCTGGCGGCGTAGGAACCGGCGCCGACACGTCCCTGCGCGGTGCCCGTCCATGACAGCATGTAGTTGCCGCCGACAATGCCCAGTCCCTCGACCACCTGTTGCAGCGTGCCGGCGGTGATGGTGATGCTGTTGGACGGCCCGGCCGGGGCTGCGAATGTGTAGGTGCAGCCCCCGGCGCCCGCCTTCCAGCGGTCATGGCCGTAGATCCCGGCGGCGAGCGCCGTTGCGGTCACATAGGTCCGCTGGTTGACCGCAAAGCCGGTGTTGTCGGCAAAGTTGGTGTTTGGCGTGACGTAGACGCCCGCCGCGAGCGAGCCGCTGACCCACTTGGTTCCGGGGAGATCGTAGACCCAGAGCACGCCGCCGGGGCCGACGTATTGCTGGCCGTTGGAAGGGGTTGCGGGGAAATCCAAAGCTGCCATGGCGTTACCCCCACCTGACGACGCGGGCGCGGTAGCCGGCGGCCACAGCGGCGGGCTTCGGCACGACAGGGCGCGGCTTGGCCCGCCATGGCCGCAGCCCGTCGAGGTAAAGCATCCTGATTTCGCCCGGCGTCAGGCAGCGGGCATAGATGCGCGCATCGGCGAATTTGCAGTTGGCTTGCGTGACGGCATCACCGCGATTGCCGATGATCAGCGACACCGCCATGTCAACCGGAGCGCTAGGGGTAAAATTTAGCTTCCCTGCACCGTTCGGCACACCATTGAGATAGTGCGTCATATCCGAATTGGTATCGTAAGCGACCATCGCCACCGCAACATGGTTCCACCGGCCGATCGGCGGGGCGGCCGTTGCAGTAAAATTCCCACTGCTGCCGATGCCATTGCCATAGTAGAATATCGGAATGCCAGAACCGGTTGTCATATACCAATCGAACGGCGCGGGTTGGGCGCCGTTGGTCTTCGCCATGATGCCGTTGTAGTTGCTGTAGTTCGTCGGGTTGATCCAGATCGACATGGTGGCCGGGCCGTGTGGCAACGTGAATGCCAGATTGGGCACCGTGATCTGTCCGGCGGCCGGGCAGTTGACCGCTGAACCGTTAGGGCCGGCGGCGGTCCATGTGGCGCCAGCGGTCATCGTGCCGAGTGCGCCGAACCCCGAGCCGTCGCGCACCAGCCCGCCCGCACGTTCGGTCATCGGGAACCACAGTGCGAGGTCGCGCGCCAGCGGGTCGGTCCTGTCCTGTAGTGCGACCGTTGGCGCTGTTCCTGGGCGCAAGAATGCCATCACACGACCGTCTGATAGACGCCGGTGTATTGCACCGAGTTGCCGGATGCGGCGATGGTGACGCCGGATGCGTTGATGATCGCGATGCCCCATTTCTGGGGCAGGATGCCGCCGAAGCCTTTGGCCACCGACATCGGTGCCGAGTTGATCGCAACGCTGGTTGTGAGGTAGGGCACCACGCCGATCAGCGGCAGGTTGATCGGGTTAGCGGTAATGTCTGGGAAGGTCAGCGCGCCTTGCGTGCCGGGCGTTCCGCTGGCAACGCCTGTCGTGGTGTATGCCGTTCCCGCCGGATCGGTGAGGCCGTAGGCGTAGACATAGAAGCCCTTGAGCGAACCGGCTGCGGTGGCGACGGCGGCGAGGTTCAACTGCACCAGCGCGTCGAGGTAGAGCGTGGCGCTGTTGTCCACCGGTGCCGATCCCCAGCCCGCCGTCAGCGATGAGGCCAGCGAGTTCAGGCTGGTGATGGTGAAGGTCTGGATGCCCTGGAAGGCTTGGAGGACTACGGCCATGATCAGGGCACCCGGACGGTCAGAAAGACGGTTGCGCCGGGGGCGGCGGTGCCCGCGACGATGATCCACAGATGCTGGCCGGGCGTGAGCACGTTGGCGGCAGTTGCGGTGCCCACGCTGTCGCTGGTGGGGGAGGCGGCGGTGAGCGCCACCATGCCGGTGATATTCGTCAATGACCCCGGCGCCCCGATTGCGGCCGTGTATGTGAGCGTGCCCGAGGCGACGTGGGCATAGGAATTGACCACGGTGCCGCCCTGGATGACCGGACCGAGATCGTATGTTCCGACCGGAAGCGTATCGGTTAGCGAACCCGTCAGCCCGACCGTGGTTAATACTGACGACCCGGCCAGGTTGGTAGCGGAGACGAATTGTGACGTATTGCCATCGTTATATTTGATATATAATTGCCCGCCGGTGCTGTCGAACCAGAGGGTGTTATCGGGAACAGCGGGTGCGGTGGCGGCGACGACGGCGCCGCTGGTGAGCGTCTGCGCGTTCCGCACCAGTCCGGCGCCAATCAACAGCGCGCCCGTGGCGGTATCCACCGACAGCACGCCCGTATTAGCGATAGTGCCGGTTCCGGTAATCACGCCGCCCGAGAGTCCGGTGCCCGCAGTGATGCTCTGCACGGTGCCGGTGGCGCTGGACAGCACGCCGCCAACGCTGAGCGTCATACCGGCGCCCATGGTCACGGCGGTAGTCGGTGGGGCGCTGGAGGCGGACGGGTTGCCGAGCAGGCTGCTTGCGGCGATGGCTGCCAGGCCGACCGTGCCGGTATTGCTGATCGGGCCGCCGGTGATGCCGTTGTTGGTGGCGACGCTGATGACGGTGCCGACCGTCTGCGTGGTCCACGTCATCGCCGCAGCGGCACCACCGCCAGAGGTGAGCACTTGCCCCGATGAGCCGGCCCCAGTCGGCAGGTTGAAGTTATATGTCCCGGCCGCTGCCAACGGCTGGATGGTGATGGTGCCCGAGGTTGTGCCCTGGAGATTCAGCGCGGCGGTGGCAGTGCCCGTCAGGCCGAACGTAGCCGCGCCCGAGGCCGCCAGGGTGGTGAATGCGCCGGTGCTTCGGGTCGTCGCGCCAACCGTCGCGCCATTGACCGTGCCCCCGGTAATGGCAACCGCAGTGGCGTTTTGCGTTGACATCGTGCCGAGCGAGGCGGCGGACGGGGCGCCGATATCGCTCAAGACGGTTGCGGGCGCGACACCCTGGATCGTGGTAGCCGTCACCCACTTGCCGTATTGCCCCGCTGTCGGCACGCCAGAATTGCTGACATTGCCGCCACCTGCTGCCGTATTGGCCTTGATCTGGCCTGCGGTGGTTCTATCCCACGTTATCGTTGCGGTATCCGTCAGCACCCGTTCGGCGGTCAGCGTCGCATCCGTTGTCGCGGTGATGTATTCCGCGCCGATCGGAGCACCGCCGCCGCCGGTGCCATTGGCGGCTGCTGTGATGCGCCCCTTGGTGTCAACCGTTAGGTTGGTGTTGGTATAACTCCCCGCCGCGACTGCCGTAGCCACCAGCGTGGGCGCGGGATATGTGCCGGTGAGATCGCCGCTTGCAGCGCCTGATGGTGGCCCCCCGCCCCCACTGGATGCCACGGTCAGCGTATTGGCCGCATCGTTATAGGTCAGCGTGACGTTGCTGCCCTGCACCAGCAACGCCGCCACACGGTCATCTACCGCTTCGGAGAAGTCAGTGACGTTGGCGGCGGTATGGGTGTGAACCAGCGCCGCCTTGGCGGTATCGCTGGGGTGGACGTGATCGCCGCGCGAGTAGAGCGCCACCGTGCCGGGGTTGGCGACCCCGTCCATCGCGGGCGGGACATTGCTAGGCGTGCCGCCACCGCTCCCGTCCGCCCCCGGCGGTCCCGTTGGTCCTGCCGGACCAGTGGCACCGTCCTCGCCCTCCGGTCCTGCCGGCCCCGGTGGACCAGGCGGCCCATCAGCTCCGGGTGGCCCGCGCCAGTTCTCGCCGGTGGGATCAGGCGGCACCGTGGGCGGCTGCGGGTAGCCGGCGAAGTCCAGGCCGTCGTCCGGCGAGGCCGGGGCGGGCGTGCTGAAGCTCAGGCCATCCCCGTTGGCCATCTAGAAATACTCCACCCGGACGCGTTCACCGGAGCTGTCGAGCTGGACGATCTGCGCCAGTTGGCGGGTTGCGATCACCTCGGCGCCGGGATCGGCGGGCTGCTCGAACAGCCGTGCGAGGCGATTGGCGGCGAGCAGCTCGTAAGGCATTTCGGCAGCGGGATGAATATCGAATACCGTAA
>Ga0105245_10001494_pt1 | contig 21154 bp, 16 predicted proteins | sample KBSM54metaG_FD_81523 | JGI IMG/M metagenome (GOLD analysis project Ga0105245, IMG submission 81523) | Miscanthus rhizosphere microbial communities from Kellogg Biological Station, Michigan, USA - KBS M5-4 metaG | ecosystem: Host-associated > Plants > Roots > Rhizosphere > Soil | place...
TCTGATGTTCGCGCGCAGGCGCTCGCCGGCTTCGGCTGGGGCGATCCTGAGAAAATGCGCTCCGGCTTTGCCGCCCGTGACCGGACTCTCCAGGATTTCCGCAAGCATCAGGACGTGGTGCTCTGGTTTGAGCATGATCTTTACGATCAGTTGCAGCTGATTCAACTTCTGGATTGGTTTGAGCAGCAGGACCTTGACGGCATAAACCTCGATCTCATCCAAATTGATTCTTATCCCGGCGTGCGCCCATTCTATGGACTCGGACAACTCAGCGGGCCGCAACTGGCGCGGCTGTTTCCCATGCGCAAGCGAGTGACGCACGCGCAACGCAGCATTGCCACGGAAGCATGGCGCGCATTCCGCGCTGAAGATCCCACAGACTTGGCGGCAATCGCACAACAAAAGTTCGATGAGATGCCGTTCCTGGCTGCCGGGCTCCTGCGCTTTCTTGAAGAGTATCCCGGGACAATTGACGGGCTCTCCCGCACCGAGCGGCAGCTCTTGCGAGCTGTCGTCGCAGGCAAGCGCAAGAAAGCGGATATATATATCGAGTCGCGCAAGCAGGAGGATGTTCCTTGGGGCGACTCATCAGTTTATTTGCGGCTAGCGTGGCTTGCAGCGGGCCCCAACCCCGCGCTTATTGAATCGCCGAAGAATGAATTCACCATCACCGATGCGGGCCGCGAACTGGTCGCGGGCAAAGCGGACTGGATCAAACTGCAAGGCGGCGTCGATCGCTGGCTAGGCGGCGTTCACCTGACCGGCGACGAACCAAAGTGGCGTTGGGATAACGAGAAGAAGGTGCTCATAACAGGCAGCTAGACCAGGTGATCGTACGTGATTATCCCGCGACGCGCCATCCTGAGGAGAGCCACGCGAACAGCAAAATGTTTTCGACACAGTTTCCGCGAAGCCGAAGGATCGGCTCCGCTGCACCGTAGGGCTATTTAAGACTGCTTGGATGATCGGCTGTCCTGAAGAGCAGCGCAGCAGATCCTTCGCCTCGCATGCGGAGCAGAGCATCGTGATCGGCTCAGGATGGTACATTTATGACGATTGAGATTGGTGATTCGGGATACAGCAATCCTAATTTAGAACCCCGCCGTTCCGGCGATTTTGGCAATTTCCTTATCTGCTCTGGCTGCTTGGTGTGTGGCTGGGAATCGTTTTTGCCACATCATTAAAGATCACAACTGCCGCAAACAGCACCAGAAACACAAACGCCGCCTGATAGACGCGTTCCTTCACTTCCTGCTTGATGTCGCGACGCATGACGGCTTCCACCAGCAGCATCAGCATGAGGCCGCCATCCAGAATCGGAATCGGCAGCAAATTGAAGATGGCAAGATTCAGGCTGATGAGCGCCATGAATTTCAGCAGCGCTGGCATTCCCATTCTGGCGGCCTGGCCTGAATAGCGCATGATCCCGATGGGACCGCTCATCTGCTGGATCGAATTCTTGTGCTGGATCAGTTTGCCCAGCAATTCAAAGATCAGCAGAGAATTGCTCTTGCACTCTTCATAGGACGTTTGCACCGCGGTGCGGAAGGGGAGTCTTTCCACCTGCTCCATGCTCACGCCGATCCGGTATTTCTTTTCTTCGGTGCCGGGCGAACCCACAAGTTCACCCGGAATGGCCAATGTAAGGTTCTTGCGGTCGCGAAGAATGGTTAACTGTACCGGACTCCCTTTGGCTTGCTGCAACGCTCCCAGCAGGTCGTCCACGGAATGGATGGGTTTACCATTCACTGAAACCAAAATGTCGCCGCTCTGGATGTGAGCTTTGTCAGCGGGCAGTCCCGGCTCAATCATGCCTACCACTCCGGGTGGATCCAGCCCCACGTCGCCTTCATGGTCTTTGCCCCTAGTTTCCGGCACCAGAGTCAGGTCTATAGCTTTATCGCCGCGTAAAACCTTCACTGGAACCTGCTGGCCCGGGTTGATGCTTACGCGAATCAGGAATTGTTCCCAGGTAGGATTATCAATTCCTTGGACGTTCACGATCCTGTCGCCTACCTGCAAGCCCGCTTTTTCCGCAGCAGAATTGGGCGTAACGAAGACGACATCCACGGGGGCCTTGGCGAAAGCAAAATACTCATGATGGAACGTATAAAGGACTGAGAGCACCACAAAAGCCAGGATGATGTTCATCGCCGGGCCGGCTATTGCCACCAGAAAACGCTGCCAGCGCGGATGGCTCATGAACTCGCCCGGATCGCCCGTCCGCGCTTCCATGGGATTCTCGCCGGCCATCTTCACGTAGCCGCCCAATGGTAGAAGGCTGATGCGGTAATCCGTATCGCCGCGCCTGAAGCCGAACAGCCGCTTGCCAAAGCCGAGGCTAAAGACTTCCACCCTGACCTTAAACAGCTTGGCTACGGCATAATGGCCGAACTCATGGACAAATACCAGAATGCCCAAAACAAATATGAACGCGACGACGCTGAGAGAAAATAACTGCATAATGAAGGTGATTCAATATTGTAGCTTTAAAGCGCCGCAGCCCGCTACCGGGCCACATGACGCGGCAACTGCTCCTGCGCCAGGCTGCGGGCCTGGGCATCAATGGCAAGCACCTCTTCTATAGATTCAGGATGGCGGTTTGGCGTTTCATTCATTGTGCGCTCAACTAGCTTAGAAATATCGGTAAAACCGATTTCCCGTTTCAGGAAAGCAGCCACCGCAACCTCATCCGCCGCATTCAGGGCAATGGTTTTCGATCCGCCGGCAGCCGCCGCTTCATAGGCCAGGCGCAGGCAGGGGAATTTGTCGGGATCGGGCGGCGCAAAGTCGAGCCGCTTCAAATCCAGCACGTTGAAGCGCAGGTCAGACTCGATGCGTTCCGGATAAGTAAGCGCGTAAAGAATCGGCAAACGCATGTCTGTGACGGAGAGCTGCGCTAAGATGCTGCCATCATTAAATTCGACCAATGAGTGAATTGTCGATTGCGGATGCACGATGACCTTGACCCGCTCCGGCGGCATGTTAAAGAGGCGGCACGCTTCGATGACTTCAAACCCTTTGTTCATCAGCGTGGCTGAATCGATGGTGATGCGCTGGCCCATCTTCCAGGTGGGATGGTTCAGCGCCTGCTCCACGGTAATTTTTTCGAAATCAGATTTCGGGGTGTTCAGGAACGGCCCGCCGCTGGCTGTGAGCCATACGCGTTCGACTTCATTCATCTTGCCACCGCGCATGCACTGGTGAACCGCGTTGTGTTCGCTATCGATCGGCAACAGCGGTTTGCCTTGTTTGCGCGCTTCAGCGGTGATCAACTCACCTGCCGCGACCAGGCATTCTTTGTTGGCCAAGCCAACTTCTTTGCCCGCGCGCACGGCTTCATAGGTGGCTTTCAATCCCGCAACGCCAACAATCGCGCTCACAACAAAATCAACTTCAGGATGAGTTGCCACGCGCACGGTTCCGGACTGTCCATGGACAATTTCAATTTCACCCAGACCTTCAGCCTTGAGCTGCTTGCGGACCTTTTCGGCATCCTGCTCTGACGCGAGCGAAAGAACCTTCGGCTTCCAGCGGCGCGCATCGTTCAACGCGGCTTCAGTGTTTGAGCCCGCGGCCATCGTCAACAACTGAAATCGCTCAGGATTGTTTTCAATCACATTGAGCGTGCTGCGGCCAATGGAGCCGGTGGAACCGAGGATGGCAATGCGTTTCATCGGATGAAATACCGAATATTAGGTTGCGTATGGAATTGACCGGCTAATTCGGCATAGTACCACACCACCGGAACAGCGAAGAGCAGCGCATCAATACGGTCCAGCAAGCCACCGTGGCCGGGAAGAAGAGTGCCAGAATCCTTCACTCCGGCGCCCCGTTTAAGTGCGGATTCAAATAGATCACCGAATTGCGCGGCAACGTTTGTGATCACACCCAGCAAAACTATCTCTGCCAACCCTAGTTGGTTCGGCTGCAAGGTAGGTGCATCAGGTTCGTGGGTGAAAAGAGCGTTGATACTGTCTCGAAAATGAAATACCAGCAGGGCAATTCCGACGCTCGCGACAACTGAGGCAATTGCGCCTTCCCAGCTCTTATTAGGACTCACGACAGGGGCAAGTTTGTGTTTGCCGATGTTTTTGCCAACATAGTACGCGGCTATGTCCCCGCCCCAGACGGAAAACAATATGAACACGATAAGGTATTCAGCCTGTGGAAGATGCCGTAATCGAATCAGCAAGCCCAGGGATGCGGCAATATAAATCACACCGAATACTGACATGGCTGCGGCTGGCACGGCCATTCGCATTTCCTTACGGAAGACGACCGGAACCCCAAAAATGACGGGCAGCAAATACCATAAGCCAGACCAGGAGAGAACACCCCGCACAAACCAGGGAACAAGCCAGGAAAAATTGTAGATAGTAAACGCCAGCACCACGAGAATAGCCACAACATAACTCATCCATCGAAATGGTTTGATACCGTAGGCCTCGGTTACATTGAGGTACTCGCGTAACGTGAGAATCACGACGGCTGAAATTGCCAGGACGAACAACGGCCACGGCGCCTTGAACAAAATCAGCAGCACCACCGGCGCCAGCACAGCCGCGGTAAGGACTCTCTTCATTTAGTTTGAGCTGCCTGGAGGAGGTTCGTTCAGGCCGCCATAGCGCCGTTCGCGCGATTGAAATTCCTTGATGGCTTCCAGCAGATGCACGCCGTTGAAGTCAGGCCACAGTGTCTTGGTGACATAAATTTCCGCGTAGGCCGCCTGCCACAGCAGGAAATTGCTCAGGCGCATTTCACCGCTGGTGCGGATAATCAGGTCCAGCTCCGGCAGGTTGCTGGTGTACATGTGCCGGTTCAGGCTTTCTTCGTCGATCTTAAGATGGTCCAGCCCGCCATTGTTCGCCGCCGCGTTCACCATGGATTTGCATGCGTCCACAATCTCTGAGCGCGATCCATAATTCAGCGCCAGCGTCATGACCATGCCGGTGTGGTGCGCGGTTTGCTCCTTGGCCCAGGCCATGCGCTCCTGCACTTCCTGCGGCAGCATGTGGCTGCGGCCGATAAATGACAGCCGAATATTATTGCGGTGCATCAGCGGCAGCTCATTTTTCAGATATCGGTGCAGCAGCTTCATCAGAAAGGAGATTTCCGTGGGCGGACGGCGGGTGAAATTCTCCGCTGAAAACGCATAGAGCGTGAGCGCAGACAATCCGATATTGGAAGCCGTTGTTACCACTTTGCGGACGGAGTCCACACCGCGGCGATGGCCGGCAATACGCGGCAGGTGGCGGCGTTTGGCCCAGCGGCCGTTGCCGTCCATGATGATCGCGACATGTTTTGGGAACTGGTGAGGATCAAGCTGGCTGTAGAGTTCAGCTTCCTTTCGGTCCAGCCCCGAAGGAATGGTTCGCAAAACGCCTCTCAATACACTTCAACGCTAGCACAGCAGCTCTGGTCATGCAATTTCCTTGCCCTAAGGCTGGTAAAGCCCCCATTCTCGAGCCGCCTTGCCGAAGCCGGTACCCTACAAGTCTAAACACTTTCGTGAGTACCTAAGACGGAACACCCCGCATCAATACAAAAGCAGACGTTGGCAAGGCTGTGGAAATTGCTGTAAGCTGAATCCTGCATACGGTGTCACTCCACCGTAATCGCCCATGCAAGCCGGAACCAGTCAATTCGAGAGCCGTAAGCTGATGCGCCTGATCGCGATGGTCTGCATTGTGCTTGCCCTGTTTGTGGCCGGACTGGAAGCGACGCATAGCCACTCCGAGGCTGCGGTCGCGCGCAACTCATCTCCTTGTGTTATCTGCCTTTCCGTTCATGCGAATGCGCCCACGGTAACGGTTTACCTGCTGTTGGTCTTCCATTCCGTTGAAGCTTTTACCGTCCCGTATGAAACACAGGGCAAGAGCGCCATTTCTGAGCTGAGCCTCTTCATCCGTCCGCCTCCCGCTGCCTGATCCAGGCCATTCATCCAGAGTAGCTCCATAAAATCCAGAATTTTTTTGGAGGGGAACGATGTTTCGGGTGTCCCTCTTTCTTGTATGTATGCTGCCTCCGCTTTTGCCGGGGCAGACGACAATTCCGTTAAACTCTTCCGCCGCTGGCCCCAGCCCAACGGCGCAGCCAGCAGGCCAATCCGCGCCTCCCATGGCCGCGCCCACGCCAACGCGCGACCGCCCTGCGGCTACACAAATCACTTTGGAGCAGGCGATCACAATGGCGCTGGCCAACAGTCCCAGCATCAAGGCGGCGCGTACGCAGATCCAGCAAAACCAGGCGCAGGAGATTACGGCTAATCTTCGGCCCAACCCGACTCTTGCGTGGGACTCACAATTCATCCCGGTGTTCAGCGGAGACTTCTCCACGGACACGCTGAATAACCTGCAGCAATTTGATATCGGCCTGGGCTATCTCTTTGAGCGCGGACACAAACGCCAGAACCGCCTGCAGGCTGCTCGCGATACAACGGCTGTTACGGCGGCCCAGGTGGCGGACACCGAGCGTACGCTGGTCTTCAATGTGGCACAGCAGTTCATCAATGTGCTGCTGGCCAATTCCACATTGCAGTTTGCGCAGGAAGCGCTGCGCAGCTTTCAGGAGACGGTCAACATCAGCGCTGAGCGCTATCGAGCAGGAGACATCAGTGAAGGCGACTACCTGAAAATACAGTTGCAGATGCTGCAATTCCAGACCGACGTGAGTTCCGCCCGCGTGGCCAAAGTGCAGGCGCTGGGAAGCTTGCGCCAACTCGTTGGGTACGCATCTCTGCCGCACGATTTTGACGTAGTCGGCGACCTGGACTACAAGCCGCTTACGGCTGCCTTGCCGGACTTGCAGGTAAAGGCGCTGGCTACCCGTCCAGATCTGTTGGCGGCGCAAAAGGGAGTGAAGGCCGCCAACAGCCAGATATCGCTGGCCAAGGCAAATGCTAAAGTGGATTTCAATGCTTCCGCCAGTTACTCGCACGTGTCCGGCGCAAGCTCTACTTCGCTCTTCTTCAGCGTTCCACTTCCGATTTTTGACCGCAATCAAGGTGAAATTGCGCGGACCAAATTCGCGCTGACCGGTGCTGAGCTTACCGCCAAAGCCGCTGAGGACACAGTGATGACCGACGTGACGAACGCGTATGAGTCGGCAAGTTCCAACCAGGACGTAGTGAAGCTGTATGTTTCCGGCTACCTCAAGCAGGCGCAGGATTCGCGCGACATCAGCCAGTATGCATATAAAGCAGGCGCAGCTACCCTGCTTGACTTTCTCGATGCGGAACGCAGTTATCGCTCAACCCAACTCGCTTACCGGCAAGCGCTGGCCGCCTACATGCTCAGCCTGGAGCAGTTGCGGCAGGCCATCGGTACCAGGAGTTTGCCATGAGATATTTTCACCAATCACTCCGCCCAGTTTCGCGTAAGACCACGGCTGCGATCATGGCGGCTCTGACGCTTGCGACAATTCTGTCCGGGTGTTCAGGCGGCGATCCGAAGGCCAAAGAAAAAGGCGCAACAGACAGCAACAAGACCCAGCTGTTTACGGTGCCCAAAGAACAGCTTTCGCATATCCAGGTGGTCACGGTCCAACCCACATCATGGCCGCGAGTTCTGCGGTTGAACGGCACAGTTGCGTACAACAGCTTCTTAACGACGCCGGTGATTTCACAGGTGAGCGGGCCAGTGAGCCGGATTCTGGTTTCGCCGGGACAACAGGTGAAAAAGGGCCAGCCAATGTTGTACGTGAGCAGCCCGGACTACTCCCAGCTTCGCGCCAATTACCTGAAGGCGCGTGACGCTCATTCACTGGCGCACAAAAATTACCTGCGCGCGCAAGACCTCTTTGCCCACCATGCAATTGCTGAACGCGATTTGCAGGCGGCAGAGTCGGCGGAGATACAGGCGCAAGCCGACCAGCAGGCGGCGGAGCAATCGCTAAAGATTCTTGGCATTCCGCGTCCTGATACGCTGATCGAAAATCCCACTTCGCCTGAGGTGCCGGTGCTGGCGCCCATTCCGGGCGAGGCCGTTGAGCGGCTGGTGTCGCCGGGGCAGGTGTTGCAGGCAGGTCAGACGCAGTGCTTCACCATCTCCAACATGGCTACGGTCTGGGTGCTGGCCAACGTTTATGAAAATCAACTCGCTTATGTCCACGTGGGCGATCCGGTAAGCATCAAGACAGACTCTTATCCTGACATTTTTCACGGGCGGATTTCTTTTATGGGAGCTGCGCTGGATCCCACATCAAGGACGTTGCAGGCGCGCATCGACACTAAAAATCCTGACGGCCGCCTGAAGAAAGATATGTACGTGACTGCCACGGTGGTCGCAGGAAAGATCGAGAACGCTTTGCTGGTGCCGGACGCAGCAGTGCTACGCGATGCCGAGAATGAGCCGTTTGTTTATGTGGCTGTCGCGCAGGACCAGTTTGCGCGACGACCGGTAAAGCTGGGCCAAAGCAGTGACGGCAAAACGCAGATCATTGCCGGTCTGCAACCCGGAGAACGTGTCGCTGGCGACGGTAGTTTGTTCCTGCAGTTTGCGAGTTCGCAATGAAGACGATGCAAGCAAGCGGCCTGCGACAAGTCATCAGGAGGTCCTTCGAGCTTTGCTCTCAGGATTTCGGCAGAAGGCTCTCGCTCCGCTCACGCCTTCTAAGCGCCTCAAGTTTGGAGCGTAGCGACATAAACAAATGATTCATCGATTAGTCCAAGTTGCTTTGCGGCAGCGCTTTCTGGTACTGATGCTTACCGTGCTGCTGATCATCGCCGGCGTGATCTCATTCCGGCGCATGCCGGTGGACGCATACCCCGACCTTGCGCCGCCCACCGTCGAACTCATCACGCAATGGCCGGGACATGCCGCGGAAGAAGTTGAGCGGCTCATCACTCTTCCGCTGGAAGTAGAGATGTCCGGCGCGCCCAAGATGGTGGTGATGCGCTCCATTTCGCTCTATGGGCTTTCTGATATCCGGCTGACGTTTGAAGAAGGAACCGACAATTATTTTTCCCGGCAGGTAATTTTCCAAAGAATTGGCGATGCGCAGCTTCCTACGGGCGTGACGCCCAGCATGGCGCCGCTGTTCAGTCCCAGCGGACTTGTCTATCGCTACGTGCTTGAAAGCCCTGACCGCACGCCGCAGGAACTGAAGACCATTGAAGACTGGGTGGTTGAGCGCGCTTACAAATCCGTGCCCGGCGTGGCCGACGACTCCGGCCTTGGCGGCACGGTCATGCAGTACCAAGTACTGCTTGACCCTTCGCGGCTCTATGGGTACCACCTGACAGTGCCGCAGGTGCTCCAGGCGCTTTCCGTAAATAACTCCAATGCCGGCGGCGGGTTTTACTCGCAGGGCGGACAGTTCTATTACGTCCGCGGGCTTGGCCTGGTGCAGAACACCAGCGATATCGGCAACATCGTCATCGCCAGCAACAAGGGCACGCCGATCCGGGTGCGCGACGTTGGCGACGTGACGATTGGCAATGCTCCGCGCCTGGGCAGCTTTGGTTTCCAGACGCACAATGAAAATCACGACGATGCTGTAGAAGGCGTGATTCTGATGCGCCGCGACGAGCAGACGCAGACCGTCTTGAAGGACGTGCAAAAGAAGACGGAAGAATTGAACAGCTCCATCCTGCCGCGTGACGTGAAGGTGCGGCCTTTTTACGACCGTAGCGATCTGGTCGAGGTCACCACGCGGACGGTGGAAGGCAATCTTATCCGCGGGATGATCCTGGTTCTGCTGGTCTTGCTTTTCTTCCTGGTGAGCATTCGTGCTGCCGTGATTGTCGCGCTCACCATCCCGCTGGGACTGTTGTTTGCTTTCATCGTGCTGCATGCGCATGATGTGTCCGCCAACCTGCTCTCGATAGGCGCCATTGACTTTGGCATCATCATTGACGGCACAGTGGTGATGGTGGAAAACATCTACCGCGAGTTGGCGTTGCGGGAAGGCCAGCCCTACAAGCTCAACGAAGTAATCCTGGCGGCGGCAAAAGACGTTGATCGCCCTATTTTTTATTCCGTCGCTGTCATCATCGCCGGCTACCTTCCTATCTATGCGCTGAGCGGGCCTTCCGGGAAGCTGTTTCATCCCATGGCGGAGACCATGTCGTTCGCCCTGATTGGCGCGCTGATCCTTACTCTCACGCTGGTTCCGGTGCTGGCTTCTTATATGTTCACCAAGGGCGTGAAGGAACCAAAGAACCGCGCGTTTGAATGGATCAAGAAGATTTATACGTGGCAGCTCGACTGGTGCCTTGACAATCGTGGGCTGACATTACTGGTTGCAGTTTTGATTTTTGCCGCGACGCTTTGCCTCGTTCCATTTATCGGCGGCGAATTCATGCCGCATCTCGATGAAGGCGCTCTGTGGGTCCGCGCCACCATGCCTTACACGATTTCGTTTGAAGAATCGAGCAAGATTGTGCCGCAGGTCCGCAACATCCTTATTTCTTACCCGCAGGTCACGGTGGTGGGATCTGAGCATGGCCGTCCCGACGATGGCACCGATCCAACAGGATTCTTCAACGCAGAATTTTATGTCGGACTGAAGCCGTATGACGATTCGGCATGGAGAGGCAAGCTCGATACCAAGGAAAAGCTGATTGCGGACATCGACAAAAGACTCGAAGCTTTTCCGGGAATTATTTTCAACTACACGCAGCCGGCCGAGGATGCGGTGGATGAAGCGCTAACAGGCCTTAAAAGTTCGCTGGCGGTAAAAATCTACGGGTCCGATCTTGACGTGCTGGAAAAGAAGGCCGTCGAGATCCGGAAAGTCCTGCAGAACGTTCCTGGCTTTACCGACTTAACCGTGGTGCATGAGCTGGGCCAGCCTAGCCTCAACATCAATGTTGATCGCGAAAAGATCGCGCGCTATGGCATTAACGTAGCGGACGTGGAAGCAGTGATTCAGGCAGCTGTCGGCGGACAGGCCGCAACGCAAGTGGTGCAGGGAGAAAAGCTTTTTGATCTTGTCGTCCGCATGCAGCCGCAGTTCCGCAGCAGCGCGCAAGAAATCGGCAACCTGCTGGTGGGCACTCCGGACGGCCAGCAAATCCCCATCAGCCAGATGGCGGAAATTAAGCAGGGAAACGGCGCGTCATTTATTTATCGTGAAAACAACCGGCGCTATATCGGCGTGCAATACAGCATTGAAAACCGCGACCTGCAACGGGCCGTGGAGGATGGCCAGGCCGCGGTGCAGAAAAATGTTTCGCTTCCCGGCGGATACCAGATTGCGTGGGGCGGCGAATACGATCAGTTCATCGCCGCCAAAGAGCAGCTTACCGTTATTGGCCCGCTGGCTGTCATGTTGATCTTCTTCATCCTCTTTGCGCTATATGGCAACTTCAAATTTCCCATGGCCATTGCCCTGGACGTGATCATGACCGAGCCTGTGGGCGCGTTGATTGCCCTCAAGCTCACGCATACGCCGTTCAGCGTTTCATCTGTGCTGGGGCTGTTGGCTTTGATGGGAGTGTCAGTGGAAACGGGCGTGATCCTGATTTCTTACATCAACAAGCTGCGGCTTGAAGGCATGGACATACACACCGCCACGCGTGAAGCGGCGCTGCTGCGGTTGCGCCCGATCATGATGACCGCTCTTGTGGCCTGTCTGGGCCTGTTGCCTGCGGCGCTTTCGACCGGCATCGGTTCCGACACGCAAAAGCCTTTTGCGATCGTGATTGTAGCGGGCCTAGTCTCGCGGCTGTTCCTGGGCTTCTTTATCAATCCCGTGTTGTATCGGACTATCGCCCGCGAAGGCGACGTGTTGCAGGTGTGATCCTTGCAAGAAGAAATCGACATGTTGATGGATGACAAGCGAAACGCTATTAACCAACTCCCCATAAACATTAATTACGCCCAAAGCGATGCATTGGTGGACGCTGGTTACAGCTTAAAGGTGCCTCTGCCAGCACGAGCCGACAAGTAAGCATGGAAGAGTTTCTTTGGCCGACATACCTCACCGACAAAGGATATTTGGAACTGCGATCCAAGATCAGGCAGTTCATTGATTGTGGCTTATACTGCATTCAAGCTTAAACACTGAGAGAACATCCGAATGATTGCTGTTTTGATGTTGTGGAAGCAAGCGAACTGGATCAACCAATGATCTTCCTGAACCACTACCTCCAAAGGCTTGAGTCAATACGTGTTCAATTTGAGTTTGCACGCAAAGCCATCAGAGGATTCATCGAGCACACCGAACCTGAGACAGTGATGCCTTCAGCACCACCAGCAATTACCCTCGCTTCGTTGTTTGGTGGAACGAGCGTTGAAGAGATGTTGACTGCCACGATGGAATTTGCCAAAGGGGGATTTCCCGACAAACACAAAAAGCTGGAAAACCGCCTTGCGCAGAACGAGGTTGTCCTGATTGTTGCGGTTTTCGAAGATCAGATGAAAGCCATCCATCGTGAAGTTCTACGCCAGAATCCGTCATTGCTGAATCCTGACCGTGAGATCAAACTTGGAAAACTCATTGCGCTCAGAGAACAGAAGGTAATTCAGGATGAGATAGAATTTGCCGTTCAGGTGTTGGATAGAAAGAGCGTCGAGGATAGAGCAAAGGGATTTGCCAAACTGGGGTTGCCGTGGGGAACTCGCATTGAGCCCGCACGATATATGACCAATCTGAGAAACCGAATTCTTCATGAGGACATTGATGTGGAAGTAAGTGGATTGGATTTATCAATGGCGATGATCACAGCGGTAATCTTGCCTCTCGATCTCTATTTTCGTGCCGAACAACTCTACCCCTCAGGCTTCGACAGCGGTATATCTCAAGACGAACAAGAACAAACGAAGGCAGTTGTACAAAAGGCAATGAAGAAAAGGGAACCGCAACAATCAAAACTTGACAAAGGGGAGCAGTGACAGCAACGCCACCCGATCCCGCAAAAGGATCAAGAACGAAACAGCCGCAGGTATTCACGCCACAATCCCCACACCAGCAACATGCCAAAAGAAACTGTCGACGCAATCTCCACCATCACTACAATGGTCACCAGATGTGCCCGCAAAACCCGTTCAAGTAATTGCATCGCCAACTCCTTTCAACACACAATACCCCAACCAAACATGAAGCGGAATGCCATTAAAATCCATGCACTTCCCGAAATAGCACTACCAAAGTAACTACCGCATTTAACCGCAGTAACACCAGCGTATCCAGCGAACGACACGAAGGCGATAAAGGAAGAACGAAGTAGTGTTTTCATGTGGGTAATCCCTCACTGCTAAATTCAATATACGGAGAACCGCAGCAAAACGGATAAAAAACGGCACGTTATATCTGACGGACATTTGCCTTCAGATGTCCGGTTTTTGAACAGGGCCGTTGTGCCGTAGCTTTTTCGCTTGAATTCAAATCACCGGCATGTTCCGGTAGACATAGACCAACAAATCATTTCAGGAAACCGCTTTCCTTCTGGAAGGCCTAGCCCGCCCGCACGGGCACCCATGGAAAGGAGATGAATGATATGACCACTATCCAGAAAACCGCCCAGATTACAGACCAAGACCTTTACAACCCTTGCTCCAAGCCGATCTATCATGTGGCTTGGACCATGCACCGCGTCTCGCTAACTTTTTAGGTTCGCGTGCGTATCTTTGCGGTTATCAAAATGCAAATTCCATCCTTTTTTCATTGACTCGAGGGCGAAGAAATGGTATATTGCGATATTCGGCCCTAGGCTCAAGTGTGTCCTGGGGCCATGATCTTTGACAACTTAAAGCTTCTAGCTACTAGCTGCTAAGGCGGAATACTATACGCTTTGCAACCCTCTGCCGACCGAACAGTAAAAATGCAAAAAGAAGGCTGAAATTGGGCCAGATTCGACCGCTGAAAAACGCAAAAAAAGGCTTCGACCGTTCGGTTGACCGCTCGGTCGAATTGAGGTTGGGCCTTTGTTATCAACAAAAGCCTTACCCCCGGGTGGGTCGCGGGCTGAGAGGACAGGCAGAGGGCTGCAATTCGTCCTGAACTCTACGCCAATTGACGCCTATTCTCTGAATTACACGCTAATCTGGGATGATCTGGGATGACGTCTCTAAACCCTACGCCAATCTGGGATGACCGGGGAGGGGGAGGGTAGGATGGCTTCGCCGGTCGAGATCCTTCATTCGCGGCAAACGCGGGCCCCTTCGACTGCGCTCAGGGCTCGGCCTTCGGCCTCGGCATAAGTGATGACAAGTTGAGGCGCGGCGATTTCACGCCGCGCGGCTTATGGCATCGCCGAGGTCGCACCGTGATCGTCAAGATCGGAGTGGGATGCACTTGGGATAGGACCATATAAAATGTTTAGAATCCTAGTTGGAGGGTAGGGGGAGGGTGCTTACCGGAGCCAGTTCAGACATTATCCAGGCGTTTGCCACGCTGGTGCGTTCGGAAATCGATGACGAACGCGTGGACCTTCTGCGCTCCGCGCTGACGTTTGCCCGGATTGAAGACCCGCAGCTCGATATCGAAGATTACGTGCGGCGCGTGGACGAACTGGCCGCGCGAGTGGCGGAAAAGATCGAAGACCCGGACGATGCCGTGCAGATCATTGCCGCGCTGAATGACGTGCTTTTTCAGGAAGAGATGTTTCGCGGCAATACGGTGGACTATTACAGCCCGCGGAATTCCTTTCTTCATGATGTGCTCGACCGCCGGCTTGGAATTCCGATTACGCTGGCGCTGGTCTACATGGAAGTGGCGCGGCGCGTGGGATTTCAATTATTTGGCGTTGGCATGCCAGGACATTTTCTGCTCAAGCATTATGACGTGGACGGCCACTCAATTTTGATTGACGCTTTTGAGCGCGGGTCAATTGTGACGGAAGACGATTGCCGGCAGAAGCTGGACAGCATTTATTCCGGACAGGTGGCGCTGCAGCCGGAATTTCTTCTGGCTGTAACCCGCCGCCAGATGCTCACACGCATGCTCAACAATCTGCGTGCCGTTTATCTTTCCCAGCGCGATTTCCGCCGCGCGGTGCAGGTTGTGGACCTGATCCTGGTCATCTATCCGCGATCGCCGGAAGACATGAAGCAGCGCGCCGTGTTGCGCTATAACCTGAATGATTATCGCGGGGCGCTGAGCGATTTTGAGGAATACGTGAAGATGTCGCCCGACGCGTCCGATGCGGAAGAGATCAGGCAGACCGCGCTGTCATTGCGGCGGTCAATGGCGATGATGAATTAATTGCTTGCTGCTAATTGCTGTCTCCCCATCACTCCCCTCTCAAAGCTTCCACGGGATTCACGGTGGCCGCGCGGCGCGATGGCAGATAACTTGCCAGCAGCGCCGTGGCTACCAATCCAATCGAGACAGCGCTGTAAGTCAGCAAGTCGATTGGCTTGACGCCGAAGAGCAAAGTGGAGAGAAAGCGCATTGAGAGAAACGCGGCAACCAGTCCGAACGCGACTCCAATTGCGGTAAGCAGCAGCCCGTGGCGGACGAACATTCCGGTCAGCTCCTGGCGTTGCGCTCCCAGCGCCATGCGAATGCCGATTTCGCGCGTGCGCTGTGAAACCGAATATGCGATCACGCCGTAAATGCCAACAGTCCCGAGCAAGAGGGCCATCGCTCCGGCCACGGCGAGCATCAGCAGCGTGAAAGAAGTCCGTGCCATTGAGGTGCGATAGTAATATTCCTCAGTCCGCACGACAGCCAACGGAAGGTTTGGGTCCACGGACCAGACAGCCTGGCGCACTTCTTTCATCAGGCTTTCTGTGCCGGCGCGCGGAGTCCGCAGCGCGAAAGACACTTCACGGCGCGCGCTCACTCCATCGCCTTCAAAGTTGCGCATCATCAGCGGCCAATAAGCAATCTTGGCCGGCTCCTTGTTCATGCCATCGTCGTAAACATCGGTCACCACGCCCACGATTTCGCGCCAGTCGTCGGTCGTGCCCACGCGTACGCGCTTGCCCAGCGCCGCCGCGGGATCGCGCCACAGTTCGCGCGCCATGTTCTCTGAAATCAGCGCCACTGGATTCATGTTGTAAATGTCGGTCCATGTCAGGTCGCGTCCGGCCACCAAAGGTGTGCCCATGGTTTTCAGGAACCCGGGAGAAATCCATTTGAAGCGGCGAATGGGCGCCAGTTCGCCCGGACGGTAAGCGTGGTCTTCAGCAAATACCGGGTCAAAGCTTCCGTTTCCGTCCAGAGGAATACTGGTGGAAAGCCCAATGGACGTGACACCCGGCACGGCTTCCACTTTGCGCATAATTTCTTCAAACTTGCGCGGAACGTTCTGGTCTTCTGCCACCTGGCTCTTGGGAAGCGTGAGTGAAAAGAGCTGGATTGTTTCCGGATCGCTGAAGCCCGGTTGCACGCGGGTAAGCGCGATGAAGGTGCGCGTCATCAGCCCGGAGCAAATCAGCAATACCAGTGCCAGCGCTACTTGAACCACCACCAGCACGTTTCGCGTACGATGCTGCTCGCGTCCCTGGCTTGCGCCGCGCGCGCCTTCACGCAGTCCCATCGCGAGCCGCGCGCCCGCATAACGGAAGATAGGAATGCTGCCAAACAGCAAACTGGCCAGGATCGCCACGCAGAACGTGAATAACAGCACCCAGGCGTCAATGCCGATTTCGTGCACGCGCGGCAATCCCTTGGGCGCGACCGCCACCAGCACGCGCAACGCGCCATAAGCAATTGCAAGTCCCAGCAGGCTGCCCAATATGCCAAGCACTACGCTCTCCGTCAGCAGCTCTGAAGCAATGTTTTTCCAGCTAGCGCCCAGCGCGGACCGCACAGCAAGCTCTTGCCGACGGCCATCCACGCGTACCAAAACCAGGTTGGCTACGTTGGCGCATGCAATCAGCAGCACCAGGCCGATCGACGCCATCAACACCCAGAGCAGTTTGCCTACATCGCCCACCACGCGGCTTTTCAGCGGCGTAATGTTGGCTCCCAGGCGAGCGGCTTCAAACATCTTCAGGCTAAACCCCGGAGGCGCAGGAAAACTCGCCAGCACCGTAGGAAGCATCCGCTCCACGTCTGCGCGGGCCTGTTCAATGGTGGCGCCGGGTTTGAGTCGCGCTATGGTGAAGTAGCTGAAGTTTCCCAGAAATATTTTGCCGCGATCAAACTGGAAAGGAACCAGCATTGCCGGATCTTCCTGATCCAGAAAGTGGAAATCCTGCGGCATTACTCCGATGATCTGCATCGCCTTGCCGTCCACCTTGATTTGCTGTCCCACAATCCCGCGATCGCCGCCAAATTTGCGTTGCCAGTAGCCGTACATCAGCACCGCAGTTAGCGGACTGTTGGGCTGGTCGTCCTGGCGTGAAAAGCTGCGGCCCAGAATGGGCGCGGCGCCCAGAATGGAGGTCATGCCGTCGGTTACGCGCTGGGTCCGCACCTGCTCTGGCTCTCCGGTGCCCGTCACGCTGGCGGAATCGCCGGTCATCATAGCGATATCCTGGAGTGAACTGTTCTGCTCGCGATAGATGAAATAGTTGGAAGGCGCGCCCGGAAATTCTCCCGCGCCACCGATCCCCGGCGCCTTGTGCGTGATGACCACCAACTGCTCAGAATGCGGATACGGCAACGGCTTGAGCAGGATGCCCTCAAGCACGCTGAAAACCACAGTGTTCGCGCCGACTCCGGCTGCCAGCGTGATCAGCGTCACAGCGGTAAACATGGGCGTGCGGCCCAGCCGCCGCAGGATCTGCCTGAGTTGAGACTTAAGATTTCCCATGGAGACTGCTCCTTCGCCGGCCGCGCAGGCACACCTATATAGACGGATGATGACTGCCTCTTATGAATACGTAAGCCGAAGAAAAAAGTTTGCAGAAAAAACATGTTTTCGAACCCAGGTGCGGCATCCTTCACGGGGTGGAGCAGGCATTTATGCCTGCGGTGAAGCTGATGAAGAAATCGGCTTCAGCCGCTGAGGTATCGTGCATCACAAGCAATTCATGTAACAAGTACTTTCCCACTGTTCTGTAATGCGGCAGGAACATCAATAGAGAGCCGGGCTTTTCTCCACCTGAAAGACATTTGCAGGTACAAGATAGCTGGATTCAGTTGTTGCTCCTCGATAAAGAATTGCCCAAAGACACCTCAGCGGCTAAAGCCGGCGATGGATGACACCTTACCGCAGGCATAAATGCCTGCTCCACCCCGCCAAGGGAAACAGCATCTCAAGTCTTGAATCAGGGTGTGGAGTCTTCGCCCGACAGAGTGTAAAGGATGTCCCGGAACGTTCAGTGAAGGAGGTCGTGGAACTCGACACTTGAGTTTCAGAAGGCCTGCAGCTAATGTAGCTTGGATTTATCGTGCTTTGCGTGGAGCGGGCGCGCCCCGAAGAAGCCCTTCGGTGCTGAGGTCTTCGTCAATGTCCGGCCAGTGGATGCCGTATCCGCCCCCGGCAATTTTCCAGTTCATTCTCTGCTCAGGCGTGGCATCCAGCAGCCTTGGATACCAGGTGAGAGGCACGGTAATCGTTCGTCCGTCCTTCAGGGCCACGCTCAAAGCGGAATCAGTGAACGAAACTTCGGCTACTCTTTCATCCGCGCCGAGTGCCAAAATACCCATGCCAAGCCTCCAGAAGCTCTTGTTGCTGCCCCACTATGATGCCATCAACACGCCTAATTCCCGCGCATTAAAGCCAAAATTTTGGGCCAAAGCAACAGGATCGAGCCAGAACTTGGCTGAGAGATCGTCTCGATGTACGTGTGGTGGTTCGTTTGGCTCGTGACTGTAGAAATAGAATCGATACGGTCCGGAGCGAAGTACGGTGGGCATGCGAACGGATTGTAACAAGAGGAGCGTCCCTGGATCACTTAAACACTGCGATGACTGCTGACCGCACTAGCGGCAGGTGAGCGTGGCAGAACTAAATCTTACGCCACGGACTGTCCCGCTGTTGCTGATGGTGGCTGGCGTGGTCGTGGCGCCCAGGCACTTAGCCAGACCCGTGGAGTCAATGCTGGTATTGCCCGGAGCAGAAGTTGACCACGTACCCAACGTGTCCGGGGTAAGTGGACAATTGCCGCTGACGTTGGAAATCGCGGCAAACTGTACCTCGTCGTCAGGCGGTGCCGCAAGATGGTCAGAGATGGCGCTCAATGGCGTGACGACGGCGGTGATGATGCAGTCATTGTGGTGAAGAGTGCCGCCGCAGCTGCACGCGACGATAAGGAAAGTCGCACCCAGAAACAGGACTGAAGTCTTCATGCGAACACGTTCATGCAAACACATTGGCCTGCTGAGCTGATTCTATACCGGACGGATGGCTGCCATGGACCTTGCTTTCTTTCTTGCACCGCGCCAGTAAAGAATCAGGCCGGTGCCGACGAACGCCACGGTGCAACCCACTAGTTTGGCTTCAAAAAGGATTTTGCTCTCTCCTCCGGGAGGAATTGCCGCCAGAATCATTGAGCCCAGCGTAATCAGAAACGCAAGTGAGCCGGCAATCCAGATGCCCGCCATTCCGCCGGGGACCAGTACGGCTTGCCCATCGGCGCGGTCAGTCCGATGCGCCAGCTTAATGGCCGCCGCGTACATATAAAGGAAGGGAATGAAGTAGAGAATCACCGACATCGAGACCAGAAACTGATATGCGCCGATGACCGTGGCGTTAATCTGCGACAGCACCAGGATCGCCGCGGAGATCACAGCTTGAATCAGGATGGAAATATATGGCGTCTTCCACTTGGGATGGATCTTGCCGAAATACGCAGGCAGGTAATGGTCGATGCCCGCGACAAACGGCACGCGCGCCACGCCCGCAACCGTTGCGCCCACGCCTCCGGCGTTGCCGACTGTCACCAGCAAAGCCGCCAGCATTCCGAACCATGCAATCCCCAGCGCGGCTGAGCCAAAGCTAATGCCGCCAAAAACTCCGTTGCGGGGATCAATCTGCTCCGCCGGCAACAGCCACAGCAGCGCCATGGTGCCCAGAACGTAAATCACGGCAATCAAGCCCGTGGAAGCGTAGATAGCGCGCGGAAAAGTTTTGTGCGGCTCACGGATTTCTTCACTCATGGCGCAGACCAACTCCATGCCGGTGAAGGCGAAGGCAATGCTCGACCAGAAATTCAGCTTGTCGATGTCCGGCGGCCATTCCGGCCAGAGCCTTGGCCAGGAAAAATGCGTTGCGCTGCCGCGATGCATCGCCAGATAAGTTCCAATGCCCACCAGCATCACCAGCGGAACATAAGTGGAAATGCCGCCGGCATTCTGCAGCCACTTGCCGATATCGAGACCAACGATGTTGAAGAGCACTGCTATGGCCAGCAATCCTAAAGACGCCCACAGCAAATATTTTGGGCTGCCTGCCAGCCACGCATACTTTGGCCCGCCGATGTACACAGACATCGCCACGCTGGCGGTCAGCAGTCCGGGAAAATAAAAGAACGTATAAATCCAGTACGCCCATCCGGCCACAAAACCGTGGAAGTCGCCAAACGCTTCTTTGCTCCACACATACAGCCCGCCTTCCGCCGGATAGCGCGTGGAAAGCTCAATGATGATCAACGCCGTGGGCAGAAAGAAGAACACAGCAGCCAGCACCCACAAACTGATGGATGAAGTGCCGTTGTGCGCGGCGGCGGCAATCCAGCGCGGGCCCAGCACGGCGGCGATGTTGAACAGCAACACGTCCCAGAAGCCCATGGCGCGGCGTAACTGTGATTTTGGAGCGGTTTCCTCAGCCATTTGTTCCTTCCAGGTTGCTGTAACGTGGATGCAGCGAGCGCCATCATTCTATCCTGTGCGGCAAGCGCTCGCATGGCAGAACAGCCGAATTGCTTACCACTGATCAACACTGATGACACTGATCTGCATTGAGAAAAAGAGGCCGCATGAGATGTCCGGCCTCTACTGCCGGTTGCCGCGCTGTAGAGATCTCGGCGAAGAGACTTAATTCGCAAAGAACTTCTGTATCCGCTTCCAATATTTCTGCACGATCATCTCCGTGCTCAGGTGGCCGCCGCGCGCAAATGAATTCAGTTTCACTCCTGTCTTGTCGGCAAACTTCTTGACTGACTTGTAAGGAACATACGGATCATCTTTGGCGTGGAACATCATGATCTTCTCCGGATCGATCTCCTTCACATGATGCGCCGGGTTGTAAAACTTGCCGCCGTGCAGCTTGCGCCAGTTGCTATCGGTGAGGCGATAGCCGTTGCCAAACGCCTCACGGATATACGCCGCATAGTTTGGGTTGGAAGTCTCCAGCCGTTCTTCCTTCGCA
>Ga0105245_10001495_pt1 | contig 21144 bp, 17 predicted proteins | sample KBSM54metaG_FD_81523 | JGI IMG/M metagenome (GOLD analysis project Ga0105245, IMG submission 81523) | Miscanthus rhizosphere microbial communities from Kellogg Biological Station, Michigan, USA - KBS M5-4 metaG | ecosystem: Host-associated > Plants > Roots > Rhizosphere > Soil | place...
GACGCGCGCATGGTGCGCGAGACGCCGCAAGTCGGAATGCGCTACCTCGAGAAAACGCCCAACGGCGAGCGCGTCGTGAAAGAAGGATTCGACACCGCGCGCACGTTTGCGCTCGGCGGCATTCATCACGACGCCGGTCTCGATTACCCCGTCGTCCCGCTCGGCGGCATCGACTACTTCAACTTCAACCTCGGCGGCCGCGGCATTCAGACGAATGTCTTCTTCGCCGGACTCGTGCTCGCCGCGAACGCGACGCAGCCGAGCTTCATGGGCACGCGCACGAACGTCGGCATCGACTTCTTCGGCATCGCGCTGCCGACGACGAGCTCCGTCTATCGCAACGGATTGGAGCAGAAGAACGAATCGGTGAAGGCGGTGCCGGCATCGATGTCGATCCGCGCCGGACATCCGTTTCTGCAGTTCGGAAAAGTCGACGTGACGATGCAGGTCGTGCATCGCACGTATCAGCGCGCCGACGACACCGCGCCTGGCTTCGGCGTTCCGAGCGACACGTTCGAGCTCTCGCCGTCGATTGACGGCCAGTATTCGCGATGGGGCTACACCGTCACCGGCTTCTACGACTACACGCGACGCACGTCATGGAAGCCTTGGGGCAATCTCGCTGAATACGATCCGGATCAGAAGACGTTCACGAACTTCGGCGGATCAATCGGCAAGAGCTTCTACCTTCCGAAGTTCCAGCGCATCGGCGTCGACCTGAATTATCTCGACGGCCAGCGCCTCGATCGCTTCTCGAAGTACGAGCTCGGATTCTTCGGCACGCAGCGCGTGCACGGCATTCGTTCCGGTTCGGTGCGCGCGGAGAAGATGATGCTCGGCCATCTCACGTACGGCTTCGTGTTCTCCGATCAGTTCCGGCTCGAGGCGTTCTACGATCACGCGCTCATCGACGACAAGACTGCCGGCTATCACCGCGAGCCGTTCCAGGGTCTTGGCATCGCGGGACAGACGATCGGTCCGTGGGGAACGCTTCTGCGCCTCGACATCGGAAAGACGATCGGACGCAATGCGCAGGACGGATTCGTCGCGAACGTGGTGTTCTTGAAGTTGTTCTAGAGGAGTGCGTTGGGGCCAGACAAGAATGTCTGGCCCACACACACTTTACGGATTCGAGCTCGGCGGATTCTGAACGTAGAAGTCGACCGATCCGATGATCGCGCGATGGCCCTGGAAGTCCATCACGCGCACCGTGAGGCGATGGCGCGCGTTGCTGATCTTGGTCGTGTCCATCGTGAAGCGCCAGCCGGAGTTGGCGGAGCCGTTGATGAACGGATTGAGCACTCGCACATCCGGACGCGGGAAGCCGTACTGTCCGGTGCCGACGAAATTGCCGTCGATGAAGATCTCGACCGCGGTGACGCCGCCATTCTCGTCCGTCGCCCATCCCTGGAACGTCACGTTTCCTTTGACGTAGTCATACGTCGTCGGAATGTCGATGAAGCCGTTGGCGGGGAAGTCGGCGTTGTCTTCCGCGCAGACCAGCGTGACGATGATGCCGTCGCGCGTCGGAAGCTCGCTGGTGTTGCCGTCGAAGTCGCCCACGCGAACCTTCATATTGTGTCCGCCCTGACGAACGCCGAGCGCGAAGAGCGCGCCGACGTCGAGAGTGAACATGAAGCCCGATTGCGGTGAGTCGGGATAGGTCGGGTAATAGCGAGCCACGTCGAAGCGCGGCATCAGCCGGCAGTTCACGCGTTCGCCGAAGATCGGACTGAACGCGCAGTCGTCGGTCGAGATCCACTTCCTGTTGTCGATGAGAAGCTCGACGTAGGAAACGCCGCCGACGTTCGACGCGCGCGTGCCGAGGTCGAGCGCCCAGCCGCGGATCGCGGTGATGTGCGACTGCGGATTCACCGGCGGTGAGACCACCGGCAGCACGTTGCACAGCGTTCCGAAGAGCGTCGTGTTCGGCTTCGGCTCATCGAGATACCCGAACGGTTTCAGCTCGGTCTGCGAGTTGAAAATCTGAACGGTGCGGCGGCCGATCTGGCGCGAGAGGCCGAGGCGGTCGGTGGCGATGACGGTGAGCTGATGCACGCCGTCCTGCACGCGCGTCGTGTCGATATTGGCGATGTATCCGCTGAAGACCGCGTCCGGAAAATCGGGGAACGCATTTCCGACGTCGGGACGGCTGTCGCCGTAGACGGCGGACTGCAGGTTGAGATCGTCGATGCGAACGTCGACGCGCGCGATGCCGTCGGTGTCCGCGGCCCAACCCGAAACCGGGAACGATCCGCTGGCGTCGTACACGCCTTTGAGATCGGGGATGTCGACGGCGCCGAAGGGTGCCTGATTGATCGTGTTGTCGATCGTGATCGTGCGGCGGCCGAGCTCGTAGATCTTGTTGTCGGTCGTGTAGACGCGCACTGCAACGGTGTGATTCGCGTTGCTGAAGCGGCTGGCGAGAAATCCGGTCTGGAATCCGGGGGCGGCGTTCTGAATGCCGGGCCAGTTCGGATAGGCATGGACGACGTCGATCATCGGAATGCCGGTGTTGACGCGCTGTACGAACTGGTCGTCGACGAACAGCTCGACCTTGGCAAGGTCCGGCAGGACGAGTGCGAATCCCTTGACGAGGATGACGCCTGACTGGGAGAGCGAAACGTCAGGCGAGTCGAGCGATCCGATGCAGTTCGCATCGACGCCGCATTGATTCTGAGCGAAAGCTGACGCAGTGGCGAGCGCTGCGACAAACGAGAGAACCAGGCCGCGGGTAACCCATCTCCACATAACCCCAACCTCCAACCCGAAGATGACCTAGGCACCGGATGCGGCGAACCTCGCAAACCGCCGATCCGCTTTGTTTTGTGGGAGTTTATACTAACGCGGGTGGCGTCTACAAATATCACCATTCCGGGACTCGACGAAGTCCGCGCCGCCGCGGGGCGTCTCCGCGGCTCCATTCACCGTACTCCGCTCCTCGCATCTCATTCAATTTCCGAGCGGATCGGCGTCGAAGTGCGCCTCAAATGCGAGAACCTGCAGCGCGCCGGATCGTTCAAGATTCGCGGCGCGATGAACGCGCTCCTGCAGATTCCGCGGGATGATCGGAAGCGCGGTGTCGTCGCCTTCTCCTCAGGCAATCATGCCCAGGGCGTCGCCCTCGCCGCCAAAATCCTCGGCATGCCCGCAACGATCGTCATGCCCGAGAACTCGGTCGTGACCAAAGTCGAGGCGACGCGCGCGTACGGCGCCACCGTCGTCACCGCCGGCGTCACCTCGGCGACACGCGACACGGTCGCGCGCGAGATCGCGGAGAAAACCGGCGCCGCCGTCATTCCGCCGTTCGACGACGAACGCGTCATCGCCGGCGCGGGAACCGTCGGCCTCGAGATCGTCGAAGAATGGCCCGAGGTGACGACGATCATTACGCCTCTGGGCGGGGGCGGGCTGCTATCCGGCACATCGCTGGCCGCGACCTCGGTCAAACCTGACGTCGACATGTTCGGCGTCGAACCTGCAGCCGGCAACGACGGCGAGCAATCGTTCCGCAGCGGCAAGATCGTCTCGATCGCTCCGCCGAACACGATCGCCGATGGCGCGCGCACGCTCGCGATCGGCGAGCGCAACTTCGCGATCATTCGCGAGCGTGTGAAGGACGTCGTGAGCGTCGACGACGACGTGCTGCTCGACACGACGAAGTGGGCGATGTATCGCACGAAGCTCGTCATCGAGCCGACCGGCGCGCTCGGACTCGCGGCGCTGATTGCCGGGAAGATCAAGCCGCGCGGACCCGTTGCCGTCGTGATCAGCGGTGGGAACTTGGACTTTTCGTTGCTTTGCCGGTGAATGTTGAATGTTCAATGTTGAACGTTCAGTGTTGAATGCCATTGAACACTCAACATTCAACGTTGAACGTTCAACATTTGCAGTTCCCCACAAATGACCGGCTCTCTCTTCAACGACGACGACTTCCCGCGCCCGACTGAATCCGCGCGCGCCGACGCTCCCCTTCCGGAACGACTTCGTCCGACGTCGCTCGACGACATCGTCGGCCTCGCCGATCTCCTCGCGCCCGGACGCTTCCTTCGCAACGCCATCGAGAACGACCGCATCCCGTCGATGATCTTCTGGGGTCCGCCGGGATCGGGAAAGACGACGCTCGCGCGCATCATCGCGCGCACAACGCACGCGCGATTCGTCACGTTCTCGGCGACATCATCGTCGATCAAAGACATCAAGGCATTGATGGAAGAGGCGCGACGCGGACGAGCCGCGCGCGGTTCGAAGACGATCGTCTTCATCGACGAGATCCATCGCTTCAACAAAGCGCAGCAGGATGCGTTTCTGCCGTACGTCGAGTCGGGCGACATCGTTCTCATCGGCGCCACGACCGAGAATCCGTCATTCGAAGTGAACTCGGCGCTGTTGTCGCGCACGAAGGTCGTCGTGATCCCGGAGCTCGAGCGCGAGCAGGTCGTCGAGATTCTTCGACGCGCAACGAATGATCCGAGCGTGAAGAAGAACGGGATCGAGCTCACCGACTCGACGCTCGACTTCATCGCCGCGACCTCCGCTGGCGACGCGCGACAGGCGCTCAACTCGCTGCAGCTGATCGTCGAGACCGCGACGCCCGATCAGAGTCCGATCGATCTCGATCAGGCAAAAATGATCCTTCAGCGCCGCTCATTGATGTACGACAAGAGCGGCGAGCAGCACTACAACATCATCTCCGCGCTTCACAAATCGATTCGCAACGGCGACGCCGACGCATCGATCTACTGGCTCGTGCGCATGCTCGAAGGCGGCGAAGATCCGCTCTACATCGCGCGTAGGTTGGTGCGCGCGGCATCCGAGGACATCGGCAACGCCGATCCGCAAGCGCTGGTGTTCGCGATGGCGGTGAAAGAAGCCGTGCACTTCATCGGCATGCCCGAAGGCGGACTCGCGCTCGCGCAGCTCGCCGCGTATCTCGCCGCCGCACCGAAATCGAACGCCGCATACGTCGGCTACGGTGAAGCAGTCCACGAAGTGCGACAAGGCGACAATCCGCCCGTCCCGCTTCACATCCGCAACGCGCCCACGCGCCTCATGAAAGACCTCGGCTACGGCCGCGGCTACGAATACGCGCACGACTTCGAAGATCAGACTGCTGCGATGGAGTGCCTTCCCGACTCACTTGCCGGACGCCGCTTCTACGAACCGAAAGACGTCGGCGCCGAGAAAGAGATCAGGGAGCGGCTGGAGAAGATGCGCGCGGCTCGCGGACAATCGCCGTCTTCTTCCGATCCTCGCCGACGTTGACGTACACCACCTGCGCCTCGGTCACGATCACTTTCTGATCGACGTTTCGCAGCGACTCGACGACCACGCGCACCGTGATCGACGTCGTGCCGATGCGCACCGTCTCCGTCCAGAAGCTCACCAGGTCGCCGACGAAGACCGGCTCGTGAAAGACGATCTTGTCCATCGACACCGTGAGCATGAGGCGCGAACCTTGCCGGCGCGCTTCGATCGCGCCGGCCTGGTCGATGTACGAGAGGATCACGCCGCCGAAGATCGTGCCGTGCGCGTTCGTATCGCGCGGCATCATGAGCACGCGAATCGCGGGCTCATTCCACTTCGGCAGAATGTCGACGCTCAACCGCTATGCGCCCTGCGTGCTGTGCTGTTGCTCGAGCACCTTGTCGTTGATGTCGATCTTCGCCGTCTTGCGGAGCCGCTGCAGCAGCGACGTGCGCAATGTCTGCGCTTCTCGCTGACGAAGCTGTTCGATGTACGCCGCGCGATTCTGCGCGAGCTCTACCGGACTGGCTTTCTTCTGCTCGACGACCTGGAATGCGACTGCGCCGTCGCCGGCAACGATCGGTCCCTGCAGCGCGCCGACCGGAGCCTTCAACGCCGCATCGACGAGTGACGACGTGTCGCCCGGGATTCCGCTGATGAAGCCCTGATGCGAAACGACGGTTTCCTGCGCCGGCACTTTCAGCGCCGCCGACAGAGCGTCGATGTTCGCCGCGCTCTTCATCGCTTCCGCGAGCTTCTGCTTCGCCATCTCGCGTGCGCGATCGGCTTTCGCATCCGCTTCGACTTTGTCTTTGATCTCATCGAACGGCGAGACGCCCGCGGGACGAATGCCCGCGACATAGACGAGCGCGGGACCGCGCTGCGTTCCGATCGCGTCGGGGCTGATGTCGCCCTGCTTCGCGCCGAACGCCCACGTCGCCAGCGGCGGATTGTGTCCGAGGCCGGGGATGGCGTCGCCTTTCTGGAACCACTGCGTGTCGTTGGAGCTCACGCGATCCGTTGCGAGCGCGGAGAACTCCGCCGGCGTCGACGGCTTCTTCTGTTTGATGCGCAGCGTGATCTTCGCGATCTCGTCTTTCGCCTGCTGCAGCGCCATCTCGTTCGCGATCTTCGAACCGATCTGGAGACGGACTTCTTCGAACGGCTTATAGCCCGCGGGACGACGCGCGAGCACTTTCACGATGTGATACCCGAACTCCTGCGTGCGAATCGGATCGCTGATCTGATTCAGCGGCAGCGAGAAGATCGCGGTGTCGAACGGCTCGACGGTCATGCCGCGATCGACGAAGCCCATGTCGCCGCCGTTGCCGGACGACGACGGATCCTGCGAGTTCGCTTTCGCGAGCGCGGCGAAGTCGCCGCCGGCGCGGAGCTGCTTGACGATGCCTTCAGCCTTTGCGCGCGCAACCGCGTCCACGGCAGGCGGCGCTTTCGGATCGACTTTGATGAGGATGTGAAGAACGTGCGCGGCTTCCTGCGACTTGTACTCTTCCTTCGTCGCTTCGTAGCGCTGCTTGATCTGCTGTTCGGTCGGCGTGATCGCCATGCGGATGCGCACGGTGTCGGCGACGAGGTACTTCAGCTGCCGCTGTTCCGCGTGCGTGTATTTCGGCTGGTTCGCGTCGTAGTACGCCTTGGTCTCGGCGGGCGTGAGCTTGATCGTCGTTGCGTCGACTTTGCCCGACGAGAGCACGTAGCGAATCTTCGCGTTCTCCGACGTGCGGCGATATTCCGCGTCGGCGGCTTTCGGCGAGACGACGATCGAGTTCGCGATCGCGCTCTCCATTTTCTGGATGGTCAGATCGCGCGCGAGCGCCTCTTCGAAGTCGGCGGGCGTCGCGTAGCCTTTGAACTGCACGAAGCGGTTATAGAGATCGTCGCCGGCCCACTTGCCGCCTTCGTTGAGCTCCGGAATCTCGAGGATTCTGCGGCGCACTTCTTCCTGCGTGGCGTTCAGATGCAGACGCTCCGCTTCCTGAAGCAGCAGGCGCTGATCGACGAGCGAGTCGAGCGCCTGCCGGTTGATTCCAATCGCCTCGGCCAGCTCCGGCGTGAACTTCCCGCCGTACATCTGCTGATAGTTCTGTTCGAGGTAATACAGCGCGCGGTTGTAGTCGCCGTACGAGATCGTCTGACCGTTGACGCGTGCCGCGTAGCTTTTATCAGTCTGCTGGCGCGATGAAGCGCCGCCCATGCCCATGTCGAGAAAGACAAAGCCGAAGATAAAAGCCGCTACGACAGCCAAGAGGATCCACTTGAGATGGTGGAAGCCTTCCCGCATTGTTTTGAGCATTTTGAAGAACTACCTTTCGGAAAGATGGAAGCGGATTGGAAAAACGCGAGAGTGTACTCGGAACTTCCATGCTGCGGCAAACTGCAGGTCGGCCCGCCGGCCGCGAGCCGCCAGCCGTTTACCTATGCTATAAGCCTCGACAGTCGGAGATGGCCAAGAAAAAGAAGCGCGACACCAACGAAAGCATCGATTGGTACCTGATTTCGATCGATCGCCTCAAGCAGATCGCGCTCGTCGTTTTTCTGATACTCGTCGGCGTGGGCGGGTGGTGGTACATCCAGCGCGAGCGCGGGAATCCGCGGTCGAATGCGGAGTCGGCCATCAGCGATGCGCGGCAGGCCTTGAACACGCTCGCGGCATCGAAAGAGCTCGCGCAGCATCGCGGCGACTTCGATCGCGCGCAGAAGAAACTCGATCAAGCCGCGGCTGACTTCGCCACGAGCAAATATCCGGAAGCGCAAGCGGAAGCGGTCGAGTCGCAAACGATCAGCCGCACCGCCATCAGCGGCGGCACCGGCGAAGAAAACGGCGCGCACTTTCTCACGATCGAAGGCAACGTCGAGTTCTCGCGTGGCGAAACGAACGAATTCCGAAGAGCCGACATCAAGACGGCGCTGCTCAATGGTGATTGGGTGAAGACCGGAGACAGCGCGTCCGCCGAGCTGATCTTCCAGCAGAACGGATCGATCTTCACGATCGGACCGAATGCGTTGCTCGAGATCTATTCGGCGATGAATCCGGGAACGAGCAAGCAGACGAACGCCGTGCAGATGCAGGTCGGCTCCGTCGAAGTCGCAACGACCAACGAGGGCTCGACGGTGCGCACGCCGGGAAGCCAGGTCGTCGTCGACTCCGACTCGACGACGCAGGTCGGCGTCGACAGCAACAAGGCAACATCGGTCGTCGCAGAAAAAGGAACGGCCGCGGTCACGGCGATGGTCGGCGACAAACCGGTCGCAGGCGTGGAACCGGTGAAGCTGAATGTCGGCGAGAAAGTGAGCGCGACTCCGGCGGGCGCGCTCACTGCGGTCAAGAAACTCCTTCCCGCTCCGGCGCTCGCGAATCCTCCCGACAATCAGGTGTACACGATCGCGCCGTCGTCGCGCGTCGAGTTCTCGTGGCAAGCGCAGCCGGGCGCGGTCGCGTATCAGCTACAGGTCTCGCGCTCGCGGCTCTTCTCGACGCTCGAGATCAACGCGCGCCGCGACAAACCGAGCGCGGCGGCGAAGCTCACCGGAGAAGGAACGTATTACTGGCACGTCGCTTCGATCGGACCCGATGGAGAGATCGGCCCGTACTCGTCCTTCCGCCGCTTCCGCGTCACGGGCGGGACACCGACATCGGCGGCGGCGAGCAGCGGCGACACGAACCCTCCGCCGCTCGAGCTGAAGACACCGTTCCGCATCGGCGAACAGTTCTATATGTTCGAAGGCACGACCGAGCCGGGTGCAACGGTGTTCATCAACGGCGACGAGATCGAAGTCGAGTCCAGCGGGCACTTCAAGAAACTCGTCAGCTTCAACAAAGTCGGTCAGAACTCGGTCGTCATCAAAGCCGTCGACGCAGCTGGAAATCAAACGGTGAAATCGCAGACAGTTTTAGTGGAAGAATAGGCGGTCCTCCGCAGGGGCAAACCTTTTGCAGCCGTGGCGCTCGCCCACGGCGACTCACTCGAAGGAAATCACACAACGATGGCTGTGAAATCTCTGCTCTCGATGTTCTCGAACGATCTGGCGATCGATCTCGGGACAGCGAACACTCTCGTCTACGCCAAGAACAAAGGGATCGTCGTGCGTGAGCCGTCGATCGTGGCGGTCAACAAGATCAACAACAACGTCGAAGCGGTCGGCAAGGAAGCGAAGGAGATGCTCGGGCGCACGCCCGGCAACATCGTCGCCATCCGTCCGATGAAAGACGGCGTCATTGCCGACTTCGAAGTGACGGAGAAGATGATCAAGTACTTCATCGAGAAAGCGCACGGAAGGCGCTTCCTCGTGAAGCCGCGCATCGTCATCTCCGTTCCGTCGGAGATCACGCAGGTCGAAAAGCGCGCCGTGAAAGACTCCGCGCTTCGCGCCGGAGCGACCGAGGTCTATCTGATCGAGCAGGCGATGGCGGCGGCGATCGGAGCCGGACTTCCGATCACCGACCCGACCGGCAACATGATCGTCGACATCGGCGGCGGCACAACCGACGTCGCGGTGATCTCGCTCGCCGGCATCGTCTACTCGCGCTCGGTGCGCGTCGCCGGCAACGAGATGGACGACGCGATCATTCAGTACATCAAGCGCAAATACAACCTCCTCATCGGCGAGCGCACCGCCGAGCAGGTGAAGATGGAGATCGGCTCCGCCTTCCCGCTCGACGACGAGATGACGATGGAGATCAAAGGACGCGACCTCGTCGAAGGCGTGCCCAAGACGCTCGTCGTCTCCGACGAAGAGATTCGCGAAGCGCTGTCCGAGACCGTGGCGACGATCGTCGAAGCCGTGCGCGTCGCGCTCGAGCGCACGCCGCCCGAGCTCTCCGCCGACATCATGGACAAAGGCATCATCATCGCCGGCGGCGGCTCGATGCTGAAGAATCTCGACAAGCGCCTCCGCGAAGAAACGGGACTGCCCGTCACGCTCGCCGAAGACCCGCTCGCATGCGTCGCGCTCGGAACGGGACAGATGTTGACCGACTTCAATCTGCTCAGGAAGATTTCGATTGAGTAGTGATGAGGGATGAGTGATGAGTCCTGAGCAGAACCACTCATCACTCGTCACTCATAACTCATCACTCTGATGGCCTGAAACCTGCTGAGCCGTAACGCGAAACATGGCCGCTCCCGCTGACGTAATCCCCCGGCGCCCGACGTTGCTGTTCGTCGTCGTTCTGGCGTTGCTTTTCGTTCTCATGAGCCTGAGCACGCGCACTCGCTACATCGGCGAGACGCGCACGATGTTCGAGCGCACGGTGATGATGATCTTCTCGCCCGTGCCGAAGCTCGTGAACTGGGTCGGCGGCGCCGCTTCCGACATGTACCACGGCTATCTCGACATGCGGCGCTCCGTCGCCGAGAACAACGAGCTGCATCGCAAAGTCGCTGATCTCGCCACCGAGAACCTGAAGCTTCGCCAGTCGGAAACCGATCTCCGCCGGCTGCGCAGCCTTCTCGGGTACTCCGAGGAGTTCGCGATGCAGACGTCGATGGCGGAAGCGATCATGCTCGACACCTCGTCGCGCTTCAAATCGATCATCCTCGATCGCGGATCGAACGCCGGCGTCGACGTCAATGACGCCGTCGTCAACGCGAACGGATTGATCGGACGGGTCGTCCTAACGACGAAGGACATGTCGAAGGTGCAGCTCGTGATCGACAGCAACTCGTCCGTCGGCGCACTCGTCGAGCGCACGCGGAGACAGGGCGTCATTCGCGGCGACGGCGGAACCGGCGCGCAGCTGTACGACGTGCCGTCGCTCGCCGACGTGCAGGCCGGCGACACCGTGCTCACCGCCGGCATCGACGGCATCTATCCGAAAGGAATTCCGATCGGAACGGTGACCAAGGCCGAAAAGGGACAGGAGCTCTTCAAGTTGATTCGCATCAAGCCCGCCGTTGACTTCAGCACGGTCGAGGAAGTGATCATCATCCACACGCGCAAGATCCCGAACGCGATCGTGAGGTACGCACCGTGAGGTGGTTGCGATTCGTCATCGGATTGCTCATCGCGCTCACGCTGCATTCGCTGCTCGACAGCTTCTTTCCGAACGCGCTCGCGTTCTTCAATCCGTACGTGATCCTCGTCGTCTACTACTCGATGGGCGGCAACATCCTCGGCGCGATCATCGCCGGCGTCATCGCGGGACTCGTGCAGGACGCATTCTCCGGCGCGATCTTCGGACTGCACGCGTTCTCGCTCACCGTTTGCGCGTATGCGGTCGCGTACGTGAACTCGCGCCTCGTCCTCCGCGGCACGCTCGCCTTCGGCGCCTGCCTCGGCGGCGCCGTCGTTGTCAACGAGCTCGTGATCTACATCCTGATCAACGTGCTGCTCAAACAGAAGATCGAGATGTTCGAGCAGGGACTCATCGTGAAGACGATCTTTACGCTGCTCTTCGGCATGCTCGTCTATCAACTATTACTGTTGTTCCTCCGCGAAGAACCGATCGACGCTACACAACGTCCCACCGGCTGGTGATCCATGCGCGTGTACCGAGACGATCAGAAGTTTCTCAACTTCCGCATCAACGTGTTGTTGTGGGCGAACGTCGTCCTCTTCGTCTTTCTCGCCGGATCGTTCTGGTTCGTGCAGGGACTGCAGGCGGACAAATACCGCAGCCTCTCCGAGGCGAATGCGCTGCGTGAAGTGGTGGTGCCGGCGAAGCGCGGCCTCATCCTCGATCGCAACGGGAAGATCCTCGCTGACACGCAGCCGTCGTATTCGCTGTCGATCGATCGCGTGCTCCTGAAGACGCTCGTCAAGAACGACGCGAATCACAAAGCAAAGCTCTTCACCTTCATCGCGCCGATCCTCGGCGTGTCCGAATCCGACGTGCAGACGCAATTCGACAAAGGCGCAGCGATGGGCGGCATGCAACCCGTCGCGATTGCGGAAGACCTCTCCATCGAACAGATCGCGATGATCGAGACGGAATCGAGCGTGTTTCCGGAGATCAGCATCGATCCGGTGCAGCGCCGCAACTATCCGTACGGGACGATGGCGTCGCACGTCCTGGGCTTCATCGGTCAGGCCAGCGGCAAACGTGGCGTCGAGCTGATGTACGACAACTATCTGCGCGGCAAAGACGGCGTGCAGTACTGGGAGTACGACAGCCGCGGACGACGCCTCGGCGAATACCGTCCGTCGCGCAAAGAGCCGGTCGCGGGCGACAACCTTTACCTCACGATCGACTTCGACCTGCAGCGCCGCGCCGAGCAGTACTTCATCGAAAACGAATTCGTCGGCGCCGCCATCGCGCTCGATCCCAAAAACGGCGAAGTGCTCGCGCTCGTGTCGTCGCCGGAGTTCAACCCGAACGTCTTCTCGAAGCGATTCACGCCGGAGATCTATCGCACGATCGCGTCGAATCCATTCAAGGTCGAGTTGAATCGCGTCATCCAGGGCTTGTATTCACCCGGATCCGTCTTCAAAACAGTGATGGCGTTGGGCGGACTCGACGCCGGCGCGATCGGACCGGATACGACGTTCGACTGCGGCGGAAGCGCCGTCTTCTTCGGACGCCGTTTCCGTTGCGTGCGCAGAACCGGACACGGTCCCGTGACGGCGGAGAGCGCGCTAAAAGTCTCGTGCGACATCTTTTTCTACAACACCGCCGCGCGCCTCGGCATCGATCGCATCGCCGATTACGCGAAGGAGCTCGGCCTCGGCAGCATCACGCAGATCGATCTCGACGGCGAGAAAGCGGGCATCGTTCCGTCGACGGAATGGGCGGCCACGAAACAGCATCGCAAGTGGTATCCATCAGAAACGATCTCCGTCGGCATCGGACAAGGTCCGCTGATCGTGACGCCGCTGCAGGTCGCGGTGATGATGGGCGCAATCGCAAACGGCGGCACGCTCTACCGGCCGCACGTCGTGCGCGCAATCGAACATACCAACGACGACGGCGGCGTTTCGCGCCTGCGCGTCCCGGCGCAAACGTTGCGGCAAGTGCATTTCAAGCCGGACGTCCTCGAGCACGTGAAGAACGGCTTGTGGAAAGTGGTGAACGAACAGGGTGGCTCGGGTGGCAACGCGCGCGTGAGCGGACTCGATATCTGCGGCAAGACAGGAACCGTTCAAGTGATCGCGCAGAACGGCTGGTTCTCGACCGCGGGACTTCCGTTCCTGCAACGCGACCACGCGTGGTTCGCGTCCTACGCGAAGAAAGAGTCGCCGGAGATGATCGTCGTCGTCTTCGTCGAGCACGCCGGCGCGCACGGCGGCACAGACTCCGCACCGCTCGCGAAGATGCTTTATCAAACACACTTCCGGGATCAGGTCACGAACGCGCGACTCGATCTGCAGAACGCCGCGACACTCGAGCAGTTGAGAGAAGGAAAGATTCCGCAGCCGGGCGTGACGCCGAAAGAGCCGGCGGTGAATTCTCCGGACCTGGGCCACTGACCATGCGCGTATACCGAGACGATCAGAAGTTCCTCAACTTCCGCATCAACGTGCTGTTGTGGGCGAACGTCATCGTCTTCGTCTTTCTCGCCGGATCGTTCTGGTTCGTGCAAGGACTGCAAGCCGATAAGTACCGCAGCCTCTCCGAAGCGAATGCGCTGCGCGAGATCGTGATGCCGGCGAAGCGCGGTCTCATCCTCGACCGCAACGGAAAGATCCTCGCCGACACGCAGCCGTCGTATTCGCTGTCGATCGATCGCGTGCTTCTGAAGACGCTCGTGAAGAACGACGCGAATCACAAAGCGAAGCTCTTCACGTTCATCGGCCAGATCCTCGGGATGCCGCTGCCCGAAGTGCAGACGCGATTCGACAAAGGCGTCGTCGCCGGCGGCATGCAGCCGATCCCGATGGCGGAAGACCTCTCCATCGAACAGGTGGCGATGATTCAGGCGCAGTCGATCAGCTTTCCCGAGATCAACGTCGATCCGGTGCAGCGCCGCAACTACCCGTACGCGTCGATGGCGTCGCACATCATGGGATTCATCGGCGAGGCCGGCGAGAAGGATCTCGCCACGCGCAAGGATCTCAAGCTCGGTGATCTCATCGGCAAACGCGGCGTCGAGCTGATGTACGACAACTATCTGCGCGGCAAAGACGGCGCGCAGTACTGGGAGTACGACAGCCGCGGACGCCGCCTCGGCGAATACCGTCCGTCGCGCAAAGAGCCGGTCGCCGGTGACAACGTCTACCTCACGATCGACTTCGAGCTGCAGCGCCGTGCCGAGCAGTACTTCATCGAAAACGAATTCGTCGGCGCCGCGGTGGCGCTCGATCCGCGCAACGGCGAAGTGCTCGCGCTCGTGTCGTCGCCCGCGTTCAATCCGAATGTGTTCTCGAAGCGATTCACGCCGGAGATCTACCGCAACATCGCATCGAATCCATTCAAGATCGAGTTGAATCGCGTCATTCAGGGCCTGTATTCGCCGGGCTCCGTCTTCAAGACGGTGATGGCGGCGGCAGGACTCGACGCCGGCGCGATCGGAGCAGGAACGTCATTCGACTGCGGCGGCAGCGGCACGTTCTTCGGCCGGCGATTCCGATGCTGGCAGAAGAACGGCCACGGCGCGGTGAACGTCGAGCGCGCGCTCAAAGTGTCGTGCGACATCTTCTTCTACAACACCGGCGGACGGCTCGGCGTCGACAAGATCGCGGAGTACGCGAAGGAGCTGAGCTTCGGCAACATCACGCAGATCGATCTCGATGGCGAGAAAGCCGGCATCGTTCCGTCGACCGATTGGGCGGCGAAGAAACAGCATCGCAAGTGGTATCCGTCGGAAACGATCTCCGTCGCCATCGGACAAGGTCCCCTGATCGTGACGCCGCTGCAGGTCGCGGTGATGATGGCGGCGATCGCGAACGGCGGCACCGTCTTTCGTCCGCATGTCGTGCGCACGATCGAACACGTCGCCAACGACGGCAGCGTGTCGCGATTGAAAGTCGCATCGCAAGCGCTGCGCACGTTGAAGATGAAGCCCGAGGTTCTCGAGCACGTCCGCAACGGCTTGTGGAAGGTCGTGAATGAAGAAGGCGGCACGGGCGGCAACGCGCGCGTCTCCGGACTCGACATCTCCGGCAAGACCGGCACCGTGCAAGTCATCGCGCAGAGCGGCTGGTTCAGCACGGCGGGACTTCCGTTCATGCAGCGCGACCACGCGTGGTTCGCGTCGTATGCGAAGAAGGACAATCCGGAGATGGTGGTCGTCGTCTTCGTCGAACATGCCGGCGCGCACGGCGGCACCGACTCCGCACCGCTCGCGAAGATGCTCTACGAAGCACGCTTCCAGGATCAGGTCACGAACGCCCGGCTCAATCTCGCCGATCCGGAAACGCTCGAGCAGTTGAAGGAAGGAAGACTCCCGCAGCCCGGCGTGGCGCCGAAAGAGCCGGCGCAGAACGACTCGGGACTCGGCCACTGATGATGTCTCGCCGGCTGCTACCGACCCTCGATCTCAACTTCCTCGGCACCGCGCTCGTGATCGCGTCGATCGGCTGCATGCTGATCTACAGCGCGACGTACTTCGGCGATCCGAGCCTGAACATCTTCCGCAAACAGCTTCTGTGGATGGCGATCGGATTGGTGCTGATGGCGATCTTCATCGCCGTCGACTATCACGTCCTCTTCGACATCGCGCCGATCCTCTACGGCATCGGCATGGTGCTGCTCACCTATCTGCTCGCGTACGGAAAAGTGAAAGCGCACGTGAAGTCGTGGATCCAGCTTCCCGGCGGCTTTCAGTTTCAGCCGTCGGAGTTCATGAAGATCTTCACGGCGCTCATGCTCGCGAAATTCTTCGACTCGAACGAACGCGCGTATCTCAATTTCCGATCGTTCCTCGTGGCCATGGCCATCATCGGAGGGCCGGTGCTGCTGATCGTCATGCAACCCGACTTCGGAACGGCGGCGACGTTCGCTCCGCTGTTCGGCGTGGCGATGTTCTTCGGCGGCATTCGCTGGCGCTACTGGGTCGCGGCGCTGGTGATCGTCGCGATCGCACTTCCGATCGGCTGGCACTTGCTTCACGGCTATCAGAAAGAGCGGATCATGATCTTTCTGGACCGCGAGCGCGATCCGCTCGGCTCCGGATATCAGGTCACGCAGGCGAAGATCGCCATCGGCTCGGGCGGCATCCACGGCAAAGGCTTCAAGAACGGGACGCAGGCGAAACTCGAGTTCCTCCCCGCGCGCCACACCGACTTCATCTTCGCCGTCCTCGGCGAAGAGTGGGGCTTCATCGGCGTCGTGATCGTCCTCGGCCTCTATCTATTTTTCATCGTGCAATCGCTGACGGTCGCGAAACACGCGCGGGATCGAGGCGGTACATTCCTCGTCATCTCGCTGATCTGTTTCTTCATCTTTCACATCCTCATCAATGTGTCGATGCAGATCGGCGTCTTGCCAACGACCGGCATTCCGCTGCCGCTCATCTCGTACGGCGGATCGTCGACGATGATGTTCATGATGGCGGTCGGCCTGATCCTGAACGTCGACATGCGCCGCTTCGTGAACGCTTAGCACGTGTCATCCCGAGCGAAGCGAGGGATCCCCTGCCTACTTGCGCAACTTCTCGAGATCGCGGCGCTCGCGCTTCGTCGGACGTCCGCTTCCGCGCTCGCGAATGCCGGTACGGAGGATGTCGACTTCCTGCTTCGGCGTCTCGTCGACGTACATCGTGCGCGCGACCGCTCGGGCGATGTTCGACTCCGGCAATCCGGTGACGACGACGCGCCGATAGTGATCGTCGAGCAGAAATTCGACGACGTCGCCTTCGCGCACCGGAGCCGAAGGCTTCACGCGCTGTCCGTTGATCTTGACGTGACCGCCGCGACAGGCATCGGCCGCATCGCCGCGCTGCTTGAAGAGGCAGACCAGCTTGAGCCAGTGATCGATTCGATGTCGTTCCATTCGTTGGGTTTATAATCGCCGCCGCGGAGGACAGCGATGATCAAGGCCGACATCGTCAACAAGGTCGCCGAAGTTTCGGAAATTTCGAGAGTGAAGGCGGCGCAGGCGGTCGACACCGTGATCGAAGGTCTGCGCAACGCGCTCGCGCGCGGGCAGCGCATCGAGCTGCGCGGCTTCGGCGTCTTTCAGGTCAAGCAGCGGAAGAAAGGGATCGGACGCAATCCGAAGACGGGCGTCGAAGTGAAGATCCCGCCCGGAAACACGATCCGCTTCAAGCCGGGCAAGGAGCTGCGCAACCTCCTTTAGATGTTCACGCGAGCGGCGTTCGACTTCCTTCGCGAGCTTCGCGATCACAACGATCGCGAGTGGTTCGCGGCGAACAAAGAGCGCTACGAGAAAACCGTTCGCGATCCCGCGCTGAAGTTCATCGCTGCGTTCGGCGCGAAGCTCGCGAAGATCTCGCCGCATCTCGTCGCCGATCCGCGTCCTGTCGGCGGATCGATGTTCCGCATCTATCGCGATACGCGCTTCTCGCACGACAAGTCGCCGTACAAAACGCACATCGGCATTCACTTTTTTCACGAGCGCGCGAAGAAGGCGCCGAGCGTGCCGGGCTTCTACCTTCACGTGCAGCCTGGCGAGTCCTTCGCCGCGGCAGGAATCTGGCGACCCGACCCGCCGTCGCTCGAGAAGTTGCGTCAGGCGATCGTCGACGACTCACCGGCGTGGCGCGCGTTGAAGAAATCGAAGCTGACGATCGAGGGCGGATCGCTCAAGCGTCCGCCGCGCGGATTCGATCCCGAGCATCGCTCCGTCGAAGACCTCAAGCGCACCGACTTCGTCACGTCCGTCCGCTTCACCGACGCCGAGCTCTGCGATCCGAAGTTCGCGAACACACTGGCGCGCGTTTGCAAAACGATGGCGCCGATGACGCGCTTCGCTGCCGAGTCGCTGCGCCTTCCCTGGTGAGTTTGTTCACAACGTCAACAATCCGAAAACTGCACCGGAAATGGGGCAACCTTCGCAAACTTCATTCGAATACAAGCGTCGTAGGCAGTAAGAACCGAAAACGAAAACGACAGGAGCTTTCGAATGATCAAACGCGCTGTTCTTCCCCTCGCGCTCGTACTTCTCTCCGCCGCATGTGCAACGACGCCGACGATGAACTCCTCGTCGACGACCCCGAAACTCGAAGCGACCGACTACGTCCTTCTCACGTCGCCGACGACGATCCAGTCACTCGACCCGAGCACCAGCACGGGCGTCTGGGGTCTGCACGTCAACGGCACGATGACGAACCGCGGCTTCTATCCGGTCGGACAAGTCGAAGGCCACGGAGATCTGTGCGCCGACGGCAAGGACTGGCTGAGCCTCTCGGACCTCAAGGTCCACAAAGCATCTGAAGGCGGCTCCCCCGCCGCGCCATACCTTCTCGGATGCGCCACAGGCAGCGGCTTCAAGCCGGCATCGCGCGACATCGTGATGCCGTAGATGTAGATCACGGGAAACACCGGGCAATCCTCTTTTTTTCTCCCTCCTCATCGGCGCCGGTTCCGTTGGCAGAACCGGCGCCGCCTCCCTTATTTTTGAATTTACGAGCGATTTACACCAAGAAGCAGTGACTTACTGGACGTTTGGAACTATAACCATAGGCACTCAAACGAGTCGGTGATGTCGCAAAGGTCTAGGAGGCCCCGGACCGCTCTGCGCTTCGCGTTCAAAAAACTAAGGAGGATTTTCGATGCACCAGATCCGTTCCCGTGTTTCCCTCTCTATCCTCGTGCTCGTGGCACTTCTCCCTCTCACAGCGTTCGCGAAAAGTGAAAGCGAACCAATCGCCCGCATGGGCGGCGGTGGCGCCGCGATCGAATGGGCCGCACCGAGCGTCGAACATGACGCGGTCGTGATGACGGTCCTGCTTCCCGATGGAACGAGACTGCAGCGTGAATTCAAGGCCGGCACCACGCCGATGTTCCGTCTCGTCGACATCGGCGGCCGCGCCATCGACGGTACGTACACGTACGAACTGCGCATCGTGCCGAAGATCGCGCCGAGCGTTCGCCAGGCACTCGCCGCAGCGCGCCAGAAAGACGACGGCGAAGCGGTTGCGCGCATTCAGCGCGAAGCCGGCCTCGATCAGTCGACGGTGCAGTCGGGCGCGTTCAGCGTAAAAAACGGCGCGTTGATCACGCCGAACGCGGAAGAGCCGCGTTCCGACGCGAAGGCTTCGGCCTCGCGCACCCCGACGACCGCCGCGGCGACGGGACACAACCCGTCGATCATGGACGTCGTCACCGCCGATGACGCCATCATTCAGGGCAGCCTCTGCGTCGGCCTCGACTGCGTCAACAACGAGTCGTTCGGCTTCGACACCATCCGCCTCAAAGAGAACAACACCCGCATCAAGTTCGACGACACCAGCTCATCGGCTGGCTTCCCGAACAACGACTGGCAGCTGACCGCGAACGACTCCGCGAGCGGCGGTGCCAACAAGTTCTCGATCGAAGACATCACCGGCTCGAAGGTTCCGTTTACCGTCACCGCCGGCGCACCGACGAATTCTCTCTTCGTCGCCTCCACCGGCAAGCTCGGTCTCGGCAACAGCAGCCCCGGCCTGCACATCCACATCACCGCCACCGACACGCCGGCGATCCGCCAGGAACAGACCAACGGCGGCGGATTCACCGCACAGACGTGGGACATCGGCGCGAATGAAGCCAACTGGTTCGTGCGCGACGTCACCGGCGGATCGCGTCTTCCGCTTCGCATTCGTCCCGGCGCTCCGACGAGCTCCGTCGACATCGCCGCAAGCGGCTTCGTCGGAATCGGCACGGCCAGCCCGGGCGCGCAGATCGACGTGCGCGGTGGCAGCGACACGCAGGGCGGCAACGGCATCAAGCTCGCGCAGGTCAACGACTCCACCCGCTGGGTCGAGCGCATCGGCTTCTCCAACGGCGCGCTCAATTACGATCACTTCAACGGTTCCGCGTGGTCGACTCCGATCACGGTGCTGAGCTCCGGCAACGTCGGACTGTTCGTCACCAATCCGACGAACCCGCTCCAGCACAGCAGCGGCGCGTTCCTCAGCGCCGGCGGCACGTGGACGAACGCTTCGAGCCGCGACTTCAAGACCGACATCACCGATCTCTCCAGCGCCGAAGCAGCGTGCGCGCTGACCGAGATGAAGCCGGTGAAGTACGTCTACAAAGTCGACCCGACCGAGCATCACGTCGGCTTCATCGCCGAGGACGTTCCGGATCTCGTCGCGACGAAGGACCGCAAGGGCCTCAGCCCGATGGACGTCGTCGCCGTTCTCACACAGGTCGTGAAGGATCAGCAGCGCACGATCGACGATATGAAGAGCCGTCTCGACCAGCTCGAAAAGAAACAGTAGCTTCCGCAGGGCTCCGCAACACCGTTAGGGCGGGCTTCGGCCCGCCCTAACGTTTTAGAATCCACGGGTGCAGCCTCACCAGGTCGTCCTCGTTCTCGATTTCGGATCGCAGTACACGCAGCTGATCGCGCGCCGCATCCGCGACAACAGCGTCTACTCGGTCGTTCACCCGTTCGATTTCGCGATTGAGAAAATTCGCGAGCTCGCGCCTACCGCGATCATCCTCTCCGGCGGCCCGCAATCGGTCTACGCCGAATCCGCGCCCATCTGCACGCGCGAGATCTTCGACCTCGGCATTCCGATCCTCGGCATCTGCTACGGCATGCAATTGACGGCGTATCTGCTCGACGGCGTCGTCGAGCCGGCGGCGGAGCGCGAATACGGACGCGCGGAGATCGACGTCATCGCAGAGTCACCGCTCTTCACGAACACGCCGGCGCATCAACGTGTTTGGGCGAGTCACGGCGATCGAATCACGCAGCCACCGCCTGGATTTCATCTGACCGCGAAATCGAACAACGCGCCGATCGCCGCGTTCGACAATCCCGATCGACGCTGCTACTGCATTCAGTTTCATCCTGAGGTCACGCATACCGAAGCGGGCGCGCAGATC
>Ga0105245_10001496_pt1 | contig 21142 bp, 25 predicted proteins | sample KBSM54metaG_FD_81523 | JGI IMG/M metagenome (GOLD analysis project Ga0105245, IMG submission 81523) | Miscanthus rhizosphere microbial communities from Kellogg Biological Station, Michigan, USA - KBS M5-4 metaG | ecosystem: Host-associated > Plants > Roots > Rhizosphere > Soil | place...
CCCGCGCCGAGGCGTTCGACATCGCGCCCAATGTGCTGATCGACAATCGCGCCTCGAACCGGTTTACCGTGATCGAGGTGAACGCCCGCGACCGGCCGGCGCCGCTCCACCAGCTCGCGCACGGGCTGTTCCAGTCCAAGGTGACGATCCATTCGGCGCACGTCGCGACCTATGGCGAGCGCGCGGTCGATACCTTCTATCTAACCGATCTGATCGGTGACAAGATCGCGAGCGCGGCGCGGTTGAAGGCGATCGAGCGGCGACTGCTCGAAGCGGCGGCTGGCACGCCGATGACGGAAGCTGCCTGAACTGAAGGAGGGTGCGATGCCGGTATTGGGAATTGGCGGCCTGTTCTTTCGCGCGGCGGACCCGGACGCCCTGTCCGCCTGGTACCGCGAGCATCTGAATGTCGGCGCGGGCTGCATCACGTCACCGGACGCCCCGCCCGATGAATGGTCGTGGCAGACCGAAGGCGGGCCGGTGGTGTTCGCACCGTTCAAGGAAAGCACCGACTATTTCGCGGCCGACAAGCAATGGATGCTCAACCTCAGGGTGAGCGATCTCGATTCGCTGCTCGAACAGCTCAACGCCGCGGGCGTGGAGGTGATCACCAAGCCGGAATGGAACGACCCGCAGGTCGGCCAGTTCGCGCGCATCCACGATCCCGAAGGCAATGCGATCGAGCTATGGGAACCGCCGGCCGCCACTGGCTGACCGGCGTGAGTGGTTACTTGGGCGCGAGGACCATCAGCATCTGACGGCCTTCCATGCGCGGATAGGCTTCGACCTTGGCGGTTTCGACGACATCGGCCTGGACGCGCTGGAGCAGCGCCATGCCGAGCTGGCCATGGCTGAGCTCGCGGCCGCGGAAGCGCAGGGTGATCTTCACCTTGTCGCCTTCTTCGATGAACTCGAGCACCTTCTTCATCTTGGTGTCGTAATCATGGTCGTCGATGTTCGGACGCATCTTGATCTCCTTGATCTCCTGCGTCTTCTGCGACTTGCGCGCGAGGTTGGCTTTTTTCTGCGCCTCGTATTTGAACTTGCCGACATCGAGGAACTTGGCGACGGGCGGATCTGCGTTGGGCGACACTTCGACTAGGTCGAGCCCGACGGCCGCTGCCTGCTCCATCGCTTCGCGAGTGTACATCACGCCGAGATTCTCGCCGTCCTGATCGATCACGCGGACCTTGGGCGAGACAATGAATTCGTTGAAGCGCGGGCCGTTCATCGGCACGGGCGCCCCTTGCGGACGCCGGATCATGGGAGGACGGATAGGTATTGCTCCTTGGAGGTTAGACGCGCGATATAGTGATTTTTCAGGCGTTGTGGAAGGTGCTGCTTTGGCGGCACTCCAGCCACCATCCCCGAATGTGCGGGAATGGTGGCATGGAGATCACAGATCGGGCGGGGTCGCCCCTTTCTTGAGCATCGCGATCGCCTCGTCGAGGCCCAACATCTGCTGCCGCTCGCTGCCGAGCTGACGCAGCGCCACGGTGCCTTCCTCCGCCTCGCGCTTGCCGACGACGAGCAGGTTCGGGACCTTGGCCAGCGAATGCTCGCGCACCTTGTAGTTGATCTTCTCGTTGCGCAGGTCGCTTTCCACGCGAAGACCGGCAGCAGCGAGCTTCGCCGTCACCTCCTTCGCATAGTCGTCAGCGTCCGAGACGATCGTCGCCACCACTGCCTGCACCGGCGCGAGCCAGAGCGGGAAGCGGCCGGCATGGTGCTCGATCAGGATTCCGAGGAAACGCTCGAACGTGCCGAGGATTGCGCGGTGGAGCATGACCGGGCGGTGGCGGTTTCCGTCCTCGCCGACATAGCTCGCATCGAGTCGCTCGGGCAGCACGGTATCGGCCTGCATCGTGCCGACCTGCCAGGTCCGGCCGATCGCGTCGGTCAGATGGAATTCGAGCTTCGGCGCATAGAAGGCGCCTTCGCCGGGCAGCTCCTCCCAGCCATAGTCTGCGGTCGCACGGCCCGTCGCCTCGACCGCATCGCGCAGCGTCTGCTCGGCCCGATCCCACATCTCGTCGCTGCCGAAGCGCTTTTCGGGGCGCAGGGCGAGCTTGATCGCATAATCCTCGAAGCCGAGATCGCGGTAGATGTTGTCGAGCAGATCGCAGAACGCCTTGATCTCCTCGATCTGCTGATCCTCGCGCACGAAGATATGCGCGTCATCCTGGGTGAACTGGCGGACGCGCATGATGCCGTGCAGCGCGCCGTGCGGCTCGTTGCGATGGCAGCAGCCAAACTCGGCCATGCGGATCGGCAGATCGCGGTACGACTTGATGCCCTGGCGGAAGATCAGGACATGCGCCGGGCAGTTCATCGGCTTCAGGGCCATCAGCTCCGCCTTGCCGGAGAGGATCGGGCCCTCTTCCTCGGCATTGGGGATCTCGTCGGGGACGATGAACATGTTCTCGCGGTACTTGCCCCAATGGCCGGACTGCTCCCATTGGCGCGCGTCCATCAGCTGCGGCGTCTTGACCTCGACATAGCCGGCGGCATCGAGCCGGCGGCGCATATAGGCCTCGAGCTGGCGCCACAGGATGAAGCCCTTGGGGTGCCAGAACACCGACCCTTGAGCCTCGGACTGGAGGTGGAACAGGTCCATCTCCTGGCCGATCTTGCGATGATCGCGCTTCGCCGCCTCTTCCAGGCGGAAGAGATGCTGGTCGAGCTGCTTCTTGTTGAGCCAGCCGGTGCCGTAGATGCGGCTCAGCATCGCATTGGCCTGGTCGCCGCGCCAATAGGCGCCCGAGACGCGCGTCAGCTTGAACGCCTGGGGATCGAGCTTGCCGGTCGAGGCCAGATGGGGCCCGCGGCACATGTCGAGCCAGTCGCCACCCGACCAATAGACCGTCAGCTCCTCATGTTCTGGCAACTCGGCGGCCCATTCGGCCTTGAAGCTCTCGCCCTGCTCGCGCCAGCGCGTGATGAGCTGCTCGCGGCTCCAGACTTCGCGCTTCAGCGGCTTGTCGGCGGCGATGATCTTGCGCATCTCCGCCTCGATCGCCGGCAGATCCTCCTCGGTGAAGGGTCGGTCCTTGGGGGCGAAGTCGTAATAGAAGCCATCATCCGTCGACGGGCCGAAGGTGATCTGCGTGCCGGGGAACAGGTTCTGCACCGCCTCGGCAAGCACATGCGCATAGTCATGACGCGCGAGTTCGAGCGCGTCCTTCTCGTCCCGCGCCGTCACCAGCGCGAGGTTCGCGTCGCCCTCGAACGGGCGCATGATATCGCGCAGGTCGCCATCGACACGCGCCGCGATCGCGGCTTTCGCGAGGCCCGGACCGATCGCCGCGGCGATGTCCGCCGGGGTAGTCCCCGGGGCTACCTCACGGACGGAACCGTCGGGCAGCGTTATGCGGAACATCTCGGACATGGGGAAATCGGTACTTTCTATCCTGGTGAAGGTGCGCGGGCTTATGCACGCGGGGCTTATATAGGCAAGTCGGAGTGCTATTCTAAGCATGAGCCCCCGACTCAAGCGGAGCCTGTCGTGTCCTTCCATCACACCCTGACCGCAATCCTGCCATGCAACGACCTCGATGCGTCCGAGGCATTCTACAACCGGCTCGGCTTCACCCGGCCGGATGCCGATCGGCCGGCGGCGGGCGAGGAGGACAGCTATCGGATGCTGAGCGACGGCAAGGGCGGCGCGCTTCATTTGACCGATGCGGTGGAGGGTTGGCTGGTGCCCGGCCGGAACCCTTTTGGACTCTATCTCTATACCGAAGATGTCGACGCTCTTGCCGCGCGCTTTCCGGACAAGATGCTCGAGAAGGAAGGGCCAAGCCACAAGCCCTGGGGCATGTACGAATTCGCACTGAGCGACCCCGACGAGACGCTGGTAAGAATCGGCTGGCCGAGCCGGTTGGTGCGCGCCGATGATCGCAGCACATGACGCCCGACATCACCCTGTGGTTCTCCAAATATAGCCGCGCCTTTGTCGCGCGGTGGCTGCTGGAGGAGCTGGGCGTGCCCTATCGTGTCGAGACGATCGACCTTAGGCGCAGCGAGCAGAAATCGCCTGGCTTTCTCGCGATCAATCCGATGGGGAAGATACCGGCACTGCGGGACGGAGATGCCGTCGTCAGCGAGAACCCGGCAATCGCGCTGCTGCTGGCGGACCGCTATGCCTATGGCGCGCTCGCGCCGCGCATCGAGGAGGCGGCGCGGGGCGCCTATCTGCGCTGGATGGTCTTCGCGACAGCCGTGCTCGAACCGGCGATCTATAATGACGAGCCCCAGGACGCGAAGAGCGCGAGCGGGCGCGGCTGGGGGCGGCGGGAGGACGTGATCCGGACCCTGGACGAAACGCTCGCGAGCGGCCCCTGGTTGCTAGGCGACCAGTTCAGCGCGGCCGATATCGTGCTGGGCGGCCTTTTGTCGATCGCGCTGTTCAACAAGCGGATCGCCGATCCGCCAGCCTCGCTTACCGCCTATGACATGAGACTGGCGGCGCGCCCGGCCTATGTCCGGGCGGCGGAGGCGAGTTTCGGGGCGCCCTGACGTCAGGCCGGTTCGAGGATGACGGTTGCGGCGGCGGTGTTGCTGATCGGGATATGATAGTTGCGGCTGGCCTCGTGCAGCGCGAGATCGCCGAGCGCGCCGCGCGCGGCGATCCAGTTCAGGATCTCGACGCCCTGCGTGCCCCCCTTCTCGACGATCTGACGGACGCTGTCGCGGGTCAGCGCATCGGGATCGGATGCCAGATTGTCGAGGCAGAACCGGTCATAGACCGGGTTGATGAACCCGGCGCGCTGGCCGTCGAGCTGGTGCGACAGCCCGCCGGTTCCGATCACCACGATGCGTTCCTCGCCGGGCCAGGATTGCAGGGCGCGGTTGACCGCCCGCCCCAGTGCCAGGCAACGCTTCGCCGACGGGAGCGGATGCTGCACCGTGTTGATCGCGATCGGCACGAGCCTGACCGGCCAGGCGTCGCAGTCAGGCCAGGCCAGTTCGAAGGGAATCGACAACGCGTGATCGACCAGCATTTCCTGGCACATCGTCACGTCGAATTCCCGCTCGACCAAAGATTCGATGATGTGCCAGCTCAGCTCGGGCGCGCCGCGGAACGGCTTGTAGACCGGAAGCCCCCAGCCCTCGTCGGCGTTGCGATACTCAGGCGCCGCGCCGATCGCGAAGGTCGGCATCTTGTCGAGGAAGAAATTCAGGCCATGGTCGTTGTAGAAGACCACCGCGATCTCGGGTCGCTTGCGCGCGAGCCAGGCGCGCACCGCCGGGAAGCCGTCGAAAAAGGGCTTCCAATAGGGCGCATCCTCATCGCCGCGAACGATCGCGCCGCCGATGGCGGGGACGTGGCTGGTGAAATAGCCGCCCAGGACCTCGCTCATTGCACCGACCCCTTTGTCTCAGCCTGGCCGAGCAGCATCGCCTTGAATTCCGGCACGCTCATCCCGGTCTGGGCGGCGCCAACGTCCTGCACGTTCAGGCCCCAGATGCCCGCGAGCTTTGCCAGGTAATAGATGTTGCCGCCCGCTGCGATCAGGCCGAGCACATCCCGGTCGGCGACTGCCTGTAGCTGTTCGGGGCTCAGCTTGAACCGATCGCAATAGGCGGCCTCGTTGCGGCGGAACGCGTCGCGGTTGGCGGCATGGTTGAAGCTGAAGCACATGGCGTTCAGGGCATAGCCCCGCTGTGCCATGGCGCCGTCGAAGATGGTCGTACCCGCGATCTCTTTGTGGACCGGTTGCGCCAATGCCCGCACCATATGCTCATGCCTCCCAATGTTGCGAAGCATGCCCCAGACAGCGTGCGCATCATTGACAAAAATCAAATGCGGACATCGACTGCCTGAGCGACCAGCGGGGGCACCCGGACGGTACGCGTGCGGCAGAGTTCGCGTTCGGAACGCTCTGATCGTGAAGCAGGACGCGGGCTGAATTTACGGGAGAGCGGCATGCTGGATTTCATCTTGCTGATGCACAACGACTCGATCACCGATCCCGCTCCTGATCAATGGGACCATTATTTCGCGTTCCTGCGCGAGCGCGATGCGTTCGAAGGCGGGAGTTCGATCGGCCCGGGCGGCACGTTCCGCAAACAGGGCGTGCCGGGCGATACGAGCACGCATCTGACTGGCTATATCCGCGTGCGGGCCGCGGATCTGACGGCAGCACGTGCATATTTGAGCGGCAACCCCGTGTTCGACTGTGGTGACACAGTCGAGATATGCGAATTGCCGCGCGGTTGAATCAAGCTTCGCACCGTGCCGAGCCGGCTAATGCGCGAGACCTAGAACCACGTGCCCTTCGGGCACGGCGCGCCCGACCCGGAGACCTTCTCCTGGCCGGCGACCTCCCATTTGGTTCGGCACGGCCGAAGCGTTGCGGCGACCTCCCGGAAAGTCTTCAGGTCGCGGGCCAGCCGACCCCTGGTCGTGACCAGGCTCAACACGGCTTCAGCTTGCTGATCGGCCTGGTAGAAGCCGGTGACCTCGACGACGCTCGATCCGCCGGCGTACCGGGGGCAGAGCTGATAATGTTTGCCGAGGAAAACCATGGCGCCGATGGAACGGCATCGCCGCGGCCGCTGCACATCCCCGTCCCAATAGCCATAATATAGTTCGATCCGTGGTGTCTGGTCAGGGCCAAAGCCACGGCTGCCCGATGGGTAGCCGACACCGGCGCACCAGGCCGGCGGCGTCAGGAAGAAGACGGAGCCATGGTCCGACCCCACCCAGGAATCGGGAAGCGGACAGTAAGTGGCCCCTTTGGGCAGTCGGAGGGTGAGCGCATAATTCTCGGTCACGTAGACAGCCGGCGTGGCGCGGGGCTTGACCTTGTGCGGCACGTAACGCGCCGGAGCCTCTTTCGATCGGACGGGGCCGGCAGAGACGAGCGCCATCGCGAGAAGGGCGGTCAATCGTGCAAATCTCATCTCGATCTCCCGTCTTAGACGCGCCCGAAAGGCACGACCCTGTTCTCCACATCATGGCCGATATCGGCGGCCCCCAGGAACGGCACGCCCATCTCGCGGCACCAGCGTTCGACGATCTGCTCGACGCTTTCGGCAAAGGGCGGATCATTGGGGATCACGTCGTTGACCCGGCCGAGCCTGAGGCCCGCGATCCCCTTCAGCTGCGTGGCGTGCGCCATCTGGAAGAGCATCCGGTCGATCCGGTAGAGCGGCTCCGACACCTCCTCGATCATCAGGACATGGCCGGTGAGATCGGGCAGCCAGGGCGTGCCGATCAGCGCGTTCAGGATGGCGAGATTGAACGCTGCGGCCGGTTCCTTGCCGACACTCGGCTCGAGCGCGGAAGGATCGCGGCGCACCAGCCAGTCGAGCGTGCGGCCGATCGCGGCGTCGCCGCCGGCGCGGTTGATCTCGCCGACCAAAGGCGCGTGGATGCAGTGACCGATCTTCCGCGCATAAAGGGCGCCGAGCAGGAAGCCGGTGTCCGAATAGCCGCAATAGCTTTTCGCAGCGGCGGCGGGCGCGAGATTGCCCATCACATTGTGCAGGATGCGGTTCGCGCCATAGCCGCCGCGCGCGAACCACAGGGCGTCGAAGCCGGGATCATTGGCGAATTCGAGAAAGGCGGCGGCGCGGACATCGTCGGTGCCGGCGAAATGGCCGCCATCGCTGAGGAAGCATTGCGGATGGAAGACGAGCTCTACCGTCGGAAAGGCGATCGCGGCATAGGCTTCGGCGCGCGCGACGACCAGCTGGTCGATCGGCCTTGCCGGGGCGACGATACCGATCCTCATATCCGTCTCCCGCCCCAGCTTGCCCCGTGCCTGAAATCCCGCGATAGCGCCGAGCCATGCACGACGGCAAATCCTACTTCTTCGTTGGCATCGGCGGCAGCGGCATGATGCCGCTGGCGATGATCCTCGCCGGCAAGGGCGCGACTGTCGCCGGATCCGACCGGACTCTCGACCAGGCGCGGCTTCCCGCCAAGTTCGACGATCTGCGCGCCAAGAGCGTGAAGCTGTTCCCGCAGGACGGCAGCGGGATCGTTTCGGCCGACCAGATCGTGGTCGCATCGGCCGCTGTCGAGGCGACGGTCGCCGATATCGTCGCGGCCGAGGCCCTGGGCGCGGCGCGGATGAGCCGGGCCGAACTGCTCGCCAGCCTGTTCAACGCGAGCGGCCTGCCGATCGGTATCGCCGGCACCAGCGGCAAATCGACCGTGACCGGCATGATCGGCTGGATCCTCCATGCGACCGGCCGCGACCCGACGGTGATGAACGGCGCGGTGATGAAGAATTTCGTGGCCGAGGATGCGCCCTTCGCCAGCGCTTTGGTCGGCGATGGCGACGCGTTCGTGAGCGAGGTCGATGAGAGCGACGGCTCGATCGCGCTATACTGGCCGAAGATCGCGGTGCTCAACAATGTCAGCCTCGATCATAAATCTCTCGACGAGTTGCGAAGCCTGTTCGGCGCTTTCATCGCGCGGGCGGCGACCGCGGTGATCAACATGGACAATGGCGACGGCGCCGCGCTGGCGATGACGTTGCCGCCCGAGCGCCGCCTCACCTTCGGGATCAGCGACGGGGGCGGGCAGCGGGCCGATCTCGTCGCGACCCGGCTGGTCGAGCGGCCGTTCGGGGTGGATTTCATGCTCTCCGAGCGCGGCGCGGCGCCGATTGCGGTGTCGCTCAAGGTGCCGGGCCGTCACAATGTCTCGAACGCGCTGGCCGCGATCGGCGCGGCGCGGGCGGCGGGCGTACCGATCGAGGACGCCGCGCGCGCGATTGCCGGCTTTACCGGGCTCAGGCGGCGGATGGAGCTGGTCGGTGAAGCGGGCGGCGTCGCGGTGATCGACGATTTCGGGCATAATCCGGACAAGATCGCCGCCACGCTGGACACGCTTCATGCCTTTCCCGGGCGGCTGCTGATCCTGTTCCAGCCGCATGGCTATGGCCCGCTCAAGGTGATGCGGACCGAGCTGGTCGCGACGCTGGCGACGAAGCTCGGCCCTGACGACCTGCTCGTCCTGCCCGACCCGGTCTATATGGGCGGCACTGTCAACCGCGAGGTGACGAGCGCGGACATCATCGCCGATGTCGCGGCGACCGGCCGGAACGCGCTCCACATCCCGGCGCGCGACGCGGCGGCGGCGCATCTCGCGGCCGAGGCGCGGCCCGGCGACCGCATCGTCGTGATGGGCGCGCGCGACGATACGCTCAGCCAGCTTGCGGCGGATATGCTGGACACGGTCAAGAACAAGGCTGGCAACGGCGCTCAGGCGTGATATTCGGGGCCTTCGCCCATCGATGAGGTTTCGCCCATGTTCCGCCGCCTGTTTCTCGATCACCCCAAATCGGTCGGTGAGAGCTATGGCCAGCATTTCGGCGTCGCCTCACGCTTCGGCTTCAAGATGATGTGGGGCGGCGCGCGCTGCGCGCTCCACGCCTTTCTGCCCTTCCTGTTCAAGACCGCCGGCAGCGACACTGTCTCGGCGCTCCATGCCGAACTGGTGACCAAGCGCAACGCGGCACGCGCAGCGCAGACCCAGATGGCGACCGTCGAATATGTGATCTGAGGGGCGGCCGAGTCGGCCGTGGCTGGCGAAGTAGTGATTTACGCTGTTCCGGGCACGGAACAGCGAAAGAACAGGGAAAGAAATTTTTTCTTCGCTGTTTTTCGGGTGTTTTCGCCGAAAATGCGCGAAATTCATCATTTGAAATCAGATATATAGAGCCTCTTTCCCTGTTATTTCCATAACAGGGAAACTTTCCCAAATAACAGGGAAGCCCATCGGCCATAACAGCGAAAGCTCCGGTCGGAACAGGGAAGCCGGCTGCGTTGGAAATCATCTTCAGATCCTGAGAAAGAGCGTGGCGAGCACACATGGCGTCCCCGTTCGCCAGCATATGCGGCATCTTCCGTTCGGGTTGAATCGCCGGTCGGGCATGATGAACTGCTGTGGTGGCCGGAGTCGCGCAGGTGGGGCGCCGACTGACCAGCTGGATCAGTTCGTTCAGATGGGCGTTCATCTCGGGAGCCGCACGATGGATCATCTGGTGCGGCATCTTGGCGGGCTGATTGAGTCCGCCTCCGTCAGGTAAAAGGCGATTGAGGCGATGGCCGGACAGATCCTCTTCGTTCAGGGCGCCGGCAGGGGCACGCATGATTGCTGGGACAACAAGCTCGTGGCGAGCCTCGAGCATGAGCTCGGAGACGGCTATGCCGTCCGCTATCCGCGGATGCCTGGCGAGGACGATCCCGGCTATGCGGCCTGGAAGGCGGCGCTGACGGCCGAGTTCGCCTCACTGGAGGACGGGGCGATCCTGGTGGGCCACTCAATCGGTGGTACCATCCTGCTCCACATGCTCGCGGAGCGGCCACCGGAATTCAGGATCGGCGGACTGTTCCTGATTGCCGCACCCTTTATCGGTGAGGGCGGATGGCCGAGCGACGAGATGGACGGTCGCACGGACTTTGCGGAACGCCTGCCCCAGGGTCTTCCCGTCCATCTCTATCATGGCGTGGACGACCCCGAAGTGCCGGTGGCGCATGTTCATCTCCATGCGAACGTAATTCCGCTTGCCGTTGTCCGCACGATCAAGGGGGCGGATCACCAGCTCAACAACGACATGAGCGAGGTCGCGCGCGATATTCTGACGCTCCGTAAAGGAGGATGAACCGTGATCGAGGGCATGATCAGAAGGCGCGTCGAGGCCTTGGCGGAGGCGTTGCGCAAGGGCGATATCGACGGGATCATGTCAGCCTATGCACCCGACATCACGTCATTCGATATCGTGGCGTCGCTGCGATATTCGGGGGCCGACAACAAGCGGCGGGCGTGGGAAAATGCGCTCGCCGGCTATGACGGACCGATCGGCTATGAGGTGCATGAGCTGGAGGTCGCGGCGCAGGGCGACCTGGCTTTCGCGCACAGCCTGAACCGCGTGAGTGGGACCCTGGCGAGTGGCACGGCCTCTACGCTCTGGCTGCGCTGGACGGCATGTTTTCAGCCGGTCGATGGAGCCCGGCTGATCGTGCACGACCATGCCTCGATTCCGGCGGATCTCGAGCACGGTCGAGCGCTCATGGATCTTTTGCCTTGAGACGGGTACGCCGTCGCTTTCTGTGAGGGGAAGAATGGTGCCGGAGGCGGGAGTCGAACCCGCACTGTCCACGTTTTGAGCGTGTCGCCTCCTGCCTGTTGGGCTACCCCGGCAATTGGTGGGAAGGTGTGGACTCGAACCACTCCCCGAAGGACCGGAGTTACAATCCAGCTGGCGCATCCGAGCGCCTTTCCCTTCCCGTGGTGGACCCCCTCGGATTCGAACCGAGACTGTGATGCTTCTAAGGCACCCGCCTCCTACCAGTTGGGCTAGAGGTCCGGTAACTGGCGGAGTGCGCTGGGATCGAACCAAATGCCTCGCGGCACCTCTCGCTTAGCAGGCGGAGCCAGCGACCGTCGCTGGATCACACTCCCGATATTGGCGGAGGGTGGAGGAATCGAACCCCTAACCTTGCGGATAGCCCGGTTTTCGAAACCGGTTGCACTCCATAGCGCGCCACCCTCCGTAGACGGGTGACGCAGATCGTCGTTCCGTCAGTATCGTAAGCTGATACTGGATGACGAGATCAGGGCGAGCAGTGCGTTCATGGGGCGGGCTTCTAGCGATGATCTCGGGGTAGTCAATCCCTGTTCTGTCGAGCAGCTTGTGGGGGTGGCGCCCAAACTTCGACGCCGCAGCACTAGCTCGATCCTGAGCAGCCTCGGCGGCGGGGCGGCCGATAGGTGGCTAGGCCGTAGACTCATAAAAAGCGGCCTGTCGGCAAGCGCCCCAGTTGCGGTCGTTCTCTATACCCGCCACGATCTTCGCGGAAGGAACAAGTGATGGCCGACGAGGTGAAGCCTTACCCGCTTATTACCGAAGCGATCAGGCAAGATCAGGTCGAGCAGGTGGCGAACCTCTTTGATCGATACCCTGACATGGAGGGTCTCCGCGTGCCCGCGTTCGGGACATGGCTTCATTACGCCGCAGCGCACGGCAGCGCGGCAATGCTGGCGTGGCTTGTTGCGCGCGGCTTTGATCCTTGCTCAATAGGCGGACCAGAAGGCGAGACCCCGGTGGAAATGGCAGCGGCCAAGGGGAAGGATGCGAACGTCAGCTTTCTTTTGGACCTCGGCGTGCCGCTCGATACGTCAACCGCAATACGAAATCCCCTTTTCTCGTCGGTGCTCAGCCGGTCCTTGGAGGTGTCGCGACTTCTGCTTGAGGCAGGGATCGATACATCTCCACGCTACACCCTCGGCTCATCTACTCAGACCTTGGACGCCGTAGCCTTTGCGATGCTTCACGGAGCACGTGACATCGCGCGAATGATCGCCCTGCATAGCAACGGCGGAAACGCTCGCTTAGCTGAACAGGCGATGGCAAATGGGCTGGATACTGCGATGGCGATCACATCGCAAAGCGGCACGTAGGAACGACCGCTTTCCACCAATCTCGGCCATTCAGCCTTCGCGCCGAAAGCGGTCGTTTATGAGTTCGCGACCTAATCGAACGTCCCTCGATGTTTGGCGTCGCTGTCAATGGGCCACTCCATGAAGGCGAACACCCAGTACATGATCGCCCCGACCAACGGGACGAAGAGCAAGAGCGACCACGCGCCGCTGAAACCTGCGCGCGAGACGATTTTCCATGCTGGGATGATCCAGGCCGCGAATATCACGCCAAAGACGAGCCAATGCACAAGACTAAACGCGCCCATGTGTTTATCCCCCGATTTGTAGGGACGAAGATGCGTTATTCCGTTCGCCTGGTCCAGCGCGTTCCATAAGCACCGTCTTTGAACACGCGCTTCTGCCAAGCGCAGGGTGGTTACGCAACGACTGGACCAATTCGCCGATATGTCAGGTGCTTGCCCATTGCGCCGACCAGCGCGAACTCTGCGCGCTCGTCATCGTCCACGCCCGTCGCGGCGCGAAATGGAACTCTGCAAGGTAGCGTTACAAATGCTGCGGGCTGCGATTCTGATATAGTCCCTTCATGCTGCGCCCGAAGATCCCGGAAAGCCTTCGGTCGTCCTCGTGTGAATCGCCGCGTCATTCTTGCTGACACGCTCGCCGCCGAAACGATCAAGGGGCGACTTGAAATTCAGAGCATCAAGCCATTGTAAGAATGGCCTAACTTCCATCATTAGCACCTCCCAACTGGACCCCAGCCTTCGCTGGGGAAGGCAATGGGGTGCTTGCCTTCCTGACAAACACACACGTCCATTTGACAACCTCACTTGACAGACAAGCGACCTTGACTGTAAAGCTTCCTTCACTGATTCGAAAGGAGCCTTTACTCATGGCCAAGAGCCAAGCCATCAAGCGCTACACAAGCCGCGTTATCGTGCTGAGCCTGACCTATGCCGCCCTGCTGTTCGGCGCGGTGTATCTGTTCGTGCATCATCTGCTGAGCGGACCCATCGCCTATGTGGCGGCGGTGCTGCCGGCGTTGCCGATCATCGGCATCTTCGTCGCGATCGGCCGCTACCTCGTCGAAGAGAATGACGAGTATCTGCGCGACCAGTTCGTCCGCCAGGCGCTGATCGCCTCCGGCTTCGCGCTCAGTATCGCCACCGCCTGGGGGTTCCTCGAGAATTTCGATCTCGTGCCGCATGTCTATGCCTATTACGCGGCGATCCTGTGGTTCGCCGGGCTCGGCCTCGGCGCCTGCGTCAACAAATTCCAGGCAATGCGAGGCGAGCCATGAAGAACCGCCTCAAGGTGCTCCGCGCCGAGCGTGACTGGAGCCAGGGCGATCTTGCCGACCGGCTCGAGGTTTCGCGCCAGAGCGTGAACGCGATCGAGACCGGGCGCTACGACCCCTCGCTCCCCCTCGCCTTCAAGATCGCCGAGCTTTTCGAGCTTTCGATCGAACAGATCTTCACCAGCCCTTCCAAGGAGAATGACCAATGACACCCGCGAACAAAGGCCGCCTGATCGCCGCTTTCGCCCTTCCGCTGCTGCTGCTCAATGCCTTCCCCGCTCATGCGGCACCGGCCCAACTCGCCAATGCCCGTTCGAGTGGAAGCTTGACCGTGATGGACCACATCTCGATCGTGCCGATGGGCTCGGGTTCGCCGATCTTCCTGATCCCCGGTCTCTCCTCACCACGCGAGGTATGGGATGGGGTGGCGCGCGATCTGGCTAAGAACCACAAGGTCTATCTTGTCCAGGTCAACGGATTTAGCGGGGATGCGCCCGGTGCCAATCTGAAGCCGGGCATTCTTGACGGCGTGGTCTCCGATCTCGATGGCTATATCGCCAGCAACAACATCAAGGGCGCGGGCGTAGTCGGCCATTCGATGGGCGGGCTGATCGGGCTGATGTTCGCCAAGGCGCATCCTGAGCATGTCTCGCGGCTGATGATCGTGGATTCGCTGCCCTTTTTCGGCATGCTGTTCGGCCCGACCGCGACGGTCGCGACGGTCGAGCCGCAGGGCAAGGCGATGCGCGACCAGATATCCGCCACCTATGGCAAGCCGGCCGATCAGGCACAGGCGGAGGCAACCGCGAACCGGCTTGCACTGAAACCGGAGTCCCGCGCCAAGGTGAAGGCCTGGGTGCTGGCCGCCGATCCGCGGGTTTCGGGCGAGGCGGTGTATGAGGATCTGACCACTGACCTGCGGGGGGACCTGTCAGCAATCAAGACGCCGATCACTCTGGTCTATCCATGGGCCGAGACCGGCCCGACCAAGGCGATGGCGGACCCGCTTTATCGCGGTGCTTATGCGGCGGCGCCGAATGTGACCTTCGTCGATGTCGGCGATTCAGCGCATTTCGTGATGCTCGATCAGCCGGAGGTGTTTGGGGCGGCGCTCAAGAGGTTTGCGGACGCGAAGTGACCATCTAAATCCTCCCCCGGGAACCGGGGGAGGGCGTTCGAGCTTTGGATTGCCCCCGGCAATCCAAGATCCTGTCTGGGGAACAGGGTCTCGCTCGAACGCATTCGCCTCTTCCGGCGAATGGTGGAGGGGGCCTCGCCGCAAGCGCATCGCCCGTGGCGCCCCCTCCACCACGCGCTGAAGAAGCGCGCGGTCCCCCTCCCCCGCTGCGCGAGGGAGGATTAAGTGTGGACTTGACCCTTGCCCCCGGCTGCGCTCCATTCAGTGCGACCGGGGGGATTTTCATGGCGAGCGGATCAGGACGCAGGGGCGCGTTCGAATTTACCGGCGGCTGGCGCGATTTTGCGCCAATCGCCTTTTCGAACCTGCTGCTCAGCGTGGTGACGCTGGGCATCTATGTCTTCTGGGCGCGTACGCGCGAACGGCAATATCTGTGGAGCCGCACCCGCTTCATCGACGACCGGCTCGAATGGACCGGCACCGGCTTCGAGCTCTTTCTCGGCTATGTCTTCGCCTTCTTCCTGTTCATCATTCCCTTCGCGCTGCTCAACCTGCTGCTGCAGGGCATATTGATGCGCGGCCATCCGGGCGCGGCGGCCGTGCTCGGGCTCTTCCTCTACCTGCTGCTGATGTATCTGACCGGCGTCGCGATCTTCCGGGCGCTGCGCTACCGGCTGAGCCGGACCTTCTGGCATGGGATCAGGGGCGGCGCGGACAGCCAGGGGCTTGCGTTCGGCTGGTCCTATCTCTGGCGGACCGTCACCGGTAGTCTCGTACTGGGCCTGCTGATCCCCTGGTCGATGACGAGCCTCTGGAACGAGCGCTGGGATGCGATGAGCTTTGGCCCACACCGATTTGATTCGAATGCGAGTTCGGACCGGATCTTCCTCAAGTTCCTGCTCTTCTATCTGGTGCCGGTGATCGTGTTCATCGGCGGTGTCGTCGCCGCCGCGCTGGTGGCCGGTTTCGCCTCCGCGGCTTCGGCGGGCGACCCGATCGACCCGAGGGCGATGGGCGTCATCCTCCCCGTCATCATGCTGCTGATCTACGGCTTCGCGCTCGGGCTGATCGCGATGATCTATTATGCGGCCTATTTCCGCGAGGTGGTCGGCAATCTCTCGCTCGGCGGGCTCGAGTTCGAATTCGATGCGCAGACCTGGGACTGGATCAGGCTCTATCTCGGCAATATCGGCCTTACGATCGTGACGCTGGGGATCGGGCGGATCTTTGTCGGCTATCGCAACTGGACCTTTTTCATCCGCCACATGAAGGCTTATGGCGAACTGAACCTCGACGATTTCACCCAATCCACCACCAGGCTGCCCGGCCAGGGCGAGGGGCTGCTCGATGCCTTTGACATCGGCGCGTTCTAACCCCGGCCTGCCCGTCTGGCATTATGACGGTGTGAGCGGGATACGGCAGCAGCGGCTGCTGCGGATCGAGGGCGATGATTTCCGGCTGGTCAGCCCGGACGGCGCGGGGGAGACGTATAGTTTTGCCGATCTGATCGCGCGGGACGCGCAGGATGGCGGCGCCGTTTTCGCGCTGAAGAAGCGCCCGGGCTGGCGGATCGGCTTTGCCGGCGACGTGCCCAAGGAGGTCGCCGATCATCTGCCAAGGGTGCGCCGTTATGGCGGGCTGATCGACCGGGTCGGGCTGTGGCGATCGTCTTTCATATTCGCATTGCTGGCGGCGGGGGCGATCACCCTGTTCCTGCGCACGCCCGCCGCGGTGGCGCGCGCAGTGCCACCTTCGATGGAGCGCAAGCTGGGCGATCTGATGGTCGGCGATTTCGGCCACCGCGCCTGTGCCGGGCCGGGCGGCCCCGAGGCACTTTCAGCGATGCTCCACCGGATCGACCCCAAGGCCACCGATCTCGACATACGCGTCGTCAACCTGCCGATCGTCAACGCGGTGACCCTGCCCGGCGGCAAGATCGTGATCTTCGACCGGCTGCTCCAGGAAGCGCGGACGCCAGAGGAAATCGCCGGCGTGCTCGCGCATGAGATCGGCCATGTCCGACACCATGACGTGATGGAGTCGCTGCTGCGCCAGCTTGGCCTCAGCGTTCTGCTCGGCGGGCTCGACGGGAAGGTCGGCGGCTATACCAACACCCTGCTCGCCGCGACCTATTCGCGCGACGCCGAGGCGCGGGCCGATGGCTATGCGCTCGACGCGCTCAACCAGGCCGGCGTGTCGCCCGAGCCGATGGCGCAGTTCTTCCGCCGCCTGTCGGGCGGGGAAATGAAGGGCGAGGGCGCGGCGCGGATCATGACCTATTTCTCGACGCATCCGATGTCAGCGGATCGTGCTGCCCGGTTCGACCGGGCGGCACGCGGCCATGGTGGCTATCGCCCGGTGCTCGACCCCGAGGCCTGGGCACGGCTGCGCGCGATCTGCTCGTCCGATCCCGAGGCGGAAAAGCCGGGACTTCGGTTCTGACCCGCACTTCGAATCAGATGGGGATTCAGATGGGTGACGCTGCCGGGCGCATCCCCTAGACAGCCGCCTATGTCCGACTCTCCCCCTCCGGCACGCCCGGCGCTTGCCTATCATCTGACCAAGGGCACCGACCCGACCATCGTCTTCCTGCCCGGCTATGCCTCGGACATGTCGGGCACAAAGGCGCTTGCGCTCGAGGCCTGGGCGAAGGGGGCGGGGCGCGGCTTCCTGCGCTTCGATTATGGCGGGTGCGGGCAAAGCGAAGGCGCGTTCGAGGAACAGAGCCTTGCCGGCTGGCGCGACGATGTGGTGACGATGCTCGACCAGCTCGTCGAAGGGCCGGCCGTGCTGGTCGGATCGTCGATGGGCGGCTGGCTGATGCTGCTCGTCGCACGCGACCGGCCCGACAAGGTCGCCGCTCTGGTGGGCGTGGCGCCGGCGCCCGATTTCACGGATTGGGGCTTCACCCTGGAGGAGAAGATGGCGCTGCTCCAGAATGGACGGATCGAGCGGCCTTCAGCCTATTCGGACACGCCGACCGTCTATACCGCGAAATTCTGGCAATCGGGCGAGGCGAACCGGCTGATGTTCGGCCAGATCGCCATCGACGGGCCGGTGCGCCTGCTCCAGGGCCAGGCCGATGCCGATGTGCCATGGAACCGCACGGTGCGCGTCGCCGAGCTGATCCGTTCAGCCGATGTGCAGACAATACTCATCAAGGACGGCGACCACCGCCTGTCGCGCGATACCGATATCGCGTTGCTTATCCGGGCGGTCGAGGATGTGATCCAGCGCCTATGATCCTGCCCCTGCTCCTTCTTGCCGCCACCCAGGCTATACCCCAGGCCGGACCGCCCGATCCGGTCGAGCAACGTTTCGACCGGTGCGTCGGGCTTGCGTCCGAAGATCCGGCCAAGGCCGAGGGCGAGGCCGGGCAATGGCAGCGCGACGGCGGCGGGTTCCTCGCGCATCAATGCCTCGGCATCACCTATGCGACCGAGCTGCGCTGGAGCGCGGCGGCCTCCGAATTCGAGGCGGCGGCGCGCGGCGGCGAGATCGCGCATGACCGGCGCACCGCGAATTACTGGGCGCAGGCGGGCAATGCCTGGCTGGCTGCGGGCGAGCCGATGAAGGCACGCGGCGCACTGAATGCAGCGCTGGCGATCGGTACGCTGGAGGGGCTGCAGCGCGGCGAGGCCAATCTCGACCGTGCCCGCGCCTTCGTGGCGAGCGGCGACCTGGCCGATGCCCGCGCCGACCTCGACCGCGCCTGTGTCGATGCCGCCGCCGACCCGCTCGCCTGGCTGCTTTCGGCGACGCTCGCCCGGCGGATGAATGACCTGCCGCGCGCGAAGAAGGATATCGCCGAAGCGCTCCACCGTGCCGGTGACGACGCCTCGGTCCAGCTCGAAGCAGGGAATATCGCGGCGGCGACCGGTGACGAGGCGGGTGCGAAGCTGGCCTGGCAGCGCGCGGTGAGCATCAAGCCCGATGGCGTGGCGGGCCGGGCTGCGCGCAATGCCCTGAAGCAATTCGACTCACCGGCGAAACCATAGTTGCACTGGCAAGAGCGCGCGCCCTGCCCTATCTCGCTCTGGTCCCGACTGGAGCCAGGCCATGCAATATCTCCACACCATGATCCGCGTCTCCGATCCCGATGCGACGGTCCGCTTCTTCGAGCTGCTCGGGCTGAAGGAAGCGCGGCGCATGGAGAGCGAGAAGGGGCGCTTCACCCTGATCTTCATGGCGGTGCCGGGCGAAGAGGGTAAGGCGGAGGTCGAGCTGACATATAATTGGGACCCGGAAGAATATGGCGGCGGGCGCAATTTCGGGCACCTCGCCTACCGCGTCGACAATATCTACGAGACCTGCCAGCGGCTGATGGATGCCGGCGTGACGATCAATCGCCCGCCGCGCGACGGCCATATGGCGTTCGTCCGTACCCCCGACAATATTTCGGTCGAGCTGCTGCAGGACGGCCATCTCGCGCCCGCCGAGCCCTGGGTCTCGATGCCGAATACGGGCACCTGGTAGGATGAGCGCGGCGACGCGCGCTTTCCTGGCCCTGACGGGCGCGCGCCTGCCGATCGTGCAGGCACCGATGGCGAACTTTGCCGGGACTGAGCTGGCCATCGCCGCGATCGGCGCGGGTGCGGTTGGGTCACTGCCCTGCGCGGTGCTTGATGGTGAAACCGTTGTGGCGCAGGCAGCAACGGTACGGGCGGCTGCGAGCGGCCCGCTCAACCTCAATTTCTTCTGCCACAAGCTCGGTCCAGCGCCTGACGAGACAGTGTGGCGGCAAAGCCTTGCCCGTTTCTATGCCGAGGAGGGCGTTGCGCCGCCAACGGCTAGCCCGCCGCTGCGCCGGCCTTTCGACGCAGCGCTGGCGGACGCGGTCGAGGCGGCGCGGCCCGAGATTGTGAGCTTCCATTTCGGGCTGCCCGAGGCGGCGCTGCTCGACCGTGTGCGGGCGACCGGCGCGCGCATTTTCGGCAACGCGACGACGCTGGCCGAGGCGCTCTGGCTGGTCGATCATGGATGCGACGCAGTGATCGCGCAGGGCTTCGAGGCGGGCGGACATGCCGGGCACTTCCTGTCGGGGCATCAGCCGGTCGGCCTGTTCGCGCTGGTTCGGCAGATCGTCGAGAGGGTTCGTGTCCCGGTGATCGCGGCGGGTAGCGTTGCGGACGCGCATGGCGCGGCGGCCGCGATCGCGCTCGGAGCGGCGGCGGTGCAGGTCGGGACCGCCTATCTGCGGACGCCCGAGGCGCGGCCGAGCGCGGTCCATCGCAAGCGGCTGGAAACCGCCACCGCCGATGACAGCGTCTTCACCAACATCTTCACAGGCGGACTCGCGCGTGGCTTGCGCAACGCGGTGATCGACTCGCTTGGCGCGGTCAGCGATGCCGCACCGCCCTTCCCTTATGCCAGCGCCGCGCTTGCACCGTTGCGTGCCCATGCGGAAGCGCAGGGCCGCGACGATTTCTCGCCGCTCTGGGCGGGCCAGGGCGTGGCGCTGGCCCGCGCCGAACCCGCCGCCGCCCTGACCGAACGTCTCGGAACCGCCGCCCTCAATGCCGGAAACCTTGCATGACCAATCTCGAAATCATCCGCATCCCGGCGCTCAGCGATAATTATATCTGGCTCGTCCACGACCCCGCGTCCGACCAGACGATGGTGGTCGATCCGGCGGAATCGGCCCCCGTTCTTGCCGAGGCCGCACGGCGGGGGTGGCATATCGGGCAGATCTGGAACACGCACTGGCACCCCGATCACACTGGCGGCAATGCAGCGATCAAGGCGGCGACCGGGGCGTTGGTCTTCGGCCCCTCCACCGAGGCGGAGCGCATCCCGACGCTCGATATCCCGCTGCGCGAGGGCGATACGGTGCGGCTCGGCAATCATGTCGCGATCGTGCTGGCGACGCCCGGCCACACCGCCGGCCATATCATTTTCCATCTGCCCGGCGACGCGCTCGTCTTCACCGGCGACACGTTGTTCGCGATGGGGTGCGGGCGGCTGTTCGAGGGCGATGCCGACCAGATGTTCACCAACATGCAGCGGCTGGCGGCTCTCCCCGCCGAGACGATCGTCTATTGCGCCCATGAATATACGCAAGCGAATGGCCGTTTCGCGCGCGTCGCCGAACCCGGCAACCAGGCCGTTATCGAGCGGATGAAGCTGGTCGACGCGGCGCGCGAGCGCGGCGAGGCAACGGTTCCGACGACGATTGCGGAGGAGCGTGCGACCAACCCGTTTCTTCGCGCCGCTTCCGCCGCGGAGCTGGCCGAACGGCGCGCGGCAAAGGATGCTTTTCGCGGCTGAATGCGCTATGGAGCAGGCGACGGGGGCGTCGCATGAA
>Ga0105245_10001498_pt1 | contig 21125 bp, 21 predicted proteins | sample KBSM54metaG_FD_81523 | JGI IMG/M metagenome (GOLD analysis project Ga0105245, IMG submission 81523) | Miscanthus rhizosphere microbial communities from Kellogg Biological Station, Michigan, USA - KBS M5-4 metaG | ecosystem: Host-associated > Plants > Roots > Rhizosphere > Soil | place...
CCCACTCCCAATTCGCGACTCGGTTAATTAACTAGCATAAGTTACGGTTTCCCTGCACGTTCATCATGTGATCGCGCGCATGAGATGCGGATTGTCGTTCGCCGCCGGTTTCAGCAGCGCGCGGCCAAGCCTGAAAGTCGCCACCAGCATTGCGACTCCGCCCATCATCGCCAGCGCCGGCACGCCGCTGAGAGCGCCGAGCCAGGCGAGGACCGAGCCGGCCTGGATCAGGATCGCAATCGTCCAGCTCGCCGTGTCGCGCCACACCAGGGCCAGCGCGAGTGCGAGGATATCGGCGAGGAAAAATGCATTCGCATGCATGCCCGGTAACAGCCCGGCGCTGACCAGCGAGGCCAGCAGTGCGGCGTTCATCAAGGTGCGGTCGCCCAGGCGCCGGGCCGAGAAACTGGCTATATAGGCGGCGCTCGTGCCGATCGCGGCGGCAATGGCGAGGCCGAGCAACGGGACGCCAAGCGGCAGCGCCTGCGCGATCGTCCAGAGGTTCGGCGCATTGAACGACAGGGGCTGTTCGATCCCCATCCGATAGAGCGTCGCGAGGTCTGCAGGGTGCCAGCCGACCAGCATCGTCTCGGCGGCGACGGCCGGCGCGATCAGCCATAGCTTCAATGGCAGGCGCCGGTTGATGATCAGCGCGACAAAGAAGGGCGCAAGGAACGCGGCCTGCAGGTCCAGGCCCACAGCCAGGCCGAACCAGACGAGCATTGCCGGGTGGTGCCGGCCGAGCGCGGCGGCGAGCGCCATCACACAGGCGGCGCCCCAGATCGAGTCATAGGGGCCGAGCAGCACGCATGGCAGCAGGAAGACAAGCGCGGCGGCGCGGTCGGGCTGGGGCGCATCGAGCTGGATGAGCAGATGCCGCATGGCGAGCGCGAGGGCGGCGGCGCCGACAAGCGGGGTCAGCCCGGCAAGGCTCAGTCCGCCCGCCATGATCCACCACGCCGCAGCTGCCACGGCGAGCGTGGCGGGGATTGGGGGCAGGGGGAAGGCCGATGGTCGCGGCAGGATCATAAGCCCCGATATCCGAAGCTGATTGAGGCCGCGTTAAGAACGACGGATCGCGGTTGCACGCCCGGCATGGCTGTGTTGTGTATCGGACCACAACAACCCGGCACACAAAGCCGGCCCGCAGCAGAGGAACCGCATGATGGCGAAGGAAAAGACCACGACGGACAAGGTGAAGGACACGATCGACGAGATCGTCGATCCCGTGAAAAAGGCCGGAGAGGCGATGCGCGCCTCGGGCGCCAAGCTCGCCAAGGGCAGTTCCGACGTCGGCATGAAGATGATCGAACAGGCCGAGATCAACGCCCGGGAGGCCTTCGCCGCGATGCGCGCCGCCGCTGCCGCGAAGGATCTGTCGGAGGTGATGAAAATCCAGGGCGAGTTCCTGCGCGAGCAGGGCAGCCGGAGCATGGCCAATGCGCGCGAGATCGGCGAGCTGATCATGCAGTTCGGCCGGGAAGCGGTGGCGCCTCTCAAGGGCGACAAGGACTGAGGTCAAATTCGACCAGATTTACCCGTCATGCCGGACTTGTTCCGGCATCCATGTTTCCGCACGAGCTTCAATCGTTGGGTATGCGGAGCAATGGACCCCGGAACAGGTCCGGGGTGCCGATCTGGTTTGGCCTGGGGCCGATAAAGGGTCGCGCGAGCCCGAGTCTTAAACCCGGGCCGCACTCCCAATCCGGGCGACATCATGCGCGAGGATCGTGAGGTCATGCGCCTTGCCCGCCTGATCGCGGACATGGTTCTTGAGCAACGCCTCGGCGCGGAAGCCGAGGCTCTCGAACAGCATCACCGATCCGATCTGGTCCGGGGTCATCTGCGCGATCAGCTTCTCGATCCCGCGCTCCATCGCGACCGCATAGATCGCCTCGAGCAGGTCGCGGCCCAAACCGGCACCGCGTTTGTCGGGCGATACGAGCAGGCGGATCTCGCCGACATGCGCGCTCCAGCTCAGCGGATCGCGCACCAGGGCCGCGGTGCCGACGAACTTGCCGCCGTCCTCGGCGATCAGGCTGTCGATCCAGCCTTCCTCGATCGCGGAGAGCCAGGCTTCGATCACGCGCGGATGCCTCAGGTCGCGGCCGAGGAACAGCAGGTCATGCTCGGGCAGTCCCGCTGCGAAAGCGAGCATCGCATCGCGGTCGCCCGGCGCGAAGCGGCGTATATGATGGCCCATCTCGATCTCTCCCCGAGCCGGCGACTAGTTTCGGGCGTAACCGCCTGATCGCACTGCTTCCGGCGCCAAGGCTGGCATGGCCGTCGCGCAATGTCACCCCCGCTGATGTCAGGGGGGCGCAGCGGCGCTCACGGGCGTCGGTCCTGACGCGGTCATGTCGAGTGTCGCATCGCCGCCGAGCACACGATAGAGCGTCACCCGGTTGCTGGCCGCGACCAGCTCGGTCGCGATCAGCGAGCGCTGGGCCGAATAGAGCGAGCGTTGCGCATCAAGGCTTTGCAGGAAGGTATCGATCCCGCCGCGGTAGCGCGCGTCGGACAGCCGGTAGTTATCGGTGGCCGCAGCCGTCAGCGCCCGTTGCGCGGCCGTCTGCGCGTCGATCGTACCACGCCGGGCGAGTGCGTCGGAGACTTCGCGGAACGCGGTCTGGATCGTCTTCTCATAGGTCGCGAGCGCCGCGTCGCGCTGCGCCTCGGATTGCCGAACGCCGGCCTTGCCGGCGCCGGCCCGGAAGATCGGGTAGTTCACGCTGGGCGCGACCGAGTAATTGAACGCACCCCCGGTAAAGAGGCTGCCCAGCGGCCCGCTCGCAAATCCCGCCAGCGCGGTAAGGCTGATGCGCGGGAACAGTGCGGCCCGGGCGGCGCCGATCTCGGCATTGGCTGCGCGCAGCTCATATTCGGCCTGCACCACATCGGGGCGGCGGAGCAGGATGCCCGAATCCAGCCCGGCCGGCAGCTCGGCAAAGCTCTTCGCCGCCTCGTCGATCGACGCCGGCAACAGCGCGGGGGCGATCGGCGCGCCGACCAGCAGCTGCAGCGCATTCACGTCCTGCGCGACCGCCGTGGTCTGCTGGGCGAGATCGGATTGCGCGGTGGTGAGCACGATCTGCGCCTGGGCAAGGTCGGTGCGCGGAGCGATGCCGCCATCGAGCCGCGCCCTGGTGAGCTTGACGCTGCTCTCGGCGCTGGCGGCGGTGTCCTGCGCGATCTTGAGCAGGCTCCTGTCGGACGCATAGGTAAGCCACGCCGTGCCGATATCGCCGACCAGAGTAAGTCGTGTCGCCCGCGCCGCCGCCTCGGTCTCGAAATAGCGGTTCTGCGCCGCTCTGCTCAAGGAACGGACCCGCCCGAACAGGTCGATCTCGAACGCATTGATGCCGATATCGGTGCTGAAGCTGCCTTTGGCCCGGCTGGCGCCTGTCGTCCCCGAACCGCTCCCGCCGCCCGGATCGGCGAAGCGATAGCCCGCGCTCGCGTCGACCTCGGGCAGCAATTCGGCGCGCTGGATATGATATTGCGCCCGCGCCGAGGCGATGTTGGCCGCGGCAACGCGCAGATCGCGGTTGTTGACCAGCGCCTGCTCGATCAGCGTCTGGAGCCGGGGATCGCGGAAGATGTCGCGGTAGCTGATGCTCGGCAGCGCTGCTTCACTCCGGGCCAGATAGGCATCGCCGACGGGCCAGGACGACGGCACCGGCAGCTCGGGCCGGACATAATGCGGGTCCATCGAACAGGCGCCGAGCGAAGCCGCGGCGAGGAACAAGGCAAGGCGGCGCATCAGGCGGTCCCCTCGGGCGTCGGGGGCGGGGCGGGATGCTCGTGGTGGATATGCTTCATGATGTCCCGCGTGCTGCGGCGGACCAGCACGAAGAACAGCGGAATATAGAAGATCGCGAGGATCGTCGCGGTCAGCATCCCGCCGATCACGGCGGTCCCGATCGCGACCCGGCTGTTCGCGCCTGCGCCGGTCGAGATCGCCAGCGGCAGCACGCCGAAGATGAAGGCGAGGCTGGTCATCAGGATCGGCCGCAGACGGATGCGGGCGGCTTCGAGAGCGGCCTCGATCACGCGCTTGCCCTGCTTCTCGGCCTGCTCCGCAAACTCGATCATCAGGATGGCGTTCTTGGCGGCAAGGCCCATCGTCGTCAGCAAGCCGATCTGGAGGAACACGTCATTCTGCAAACCGCGCAGCGTCACCGCGAACACCGCGCCGACCAACCCCAGCGGGATCACCAGCAGCACTGCGATCGGGATCGTCCAGCTCTCATAGAGCGCGGCAAGGCACAGGAACACGACGAGCAGCGACAATGCGTAGAGATAGGGCGCCTGGCCCGAAGAGAGCCGCTCCTGGAAGGAGAGGCCGCTCCACGCGACGCTCACGCCGGGGATCTGCGCGGCATATTCCTCCATCCGGTTCATCGCCTCGCCCGAGCTCTTTCCGGGAGCGGCCGCGCCCTGGATCTCATAAGAGGAGATGCCCTGGAAACGGCTGAGCGACGAGGGGGCAGTCGCCCAGGAAACGGTTGCGAAGGATGAGAAGGGCGTCATCGCGCCGCTCGATCCGCGGACATACCATTCGGAAAGATCGTCGGGCTTGGAACGATAGGGCGCATCGCCCTGGACATAAACGCGCTTCACCCGGCCGCGATCGTTGAAGTCGTTGACGTAGCGGCCGCCCCAGGCTGTCGACAGCGTTGAGTTCACATCGGCCTGGGCGAGCCCGAGCGTGCTCAGCTTTTGCGGATCGACATCAACCTTCAGCGTCGGCTGGTCCTCGAGATCGGTCGGACGGATGGCGGCAAGGTCGGGGTCGGCGCGCGCCATGGCCATCAGCTTGTCACGGGCGGCCTTGAACGTCGCGCGCGGCAGGCCGCCGGTATTCTGGAGCTCGAGCGTGAAGCCGGTCGACTGGCCTAGGCCGCGCACAGCGGGCGGTGGGGTCGCGTAGAATTCGACATCGCGCAAGGCACCCAGAGCCTTGGTGGCGCGGGTGGAAATTGCGTCGGCGCCGTTCCGGCTTCCCTTGCGATCTTTCCAGTCCTTCAGTGCGACGAAACCGCGACCGGAATTCTGGCCTCCACCGCCACCGCCCGCGACCGTCATGATCGCGTCGGTATTGGCCTTTTCGTTCTCGAGAAAATATTTCTCGATCTGGTTTTGCGCGATCTGGGTGCTGTTGAGCGTTGCGCCCGGCGCGAGGTTCCACTGAATCTGCGTCCTGCCCTGATCCTCGGTAGGCAGGAAGCCGGTCGGTAGCTGCACGAACAGGATCACCAGGATCGCGACGACGCACGCGTAGATGGCGAGGAAGATCCATTTGCGATCGACCACCTTGGAGACGCCGCGCTGATATTTGTCGACCATATTCGCGAAACTGGTGTTGAACCAGATCTTCGCCCGCTCGCCGCGATGGCTGAGCGCGCGCGCCCAGGCGAAGCGGCTCTCCGTCTCCTCGTCCTTGCGCTTGAGCAAAGTCGAGGTCAGCGCCGGCGTCAGCACCAGCGCGACAACCACTGACAGCGCCATCGCCGACACGATCGTGACCGAGAATTGCCGGTAGATCACGCCGGTCGAGCCGCCGAAGAATGCCATGGGCAGGAACACCGCCGACAACACCAGCGCGATCGCGATCAGCGCGACGGTGATTTCGTTCATCGACTGGATTGTCGCGTCACGCGGGCTCATGCCGGGATTCTCGTCCATCAGCCGCTCGACATTCTCGACAACGACGATGGCGTCGTCGACGAGCAGACCGATGGCGAGGACGAGCCCGAACAGGGTCAGGGTGTTGATCGTGAAGCCGGCGATCGCGAAGATGCCGAAGGTGCCGAGCAGCACGACCGGCACCGCAATGGTCGGGATCAGCGTCGCGCGCCAGCTCTGCAGGAACACGAACATGACGATCACGACGAGGACGATCGCTTCGAAGAGGGTGATCACCACCTCCTCGACCGACAGCTTGATGAACTCGGTCGAATCCTGCGGGAAATTATAGGCGAAGCCGGTCGGGAAGCTCTTCGACTGGGACTCGACTGCCTGTTTGACCAGCTCGGCGGTGGTGAGCGCGTCGGCGCCTGGGGACAGGCTGACCGCGATGCCGGCGCCGGGATGGCCGTTGATGCGGCTGACGATGCCGTAATTCTCGGCACCGAGCTCGACGCGGGCGACGTCGGACAGGTGGACGGCCGAGCCGTCCGGCTGGGTCTTGACGACGATGTTGGCGAATTGTGCGGGCGTCGACAGGCGCGACTGCGCTGTTACGGTCGCGTCGAGCATCTGGTCGGGGCCGCTCGGCACGCCGCCGAGTTCGCCCGCCGCGACCTCGGCATTCTGCGCGGTGATCGCGGTGATGATATCGTTGGGAATCAGGCTGAAGCTCGCCAGCCGGTCCGGGTTGAGCCAGATCCGCATCGCATATTGCGCGCCGAACACCTGGGTGTCGCCGACGCCCTTGATGCGCCCGAGCTTCTCCTGGAGGTTCGAGACCATATAGTCCGACACGTCCTGGTTGGTGCGGGTATCGGTCGTATCGTAGATCGCGGCGATCAGCAGGAAATCGGGGTTGGCCTTGGTGACGGTCAGGCCCTGTTGCTGGACCTGGGCCGGGAGGCGCGAGATCGCCTGCTGGACCTTGTTCTGCACCTGGACCTGGGCAATGTCCGGATCGGTGCCCTTGCTGAAGGTCGCGATGATCGAAACCTGGCCGCGCGACGAGGAATTGGTGCTGAAATAGAGCAGCCCGTCCACACCCGTCAGCTGTTGCTCGATCACCTGGGCGACGCTGTTCTCGAGCGTTTCCGCCGAGGCACCGGGATAGCTCGCGCGGATATTGACCTGCGGCGGTGCCACGTCCGGGAACTGCTCGATCGGCAGCGAGAAGATCGCGCCGAGGCCGCCCAGCATGATGATGATCGCGACGACCCAGGCGAAGATCGGCCGGTCGATGAAGATGCGGGAAATCACGCGCCGATCAACCCTGCGACCGGTCGGTCTTTTTGCCGCCGCCGTGGCGACCCTTGCCGTCTGGCGCGCCGATCTTCTCCGGCGTACCGGCTGGAACCGGGACGACCGGCTGGTTGGGCTTCACCTTGCCCACGCCCTGCGTGATGATCTTGTCGCCGGGGTTGATGCCATCGGTCACCACCCAGTTGGCGCCGACCGTACGGGTCGCGGTCACGGTGCGCCGGACCGCCTTGTTGCCAGGACCGACGATGAAGATGGTCGCATTGCCCTTGGGATCGCGCGCGACCGCCTGTTGCGGCACCAGATAGGCGCTATTGTCGATCGACTGGGCGAAGCTCGCGCGGACGAACATGCCCGGCAGCAACAGCCCCTGCGGATTGGGGAAGCGGGCGCGCAACGTCACGGTGCCGGTCGCCGGATCCACGACAACCTCCGAGAACTCGACCGTGCCGGCATAGCCATAGTCGCTGCCGTCCTCGAGCTTCAGATGGACATCGGCCCTGGTCGCCACCAGCCCGCCGCTCTGAAGCTGGCGGCGCAGCGTGAGCAGGGCAGCGCTCGATTGCTGGATGTCGACATAGATCGGGTCGAGCCGCTGGATCGTCGCGAGCGGATCGGCCTGGCCGGCGGTGACCAGCGCGCCCTCGGTGAACAGCGACCGGCCGATGCGGCCGCTGATCGGCGCCGGCACGGTTGTGTAGCGCAGATTGATCTTTGCTGTGTCGAGCGCGGCACGGTTCTGCGCGACCGCGGCCGCCGCCTGGCGCGCCTGCGCTGCGGCGTCGGTATAATCCTGCTTCGCGACCGCCTGGATATCGGCGAGCGGCTTGTAGCGCTCGGCCTTGATACGGGTCGCCTCGGCATTGGCGGCGGCGCTGGCGAGATTAGCCTGGGCCTGATTGGTTGCGGCCCGATAGAGACTCGGGTCAATCTGATAGAGCGGCTGGCCTTTGTGGACGAGGCTGCCTTCCGTGAAATACCGATGGCGGATCAGTCCGGAAACCTGCGGCCGGACTTCGCTGCTCTCATAGGCGGTGGTCCGGCCGGCGAGCTCGGTCGTGATCGGCACGCTGGTCGGCTGAAGAACGACATAGCCGACCTGAGGCGGGCCAGACGGTCCGCGGCCCTTTTTCGTGCTGGACGCCCCGCAACCCGCAAGCATCGCAAGAGACGCGGCAATGGCAATAGACAGGGGAAGCGCCGTTAGTGCGCGCGCAGGCTTCAACAATCGCACCGTCATTCGTCTCCATCGCCCCGGATAGCGACACTCTCGCGATGGACGTCGCGCAATCCGTGCCAAACCTTATCAAACGAACCGTGGTTCCTGAGCCACCATGAGGATCAGAAACTTTAGATTATCCTATATCCTATATTCTATCGTAGCTTTGCGATAGAGAGGCCATCCGCCTTGGCCCGGTCCTTGGTGGATTCCTCGCTGCGCTTGAGCGCCTTCGCTATTGCCTTGAGCGCCATGCCCTTTTTCGCGAGCGTGTGGAGCTTCTGGATTTCGTCGCTGGTCCAGGGCTGGCGGTGCCGTTCGAATCTGTCCTCGCTCATGCCCGTCCCGCTTTTCGTTTGAGGCCCACCAATGCCTGGTCGAGCGCCGAGAGGAAACGCGACCGATCAGTCTTCGCGAACGGGGCCGGGCCGCCGATCGCGTCCCCGCCCGCGCGCAGATCGGCCATGATCGCCCGGGTCGCGATCGCCGCGCCGATCGAGCTCGTGGTGAAAGGCTTGCCCGTCGGCGAGATCACCGTCGCGCCAGCCTTGAGGCAGCGGTCCGCCAGCAGGATATCGGCGGTGACGACCACGGCGCCGGGATCGGCACGCTCGGCGATCCAGTCGTCGGCCGCGTCGAAGCCGTCGCTCACCACCATCCGCTCTACGAGCGGGTGGACCGGTATACGCATGATGCTGTTGCTGACGATCGACACGGGCACCTCGTGGCGAAAGGCCACCTTGTAAACCTCGTCCTTTACTGGGCAAGCATCGGCATCGACCATGATTCTTATTGTCGCAAATTGTGTCAGGCGGATGCTCCCTCATCCTGCGGGCCGATCGCGATGATTTCGATCGCGTCGGGCTTGCCGTTGAAGTCGAGCAGTTCGCCCACACTCGCGCCCATCATCGCCGCCGCCAGGGGCGCCGTGAAGGGTATGAGGTTGGCCGATGGCTCGGCTTCGTCGCTGCCGACCAGGTCGATCGCCCGGACCGCGCCATTCAGCCGAAAGGTGACGCGCGCGCCGAACGCGACCTCTTCGCCATTGGGGATCGGCGCCACGATCGCGGTGGCGCGGCGCGTATTCCAATAGCGCAGCTCGCGCTTCAGGACTGCGCGCGCTGCCTCGTCGGTCTCGGCCGCGACGGCAGCCTCAAGCGCGGCCGCCTTTGCCTCGATCCCGGCCAGCCCGCGTGCGGTCACCAGGTTGGGCCCGGGCGGCAGCGGCAGCTCGAATTTCGGCTCCAGATGTTCTTCATCGCTCTCACGACGAAAGGCGACGCTCATGGGGTTTCTCCTTGCGACACCGATGGCGCGATGCGGCGCGCGCGTCCAGTCGTGTGAGGATCGGCCGGGATGCATCGCGGATGGAGGCGCAGCGCAATCGGTGATATCAACCGGCGCGATATGGAAGGCGTGAAATTCCGGACCAAGATCAAGACGGTCACCCAGCGCTTGCCGGATGGCGGGGTGGGCGATGTCGCCAAGGCGTTCGTCATCCCGACCATGGCATGACAACGTCATGGCGCCTGCTCGCTTTCCTGGGTTTCGGCACCGCGATCGTTGCTGCGATGGCAGAGGGCGCGTGGGCGGATTCCGCACTGCCTCCGGTGATCGGGCCGAAAAAGATCTGTCTGAAATACAGCAGCTTTGATCTTCTGGATGGCGAGCGGGTGACCGATTTCCAGGCCGGAGTCGAAGGCGTGCTGCTACAAGTCAGCGGGCGGGCGGGAAGGTTCAGCGTCGGCGAGAGCGAAATCATCGGCGCACCGAAATCGTCGGGCACACTGGTTGCGACATCGGGTGGCACAAAGGTCTATCGCATGACGCGCGATGGTAGAGTGTTCTACGCGCTGTACGGGCACGTCGATATTCGCGGCGAAGGCGATAAACCCATCATCTTTCTGCGCGGCGCGGCCTTTACCGGCGGCAAGGTCGACGCCCGCATCTATGGCCGTTTCCAGATTGGTGATCCCGAAGGCGTGAAGTGCGACCATTCTTATGTTTATGGCTGGGAATATATGCTTCCCGATACAGCCGACAGCAAATGAATGGTCGCCGCCTCAAGCTCAGGCCGTAAGCGCCTCGCCCCCAACCGCCTTCCGACCCGCCACCGCCTCGAAGCGCTCATGATAACGCGGATGTTCGGTGCCCATCATCCGGTCCCACCAGGTGAAATAGAGACCGAAATTATGGCGCCCCTCGCTGTGATGCAGGTCGTGATGTGTGGTGGTCGTCAGCCAGCCGGTCAGGGCCGAGCGGGTGAAGCCGGACCATGCAAGCTCATGCCCCGAATGGCCGATCGCGTTGCGGGCGATCTGGTGGCCGAGGAAGATGAAGATGGCGAGCGGATAGACGGCGCCGAACAGCGACAGTCCCAGCAGCACGATCGGCACGTACAGTGCCTCGAAAACCGACTCGATCGGGGCGAAGGCATAGGCCGCCCAGGAGGTCGGCGTGCGTGACAGGTGATGCGCGGAATGCGCGCGGCGGAACATCATGCGCGAATGCAGGCCGCGATGCATCCAGTAGAAATAGGCGTCATGCAGGATCACCAGCACGATGAGCTGGAGCGCGACGATGCCCGCATCAAAGCCGTGCGCGATCTTCACCACGCCGCCGGCGATCAGCGCGAAGGCAAGCAGATCTACCACACCGAAGATCGCGATCGTCTGCACCGATAGCCGGAGCTCGCGCCGGCGATCGGCCAGTGTCGCCGCACGCTGCTGGATGCGGCGCGGCGCGGTCCAGCGGCGCAATAGCCAATAGAGCAGAGCGACGCCCGCCGCCCCGAACAGATAGCGGACCATCTCCGTGGTAAAGCTGTGCATCCAATGGTCGGCGAGGGTTTGCAGGGTTGCGATCACGTGCGGGCTCCGTTCGATGTGTTCGGATGCTGTTTATGTCCGCTTCCCCGGCACCGCTGCGCTGCCCCGAAAAAACATGATCGATTCCGGAATCGATCGGCATTTTTCAGTTTCGAACGATGTTTTCCCGCCGATATTCGCTCGGCGACTGGCCCACTGTTTCGCGAAACGCGCGGTTGAAGGGCGCAAGCGAGCCATAGCCGAGATCCATCGCGATCGTCAGGATCGGCAGGTCGACATGGGCCGGATCGACCAGCAGTGCCTTTGCCTCGCCGATCCTGTGATGGTTGAGAAAGGCCGAGAAATTGCGATAGCCGAGGCGCTGGTTGATCAGGCTGCGCAGCCGGTGTTCGGGCGTCTCGAGCAGTTCGGCGAGGCCGCCGATGCTGAGCCCGGGCTCGCGATAGACCGCTTCGGCGATCGCCGCCTCCAGCTTGCGGTTGAGGACATGTTCGGACGGGCTGAAGCTCGGTGCCGGCGCGGGTCCGGGCTCAGTGGGGTCAAACAGCAGGTCGGGGTCGCTCTGCAGCAATGCGACACCCATGGCGGTGGTCGCGATCAGGATCGCCAGCGACTGTGCGATCGCGATATCCGACCCGGCACGGCGAAAGCCGAACAGCATTTCGAGCGCGATCACGATGAAGGCGAGCGACCCCACGACGATCACGAAGCCGACGCGGAGCCGGCGGCGCTTCTCGATCAGGTCATCGCGGCGTTCGCGGATCGCGATCAGCATCGCATGGCCGATCATCAGCAGAGACGCGCCGCGCTGAAGCAGCGCGATCCAGAACAGGATATCCAGCCCGAGCAGGCGAGCGAAGAAAAAGCCGGCCCAACAGCCCAAAGTCACCAGGATTCCCGCGGCGAGCGCGCGCCGATCGATCGGCCGTTCGAACAGCAGATGCGCGAACACCCATAACAGCAATGGCACCGATTGCGCGGCAAGCTGCATCACCGCCCAGAAGGGGCCGCGAATCTGCCCGAACAACGGCGTCGCGATCGTGAGATAGGAGGATACGCCCAGCAGCAGCATCGTCGTCGCCAGCCGGATCTGGCCCGGCGCACGGCCCCGGCCGATCACCAGCGCGATCAACACCAGCTGGCCGATCGCCAGCATGCGCAGCACTGCATCGAGCAGGTTCGCGTCGAGGAGGTCGGGCCGTGTCATTCTGGCGCGGTTATGGCTTGGCGGCCGGAGTCAGTCCATCGCGGGATGGTGTAGGAATCATTTACCAGGCGAGCTAGACCATCGCCATGCGCGCGGCCCGACTCTTCCAGCGATGAGCCTGTTCCGGTTCCTCGTCGTGATCGCCGCTCTCGCAGGCGCCGCAGTGCCGGTATCTGTCGCCTTGGACGTGCCACGGCGAAACGCGCCGGCGCAACCGGATACGCGCAAGATGATCGCGCTGAGCTTCGACGACGTGCCGCGGGCGCCCGGCGCTTTCTATACCAAGGAAGAGCGGACCAGCCGCCTGATCGCCGGCTTGCATGCGGCCGGTGTCAGTCAGGTCGCCTTCTTCCTCAATCCGGGCCGGATCGCGAGCGGGGATGGCGCCGCCGAGCGGATCGCGGCCTATTCGGCCGCGGGGCATGTGCTGGGCGATCACAGCTTTTCGCATCATGACCTCTCCTCCATGTCGGCCGATGCATTCCTCGCCGATGTGGACAAGGCCGAGGCGTGGCTGAAAGGCCGCCCTGGTTACCGGCCCTGGTTCCGCTTCCCGGGGCTCAATCAGGGCGGTCGGGATCAGGACAAGCGCCGGACGGTATTGGCCGGGCTGGCGACTCGCGGCCTGATGGTGGCGCCGGTAACGATCGACGGCTCCGACTGGTATCTCGAACGCCTCGCGCTTGATGCGCAAAAGGCGGGGAAGCCGATCGATGACGAGGCCTTGCGCGATCTCTATGTCGAGACGATGGTCCGCTCCTCCGATTTCGCCGATGCGCTGATGCGCCGCGAGATCGGCCGCTCGCCCGCGCATGTTATCCTGCTTCATGAGACCGATCTCGCGGCGCGCTATATCGGCCCGCTGGTCGAGGCGCTGCGAAAGGACGGCTGGCGGATCGTATCCGCTGACCAGGCCTTTGCCGATCCGGTCTATCATGAGACGCTCGACGTCCCCGCATCCAACGGCACCTTGCCCGAGGCGCTGGCATGGCAAAAAGGGATCGCCGGGCCGCTCTGGTATGAGCGCAACGACATGAAAATCGCCGGCGCGCTGTTCGCGACACGGGTGATGCATCAGCCGGCACTTGCTGTAGAACGTGTTGCTGAGAACGGGGCCGCCGCACGGGACGCGCGACATCGCAGATGCATGGTACAGCGTTGGCGGTGGCGTCGCAACTGCCCCGAATTGGCGTTTACAGCGCGCGCGATATCGCCTTCAGGAAGTTCGTATGACCAACCAGTTCGACCTCACCGACGATCAGCGCGAGATCCAGGACCTCGCGCGTAAATTCACTGCGGATCGTATCACCCCCTTCGCGGCGGAATGGGACGAAAAGCACATCTTCCCGCGCGATACGATCAAGGCGGCCGCCGAGCTCGGGTTCGCTTCGATCTATGTCTCGGAGGAATCCGGCGGTATTGCGCTTGGCCGGCTGGAAGCTGCGCTGATCATGGAGCAGATGGCCTATGGCTGCCCGTCGACCAGTGCCTTCATCTCGATCCACAATATGGCGTCCTGGATGATCGACCGCTTCGGTGCCCAGGCGGTGAAGGACAAATATCTCCCCCGCCTCGTCACCATGGACGAGATCGCCAGCTATTGCCTGACCGAGCCCGGCTCGGGCTCGGATGCCGCCGCGTTGAAGACGAAAGCGGTCAAGGACGGCGACGATTATATCGTCACCGGCTCGAAACAGTTCATCTCGGGCGCGGGCGAGAACGAGGTCTATGTCACCATGGTCCGCACCGGTGAGGATGGCCCCAAGGGCATTTCCTGCATGGTGATCGAAAAAGACATGCCCGGCGTCAGCTTCGGCGCGAACGAGCGCAAGCTTGGCTGGCATTCGCAGCCGACCCGCCAGGTGATGTTCGACGGCGTCCGCGTACCGAAGGAAAATCTGGTCGGTGCCGAGGGCGAGGGCTTCCGCATCGCGATGATGGGGCTCGATGGCGGCCGCCTCAACATCGGCGCCTGCTCGCTCGGCGGGGCGCAGCGCTGCCTCGACGAGGCGGTGAAATATACCAGGGAGCGCAAGCAGTTCGGCACCGCGATCGCCGATTTCCAGAACACCCAGTTCACTCTCGCCGATATGGCGACCGATCTCGAGGCGGCGCGCGCGCTGCTGTATATGGCGGCGGCCAAGGTGACGGCCAATGCGCCTGACAAGACCAAGTTCGCGGCGATGGCGAAGCGCCTCGCCACCGACACCGGATCGTCCGTGGCCGACCGCGCGTTGCAGCTCCATGGCGGCTATGGCTATCTGATGGACTATCCGATCGAACGCTTCTGGCGCGACCTGCGGGTGCATTCGATCCTCGAAGGCACTAACCAGGTGATGCGGATGATCGTCGGCCGGGATCTGACACGGCAGTGATGCGGTGCGCCCTTTCTTCCCTCTCCCCCTGGGGGAGAGGGTTGCGCAGACTTGGTCCGCGTTCTTCACGCGGGCCTAGTCGGAGCTGGGTGAGGGGTGTGCGGTCGCATGCGACCGCGCGAGCCTTTGGCTCGCCCCCTCACCAAGCTGCGCTAGCCAGCAAGCTGGCAAGCTTCGCTATCCTCTCCCTCAAGGGGAGAGGAGTAGGTGCGTATGACCTCTGAAGTCCTCACCCCAATCGAAGGCAGGATCGCCCGCATCCGCCTGAACCGCCCCAAGGCGATCCATGCCCTCACCACAGCCATGTGCGCCAGCATCCTCGAAGCGCTGGAAACATGGCGCACCGATCTCCAGATCGAAGCCATCCTGATCGACCACGCCGAAGGCCGCGGTTTCTGTGCCGGGGGCGATATCCGCATGCTCGCGGAGAGCGGCGCGAAGGATGGGGCGGAAGCGCGGCAGTTCTTCCACACCGAATACCAAATGAACCACCGGCTCTTCACCTATGCCAAGCCGATTGTCGCCTTCATGGACGGCATCACCATGGGTGGCGGCGTCGGCCTGTCGCAGCCCGCGCGCTGGCGCGTCGCGACCGAGAATACCCGCCTGGCCATGCCCGAAACCGGGATCGGGCTGTTCCCCGATGTCGGCGGCGGCTGGTATCTGTCGCGCTTGCCTGGCCGCACCGGACAGTTCCTCGCGCTCACCGGCCACCGCCTCGATGGTGCCGAGTGTCTCGCGCTGCGCCTTGCGACGCACTATCTGCCGAGCGACGCGCTGGAGGCCGCGAAAGCCGAAATCGCCGCCGAGCCACAAGGGATCGAGGCCATCCTCGGCGCGCTTTCGACGCCCGCCCCGGATGCGCGCATCCTCGCGCGCCGCGACGCGATTGACCGCCTGTTCGCCGCCGACACGCTGGAGGACGTCTTTGCCGCGCTCGAAGCCGATCCCGGCGACTGGGCGCAGCAGCAACTGGCCTTGCTCCGCACCAAATCGCCCCAGACGATGAAGGTCTCGCTCCGCCTCCTCCACGAAGGCGCGACCATGCCGACCTTCGAGGACGAGATGCGCCAGGAATATGCAGTCGGCACCCATGTCGTGCAGCGCCATGATTTCCTCGAAGGCGTGCGCGCCGTGATCGTCGACAAGGACAATGCGCCCGCCTGGAATCCAGCGACGCCCGAGGGCGTGACCGACCATATCATCGACCAGATCTTTGCGCCCCTGCCCGATGGCGAGGCGTGGACGCCCGCATAAGGAGCCCGACATGGCAGAATACGAAACCATCCTGGTCGAGCAGCGCGGCGCGGTCACGCTGATCACGCTCAACCGGCCCCAGGCGCTGAATGCGCTCAACAGCCGGATCCTCGCCGATCTGCTCGCCGCGATCGCCGCCTTCGACGCCGATCCGTCGCAGGGCTGCGCGGTGCTCACCGGCAGCGAAAAGGCCTTTGCGGCCGGTGCCGACATCAAGGAGATGCAAGCCCAGGGCTTCGCCGACATGTACGGCCATGATTTCTTCTCCGGCTGGGACCGGTTCGCCGCGACCCGCAAGCCGATCATCGCCGCAGTCGCCGGCTTCGCGCTCGGCGGCGGCTGCGAGGTCGCGATGATGTGCGATTTCATTCTCGCGGCGGACACGGCGAAGTTCGGCCAGCCCGAGATCAAGCTCGCGGTAACGCCTGGCATGGGCGGCTCGCAGCGGCTGACGCGTGCGGTCGGCAAGGCCAAGGCGATGGAGATGTGCCTGACCGGCCGGATGATGATCGCCGAGGAAGCGGAACGCAGCGGCCTTGTCAGCCGTATCATCCCCGCCGCCGATCTGATCGAGGAAGCGGTGAAGACCGCCGCCACGATCGCATCGATGGCGCCGCTCGCGGTGCTGGCGAACAAGGAGATGGTCAACGCCGCCTTCGAGACCGGCCTCGCGATGGGCGTGCAGTTCGAGCGCCGGCTGTTCCACGGCATGTTCGGCACCGCAGATCAGAAGGAAGGCATGGCCGCCTTTGTCGAGAAGCGGCCGGGAAAGTGGACGGGGAAGTAACATGGCACGCGTTGGATTCATCGGTCTCGGCAATATGGGCGGCGGCATGGCCGCGAACCTCGCGAAGAAGGGGCACGATGTCCGCGCCTTCGATCTCTCCGCCGAGGCGCTCGATCGCGCGAAGGAGGCCGGCTGCTTGCCCGTCGCCAGCGCCGCTGAAGCGGCCGAGGGCGCCGAAGCGATCATCACGATGCTGCCGGCGGGCAAGCATGTCGAACAGGTCTATACCGAAAGCCTGTTCGGCGCCGCGCCGCTCTCCGCCATCCTGATCGACTGTTCGACGATCGACGTCGCCACCGCAAAACGCGTCGCCGAAGCGGCGCTCGCCAAGGGCCTCACCGCGGTCGACGCGCCTGTTTCCGGCGGCATCGGCGCGGCCAATGCCGGCACGCTCACCTTCATGGTCGGCGGCAGCGCCGAAGGCTTCGACCGCGCCGAGCCGTTCCTCGCCGATATGGGCAAGGCGGTGATTCATGCCGGGGCGAGCGGCACCGGCCAGACCGCGAAGATCGCCAACAACATGCTGCTCGGCGCGACCATGGTCGCGACCTGCGAGGCGTTCCTGCTTGCCCGCAAGCTCGGGCTGGATCCGCAGAAATTCTTCGATATCGCCTCGGTTTCGTCAGGCCAGAGCTGGTCGATGACGAGCTACGCCCCGCTCCCCGGCGTCGGCCCGGAAACGCCCGCCGACCATGATTATCAGGGCGGCTTCGCGACAATGCTGATGCTCAAGGACCTGCGCCTCGCGATGGAAGCGGCGGCCGGTGCCGGTGCCGACACGCCGATGGGCGCCAGGGCCGCCGAGCTTTACGAGAAGTTTGCTGAAGCGGGGCAGGGTGGCCTCGACTTCTCCGCCATCATCAAGATGCTGGACTGACGGCCGCGTTAGCCCTGAAGCGCCGACTTTACTCCCCCTCCCGCTTGCGGGAGTAGGGGGTGGGCTCCCGGCCAATCACAGGCGGTACGGTCGATGGAGAGCGCGAGCTCACCCCCAGCCCCTCCCGCAAGCGGGAGGGGAGCAGAGACGGCCCGCCCTAGCCGAAGCTCTCCGCATAGAGCTTGCGCAACTCCGCCTTCTGGATCTTGCCCATCGCGTTGCGCGGCAGTTGATCGACCATGAAAACCAGCTTTGGCCGCTTGAACGAAGCGAGCGTGCCGGCCAGCGCCGCCCTGACCGCATCCGCATCGATCGCCCCCGCTGTCTTCGCCGCGACCACCGCGACCACGCCTTCGCCGAAATCGGGATGTGGCACCCCGATCACTGCGCATTCGGCGACGCCGGGCAGCTCGTCGATCAACGCTTCCACCTCAGCCGGATAGACGTTGAGCCCGCCCGAGATGATCAGATCCTTCTCGCGCCCCGAGATGAAGAGGTAGCCTGCCTCATCGAGCCGCCCGAGATCGCCGGTGATGAACCAGCCGTCAGCGCGCTTCTCCTCGGCGGTCTTCTCCGGCATTCGCCAATAGCCCGCGAACACATTGGGCCCGCGCACCTCGATCATGCCGATCTCGCCCTGCGGCAATGGCGCGGCGGTCTCGGGATCGGTGATCCGGATTTCCACCCCCGGCAGCGGAAAGCCGACGCTCCCCGGCACCCGCGCCCCGTCATAAGGATTGGAGCTGTTCATATTGGTCTCGGTCATGCCGTAGCGCTCCAGGATCGCATGCCCGGTCCGCGCGCTGAACTCGCGGTGGACCTCCGCGGAAAGCGGTGCCGATCCCGAGATGAACAGCCGCATGTCCCTGGCCAGCGCTTGCGTGAAATCCGCCCGCGACAGCAGCCGCGAATAGAAGGTCGGCACCCCCATCAGCACGCTCGATTGCGGCAGCAGCCGGATCATCGCATCGAGATCGAACGCCGGCAGGAAGATCATCCGTGCGGCGCTGAGCAGTATCAGGTTGGTCGCAACGAACAGGCCGTGCGTGTGGAAGATCGGCAGTGCGTGCAGCAAGACGTCGCCGCTCTCGAAGCGCCATAGCGCCCGTAACGTCTCGGCATTGGAGCCGAGATTGTCATGGGTGAGCATCGCTCCCTTCGAACGGCCGGTGGTGCCCGAGGTGTAGAGGATGGCGGCGAGTTCATTATCGGCCATATCGAGCGTCGCGAAATCGGCGGGCATCCCCTCGGCCTTGTCGAGCAGGCTGCCATCGCCCGCAATGCCGAGCGTCAGGACATGCGGAATGCCCGCCTCGCGGCTCAGCGCCCCGAGCACCGGCTCATTGGCGGGCGAACAGATGAACAGCCTGGGCTCGGCATCGCGCAGGAAATAGTCGAGCTCGCGCGGCGTATAGGCCGGGTTGAGTGGCAGGTGGATCGCGCCGATCCTGAGCGTGGCGAGATAGACCAGCAGCGCCTCGGCCGATTTGTCGACCTGCATCGCAACCCGGTCGCCGCGCTGGATGCCGAGCGACACGAACAGATTGGCGATTCGGGCCGTCGCAGCGTGCAGGTCATGGTACAGAATCGTGCGGCCGTCGGGGTGGACGATGAACGGTTCGGCGAGGCGATCGGCGAAACGTCCGAAGAAACGATCATACAGGTTCGCCACGTCTCTCTCCGCCTTTTGCCGCGACCCCTTTCAGCCGAGTCGCGCGTTGGGCGGCTAATGCAGATTTTATGGTTCATCACCAATAGCGTGTCGGGCACGACGGAGGCCGCATGATCCGCCTGTTCCACGTCAGTGACGTGCATTTCGGTCGTGAGGATGAGGCTGCGGTCGAGTGGTTCGACGCACTCGTGCATGCCGAGCGGCCCGATGCCGTGATCATGACCGGCGACCTGACGATGCGCGCGCGCCGCCATGAGTTCGTGGCGGGGCTTGAGTGGCTCCAGAGTCTCGGCGTGCCGGTCACGGTCGAGGTCGGCAATCACGATCTGCCCTATTTCAACCCGATCGCACGCTTCTTCCGGCCCTATCACCGCATCGGCAAAATCGAGCGGATGATCGAGAAGCCGCTCGATCTGCCCGGTGTGGCGATCGTTCCGATGGTGACGACCGCGCGCTTCCAGTGGCGGCTCAACTGGGCGAAGGGCAATGTCAGCGCGGGTTCGCTGCAGCGCGCGCTGGCGCTGATCGAGGCGGTGCCGAAAGAGAAACTGATCTTCGTCGCCTGCCATCACCCGCTGATCGAGGCGCACACCCGGGCCACCGCCGCGACTCATGGCGGCGTCGAGGCGCTCGAGGCGCTTGCGGCGGCCGGCGCTGCTGCCGTGCTGACCGGGCACGTCCATGATCCGTTCGATGTGGTCCATGACGTGGCCGGCCGCGAAGTCCGGATGATCGGGGCGGGGACATTGTCGCGCCGGACCCGCGCGACGCCACCCTCGTTCAACGAGATCCGGATCGCGGAAGGCCGGTTCGACGTGGTGCTGCGGACGCTGAGCGCTGAACCCGATACGGTGCTGGCGAAGGAGCCGGCGGGCCAGAGCCTGGCATAGCCGCTCGCATATCCTGACATCACCGTCTGTCTTGACTCCTGCGCGATAATCTGTAATTTCTGCTTTAACAGAAATAACCGGAACAGGAGGAAGAGATGGCAATGATCGCAGCGCAGACCGCGCCCTCTTCCTTCGCCCCGAATATCGGCGCCACCGTCATCGATCCGCGTTTCCGCCAGCTGCTCGGCGAGGCGAACTGGGCCGCACTGCCGCCGGCGGTGCGCGCACGCTTCGGCCGCAAGGCGCTGGCGACTCAGACGATCAGCTATATCGGCGAGGTCGTCGAATGCCGGATAAGCCGGCTCGGGAGGCTGCTCGCCAATCTGTGCCGGGTGGTCGGCGCGCCGCTGCCGCTCAGCACTGATACCAATGTCGCGGCGTCTGTCTGCGTAACGGAGGATGCGGCCGGGAGCGGGCAGTTCTGGACTCGCCAATATTGCCGCCGGGCGGGCTTCCCGCAGGTCATCCACAGCTCAAAGCGGTTCGCGGGCCCCACCGGACTCGAGGAATATCTCGGCATGGGCTTCGGCATCGCGCTTGTGCTGCGGGTCGAGGAGGCGCTCTATTTCGAGAGCGACCATTATTTCTGGCGCGCCGGCCCGGTCCGGTTTCGCCTGCCGCGCTGGCTTGCGCCGGGGCGGCTCAGCATCGGCCATATCGACTGCGACCATGGTCAGTTCGCCTTCACGCTCGCGCTCGACCACCCCTGGTTCGGCCCGCTCGTCCATCAATGCTGCCTGTTCACTGAATATCGGCCGGGAAATGCGCTATGAGCAATCCAGTCTTCATCGCCCTGCTGCTGCTCCAGATCGCGCTGGGCGGCTTCGACACGCTCTATCACCATGAGCTGACGCAGCGCCTGGCTTGGAAGCCCGGCCAGGCGACGGAACTCCGCCTCCACGGTGTCCGCAACCTGATCTACGCGCTGCTGTTCCTAGCTTTGGGCTGGGCCGAGCCGCACGGCGCGGCGGCTATGGTGCTGATCACGGCGCTGACGATCGAGACCGTCATAACATTGTGGGATGTCGGCGAGGAGGACCGCGTTCGCGCCCTGCCGGCAAGCGA
>Ga0105245_10001500_pt1 | contig 21116 bp, 23 predicted proteins | sample KBSM54metaG_FD_81523 | JGI IMG/M metagenome (GOLD analysis project Ga0105245, IMG submission 81523) | Miscanthus rhizosphere microbial communities from Kellogg Biological Station, Michigan, USA - KBS M5-4 metaG | ecosystem: Host-associated > Plants > Roots > Rhizosphere > Soil | place...
AGCTCTTGCTGGAGATGCGCCTCGCAGGTTGTCAGCGCCTCAGCCTGGGCGTCGAAACCGGTTCGCCCGCGATTTTGGACGCCATCAACAAGCGCATCACCGTGCAGAAGATCGAAGCGGCGGCGGCGATGGCCAAGCGCGTCGGGATTCAGGTGCGCTTCTACATGATGCTCGGCAATCGCGGCGAGACCAGCGAGACGTTTCACGAAACGCTCGAGTTTTTGGCGCGAGTGAAACCGCATCAATTCATCTTCTCCTGCCTCTCGATCTACCCCGGGACGGAAGATTTCCACGAGGCCGAGCGCGCCGAGTGGCTCGATCGAGAAGTGTATTTTCAGGGAGATTTTCAGGAGTTCAAGGTCCCCTTCGATGCTTCGGAGGAGACCACGCAGATCTTGAACGCTTGGTTCGCCAAAAACAAAGGCCTCCAAGATTACTATCGCGAGGGCGTCCCAGAGTTCAAAGCCATCCTCGAGTACATCGGTGAGCACCACGCCGCGCACCTCGATCTGGCGGGCGCCTACTATCAGCAAGGGGAGCTCGAACTCGCCGAACGCCACGTGCGCCGAGCGCTCGAGCTCGGCACACCCGTACCCGGGCTGGCTCTGAACTACCTCGGGTGCATCGCGTTCGCGCGCGGTGATGTCAAGGGCATGCAAGACCACTTTTTGAAGGCCGCGCAGCTCGACCCGCAACATCACGTGTTGATTCAGAACGTGCAGGCCGCGCGTGCTTGGTTCAAGGCCGACGGCGCCCGGCGTGGGCTGCCACTCGAGCTCATCGGCAAGCACGACTTCCAGCTCTTCGAGCGGACCGCGCAGCCCGCCCTGCCGGGCCCCCTGCCCGATGATTATGCCCAGTGGGATACCGCTGTTGCGTCGCCCCGTGACCCTGCCCGCGAGGCGGTCGAAGGCGTGGCGGGCTCGGTGGTGGACCGGCAACGGCAGCCGATCGAGTTCCGTTCTCGTCGCCTGCCCGTCATCTGAAGCGCACCGCTCGCGGTTTCTCGCCCCATCACCCCGTCGGGTGACTAGAGCCCGCGCGTGTCATCGAATCCGTCTGACACACTATGCAATCATCGACTGCGATCGTTGCACCTTTGTCTCGAATCGAGGCGCGAATTTTTGCGGAATTTCTGCGTCGAAAATGCGCTTCGAGTGTCGTCTATGTAAGGTGGGGTGTGTCAGAATGGCGGGGCGCGCGTTTCGTTGCTTACGCGATTGACTTCTTTGGGTCTCATCGCTTAGGACCCGGGGCATGGCGAACATCAACGACATGATTCGAGCGGCGCTCGAGGCATTCGTAGACGACATTTCGAATTTGATTCAACAAGCTGCACTCGAATCGGTCGAGGAAGCGCTCGCCGGAGCGAGTGCCATCCCGGGTCGCCGTGGTCGCGGCGCCTCGCGCGCGGTGCCCGTTTCGTTTGCCGCCGTCGGTCGCGCTCGGTCGAAGGGTGCCAAGCGCACGGCCGAAGAGCTCGAGCAACTGATCAAGAAGCTCCACGGCTACATCGCGAAGAACCCGGGTCAGCGCATCGAGCAGATCGCCCAGGGCTTGGCCATCAGCACGAAGGAGTTGAATCTCCCCGCCAAGAAGCTGATCGGCGACAAGAAGCTGACCACCAAAGGTCAGAAGCGCGCGACGACCTACTTCGCCAAGTGAGCTGCGTCAGGCGCGAGTTTCGTGTCCCGTTCATTTGGCTGCCAAGCGCCCGCTCAGCCGGGCGCTTCGGGAAAGTCGATATGAATCCGATTCCCATCGGGATCGAAGACGTGAAGCTGCGCCGTTCCGGTCTGACGTTGCCGGGAAGCGCGGTAGTGGACTCCGGTCGCGGCGAGCCGCCGTTCGAAGGCCTCGAAGTCACGAGCCACGAACGCGAAATGCTCGAGGCGTAGCTCGCCGTTCGGAGTGGGCTGCTCGGCCACTTCCACCAAGTGCACCACCGCGTGGCCCTCGCAGTAGAGCCACGCGCCGCCGAAATCGAACGCGGGTCGCGCGCCCGGTTCGAGGCCCAGCGCATCTCGGTAAAACTCGAGCATCTTCGCCAAATTGGCGGTTCGCAGATTGACGTGGTCCAAGGCGAGGAGCGGCATGGTCGCCGAATCTAGCCCAGCGCCGCCGTCAGACGAGCCCTTTCCGCCGCTCCGCGCTCGGCTCAATCGCTGAAGGTGAGCGGATAGCCGGGATCGCTCGGCAGCTTGCCGTTCACGCGAATCGCGCGCACCTCCGGTGTCAGCTGCCCGGGCCGCGCGTAGCTCACCCCGCCCGGGAGACGCCCGATCAGGCGCAGCAGTAGCGAGAGCGAGTCCACCGTGCGCGGTGGACCCGAAAGACCGCGGATCTTGCGCTCGATCCAAAACTGGCTGACCTCATCCGGTGACATCCCGAGCACCAGCCGGTCGAAGGCGACGCGATCGGCGGTGTGCGGCGGATGGTTGAAGGGCAGGTAGCGCGCGCCCGAGGGATCACTATCGCCTTCATTGGTGAAGATACGCTTGAGCTCAGCCAGGCTGAGATCCTGCACGCTCGAGCCCCTGGCCACGATCACGCCGAGCACGATGCGATCGGAAGCCTTGGCCGCTCGCTCCGCACCTGGCAGCAGCAGAAGAAGAAGAAGAAGCAGAAGAAGCACACCGGGCACCCAAAGCAGGCCCATGAAACGCCGACGGAAGGCGCGGCGCGCGCCGTGAAATGCGCCATTTTTCAGGCGATCGCGCGGGATGTCGAGGCGTGCCATCTCAGAAAGCCCACGCCACTTGGGAAGCCAAAATTCTGAGCGGACTGAGCCCGAGTCCGATGCTGCCGGGATTGGGCCCGAGCTTCGTGTATGTGTATTCGACTTTGAACACCACGCCGGGCGTGGGTTGAATGTTCAGACCGAACTGCGCGCCCAGCACCGGTGGCACGATGGGATCGTCGGGCGCAAACACGTACTGCAAAATGAAGTACGGCATCGTTTGCACGATGTGCGTGCGATAGCCGATGAGTCCGTAGGCGCCCCAACGTCGGTAATCCGGTTGAAATCCTTGTGGACCCACCACTGCTGGAACGCGGGGTCGGCTATCGGTGCCGTGGGAAAAACGAGCCTCGTTGACGATCGCTTCGCCCTGCACGAGTAGCCGCTTCCACTGCCATTTGACGTCCGCGCCGAGCGATAGCTCCTGGTACTTCGAGATCGTCGTGTACTGCTTGTCGGCGACCGTGACGCCGTCGTGGTCGAGGACCACGTACTTCGCCGAGCGATCGTAGTAGCCACCGCGGTAGAAGGAGGCTCCGACGGTGAGCGAGCCGACGGCATCCGTCTTCGCATACAGCCGAGCACCGACGGCTTTGTTGTCGTCGAAATCTTCGTACTCGACCGGCGTGCGTCCGTTGGAGAGCGTCAGGTGGTAGCCGACTTCGACGGGATCGAAGAAGGTGTTGCCGTAGAGTTGCAGACCGACTTGATGCTCCGGAAAAAGCTCGTCGGAGACTGCGAATGGGCGGCGGATACCGATCACCGCGGGTGAGCCGTGGTCGACGTTCCAAATGCCGTAAGGCGTGAGAAATTGGCCGACTTGGAGCTTCGCGAGCGTGCTGAATTCGTGCTCGACCCAGACGCGCTCGATGCGAATGCCGCCCCAGTGAATCGGCTCTTCGAAGCCCGCGTAGTCGAGCACGGTGGTGTCGGTACGCGTGTCGTCGCCGGTGGTCGAGTCGGGGTGAGTCGACCCGTTGGGCAAATACAGAAAGCGCACTTCGCCGAGGGCGCGCCATCCGGCGCCCAAGTTGCTACTCAAGTACAGATTGAAATTGCCGACCGAAAACGAGTTCGTCGGAAAATAAATGCGATTCCAAACGCTCGACTTGGGGATCAGCAGCCGCGTGTAGGTGAAATCCGCGAAGCCGTACAAATCGAGGCGGTGTTGTTGCTCGGCCTCGCCGCCATCCTGGCTCGTGAAGCTGTCGGCGGTCGCGTCACTCGAGGCCTCGCCGGAAAAGGAGTCGTTATTGCGGGCGGCGCTCGCGCTGGCGAGCGAAGGATCGGGCACGGCGGGTGTCGCGCTGTCGACGTTCGGGGCGCTGGGCACGGTCGGAGTCACCGCGCTCGCTGCGGGTGTCGCCGTCGCGGTATCGCCCGCAGCGACCACCGGTTTCTCCGGTTCGGCGGCTTGGGCAACGCGAGGCGCCAGCGCACCCAAAGCGACGACCAGCCACGCACCGGCGGCACGTCGCCACGGCACAGGGCCGAGAGCGGCGGGCTTGTGATCCATCGGGCGCATCTGTCGTGTAAACGGACCCGACTCCCTGAAAATTCAGATACCTACGTCCAGATCTGGGACGCTCGTGGCGTTTATCGAAGCGCTGCCCGGAGCGCATCACCATTTCCCGAGCAGATCGCGGGTGAGACCCTTCCCGACATTTCCACACGGATTCCGTCGCGCGCCCCGGCCATCCCGGCATCGCCCGCGAGTCACTGCAGCGGGCGATACGAGATGCGGCGATTCAAACAAGCCGACAGCGAGCTCTGCAATGCGGTTTCGAGCGAGGTCGGTGGTACCTCGCCGCCCACACTGCTCAGCCACAGCACGTCGTGCGCTTCTCCGCGCAGGGTCTCGATCAAGATTTGCTCGGGGAACAACACGAAACCCGCCACGTGATCGAGCAGTGAAGCGAGCAGCCCGACGCGATCGTGCGCGCGAACCCGCAACGCGAGCGCGCCCGGCCGATCCGCCTCGCGCTCCAAAGTGAAGGCCTCGATGAGCAGCGGGGGGAGCGGCACGTCCGGCGCCTTCTCGCGCCCCAACGCGAGGTAGTCGATGTCTTGCGCATCGCCGCTCTGGCTGTGCAGTTCGAACCGCGCGAACCAGATCCCGCGCGCATCCCGGCGCGCCGAGCCGCGCGCGATATCCAGGCCGCTGCGCGTCGCACCGCGAGTGAAGTTGCACAACCACCCAACCGGCATGGCACCCCACAGCTCGACTCCGTAGCTACCGAGTGCAGTCGTGAGCACGCGCATGCCCGAGCTTTGCCCTGCCGTCACTCCGGAACCGGTTTCTTCGCTCACGACCCGGAGAGCCTGCGGGAAGCTTATTTTCCGCGAGGTTTCCAGCACGCGTCGCCGTGTTGGTGTGAATACGACTTGATCACACGTCACTAAGTATTAGACCTGGACAGAGTGCCACACTCGGCCACGGTCGCGATGGGGGGCTCAGCCGCGCTTGCTTGCGCGAGGCTTGTACAACTCGCGATGGGTCTCCGTGAGCAGTTCACGCAGCGGGAAACCGGGCGGCGCTTTGCTTTCGTCCACCTTGGCCACGTTTTCGGGTGTGGCGTAGTCGCCCGGCACCCAATCGTCGTTCGGGCTGAACATGTTGTAGCGGTACAGCCCGAAATCTCTCATGTCATAACATTTGAGTAGGCGTCGAAAGCGCAACACCTCGGGGATGTTGATGCCGGAAGGGTCGTTCTCGAGCTCGAGGCCGTCGTAGCCGGTGTACGGGTCCGCCAGGACACGTTGATTCAGGCGCTGTTCGATGGCCGCATCGCCCGCTGAGAGCGGCGAAGAAACCGGGAAAATGCCCGGAATATCCGTGAAATGCTCGGGTTGGTTCACGCCGAAGCTGAGCGTGTGCACGAGCGGCGTCTTCAGGCAAAAGCGCGCGTTGAATTGAATCGGCGTGAGCGGCTTCGTGAGTTCGTGCAAGAGCGGAGGCGAGTTGAAGAGCTGCCCGCCCTTGTCGTTCGGCGAGATGATGAACACGCCCATGTCGTGCGCGGCGGCCAGCTGCACGGCGCCCCAGTTACGCTGCCAAAAGTAATAGTAGTGCAAGTTCACGAAGTCGAAGAGGCCGGTGCCGATCGCTTCGCAAATGATGCGATACGGCGCGTGCGTGCTGAACCCCACGTTGCGCAGCACGCCCTGCTCTTGATAGCGCCGCAGCACTTCTACGGGGCCACCCTTGGCCAACGCCTTGTCGAACTTGGCGCGGTTGTTCAAGCCGTGCCAGGCATACAAGTCGAAGTAGTCCATGCGCAGCGTGCGCAATTGCTCTTCGATCATGCGCTTGGCTTCATCGCCCGTCTCGGGCGCGCCTTTGGTCATGAAGAAGTAGCTATCGCGGGGCAGCCGGAGTTCGTCATTCAACACGCGGCCGTAGCAGTGCTCACTCTTGCCGTAGCCGTGCGCGGTCTCGATGTGATTGATGCCCAGCGCGAAGGCCCGCTGCACGGTGTCCCGGCATTGCTCGATGGTGCGAGCGGGGACCTCGTTGCGCGGGGGTGTCCAGCCGTCGTGGTAGCGCATCCCACCGAGCGTGATCACGCTCAGAGCTTTGTTGGTGCGGCCAAAGCGGCGGTACTGCATGGGCGCGCGCTCCCCGCGGCGTTCCAGCACGGCGTTCGGTGGTAGAGATTTCCCAGCGGCACGAGGGGGCGTCATCACCCTTCGTTCATACACCGCGAAAAGCCCGGCGGTGCCGAGAATGACGCCGTTTTTTGCTAGGAAAGGGGCTTACTCGCGGTTACTGCTGCGTGGGCAGCCGTGACAGCAAACTTCCCGCCTCTTGCTGGCGATAACCCCCGTTTTGTCCCTGAGCAAATGGTTCCAAAGCGCGTTTGGCCTCGGCAATTCGCCCCAGCCGAATCAAGCTCAGCGCGCGGTTGTAACGGGCTTCGGGGGCGAACACGCCGTTCGGCGCGGCCTTCAGGTAGGCGTCCCAGCCGGCCAACGCGCGCGCCGGGTCGTGATCCACGAAGTGGGCGGCATGTGCGGCGCGGTACAACGCGAGCGCCGGATCATCGCTCGCTCCTGCCGACGGCTGCGCCGAGGGTGAGGCCTTCGTGGCGCTCAGCGCGGCAACGGGCAGCGCTGCGGTCACGGGCGGTGGCTCGGCGGGGAGCGGGGCTTCGCTTGCTGGCGTCGTCGGGGTGAGGGTTGGTGCTCCTGGTGCGGGCGCACTGACGAGCGGCGCGCTCTTCTTCACGGCTGGCGCCGCACTCGGTGCAGACCCCGAAAACACGTGTTCGACGCCCAACCACAGAGCCCGCGCCTGACCGCTCGCTGCACCCCACGCGCTCGCCACCATGAAAGTGGCCGCGATCGGCAGCAAATACGCGATGCGTGTGCGCCGCTGAACCCGCGTGCGGCGCAGGCCACTCAAGATATCAGCGCGGGTTTGCTTGGCTTCCGCTTCACTCGCGGTGTCGGTGTCGCGGAGCGCGCTGACCGCTTCATCCAGCAGATCGCGTTTCATCGCGCGCCCTCCGTCTCGAGTGCTTCACGGAGCTTGCGTTTGGCGTGAAACAGGCGAGTGCGCACGGTGGCCTCGGGCACGCCAGCAATGGCAGCCGCTTCGCGTGAAGAGCGCTCTTCCACCTCGCACAGCACGAATGCCACGCGTTGCTCGATCGGCAAATCATCCAGTGCTCGGGTCAAGAGCGCGGCCAACTCACGCCGCCGAGCATCCTGCTCCGGATCAGCGGGGCGAGCGGTGGGAAGCTCACCATAGTGGCTGATCGCGCGGCGACGTCGCACTGCGGCGCGCACATGGTGACGAGCGTGGTTCACGGCGATCGAAATCAAGAACGTGCGCAGCGACGATTCCGCACGAAAATTGTGGCTAGCCTTGGGCAGCGCGAGAAACACTTCATGGACCAGATCTTCCGCGCTGGCAGCATCCCCGAGCAGCCGTTTGGCGAACGCGCGCACCGCGGCATGATGCGCGTCATACACTTCGCCCACAGCCGACGGCTCTGCTCGCTTCAACCGAGCGATGAGTTCGTCGTGCAAGCCCGCCGTCTCGCCGAGCGCCTGCTCCGTCACCATGGCTAACTCGGAAACGTTCATAGCCCGTTCGTTCTCTCGAGGCGTAGTGCCCGCTCAGCCCGAGTTCGTTCAAGGTTCGGTTGTTGATTTTATTCATCAATAAAATCAGTGGCTTAGCTGCGCTAAAGGAAAGCCGCGCCCAGGAACCCATCCACGCTGAGCGCGTGGGTGTCGTGCACGTCACTTCCGTGCTCGAGCCGCTGCAGCAGCGCGGCGCCGGCGAACGGCGAGACGGGGCCCAGGTCGAGGCCGAGCGACACGCGGTAGACGATGTCGCTCTGCACGCTGTAAGCGCTGAAGCTGCGTAGCGTGTCGTGAACTTCCAGATAGTGCACGCCGGGTTCGAGAAACCACTTACCCAGCGTCAAGTGAGCGCCTGCTCCCGGCTCGAGGGCGTAGCGGTGGTCGTTCGGTGAGTAGCCGCCGCCGAGCAACGTGTAAAAGTGGCCGACCAAAAACTTCACGCCGCCGTTGAAGGGCACCGTGCTCGATGCCCAGAGCGTGGGCTGGATGCGGCCGTTGCCGACCGCGCTCACCACTCCGAGCGAGGTGCCATCCACGTGGCGCGCGATATTGATCACGCCCAGCTGCAGCCCTTTCACTTCGCCGGCAACGTTGATGACGCCTATCTGCGCCCCGGCGATTTGCTCGGCGACGTTCGCGCCGCCTGCGACCTGCAAGCCGCTGAAGCGGTCCGCAGTGTTGAGCCCGCCGACGACCTGCACGCCCGCACTGCGCCGCGTTCGGTTCCAACCGCCGGTCACCTGCAGCCCCTGAAAATCGCGGGCGGCGTTGTACCCGCCGGAGATTTCCAGCCCAGAACCGTCGCGCGCGAGCACGGCGCCGCCCGAGATCGCGCAGCCTTCGAGATCGCCTCCCAGCTCGAGCCCGGCAGAAATCCCGCAGCCAGACAACGCGTCGTAGGCGTTCACGCCTGCCGCGAGCGTGACGCCGTTCACTTTGCCGTGCGTGCGATTGTACAGCGTCGCAAAGCTCGCACCGTGCACGTCGTGCATGACTTCGAGCAGCAGCACGTTCAACGCGCCGCCCCGGACTTCACCGACTCGGCTCAAACCCAACCCGAACTCAGCGTTGATCAAGTGGCGTTCCGGGTTTCGGAGCAACGTCAACGGTGGCACGAGCGACAGGTTGAAAGCGGGCGAGGGCGTGGTGAGTAGCGGCTCGGGCGTTTCGCGTGGCGCGTTCGATGGCGGATTCGAAGGGCGATTTTCTGGCTTCTTTTGGTTTTTGGGGTGCTCCTCGGCGGCTGGCTGCGGCAGCGGTTCGGCGCTGGGCGTCGTGCTGTCGTTGCTCGCGGGCGCGGGTGCGGGGGCTGCCTTCGACGACGATGGGCTCGAAGCCGGCAACGCGGCGAGTAGTTCGGCGGCCTCGTCGCGCGAAAGGTTGCCGCACAACAGCGCGATGACTTCGAGCGCGCGCTCCGGCTCACGAGGCAAAGCAATCGACCGCGTGACGAGCTCGCCCTTCGGTGCACGATAGGAGGCGCTCAGCGTGTGGCCGGGAAGCACGGTAATGCTGAGCCCGCCCGCGGCGGCGTCGCCCTCGAGTTCGACGGGGCGTTTCAATTCGCGTTCCAAAGCCTGACGCACGGCCTCCGGCGCGAGCCCCGAGTCACCGAGTGCGAGCGAGACGTGAATGGCTGCGGCATTCGCTGTGGTGGGCACCGGCGCCAAGCGTTGGGCGAACGCACCGCGCGTGAAGGAAAGCCCAAAAATCAGGGCCAAAGCGAACGGGCGGGGGCTCATCGATCGACCTCGAAGTGGCAGGTGTAGACGATTTCGGTCGCGACCGCGTCGCCGTTTTGTGCGCGCGGTGGCGTCCAACGTGAATGGTCGATGCTGCGTAGACACGCAGCGCCGAATCCCGCCGAGCTCTCGCTCGCTAGGCTCAGCTTGCGGATCACGCCGTCGGCGTCGATTTGGGCGCGCACGCGGGCGGAGCCCCGGAGGCCACGCTCGCGGGCTTCTTCCGGATAGTTGCGTTGCAGGGCGTCGGCCAGGGCAGGGGGCTTCGGGTGTTCGGAGAGATCGCTCGCGGGGACGACACGCGGACCGTCGCTGACGGGCCTTGCGTGGGCAGCACTGGCCTCGGGGCGCGCCGCAGCGGCACCGTTGCCGATGGGCCCGGTCAATCCAGCACCATTGCCGATCGGCATCGCGAAACCACCGCTGTCGTTGGTGAGCGTGACGCCGCTCAGGTCGAGCGGCGCGGCCGCGTTCGGCGCGGCGGCGGTTGGCCGTGGGGTTGGTGCGGGTGGAGCGACGGCCTGTGCCGTGTGCAGTGCGCGCTGAATGGGCGCGCTCGGGACTGCCGCCTTCGGCAGTGGCGGCTCCGGCTCGGGCGCCCGCGTCGTCGGCAGCGGCTCGACCTCGAAGTTCAGGGTCAGGGGCAGCTGGGCCACACCGCGCGCGGCGTGCCGGGCGCCGAGCGACGCGAACGCGACGCCGTGCAGCACCAAGCTCGAGGCGAGCGCCGCGAGGAGCAGCTGTCGATGACCGTTGATCCTGCTGATTTCAGGGCGCATGGGCCAAAACTTCGGGGTCGACGTTGAGGGCGAAGCGCGTGACCTGTTCGCGGCGCAATAAGTCGATCACGTGCACCACGCTGTGGTGGGCGCTGTCTGCATCCGCGGCGATCACGGCGCGCACCTGGGGATCGGCGTCGTGCGCGTGGCGAACTCGCGCGCGAAACGCGGCGTCGTCTACGGCTGCGCCATCGACGAACATCGCCCCCGCGCGGTTCACGGAAATCGCGAGTGGTGAGGTTGCGACCTCACCGGTGGCGGCCTTCGGTAATTCGACCGGAATGGCGTGCGCTGCGATGTACGAAGCCGTGACCATCAGCACCACCAAAAGCACGAGCACCACGTCGACCAGTGGGGTCACGTTGATGCCGGTGATCATGTCTTCTGCGTTGTCACTGGCTTGGGCCATGGTCACTCTGCTCCTGCGTGAGCCGCTGATTTCAAGTGCGCGAGCACTTCACCCGAGAGCGCGTCGGCGCGGCCCAAGCGCGCGCGGATCGTGCGCTGAAACACGTTGAAGGCCACGATCGCCGGCAAGGCCACCATGAGCCCCACCGCCGTCGCGATCAGCGCTTCGCCGATTTCGGCGAGCAGCGCCGGGGAAACTTGGCCGTTGCCGTGAGCCAGTTCGCGAAACGCGCGCACGATGCCGATCACGGTGCCGAGTAGGCCGATGAAGGGCGCATTGTTGCCGAGCGTGCCCAGGAACGCCAAGTGACGCTCCATGGCCAAGCGCGCAACGTGCCCTTCGCCGCGCATGCGCTCTTCGGCGCTGCCCACGGAATCGGAATCGAGCCCGGATTCGGCCACGCGCGCCTCGAAGCTCGGCGAATGTTCGAGGCGTTTGCGCGCGAGTGCGAGATTGCCATCGCGGAGCAGTTGCCGGAGCTCGCGGCGCAGCCCGAGCACGTCATCACGCGAAGAGGCGAAAAATACGGCCCGTTCGAGCGCCACCGCGACCGCGGCGATCGAAAGACACACCAAGATCCACAAGATCCAAGTCGAGCCGAGCTCGGTCAGCCCCGTCAGTCGTTCCCATATTTGCATTTGGTTTTCCCTTTGGTTCGAGTCGTTTCACGGCACGAGGCACAGCGCGCGCTCGGCGAAATCCTGCCCGCCACGTGAGTCACGGGCGACGAAGTAGAAATGGATCAACTGCGTCCCGCTCACCGTTTTCGGTGCATCCCAGGGCATGGTGGCGGTCAGCGCTGGGCTAGCGGCGGTGAGCCACGAGAAGGCGTGCCCGAGCGTGCCTGCGCTCGAGAAGTGCGAGACGAGCAGCGTTTCGCGCGTCGGATCCTCGGGGCTCAGCTGAGTGAGGGGCTCGAAGTCGCTGTCCCTCAGGCGCACGCTCAGCTGATGCGAAGATCCCGCGTGCACCTCTAGGAGCGAACTCGGACAAGTCTCCGTGGCACCCGCTGTTGCTGCGAGCCACGGATTGCCGTCCAGGCTCAACGCATCGCTTACGAGCTCGGGATTCGAGTTCGCCGTGGCAGAGCCGGCCGCACCAAATTCGAAATCGAAACTCAGTTCGCCATTTTGGCCATCCGCACAATGTGGCGCCGCGCTATCGGCGCCGGAGAGCTCACTATTGGCACAGATCACGCCGCGGATCAGGCCGCGAAGGCCCGAATTTACGCCCAAATCAGCTGGAACGGCGAACGGGAACGCGGCCCGCCCCGGGATCGGTGAGGCTTGCAGCGCCGTAGCGAAGGGAGTCGCGAGGCACTCCGCGATCCCCGAGTAGCTTTGCGTGGTGGTGCACGCCTCGAGCGCAAAGCTGACGCTCGGATCGCCGTCTTTTGTTGCAAGGAGAAATTCGGCGGTCGCGCTCTCGCCAGGGGCGGGCGTGCCGCGTTTGGCATCCCCGGCCACGCTGACGCGCACACCGAGCAGGCGCGGGCCTTGGATGCTCGACACGCTTTGGAGCGGATCTTCACAACCGAGCAGCGCGAGCCCAACCAAGAGTAGTGAGTGGAGGCGAGTCATCACAGTTCCCCTTTGAGACCGAGATTCGGGAACAGGCCCAAATCGGCGACCGGCTGTTTCTGCGAGTAGTCGAAGCTGTAGCGATAGCCTTGTGGGTTCTTGGCGTCGTAGGCGTTCAGCACGTCGACGTAGGCGGCGAGGCTCACGGGGCCGAGATGCCAAGTCTTTTCCACGCGCACGTCGAGTTGCGAGAACGTCGGGTCACGATCGCCATTGATCGGGCCATACTTCGGCAGATAGACGCCGGTGCGCGCGTCGTACACGCTGCCCACCACGCGCGTGCTCGGGTCGCCGCTGATCAACCGAAAGCGAGCGCCGACGAGCCAGCCGCGCCCGAGGGGTTGGCTGACCGCGCTCGAGAGCACGTGCGGTTCGTCATGATCGAAAAGCCGATAGCCGGCATTGCCGTCCCGCCGCTCACTGCGCGAGAGCGTATAGGCGAGGTAAGCGAATGTTCCAGAGTGGCCGTGGTACTCGGCACTCAGCTCTGCGCCGTAGATCCGACCATCGCCGTCGTTGATGAAGTGCGGTGCGACGCCGTCTGGCGTCCCGACGATGCGGTTCTCGAGTCGCTTGTAGAAGCCCTCGGCGCCGAATTTGAAGGCATGTCCGGCTTGCTCGTCGAAGCCAAAGCTGGTTTGCAGCGCCCGGTAGGGCTCGATGTTCGGATTGCCGATCCCGCTCAGCGCTTGGTAATATTCGGGCGCCTGCGTGTAGTAACCGATGCCCGATTTGAGCGTGAAGCCAGGGCGCACTTCGTAGCGAGCAGTGAAGCGCGGATCGAGCGAAAATTTGCGGAGATCGCCGTAGTAATCGAAGCGCACGCCGGGCACGAGCAACACGCGCGCAGCCGGTCGAACTCCGAACTCGAGGTAGGCGCCGGGGCGCACGATGTTCAAATGGGAGTCTTCGATGGAGATGTCGCGACGTGTCGAATTCGGCTCGTTGTCGGAAGGGTTGCCTTCGAATTGGCCCGGCGCTGGGCCATGGTAGCGCCCCTTCATGAACCAACTGAAGAGATCACCGCCGAGCGTCGCGCTGAGACCCGTCGTGAGTTCACTCCGCCATTCGGAGCGCGCGTGCAGCTCGTTGCCCTCGATCACTTGTTCTAGATCGCCGATTTGCTGGCTGGCGAGCAGGCGGCCGAAGGTGGCGCTCGTGGTTTGAGTGGTGCTGTCTCCCAGCTTGCTCTCGAGCTCCAATTGCACGCGGTGAAATTCGATCGTGCCGCCGATCTTGCCCTTCAGTGAGGGGTCTTCGTCGTTCGGATCGGCGAAGAACAATTGCACCGAGTCACGCGAGCCGTAGCCAATCACACGCGCCGTGTTGCGCGCGTTCAAGTGATAAGCGGCGATCGCTTGATAGTCGTAATAGAGGGGCGCGGCGACCACCGAATACGAGTTTTTCGGCACGAATTTCGAAAAAACCAAGTCGATGTTGCTGCGTCGCGCGGCCACGCCCACGCTGCCCTGCGAGCCGAGGTTCGAACTCGCAAACGCCGAGCTATCGATCAGACTCAAGTCGAGGCCGGCGTGAAAGCCATCACTCCTCGGGTCCTTGGTATGCAAGTCCAAGACACCTCCGGAGACCCGGCCATAGCGCGTGCTGAAGTTCCCTGGATACAAGTCGACTCGGTCCAGGTAGCGCGCGCTGAAGAAGCTCGTCAGACCGCCGAAGTGATACAAGAACGGAACCGGCGCACCGTTCAAGAAGGTTTGGCTTTCGTTCGGCGAGGCGCCACGCAAGATCGGATCGCCGTTGTTCAGCGAGGTGCGCCCAACTCCCGGCATCACCTCGATGGCGCGCACCGGATCGCCGCGCGTCCCCGGCATCTCGGTGAGCATTTCGCCCGATACAGTACGCCGCGTGACCTCGCGCGCCGGTGCTTCGATGGTGGCCGAACCGGAGAATTCCTCGGGCTCGCCGCCCGCTTTGGCGCTCGGCGGCGCGGGCATGGGTTCGGCTGCGGAAGTCGACTCAGTCGAAGGCACTGGCGCCGGCGGGACACTCGGAATCGGCGCAATTTCTGCGGGAAACACATAGCGATACCCGATCACGACTGCCACGGGTGCGTCTCCACGGCGCGCGGGCTCGAAGCGGAAGCCTTTCACCGCGGTGAGTGCGCTCTGATCGAATTCGGCTCCGCCACTCGTGACGACCGTCGCCTCGCTGACCTGACCTTCGGCGTCGATGCCGAGGGAAAGCACGACGGTGACGGGTTCGGTCGGGTGGGTTCCCTCAGGGACGACAGCGGCGCTCGAGCTCAATAGTCGCGGAGGGGTGACCGCTGCCGCGGCGGGAGTCGCGTCGTCCGGTGCTACGTTCTCTGCAACGGCGCGGGCCGCGAACAGAGTGACGAGAGCGCCGAAGGCAAAGCGAGTAAATCGAAGACGCACGAGTGCACCCTTCCTGGTCGTACGAGGCGCCTCGCTCCGAGTGATGCGGTCAGGGTCGCGCCCGCGCATCGAAACGCACGGGGGCGACCACCAGCGGAGCCGCACGGCTCGAGCTCAGGGCCTGATTGACGAACTTTTCCCTCAGTGCCCGAAGGCCCCGGATCCGTTCAATCACGACCAAAAAAAGCGAAAACCGCGTCGAAAACGCGGCTTTGTGTTGACGCTGGCGCCGTCAGCCGAGTCGGGTGAGCACGCGCGCGTTGCGCAAGCGGACGACGCTCTGGGGCTCGTCGCTCGAGAACGGGTTGAAGTCCGTGACCGAGAGGGGAGGGGGGAGGCTGGCGCGCAGCGTCGGTTGCGACGATTGCCAAGCCAAGAGCTCCTCCTCGATGATGCGCTCGGCGTCGAAGGTCTCGATTTCCAGTTCGGCGCTGGTCACGTCGGAATAGCTGATGCGCGTCTCGTTGCGCACGCGATCGATGGTGCGGGTCACCAGTCGGAACAGCTCGGCGAGCTCACCATCGAAGGAGCCGCACGCCTTCGCAAGTGCTGCGGCGAGGTGGGCTTTGCGAGCGAACTCGTTGGCGTCTGCTTCCACGCCGAACAGCGGCACGGCGCGATGGACGAGGTAGCGAGCCGCGTCGGCGCCGCGGGACACATGCACCGGCACTCCGCTGACGCCGTCGAGCCCGGCCATGCGCTCGTGCAAGCTGGCGAGCACCGGGCGAAAGGCGCGAACGTGACTCTGATTCGTCGAGAACATATCGAGTGAGCTCTCGCCCACAATCAGTACCAACGGCAAATCGCTCTCCGCTGCACGACACAACAGATCGGTTTGTTGATCGTGCGAGAACGCAAATGCTGCGCGAATAGCAGCGGGCGCGTCAGCGAAGTTTGCGCTGAGCAAATGTAACCGGTCTACCTGCGACATTGAAAACCAACCCTCGATTTCCCTGAACGGCAGGTCGCGCCTGAGCCTTAATGTGTCAAATCCTTGTCCCTGCTCGGGATTTGGCTGGCTCCTGTCTACCTTTCCCCAGCACTGGCGGGTTTCGGCGCGCTGAAGGAGCCGGCAGAGCCAGCACGAGCCGGCCAAATTCGGAGCGTTTTCGACCGGCCCGAACATTTTCGGCACTTGCACGCGGAGGCGCGCTACGGTCCGACCCCGCCTCGATGAACTATTACAAAAAGAAAACAGAAGCCGCAGAGCGCGCTCAAGCTCGGCGTGAGCTGGAGAATGCCGCGCCTCGGCTGTCAGCAGAAGTTCCCACGCTTCTGACACTGAAGCTGGAACTCGAGGAGCACGAGGGGAGTTCGCGACGCCCCGAGCAGAATCACATTCGGCACATCGTCGTGACCAGTGCTCCGGCCCTGTTCATGGTGCCGTGTGGGGATTCGCGCTGCAAAGACGGCGGGCATGACATCACGCGTGAGGTGATGCGCTCGCTACGTGCGGGGGAGACGCGCTTTCAAGGCAACGACGCGTGTCAGGGGTCACAGGGCTCGGGCCTGTGCGTGCGCGTCCTGCACTACACCGCGCTCGCGACCTACCGCTGAAACGAAAAAAGCTGACTCGTGAGAGCCAGCTTTTCGTTCGGAGCGAGTGGGGGCGAGGGAGTCGAGCGAGGCGTTGCGCGCCTCGCCCATGCCCGTTTCAGCTTTGTTTCGACTTCTTGACGTCCCCGACGGCGGCGACCTTGCGCAGGCCCGCGCCGGAGGACGAATCGGCGTCAGTGACGTCGCTGTCCATGATGTCGTCGTCGCCCACGATCTCGTCGTCGGCCACGATGGCTCCGGAGACGGGACCGGCATCTTCGTGCGAGGCGGGCACCACTGGCGTCGCGCCGTCCGTCGGGGGGCTCATGCTGCGGCGTCGCGCCTCGGCTTCCCAATCGCTGTCAGCGTCTGCGCTGGAGATGGGGGCCTTGTCCTTGTCGAAGCTCGACGCTGGACTCGCGGCGGGAGTGGCCGGTTTCGCGGCAGACAGGACGACGGGCTTGGCCGTGTAGTCGTGAGCTTCGGCGATGAGCGGCGTTACCACGCGGTCCCACAGGTAATCGAGGGCGACGTACTCGACCAAGCTTTGCGGCGGCACCGCGCCGAGCAGGTCTTCTTCCGTGAATTTGTCGCTGGTTTTGAGGCTGGCTTCGATGATCGCGCCGAGCTTCTCTTTGGGTAGGCACTGCGCGAGCTTCGGCACCGTGATCGCGTGCACGACTTCCTCGTGCGAAACGAGCAAGTTCTCGAGAGCGCGCTCCAAGATGTACGCCACGTAAGATTTGGCGCGATCGTGGCTCGTCTTCGTGGCGGCGGTGGTCTTCCACGGTTGACCTTCGATGTTGAAGGCCCAGAGGGCGTGGCGCTCGAGATAGCGTTGCTTGTCGTCCGGTTGAAAGACACGCACGATGTCGGCTGAGGTCGTGACCTTTTCGTCGAGCGCGATCTGCAAGGCTTCGCCGGATGCGTCGGGCGACATCTTGTGAGCGACTCGTTCGTGAACGCCGGTGGATTGGCTCACGATGCGCGCGCGTTCGGTCGGTCGCGCTTCTAGGGCGCGCATGATCGCGCGACAGGAAAAGTGACGGAGAAAATCCTCGGGTGTGCGCTCACCGGCGCGCAAACAGAACTCGGTCACCTCGGCGTGGAACGCTTCACGACCCTTGCCCAAACCCGACACGAACGGACTCGAACCAGCAACACTCGACTCGGACATAAAACCTCCTGGGCTGCGCGCGATCTCCGCTGCACGCCGAACTCCTTATCTTAACTCGCAGTGCTCCCGGCCGGGCGGCTCAAGTGCTGGCCTGCCGGCGGTTTCCGCAGCGCTTCGAAACTTCACCGGAGCGGGCACTCCGCCCGCGCCGTTTCACACACCAAAGCCCACGTTTCAGGACTTCGTTATGGAGCGATAGCCTCGGCGGGCGCCAAGGCTATCGCTTACGGATTGGGCGCGTCTTGGCTTCGATTGGGCTTCGATTGGGCTTCGCTGGGTGCGGCGCTGTGGCGCCAGATAGTAGCCCTCGACGAGATGCGCACAGTGCGCAACAAGCACTGCATGTCAGTTGTCGCCACGATCCTCGCGGAGCTTCTCGGTCGGCCGGGTGATACCCTATCGCTCGACGAAATCGCCGAAGTCATCGGCGCAGCGCCGGTCACTTTCGAGGATATCGATGCCGTGTTCGACGGGCTGGAAGGGGCCGGCCGTCTGGTAAGCAGCGAACACCACGACCCGCCCGCGGCGCTAGCCCGAGTCCTGCGCACGGTGCGCAGCTTCTCGGCCGTCAGTGGTCGTCGCCCCACGCTGCCCGAAATTGCCGAGCACTCGGGCTTGTCCGTGGGTGAGGTGCGCTTCGCCCTGCTCTACGCGCGCGTGCTCACGCGTTGAGCGCCCACCGGTGCCCGGGCTCGGCTACTTCGCGGGGCCGATGACGGTGCTGCTCACGGCGGCGACGCCCGGGAGCACGAAGGGCTTCTTGTTCTGCACGGCCAGATCCCACCACTTGAAAGCCATCGCCACCGCGACATCGAGCTCACGAGTTTCGCGGGATGGTTCGAGCGTGGGTGCGGGCAAGCAGGCCGCGGCGATCGGGCAGCCCGCGAGCATGTGCAGGATGCCATCCGAAAACCCGTTCCCCGCGTAGGCCAGACACACGGCCATGCCCATGGCTTCCATGTCCTGGATTGCGTACGGGATTTTTTCATCCACGGTGCCCGCGCTGTCTTGATATTTGCACTCGATGGCGAGCGCGTGATCGGACTGAGCGTGCAGCACGAAGATGTCCACGTGGCGGTTCTTGCCGATGATGGTCTTCCCCAGGGAGACCTCACGGTACACGGTGACGCCACGCCCGGAGAAATTCTTCACCAGGTAAGAAGCAATCAGATCCGCGTACTCGTTGCCGGTCATCGTTACACTAACGCTAAGCGCCGTTGGCCTGGCGCGTCCACCGGGAGGACGTGGCCTTCTTGGGCACCGACCTCGGCGAAGCGCGTTCGCGCCCGGGTCAGTGCGGCGTCGGACACGTCATTGCCCAGGAAACGACGAGACAGTTTGAGCGCGGCGACGCCCACGGAGCCAGAACCCATGAAGGGATCGGCCACCACCTGGCCTGCGCTGCTGCTCTGCAAGATCAGCGTTTCGCTCAACGCGACCGGCTTTTCCGCGGGATATCCGCCACGCACGCGGGGCGCCGTGAGCACATCGGCAATGCCCAGATCGTTCAGCTTGCGCTTGCCCTTTTCGAAAAAGAGCACGAACTCATAGCGGGCTCGATAGTGGTAACCCATCCCGATCGTGCATTTGTCCCAAACCAGCGGCTTCCAAAACTTGAAGCCTGCGCTCTCGGCGATGGGCTTGGCAATGAAGGCGGTTTCAGGATCGCACATCAGGTAGAAGTGCGAATTGCGGGCGAGGACGCGATACACCTCGGCGAATAGCTCCGCGAAGCGCGCATTGGGGAATACCGTGAACCAGGGGTTACTCGAACCAGCGCTCACCTTGAGCCGCGTCGTCGTGCCGATGGCTCGGTGTTTTTCGAGTGACTCGTAAGGCGGATCGGTGACGAGCAGATCCACCGATTCACTCGGAAGGCCGGCGAGCCAGCGGACGGCATCCAGCTGCGCGAGTTCGACGTTGGCGTCTGTCACCACGGGCCCAGATGTAACATCAACGCGCCCTTTCGATCTACTCAGTTGTTCAGTGTCGGCCGCGGCTTCAACTGGCTGATAACACTCTGTTTTATGGCGGTAGTCGGAGCTGGATAGGACAAGAAATGTCCGAGGCCGGGCGGCGCGTCGAGCTCGAGGTGCGCGAACGCACTGCAGAATTCCCGGTCGGCAACGGCTTCAGCGCTTGCCGTGACCGCGCCCAGCCCTAGCTATCGCTCTCAGTCGTTCTTCTTCCCCAAGGAATCTCTCATGCGCGCAATCTCCGCTCTGCTTGGCGTTCTGCTGTTCACCGCTGCGGCCAGTGCCGACACCACCGAATGGGCCATCGACGGCTCGCACTCGAAGGTGGGCTTTACCGTTTCCCACTTGGTCGTCAGTAGCGTGGACGGTCGGTTCAAAGACGTGAGTGGCAAAGTCTCGCTCGACGAAGCCGATCTCACGAAGAGCTCGGTCGATATCACGATCAAGGCGGATTCGGTCGACACGGGCGAGCCAAAGCGCGACGAGCACCTGAAGAGCCCCGATTTTTTCGACGCCAAAACGTTCCCGGTGCTGACCTTCAAGTCGACCAAGATCGTTCACGGTGGCAAGGGCTTCAAGCTGACCGGTGATCTCAAAATCCGCGACGTCACGAAGAGCGTCACTTTGGACGGCACCGTCAGCAAAGCCATCAAAAACCCCTGGGGCAAGATGGTGCGCGCCGCGCGCTTCGAAGGCACCATCAAGCGTGGTGACTACGGCCTGAAATGGAACAAAGCGCTCGAAGCAGGCGGCGTAGTGGTCGGTGAGGACGTGAAGCTCGATATTCAGGTGGAGCTCGACAAGTAACTCGCGAGTGCGGCCAGGGCGGGCGGAAATCGCCCATTTTTGGCTCGAATCTTTGCCTCGGGTCGCAATGCACGCGAGCGTCGTGTAGTGCTGAACCCGAGGCAGATTGAGGGTCGCCGTCGGGATCTTGAGTGCAGGCTGCGTGAGCCTCTGGTCGGTGTTTGCGTGCGCGCAGGCACCGGCTGATGCCTCAGTTGCGGATGACGACGCCGCATTGATCCGCAGCTTGCGCGAACAAGCCGGACGCGCCCAGACCTGGCGTTACGCGTGGACGGGCGTGAACGGCGCGCTCGCTGTGGGCTCGTTCGCGCCGCTGCCCTGGGCTTCGCGCGAGTCACGCCCGGACTGGATCGTGGGTGGCGTCGGGTCTGTCATTTCTACGGCGCTGACGGTGTTCTTCCCGCTGCGCGTCGAAAATGCCGACGCCGACTTGGCCGAGCTCGAGCGCGCACCCAGTGCAGAACGCCACGCTCGGCTCCGAGCGCTCGCGTCGCGCGACGCCGATGACGAACGGGCGCGCTTCTCGCTGCCTTGGCACGCGCTGAATCTCGGCGGGAGCGTGCTCGTGGGCAGCGTTCTCGCGTTTGGCTTCAAGCGCGTGCCGAGCGGCATCGCCACGGGCGTGGCCAGTTTTGCCCTGGGCGAGGCGCAGTTATTCACGCAGCCGACAGCGCTCGCGGACAGCGCGCGTTCCGGCGTGGCGTTCGGCCTACACGTGCAGGAAGGGCGTGTCGAACTCGGGTTCGCTTCGCGGTTTTAGTACTACTTAGTCACTTGTGACCGACTCGAAGCTTTTGCGCTGCGCAAGGACATTTGCCCGGCAAGCGCGCCAGAAAGGTGGAGTCGACCCTCGCTCGACGCAACGTAGCCGGGCGCCGGG
>Ga0105245_10001503_pt1 | contig 21094 bp, 34 predicted proteins | sample KBSM54metaG_FD_81523 | JGI IMG/M metagenome (GOLD analysis project Ga0105245, IMG submission 81523) | Miscanthus rhizosphere microbial communities from Kellogg Biological Station, Michigan, USA - KBS M5-4 metaG | ecosystem: Host-associated > Plants > Roots > Rhizosphere > Soil | place...
CGCGATCGCCGGCACGCCGTTCACGCAACACTGCGATTACCTGTTTTTCGACTACAGCCAATCGACGAACCCGAACGGCGAGAACTATAACAACGCGTTCGTCCCGCTGGCCGCTGCGCATCCAGGACCGATCGGCACCTGGATTCCGCCATGAACACGTTTCGATCCCTTGTCGACTTTTATCGCTGGTTCTTGCGCCAGCCGTTGGACACTTTGCCTATTCTCAATGATGGCGGCACGGAATACATATTCGGCGGAATGGTGATCCATGGGCTGGTGCTGTGTCGCAAGCCGCCCTACCAGGTCGAAATGTTTGTCGGTCATGGTCCAGGTAGGGTTCCGGGACACGCGCATCCAAATGTCAGTTCCATAGAAGTCGCAGTGAGCGGGGATATTCGGTTTTCCGTGGAAGGGCGCGAAGTGCTGAAAGATAAAATGCTTGAAACAGGTCCAGACGGGACAATGCGCGCGAAGGGCGCGATGGTACGGATCAAAGAAGGCGTAAAACACGGCGCAACAGTCGGCGCCAAAGGAGGGGCATTCCTGTCTGTGCAAAGGTGGCTTAATGACGTCGAACCGTCCAGTGTGGCGTTAGATTGGAAGGGGCCTGGCTTTGTTAGAAGGTAACGAAATCCCAGCGTCGGAACTGATCCTGGAAGCGCGCCGGCTAATCGGCGTGCGGTTCTTGCATCAGGGCAGGGAGATCGGCAGCGGTGTCGACTGCATCGGACTATTTGCCGCAGTGTTCACGCTTCGCGGAATAGACCTGGCCAAAGAACTAGGAGTGACCGGGAAAGTTTCTTATGGACGTGAACCAAGTCCGCTACTTTTGGAAGCGACGAACCGTTCGTGCAGAAGGCTTCAAACGCTGCGTCCCGGAGCGCTGCTACTTTTCAAAATGCGAGGCGCAAAGTATCCGCACCATACTGCGATTTATACGGACACTAGAACCTTTATCCATGCAGACGGCGCACGCAAAAATGTGGTGATAGAACAGACTCTAGGTGCGCCATGGACGCGGTTCCTACACTCTATTTGGGCGGTTCCGGGTGTTGCCTATCCTGAGGATGCGACTTCGTGAGTAACGCCGGGCAAATTGCCTTAGACATCGTCGCCGTCGCTTACGGCTTTTATAGTGGCGACTGGGGCACCGCGCTGAAGTATTTTGCGATCGCGAACGCCGCCGGGCAGGTCTTGTTCCCGACGCAATTACCGAACGTCAGCGGTCCCAGGCTGAGCGATCACCAGACCACCACCGCCACCATGGGCGATCCGATCGTAATCGGATATGGCGTATTCCCGACGACGGGCACAGTGATATTCCTGGACGAAGTTCAGGAACATGCCACGACGAAAAAGGTCGGTGGCAAGGGGACGCCCAGCCAGAAGCAAACCACTTATAGCTATACGCAGTCGATCGCGATCGGCCTGTGCGAAACCACGTCCATGCTGGGCGCGAACAATCCGATCCTAGGCATACAGCGCATTTGGGAGAACGGCGAACTGGTCTATGACGCCCGACCGATTCAGCCGGAAGAAACTAGGTCCGAACATGGGCACGACAGCACGGTCGGCACCTACCAGCAGCGGCTAGAAAAGAACGCCAAATATGCCGAAACCTTCGTGCTGTACCTGGGCACCGAAACGCAGGACCCTGATCCGACGATAGAACTGCAGCAGGGCGTCGGCACGACGCTGTCCTATCGCGGACTGGCCTACATCGTCTATCCCGACCGCCTGCTGCGCTCCGACCAGGGAACGCGCCACCCGACGTTTAAGTTCGAAATCCTGGCCGCCGGTTCGACCGAAGCCACCGTCATCGACCCGACCTACCTGCCAGGCGGCGAGCATTCGCTGATTCAAATCGACGTCGTGTCGGTCGACTGGGACAATTTTCGTTATTACATTTGGAGCGGGTCGCCAGGCGCGCACATCATCCTGGCGTTCGACCTGCTGACGAATACGCAAATCGCCGAGAACGACACGTTTTGGGACAAGACCGCATCAGCCGATGCGAACTTCGTGATCCTTTCGGACGGCAGCCTGCTGGTGCAATGGGTCGAAGCATCGCACGCGTACATCATCAAGATGAACCCGACGACGCTGGCGCCGATCGGCGTCGCCGCCAGCTATCCGCTGACCAGTGCGCTGTGGCAAACCTGGGCGCTGACCACGCTGAATTTCGGATCAGGCCCGGTCGATTACCTGTGCGCCGCCGGCGCCTTCGCAAAAGTCACGATTACGGATTGCTCCACCCTGATTTCCACGACCACGTTCACCTACACCGACCACCCGCGGATTTGCGCTGGATTGACCGAAGGCGGCAACGGGGTGTTTTGGGTCATATCGAACACGCCCCGCATTTTCGGGCCGACCGGCGGCGACATCGCCGTTCACAAAATCGTCGTGGAAAGCGGCACGATCACCAGCACGCTGATGCACACCTTTGCGCCAGCAGACATCGACGCCGGCTGGGGGTACATCACGACCATCGGGGATATGATCCTGGACCCCAGCGATGGCCACATCATCATGCGTGTCGCGCATTCGCTGGACGGCAAATTCGTAAAGTTCAACGGCGAGGATGGCACAATCGACTGGGCGACCGACATCGCCCTGGGCGCGAACTATGACTATGCGTTCGGCCACGCCGGCATTTCGGACAATGCCATCTGGTTCACGGATGCGGTCACGACCGGCCACTACTTCAGCCTGAACGCATCGACCGGCGAACTGACCAGCGTCGATATTTCGGGCCTAATAGCGGGCGCCACGGATGGCGCGGCGGCTACCAATTCCGGCCTGCTGGGCGGGGCGATCCTGACGAACATCAATTCCGACGGCGTGCCTGGCTGGTCGCTGATCCTGCCGGCCAGTCCGATCGCCGGCGATGTGACGATCGCCGACATCGTCGCCGACCTGTGCGAGCGGTCGGGCCTGTCCGATCACGACACGTCGTCCCTGGGCGATGAAACCGTCGAAGGCTACACCATCGCCACGACGCCGATGAACGCCAGGGACGCTATCGTGCCGTTGCGATCGGTCGGGTTCTTCGACAGCGTGGAAACCGGCGACCTGATGAAGTTCGTCAAGCGGGGCGGGGCGCCGGTCGTCACGCTGGGCGTCGACGACATTGGCGCCATCGAGTCGGACACGAATGACGATCCGCCGCCGGCGAACAGCGTGTCGATCCCGATGGAGTCCGACCTGCCGCAGCAGCTTCGGGTCAGCTATATGTCGCCGGACCGGAACTACCAGCCAGGCCAGCAACTGTCGCCCGTGCGCTTCGACACGCTGTCGCAGAACATCGTGGACGTGCAACTGGGCGGCGTCTGCATTACCGACGATGTCGCCGCCCAGGTCAGCGAAATCCTGTGGAACGATGCCTGGCAGGCCGACCATACCTTTACGTTTGCGGTCGACCAGTCCTTCGCCTACTTGGAGCCGACCGACGTGGTCCTGCTGCCGATGCAAGGCACGCAGTTCAGGGTCCGCATCCTGACGATCGACGACGCGTCGCAGGTCCTGCGGACCATCACCGCGGTGACCGATGACGACGGCACCTATGTGTCGGAAGCCGTCGGGCAGCAGAACCCGACCACGGTCACGATGAAGTTCCAGGCCGAAAGTTCGCTGATCCTGATGGACGCTCCGCTGCTGTTGGACGCGAACGATACCGGGCGCGTCAGCGCGCCGATGTACTCCGCGGTATTCCCGGTCGGCACGGATTCCTGGACGGGCGCCGAAGTGTTCCAGTCGACGGATGGCACAACCTACAATGACGCCGCCGCCGCGCCGAACGCTGCCGACGCCGGCCTGGCGCTGACGGCACTGGGCGACACCGACGAACCGTTCGTCACTGACACGGTCAATTCGGTCCAGGTCCAGATGGAACCCGCGTCCACGCTGCCATCCACGATCACCGACGCGCAGCTACTGAACGGCGGCAATGCCGCGGCGCTGATCGACGCGGACGGCGCCATCGAGATTTTCCAGTTCCGCGATGTGACGGTCGACAGCGACGATACGGTGACACTGTCCTATCTGCTGCGCGGTCGTCGCGGCAGCGAAGCGATGACCGGGAACCATGCGATCGGCGGGCGGTTCGTAATGCTGGGCACGGGCACGATCCAGCAGGAAAACCTGCACCTGACCGACCTGACGCGCACGCTGCAATGGAAGGCGGTCGGAGTCTCGCAAACGCTGGACGATGCGACGGCGGTGCCGTTCGTCAGCGGCGGGCGATCGCTGATGCCGCGCGCGCCCTGGAACACGCGCACATCGCTGTCCGGGTCGGACATCCTAATCATGGCCGATCGCCGTTCGCGCATCGAAAACGAATCGGCGATCAGCTTCGTCAGCGATACCATGGCGCTAAACGAGGATGCCGAAGCGTATCAGATCGACATATTCGACACCGACGGCGTCACGCTACTGCGCACGCTGTCGGGCACGTCGCTGCCGATGGTCTATGCCGCGGCGGACATCGTGTCCGACTTCGGCAGCACGCCGGCGACGCTATGGCTGGCGGTTTATCAGATGTCGGCCCAAGTAGGCCGCGGTTTCACTCACTTAGTTAACGTAGGGGTTCCGACGTAATGGGCGAACTAAACCTTCCGACAATTGCATCGGGGCAGCTTCAGCCATATCAGACTTCGAACGATGCCGACGCCGCCCTGGAATCCGCCGTCGCTGACTCGCTGGAACTGGACCTGGCCAGTGGCGATCACGCTCTGACCGGCGCGGAATTCACGCGCGCGGTGTACTTCCGCACCGTTCACAATTCGATCGCGCGCGTGCTGACTGTGCCAGATTCGGCGCATCTGTTCGTCGTCGAAAACGCGGGCAGCGCCGACCTGACGGTCGAAAGCGGGACGATCGACATCACGGTCGGAGCCGGCCAGGCTGTCGTGTTCTACACCGACGGCACGTCGGGCGGCATCACGGCGATCGCCGGTTCGACCGCGGGCGGGGCGGCGGGCGGTGACCTGACCGGGACCTATCCGAACCCGACCATCAAGAATGACGTGGCGCTGGGCGGGAACCCGACCGCCGCGACACAGGCACCAGGCAACAACACGACGCGCCTGGCGACCACCGCGTTCGTCACGGCGGCGATCGCCGCCATCGTCGGCGGCATGGTCTACAAGGGCACCTGGAACGCCACGACGAACAGTCCGGCGATCACGTCGGGCGTCGGGACCCTGGGCTGGTTCTACAAGGTCAGCGTCGCCGGCACCACGACCATCGACGGGAACAGCCAGTGGAACGTCGGCGACCTGCTGCTGTTCGACGGGTCGGCCTGGGACCGGATCGAAGGGGATTCGACCGAAGTCATCAGCGTGGCCGGTCGAACGGGCGTCGTGGTTCTTGCCGCGGGTGATGTGTCAGGTTTGGCGGCATCGGCGACAACGGACGCCACAAACGCCAGCAACATCAGCAGTGGCACACTGGCAGCGGCGCGCGTCGGCGCCATCCGGTTCCACCTGAAAACCTTTCTGGCGGGCATCCAGACTTCCGCCAATCAGCTACTGCTGCGCGATCACGCCGCGATCGCCGCGACGCTTCCGACCAGTGGCAGCAAGGCGAGCGCAGGCACGGCGGCGACGGCGGACACGACGTTCACGATCAAGAAAAACGGGTCCAGCGTGGGGACGATCCTTTTTTCAGCAGCCGGCACCACGGGCGCGTTCACTATCGCATCCCCGGTCAGCATCGCGATCGACGACATCATTACCATTGTGGGGCCGGCAAGTGCAGACGCTACGCTGGCGGACATCAGTATCACACTGGCCACCACGGCGGCAGGAGCATAGCAACATGGCATTAGTATTCGCGGACAGCTTCGATCACTACGCCACCGCCGACATTTCCGGCAAATGGACGGCGAGCGTGAACGCTTCCATAAGCGCAGGCAATGGGCGGCGCAGTTCGCAAAGTATGCGTTTTACTGGCGCCACGGGACTAGCTAACAAGACAGTCGCTGGCGTGGCGACGCACATCATGGGCGCGTCCATAAAATTCTCTGCGCTCACTACCGCTGGATATATTTTCTATCTGGCGGACGCAGGCTCCGATCAGTGCGGACTGTTCGTGAACACGGATGGCACCATATCGTTCCGGCGCGGTACCACGAACGTCGCGACATCTGCCACCGCGATGTCGACCGGGACGACTTACTACCTGGAACTAAAAGTGGTGATTAACAACACCACGGGGACCTATGAAGTGCGTCTGAACGGATCGAACATCCTGTCCGCCACTGGCCAGAATACGCGCAGCACCGCCAACAATTCAGCGAACGGTGTGTGGATTTATGGCCGTCCAGGCGGCGCTGGTGCCGGGGGACCAAATCTAGGCAATTGCGACTTTGACGACTTCTACTATTGCGATTCGTCCGGGTCGACGAATAATGATTTCCTGGGCGACGTGCGCATTGATGCGGTGTATCCAAGTGGCAATGGCAATACGTCGCAGATGACCGGCAGTGATTCCGACAGCACGGATAATTATCTGCTGGTCGACGAAGCATTGCAGAACGGCGACACCGACTATGTCCAGGACTCTACGAGCGGGCACAAAGACACCTATGCCATGGCCGACATCACGCATACGCCGTCGTCCATATTCGCGGTCCAGATCAATATGTGGGCGAAAAAGGACGACGCTGGGACGCGGTCAATCTGCGCGGTGACGCGTTCCGGGGGAAGTGACACGGATGGCACGACGCAGGCGCTGGGAACGTCTTATTCCTGCTATCGGGAAATCCGCGAAACTGATCCGAACACGTCCGCGGCCTGGACTAAGGCGAATCTCAATTCCGCAGAGTTCGGGCACAAAGTCGCGGCGTAAGTAGCTATGGCTTCGCCGACCGTCAACGCGCGCACTAATACCGCCACAGGCTTGTCGGTAAACCTGGGCAGTCCCGTCGCGGGTGAGCTTGTTATAGTCTTTAGCACGTTCGGCCCCGTCAGTGGCGTGGCGTCACAGCCGTCGGTCGACACTGCGGCATCCGGCAATGGCTGGCACCTGATTGGCAAGGCGAACACGAATAACGGCGCGGGCACAAGTGTCTGCACGGTATATTTTAAGATCGCAGCGGGCAGTGACGTCCTGACTTTCCGTGCATCGCAGAATGGTAACTATAGCCATATCTGCTATCGCATCACAGGTCACGGCTCTGCGGTAACGGTCGCATCGGCCACGGGCAGTTCCACAACCGCAGACCCGCCGAACTGCGCGCAATCGGGTTCCGCACAGGATGCGCTGGCGCTTGCGTTTGCAGGCGTCACCAGCAGCACGGCGCCCAGCGGGGCGCCTGCGGGATATGGAACGCTCACGACGCAGGCGGGCAGCGTGTTCGGCGCCAGCCTTGGAGTCGCTGAGAAAGCGCTAACGTCAGTATCCAGTGAAAATCCAGGAGCGTTTACAAACGCTAACCAGACGTGGGCCGCCTTTACCTGCCTTGTCGCCAGCACCGCGATCACCACCAATGAGCGCACGACGTCAGAAGTGGTTGAGGTCCTGTCGGCCAATGCGCTGAAACTTGTATCGACGCAACTGGTCGCGGAAGTCCTTAGCACGCAAGAGAAAAACCTTTACCTGACGCAACTGTGCGCCGAAGTGATTAGCAAAGAGGCATCCGCCAATGTTCCAAAACCTTTTGTTCAAGTGGCAAGCTAGAACGTCGCTATGCTTATTAGTTTGATTCGCGACGCGGCCCAGGAACATGACTACTGCACACTGGGGCGCCTGGTCGTCGCCGGCCACCAGTTCGAAACGGTCGAACGTCCGTGGGTTCCTGGTCCGCCAGGAACAGTCTGCGGCCACAGTGGCACCAGTTGCATCGGCGTCGGCACCTACCGACTGGACCCGCGTGACACGGAAGCCAAAGGCCGCCACTGGATTCTGAGTAATTCGGCGCTGGGCGTTTATCGCTATCCGCAGGACATTCCATCGGGCGCCTATGCGCGCAGCCTGGTCCTGATCCACATCGCGAACTGGGCGCATGAACTGCTGGGCTGCATTGCGCCCGGCACCGCCAGGGCGCAGACAAACGGCGAATGGGGCGTCAGCGGGAGTCGCGACGCCATGAATGCGCTGCGCGTTTTGTTGTTAAATGTTCCTGACCTGCAGTTATCCATCACATAGGAGTTCACGCAATGTCACTACCGATGGCCGTTTTCCTAATCATCGCCGCCGGCGTCGTCGGCCTGCTGGTCGGGCGGAAGAATCCCGGCCTGGCCGCTGCTGCCGCGGCGCTGGTGAAGGCCGGCGAAGCGAAGGCGCAGGCATTCCTGGCCGACGCGAAAGAAAAGCTGTCCTAAGATGGCGCCGCCGCCCGTCGTCGTCGCGACCACGCCCGATGCCGCGGCGGCGGCTGTCACCGCGGCGTCCGCGGTCAGCACGGTGTTCCACGGACGGCTGATCGCCGGCATCGCACTGGCGATCGGCCTGACGGCGATCCTGCTGTCGCTGCGCCGGCAGAACCGGATCGCGAACGGCTATTCGCTGACCGACCTGCTGCTGGGCGATGACGGGAAGGCGAGCAAAGGCGCGCATGTAATGTTCGGGTCCTTTTTCATCACAAGCTGGATTGTGGTTTATGCTGCGCTCAGTTCGAAGCTATCGGACCTGATGTTCGGCGCCTACCTGGCGGCCTGGGTCACGCCGGCGGTGACGAAACTTATAATGGGCAGTCCGAAGCCGCCCGCCGAATGAACCTGGCCGCGCTGGAATTGTGGGGTTTACGCAGTTGCGCGCTGGCCGCGGCGCTGGCCGGCATCTGGATTCACGGCTGCGTCCATGGCGCCGCCGGCGAAAGGGATAAACAAAAGGCGCGCGATGCGATCGCCGCCGTTCAACTGGTGACCACCAATGCGAAAAATGCGCTGGAATCCAAGAATCGACAGAACGACGTCGCCATGGCCGAACTGGTCGCGCAGCAAGCGAAGGCCGACCTGGCACGTTATCGGCGCGATCATCCTATTAGTGGCGGCGCTTTACTTAGCGGCCTGTGCGGCGACGCCGACGGTGATTCAGCCGACGCCTGTGCAGGAGCCGGCGACAAAGGAGCCATTGCCGCCTGCCGAAGCGCCAGGGTACTACTACAAAAAACTGCAGCGGATAGTATCGCCCGACAGCTTGACGCCTTCGGCGCCGAAGTCGAAACCTTGAATGACAATTACCGGACCTGTCGGGCGACGCGTCCGAACCCCACCGCGACAGCGGTTCAGCCGTCGGGCTTCTGACGTTTCTTCGACCGTCGGCTGATTTCGCCCGCAGCTTCGGAAACGCGGCTGCGGGATTTTTATAGGAACGCCATGGAACGCATCAAGGGATATTCGGATTTCATGTATCCCGACGTGGTCGACGAACACGCCACGATCGCGAAGCTGCTGGAAGGCTATTCGATCGCCCGGTTCGGTGACGGCGAAATCAAGATCGTCCTGGGGGCGGGCTATTCACGCGAGCCGGCGAACGGGGCGCTGACCGCCGAAATGCGGATGATTATCCGCGGCGGCGCACATCCGCGGACCCTGGTCGGTATCTGGACGAAGGACCCACGCATCCCGAAGTTCGAAAGCCAGGTGCGCTATCGGGCGAAGTTCGTGCGCGCGATCCGCCCGGACCTGGTGACCTATTATTCGTCCACGATCAGCCGGCCCGACGCGTCGCCCTGGATTTTTAATGTCGACTATGCTCGGATGGTCGAAAGCCTGTGGAGGGGGAAAAATGCCGTGGTCGTCTGCGAACGGAAGGGGTCGATGCACGGGACCGTTCGCCTGGCGGCCCGCAAAGCCTGGCACATCGAATGCCCGCGGCGCGAAGCCTACGCGCACATCGACCGGCTGGAGGATGAAGTAGTCGCCATGCGGCCCGACGTGGCGATCCTGTCCGCCGGCCCGACGGCGACCTGCCTGGCCGATCGGCTGACCTATCGGGGCATCCAAGCGATCGACCTGGGCAGCGCCGGCGGCTGGCTGCGGGGACTGCTAACGTGATTTCGGTCGTCTGCTGGATGTGGGAAGGCCCATTGCGAACCTTCCTGCCTCAGCACGTTAATGCGCTGCAGCGGATGGTCGCCGCCTACCTGCCGATCCCGCACCGATTCATCTGCGTCACCGACAAATCCGCCGGCCTGTCGCCGACCGTCGAATGGTTCCCTACGCCCGACGCAGCACGCGACCTAGGGCTGATCGCTTCGCCGGAAGGCCCACGGTTCCCTAGCTGCTACCGCCGCCTGTGGAGCTTTAGCGACGACGCGAAGGCCCTGGGCGATCGCATCCTGGTCATCGACATCGACCTGGTCGTCCTGCGGGACCTGCGGCGGGTGTTCGAACCGGCTGCCGACTTCGTCGGCTGGCGGCCCTACCGGGACTGGGGTCCCAGGGACCGGGTCCGGTTCGGCGGGGGCATCTACCTGCTGCGGACCGGCAGCCGGCGCCAGGTGTGGGACGACTTCCAGGGCGCGGCGTCGATCCGGGAGGCGCGCGCCGCCGGCTACCGCGGGAGCGACCAGGCATGGATCAGCTACAAGCTGGCGCAGGGGACGGAAATCTACTGGGACAAAACCTTCGGCCTGTACTCCGTCCGCGATATGCCCACGGGCGTCGTCCCGAATGACGCGGTCCTGGTCCAGTTCAACGGGAACGAAAAGCCGTGGCAGTCGCGGCTATCCTGGGCGCGCAATCAATGGTCACGCTTCGAAGCGGAGCCGGCAGCGCCCAGGCCGCCCGGCCAGACGCTGGGGCAGGTCGTCGGAAAGTATCGCCGCCTGACGCGTTAATGCGGCCCGCAGGCGCCGTCATAGAACCATTTGGCGACGCTCAGGATGAAGGCAATGAACGCCAGGGCGACGCCCACGGACAGTCCGATGCCGACGTAAACGATACTGAGCGCGAAGGCGCTTCTGGTTTGTTGCCGCATTGTTTTCCCCTTTAGACGACGACCCGCCAGCATTTGACGAATCCTTTTTTATTGATGCCGCCGAACAGCGAAGGCTTGGAGCCGAACACTTCTGTGACTGCCTGGCGGACTCCGGGTTTCGTCCAGTCATCGCCGCCGACGACGGCGCCCAGTTTCATTTTTGGCAGCCAGGCGGCCAGGTCATCGCGCACGCTGTAATAGTCGTGCGAGCCGTCCAGCAGCAGGAAGTCCACGGAATAATTGGCGAAGGTTGCCGCGGCTTCAGCGCTGGACATCCGATGCACCGTCAGGTATTGCCGGACCGGCGCGACGTTTTTCATGAACACGTCGAACAGCGTGCCGGATACCAGTTCCGGTTCGCCGCGCGCTATCTGTTCGGCGGCGCCCAGGAAATGATCGACCACGTGGAACTTGATGTTCTTCCCGGAATTGGCGATCGCCACGCCCATATAGGCAGTGCTGCGTCCCTTCCAGGCGCCGACTTCCACGAAAACGGCACCGTAAGCGGGCGCCTTGCGCACCATTTCATCGTAGAGCGCCAGGAACGCCGACCATCCCTGAATATTTTTGTAAAAGTGCTGCATCAGAGTAGCTTTTCCCATTTGAAGCGCAGGGGATTCCGCGCCTTTGTATTGCCAGTGGCGCGTTTCATTTTCCGCCGAAGTTTATATTCCGACGTGTCGCGGCTTAGTGTCGATATGGACGCATCGGGGCAGACCGATCGGGTGTAGACGTGCAGGCGTACCGGGAGAACTTCAACGGGCGCGGTCGCTTCCATCTGTTCCAGGAACGGCGTGCCGCCGCCCAGGCAGCCGGAATAATCCTCATCATAGCCACCGACCGTCCAGTAAAGCCGGCGCGTGCATAGGTACGAATCGCCATGCGGCTTGATTTCCGCGAACGTTGCAGCCGGATCGCAGGCGTCCTTTTTGCGCGTGTCATCAGCGGCGCCGAACCGCCAGCGCTGGAAGCGATACCAGTGGCTGGTGCTGACGTCCGCATCCATCAGCGTGTCCGCCTGGTCCGCGGGCAGGATGTGGTCCGTATCGACGTGCAACAGCCAGGGCGTCGTCGCGACCTGGGACCCCAGGTTCCGCGCGCCACCGCGGTTCCAGGGAATGTCGGTCAAGATGCGATACAGGCTGACTCCCGGAAAGTGCTGCACGATGTCCAGCGCCGGTTCAGGACTGCCGTCGTCGACAATTATCAGTCGCATCCGTTCGCGCACGGAAGGGTGGAAGGTATGCCAGTTGGCCAGTTGAAGCCGCAGCATTTGCGGCTGGCGGTAATAAGGCACGATCAGGCTGATGGCTGTCGTCATGGGCGCTTCCGTTTCGCCGGCTTCCGGCGGGGCGGCGGCGTGGGCAGCTTCCGACGGATGCCGCGCAGGATCGTCGGAATCTGCACGAAGTTATGGCACCGCAGGTGCGCGTTCAGGCTGCGCAATTCCCGGCGGATGTCATACAGGAGGCAAATCGGGATTTTATCCCAGGTCCACGGGACTTCCAGGTCGGGCGTATTGCTCACCGTCGAATGTTTCGCCGTCATGCTGTTAGTCCTGGGCGTTCCTACTGACCAGTTGTTCAAGCTGCCGAAAGCGCCGCAGTTCACTGACGGTTATGACGCCCAGGGTCCCGTCCTGCCAGGCGAACAGCCGGACGATGTCATTGTGGTCGAACCCCAGGGCGGTAAATTCTTCCGGCGACACTGTCAGCGCATAGTCAACGGGCGGGAAGGGAAGGTTTCGGTTTAGTTCGGACATTCGGTGTTTTCCTTTTCGGGCGTTTGACCACCATCCGATCGCGCGGGTCGCGCACCGTAACAGGCATCTGTTTCGTTCGCATAGACGACGTTCGCATAGAACATTTCTCCGTTCGGCCCTTCGCCAACCAGGTCAGGCCCCAGGCCCAGCGGCTCCGCGGCTCTCAGATATTTCGCGTATTCGGACAGGCGCGGATCATCAGGGCCGTAAAAATTTATCGGGAAAAGGGGAGCCGCACCGCCTGCCGATCCCGCTGCACCAGGAACAGCGGTTTCAGCCTGGTCCTGTCGATCGACAGGCGGCGCAGCGTGGGTCATGGGTTAATGATCGGGTTCGCGGCGATGACGGGCACCGCATCGTTCCAGCCGTACCCTTTCGACGGGTCGGAAGGCTGGGCGATCGGATACCAGAACATCGTGTTCACGAACAGCGTGTCCTTCGCGAAGTTCAGAATGTCGGTCATCGTCAGGAACTTGCCAGGACCGTCGGCGTCGGGCACCGCATAGCCTGGCGGGCTGACCTGGATGAACAGACGAATGCGACCCTTAAACTGGGCGTAGAACGGATAAGCCGCGGTCAGCAGCGAAGCGCTGTTCGGCAAGCAATCCGGGCCGCCCATTTGGACGCCATACGGGCGCACCGCGTCCGCGATGTCCGCGATGTATGCCTGATTTTTGACCAGGAAATTCATCGTCCAGTAGATATTCGATCGGGGCAGGTTTTTCGCCGCGGCGATCAGGATGGCTTTGTAGCTGTCGCGGTAGAGTTCCGGCGTGTAGCCGTGCGCGGTCAGGTCCGCCATATCCAGGGACAGCGCGGTTTCGCAGGTCGCCACGCCATTGAAGCCGGCCATGCCATCGAACTGCGCCAGCTTCGCCGTCAGCTTATTGAACTGGGCGGCGACCGCGGGGTCCCAGCGCTTGCTAGTTAAGCCGGCCTGGCCGGGATTGGCCGCGGTCCCGGCATGGTTAACCAGTTCAAAATTTTCCATCCCCTTCGGCAGCGGATGCGCGCCAGGACCGAAGGTTTTGTCCTGAATCATCACGGTCAGGAGGCAGCCATTGGCCGCGCACCAGGCAATGTCACTCGCCAGTTCGGTGAAATTGTAACTATCCTTCGTCGGTTCCAGGTCGCGCCAATAGAAGCGCTTTTGGAAGTGCCGAAGGCCCGGCACCAGCAGCTTTTTCATCCAGGACTGAGTGTCATTGCCCATTAGCAGCATGGCGCCCTGGCCAGGGTTCAGGTTTCGATAGATGGTCGTCATAGGTGGATTCCTTTATGGGACGTTTCGGTGCGATCGCGTTTCCTGCCACAATCGTTCGATCAGTGGCGGTTCGGTTTCCCTGGGCGCCGCCGGCTTCGGCGGTCGCGCCAGGAATTTCCTAATCCAGAACGGTTCGCGACCATGACCGCGACCTGGCCATGGCGCGATGCGCAGCGACTTCATCGCAGCGCGGCCAGCAGCGTGTGCATCGAGGATTCGATAATCCCCGAAAAGAACGTCGCGCCGCCGTGCGCAAAGGCCGCCACGAACGCCACCGTCAGTGCAAGAGCCATCATTCGACCCGTAGTCATGACCGTTTCCTTCAGCGGCTACCAGCCGCAATCTGTTCTTCTTTGTAGATACGAACGCCCGAAATCTTAGCGTCCGCCTTCATGTTGCGAACATACGCGCGGATTTTCGATTCGTCCACCATAAGAAATTCCCGCGGCACCAGGGCCGGGTTTTCCACCTTGAAGTTCCACACTTCCCGACCGACGACGCCGGCGACCTTCGGCGCTTCGCGATGGATGACCGGCGCCACGACGGCTGCCGCCCGTTCGGTGTGCCGTTCGGCGGCGGCGGTGCGACCGGATTCCACGGCTTTGCGCGCCAGGGCGGCCAGCCGTTCCTGTTCGGCCCTGGCGGCGGCGTCCGCCTTCGCCTGTTCTTCCCGTCGCAGTCGATCCTGTTCGGCGCTGTAGCCGGTCAGCTTGTCTTTGATGGCGCGTTCCGCGCGCGCCAGCCGATCGCCAGGCAGGCGAAACAGATTCCCGACCGCCTTCAGCGCGGCACTCATGGGTCCCGTGATCGCCGTGCGGGTTTCGTCTAATTTTTTTTGCGCCGCCTTGACCTGTTTCAGACGGTCCGCAGCTTCCAGGTACTGTTCGGGCGTCTTAACCACCAGGGCGTTCACATACGCTTCGATGGCATCGACGGCGCCGACGACTTCGCGGACCGCGGGATTTTGGGCGACTTCAGCCGGCAGATTCGGTTCAGTGTGCATGTAGAAACTTCCATATGTTGAGGCAGGACACGAAAATCGAAAAGTCCGCCCGCTCGGTCAGACGGTGCAGCCGATAGGTGCCGTCGGCTTTCAAGTGGACGCAGTAACGAATCGTGGACACGGGCAGCTTGCGGTGAACGTCGCATTCCAGGTAGGCCGCTGTTTGCGGGCCGACCGTGCGCGGCATCACCGCGCTGGTTTTGATGTCTAGCACGTGCGGAGCGCTGCTGTCAGGGAACAGCACGCGCCGATCGCGCTGGCCGGCATAGCGCAGGATCGGGTGGAACACGAACGCTTCGCTGGACAGGATCACGCACCGGCTGTGCGCTTTGAACAGGTCCCAAGCCGCCAGGTAGGGCGCCAGTTTCGGGTCCATGGCGTCGCGGTCCAGCGTGCCGCGATCGGCCAGGTCGGTCGCCTGGTGGACGTGTTGCCCGAATTCCGCGGCGGCGGCCAGGACCGCGCGCGGTATGCCTTCCAGTTCGGAAATCATATCCAGGACCTGAGTGACGCCCGGCACGACCTGGCCGTCCAGTCGATAGACGTGCGAGGCGTCACGCTGTAGGTCAGGTGGCATCGGCGGTCGCGATCCAGTCATAGGCCGCATCCGCCTGGTCGAACGGTAGGTCCGCCAGTTCAGCGATGCCGAAATGGGTCAGCAGCCTGGCTTCGGCCACGCTGTACTGTTCCAGGCGTTTCTGCAGGACTTCGACCAGCGGCGGGGTGATTTTCAAGGCGCTGGGGGCAGGTTGACCGCGGCCACCTTCGGGAGCCGGCGCGGCGATCGCCCTGGGCGCTTCGGTCCCTGACTTGTGCGTGACATCGTGCGCGGTGCCGTCGATCGCCATGGCTTCGGCAATTCGCTGCGCTTCGTCCGGGTCATAGATGCCGGCGAACCCGAAGGCGACGCGCGCGCACTGGATCAGCGCGCGATGACGCGTCATGCGCCGCCCGCTGTTATTCCAGGGATCGGTCGGGCGGTAGCATTCGGCGAAGTATTCCCGGATCGTCAGCGGCGCGGTGCGATCGCTGCGCACAATGGTGCATTGAACCCAATAATGTTCGCGTTCGACTTCCTCTGGCGGATATTCGAATTCGATCGACCGCAGTTCGGGCCGTTCGTTAATGATCCGAATCCAGCCATCGACCGACACGATCGGAACGATGCCGCCACCCTTGTCAGGGAAGGCATAAATTTCCTTCGTGAACGGGTTTAGGTTGTACTGGTCGGCGACGACCAGGAGCGCGGCCATCTGTTCGTTCGTGACTTCGGCGGCGTCCTTTCCATCCTTTGCCTTCGGCTGACGGAAGGCGGTCGCCTTCAGTGTCGCCATCAGTTTGTCATCGTCCAGGCCGAACTTCGCGGCAAACTTTCGCACCAGGCTGGTGCGCTGGGCGTGCGTCGTGACGGCAGTGGACAAGGCTGGGGCGGGTTTCTTCGTGGTCATGGGCGTTTCCTTCCTTTGCGGGTGACTCTTATGGCGTGCGCCAATTCAGCGCGCGCATGGCGTTCGGCCTGGTCGGCAAATATCTGCGCTTCGGAGCCGCGCCGCAAGAGCGCCGCGGCCAGGACCGAAAGGTCGCTGGCCGCGCAGCGCAGGGCCTGGATGGTTCGCTGGTTCAAGGTGCGACCGGCTGGTCGGAGCCGCCCTGGACCGGGAACTGCAGCAGCTTGCCGGCCTGTTCGTCATCGTCGGACTTGTCATAAACGCTTCCCTGGTGATCGCGATCGTCGTCGGGGACCACGACCGCGGTCAGGTTCTTTTTCACCAGGCCGTCCATGAAGTCGGCGTCCTTCGCCTGGCTTTCCGTCACCAGGGTTTCGATCGCCGTCGGCTTGAAGGCGAACACGATCGCGGCGCCTTTCGTGCGATCGTCGCGGGTGTAGCCTTTCGGGTGTGCGATCAGGACCCACGTTTCGCCCAGCTTGAAGTCGCGCGGCACCGCGCGGATGCGCCGGCTGATGCCCAGGTTCGCGGCTTCCAGTTGGAAGTGTTCGGGAGTCGGATAGAACTGTTCGCCGATCCAGATTAGGCCGGCGCGTTCCTGCGCCACCAGGCGACCGAACGGGCAGGTCATGCACGGTTCGGAGCCGATCGGCACCTGGGCAGCGATCGCGCAGTCCTGGCCGGCCAGCAGCTTCGACGGATTGATCCAGGTCCAGCCGCGCGCCTGTTTGATGCCGCCGCTGCAGCACGGGCAGACTTCGCAGGGAATCGGGAAGCGACCGCAGCCGACGCCGGCGCCCTTCGCCACTAGGTACAGGCCGCCGACTTTGCGAAAGCCGCAGCCGCGTTTAGCTTCAACGCTCATAGGGAGTTCCTTTCGTTTTGTTGTCCATGGTGTTTTCCCTTCCGTGGTTTCTGATTGCACTTCGCGGCGGCGCGGTGCGACGGATGCAGATGGCCGGCGCTGCACATGTAGCGCACGGGATTCGGGACTGGTCGACCGTCGTCACGTCGCGGCATTTGGACGCGTTCGATCATGCTGCCGCCTTTTCGACGATGACCGGAATCCCGACCAGGTCCTTCAGACTTTTGCGGGACATATGCATCGTGTAGCCGGTCTTTTCTTCCAGGGCGACAAACTTCGCGTAGATGTCCGGGCGGTGTTTCGCAGCGTTCTGCAGGTCCGCCTTCGAACCCATGATGCAAAAGAGGCAGGACAGGCGCTCGTTACCGGCGGCGTAGGCCCAGTGCGGCGCCTGGCCGGCGGCTGCAATCGTGGCGAACTCGTCGGCGGTCGACAGCTTGAAAATCGGGCACCAGGACATCCAGGTCCGACCGGCGACCGACTGTTTCGCGTTCACCTGCAGCGGCGATTGCTTGCTACGCGCGACGCTTTCGGCGGCGCGGATGCCGGCGCAACTGACGATTTTCGTGACGCCGCGCGCCTTCGCGTACTGGCGGATTTCGCGTTCGATCGGACCACGCTTCAGGTCGCTGGTGCATTGGCGGGTGGCGGCGCTGGGGAAGCTGGGCACATCGGGGCGGTCGGCGAAACGGCGTTCGACCATTTCCACGAACGTCTTAGTCGCCTTCGCGACGATGAAGGGGAGGCCGGCATCGCGTGCCTGTTTCTCTGCGACTTCCAGGGCGCCTTCCCATTCGATTTCGCCCAGGCTGGCGTGGATGACCAGCAACTGGCTGGGCGGCACGATTTCCAGCAGCTTGATAAGCATTGCCTGGGAGTCCTTCCCGCCGCTGTGGTTCGCGACGAACAGGGCGCCTTCGGCGATCAGGCTGCGAATCTGGTCAGGTGTTTCGATGTCCATGGCTGACATTGTCGGGCATGTTTCCGTCCGTGTCAACACCTGGCGGGGAGGGTCAATTATTGTTAAGTCCGGGCACCAGGCCGTCCCGCCGGCGAACCTTGACGATGTCGCGCCCGACCTTGTCGGACGGGACGTCGAACAGGTCAGCCACCAGGACCGCGCTGACCAGTTCGCTGACGATCGCCGGATCATCGGCGTGGTCGTCCGCGCCCGAATCATTGTGCGCGATCCAGTAGATGGCTTCGGTGTAGCTGGCGCGTTTCATGACTTCGCCTTGCGCGCCAGGTCGATCGCGTCCTGGAAGTTGTCGGCTTCGGCGGTGACGTGGAAGAATTCCAGACCCGCGATGCCGGTCAGGTAGCCGACCGTGACGCGCCTGGCGCGGCTGCGACCGTAGGCGGCGTCCTTCGCCTTTTCCGCGTCGTGCAGTTGCGCCTTCAGCGCGACATAGGTCGGGTCCTTCAGCAGTTCGATGCGCATGGCTTCGACCCGTTCGCGCAGCGTATCGCGCGCCAGGCGCGCAGCCGTGGCAGCCCATTGCGCGGCCTGCAGTTCGTCGCCCTTCAGCGCCTTGTCATTGTATTGATAGGCGGCCTTTTTGCCGTACAGCTTGCGCAGCGCGGCCATGGCTTCGGTTTTGTTCATGGGTTCACCTTCAGCGCTCGTTTCAAGTGGTTCGCATAGACGCCGGTCGCCTTCCAGTACAGCGCCATCGGCGCCTTGTGCGTGCGCCAGGACTTGTCAGCGCGGGCGCGGCAGTCGGTGACCAGGTCGCCCAGGATCGCGGCGATCGCGTCGCGGGATTCGACCGGGAGCGCGGCCAGGCGCGCGAAGGCGGGCAGCGCCAGGACTGGATTGCGGACTTCGCGGCGGACACTGCGGGCGTTCATTCGGTCACCTGTTCGTTCCTGGCGAACAGCGCGTCAATGGCTTTGGCGCGCGCGCAGTATTTGCAGCAGGTGCGACCGACATAAATCTGCTGCGCGTCGCGCAGTTCGATCGTGTAGCCGATCCAGCGATCGCCCAGGACCGCGGCGCCGGCGTAGTCGCGGCGGGTCGCGCGGTCGGCGGTGGACAGCGTCGCGGACAGCCAGGTGCGGCAAGTGTTCATAGTTAGCGTCCTGTAGTGGTGGCGTCGATGCGCACGCCGTCGCGCGCAAACTGGCGGGCCTGTTCTTCGGTGATGACCGTAGTGCTGACGTCATACATATCGTCCGCCTTTTGGGCTTCGTAAGAGCCGCGGCACAGGCAGCGATCGCCATGATATTCGCGCAGCATGAAATCACCCTTCGTGCCGATTTTCCGAATGAACGGATCGACCGGAACGACGCCCATGCCATGGCAGCTAAAACAGGTCCCAGGGGCGCCGCAGTAGACGACCGGAGAACTGACGAATCCCGTTCCTTTGCAGCGGCGGCACGTTTTGGTTGCGTAAGTCATGGCGCGATTGTGGGGCCTGTTTACGCTGTTGTCAACACTATCGCCAAAGTTGACAACAGGCACGACCTGTGCCTAAAGTCCCGGCCTATGACCGCTCTGCAAAAAGCCGCAAAGGACGTTATTGTTAAACACGGGAGCGTGCGCAAGGCCGCCGCCGCGGTCGACCTGGACTATTCGCTGCTGCATCGGATCAGCACGGGCGTTCGGAAAACCGTCAGTCCCGACACCGCCGCGAAGCTGGGCCTGGCGTTCCGTCCGGTATGGGTGAAGCTGTGAAGCGCATCCCGTCGGTCTTTTACGGCCAGGCGGATGATTTCCAGTATCGCGTCCTGGGCAACGGTCCGCACCGCTGCATTCGCGAGCGCGACTATCGCAAGCTGCGCGCGATCGCATCCGCCGCCCAGGCGATCGCCGACCTGGACCCAAAGGACTTCACGTCTGGCGCCAGCGTCGTGATCGCGCTGCGCCCATACGAAAGGCTGCGACGCGCGGTCGCTGACTTCAATCGGAAGCCGCGCCGGCGATGACTACGGTCGACACAGCGCAATGGTTCCGATCGCTTGGATCATGCGCGCATCCAGGTTGCTTCAGGCAGGCGAGCGGCATCGTGATGTCGAATACAAACTGCGCGCTGGGAAATTATTGCAGGCGGCACGGGCTGGCGCGCGTGGCGTCCGCGAAGCGTGCCAGGGCGCGGCGGCCTTTGGAACTGCTGAAGTCATGACGTTCGGTTCGAAAGTTGTGCTGCGAAAGGATGCCATCGGCGTCGTGCGCAATGTCTCGCTGGATGACATCGACATTCCGAACGTGGCGAAGGTGGAAGTCATCGCCGAACCTGGCGAAAGGCTGCGGATCGTGCTGACGATTCACGTCAGCGAAGTGCAGACGGACCTGCGGGGCTGAAACCATGACGCCAGATGACCTGCTGTTAATGGCCAGCGCCTGCGACGGTCGGAAAATTACAGCCGACTATAAAACCGGCGCCCTGCTGCGCGCGCTGCGCGAAGTCTGGAACGCCGCCCTGGAATTGCAGGCGACGAAACGGATGAAGGACGAAATGGCCGGACAGCGTTATCCACACGCGCCGCCGCCCCCTGGAAAATTGGCCGAATATCGCTGTCGCCGGAAGGAAGCCTGGCTGCGAAATGACATCGCCCTGGCGCGGCTGCAGGAACTGAGTTCGCAGCCATGACGCCGGCGGATGTCCAGCGAACGGCGGACGGGCTGGAAGCCTTTGCACTGAAGTGCGCCGGCCAGCCGCAGGCCCTGGCGTCCGTGGCGCGCGATGTGGCCATGCTGCGCGCCCTGGGCAATATCGCCGCCCATGCGCAAGGCGTGCTACTGATCGCGGATCGCGACCAGGATTCCTTCAACGCGCTGCGCAGTGCGCTGGAACATTTCGAGAGTCTGAGGCCATGACGC